>Ga0207957_1000002_pt1 | contig 137617 bp, 186 predicted proteins | sample CryBogCBH27Jun07_FD_184603 | JGI IMG/M metagenome (GOLD analysis project Ga0207957, IMG submission 184603) | Freshwater microbial communities from Crystal Bog, Wisconsin, USA - CBH27Jun07 (SPAdes) | ecosystem: Environmental > Aquatic > Freshwater > Lake | place: Crystal Bog, Wisconsin, USA...
TATATTACGATCTCATTAAAGAATTATAAAAATTCGGGATAGATATATGCAAGCCGCGCCGCCCCTCCCGAATTATGGCTTTTGTCATATATGTAAAAGTTATGAATTGTTGACTAAGTAAGTATGGAATCCAAGTCACCAAAAATTATTGAATGGCCGGGCTTACAACACATTGAAGATAACCCCGATTTATATTTAGATATGCTATTAAAAGACATAGTATTTGTCTTTAGGAACGCCAACCTTGACATAGACGAACAATACGAACTTCATCGTACCCTTGGAAAAATATTTAATGGTTTCCCTAACAAGACAGAGGGTGGCCGCGATGAATATATAGAAGATCATGCACGCTTGAATAAAGGTGCTGGCGATGATACTGGTGATGACATACGAGTACCGTGGCACCAAGAACATTTTAATTATACTAATAGTATTATATATGGTAATTGGAATAATGAGATCTTTAATATTGATAAAAAAAATGGTAAGACGTATTTTTATGATATGTGCAAATTCTATAAGACGCTTCCCGATGACACCAAAGAGTTTTTAAAGAAGTGCATTGCAGATGCTGGTGGGTCTGATCCTGCTATCAACGATTACGCATTGGTCAATTATCATTGGATAACTAATGAGCCTGTATTGCGTATGCCATTCTGGGGTAAGTATAAACTTAATAATTATGATGGGAGACCATCAACAAAAATGGAGCAAACAAAGTTCACTACAATAATGAATGATATCCTTAGCTTTGTTACAAAAGATGAAAAGAATAGAATCGTTCACGAATGGCAACAGGGTGACCTTGTTGTCTCTGATCTGTATAAGTGTGCTCATGCAGTAACTGGTGGATTTGATTCAAAGGATCGTAAGTTTATAGGTATGTTTGGTCATGCCATGCCTAGTAAAGCACAATAACAATGATATCAGTAAAACCAAACTTTCTAAGTACAGAAGAGATAAGTACAGTTCTTAATTATATTGAGAATGAAGCCCCACTTGGCTGGCACACAATACCTGACGACGAAAATAAAAGACCTGATGATAGTTTCTGGGATAATCGTATTATTGATGTGAATCATTTAGACATTGATAACCCTAAAGAAAAAATAGTTATAGAATTACTCGTAAATTTACGTAAACGTATTATTAAACATATTATTGAGACCCAAGGTTTTACAGAACCAATATACGGTGATTCATTGTTTATCGTTAGGTGGTTTGAAGGCGATTACCAAATTGTCCATGCAGATGGTGAATATGATCCAGATAGTGAATACGTTACACCAGGGGAAGAGTACCCATTCCCACATCGTATCTATTCATCTCTTTGTTTTTTAAACAATGATTTTGACGGTGGAGAAATATATTTCCCTAAAAAAGATATTGAAATAAAACCAGAACCAGGAACAATGGTTGCCTACCCAGGCACTCATGATTATTCACATAGCTTTGGTACTGTTAATAATGGTATTAAGTATACAATCGTATCTTACTACACTAAAGACAAAGACAAAACTGATAGGTGGCCCGAATAATGATAGATGATTTCGTTGCCTATGAAATGACCAAAGGGTTTGCCAGTGTAGATCCATTAAATGTAAAAAGAGAATGGATGGATGAAACAGCTGACTTACATGCTTATAGATGTTTCCCAATAAGCCTTGCTAATGGTTTAGGTTGGGGTATCTCTTTCCCTGAAGATATTACTTTTATTTGGGATGGCATAGTTGATACAACACCAGACCATGTTAAGATTTTAACTGGAGAAAAGTATGTCAATCCAAACAGAGGCAATGCAACAATAAGTTTTAACACTGGGATCATTTTTAAAACACCACAGGATTATAGTCTTTTGGCTATGCCAGTACCTAATCAACACATAGCTGGCGTATCTCCATTTACAACATTAATTAGTACTTCTTTTTACAATAGTAGTTTACCATGCGCTTGGAGAATTACAGAAGCTAATAAAGAAATAACTATTAAAGCAGGGACTCCAGTCATGGCAGTCATCCCAATATCTTTAACTAATCTACAGAATACAGAATTGCATATCAAAAATTATAATGAAGTGCCAATCTCATATCATCAAGATTATATAGGTTACCATGAAGTAATAGGTCACATTAATAAATCTGGTAAGTTCTCAGACTTTTATAGAAATGCTGTAAACCATGAAGGTAAAAAAGTTGGTGAACACGAAGTTAAACTAATAAGACTGAAAGTTATTAAAGGTGAGTAACATGGAAGAAAATATTGTAAATAAAAATGAAAATCAAAGTGAGTTTGTATCACTTATACCATCTGGATACTTTGGCGATTCATCAGATAACATTGTAGAAGTATCAGACTTTCTTACGCCAGAAGAACAAGAAAAACTTAGAAACTTTGCCGTCAACAACACAGTCTGGGATGTTACCGAAAGCAAAAAGAATGAAAATGGAACGGTAATTTATGATGCAGATTATTGGGCAGATAGAGTTGCAACGCACGCTTCTTTACAAAAAGTAGATCCAACAATTTTGCCTTTGATTCAAGACATGCAACAAAGACTTAAAGTTAAAGTAGATAAGTTCTTTAATGTAAATGTTAGAGCAACGGGCCCTGCAGTTGTTAAATGGCCAGTGGGTACTCATCAAACTCCACATGCTGATAAAGAATTACATGAAGGACCAGATGCTGGTAAGCCAAACGCTTTCCCATACTATGACATAGCATCAATCTTTTATTTCAATGATGATTACGAGGGTGGAGAATTATACTTCCCAGCCCAAAATGTAAAAATTAAACCAAAAGCAGGATCTGCATACTTTTTCCCAGGTGACATGAATTATGTTCATGGAGTAACAACAGTAACTTCTGGACTTAGATTTACTTGTCCATTTTTTTGGACAGTAATAGAAAACTACAATACTAAATAGGACTATATGGATAAGCAAATATTACACGAAAAAATTTATTATTACGAAAATGTAATACCAGATTTTGATAAATTCAAAGAAGCATTAGAAAAAGCAGATGGTTGGGAAGCATGGAACTCATGCGCTGAACCAATTACTTTTTATGGAGAAGAGCAAATGTTATTCCTAGACAGTGATAATGAAAATTTGTCATATCTTTATAATACACTGATAGATGCATTTTACAAGGCCAGTAAAGATTACGCGGAATCCTTAGGTGATTATGACGAACTAAAGATGCACCCATTTCTTCATATAAAGAGATACCATCCTGATTCATATATGGGTGCTCATTTTGATCAACAATATGGTGATAAAAGTTTAAAGTACTCTATGGTCATGTATCTAAATGATGATTATAAAGGTGGAGAAATTTCTTTTAAGATTGTAGATTATGATGAAGCTAAAGAAAGAGTAATTGTTCACCCACAATATCTTTATGCAAGGATAGATAAACATTTTGATGTAGGGATTAAACCAAAGGCAAATAGCATGGTCATCTTCCCATCTTCTGCTCCATACTATCACACTGCCCACACCGTTTTTAAAAGTTTTAAGTATATGGTTCCAGGCCATTGTTTACATGAAGGTATAGAACCTAATAACAATGGAATGATGTAATGGATAAAACTGTATTGTACAACAAAATTAATTATTACGAGAACGTAATACCAGATTTTGATACTTTTAATAAAATTTTAAAAAAAGTAGATACTGGTTGGGAGACATGGCATTCTTCTAGTGACAAAAATCATATTTATGGAGAGACTAGGTCATTTGATATACTTAGAATTGAAGAACTAGAAGATCCTTTGTCATTGGGATACATGTCATATATCTTTCATGCAATTAAAAATACTTTTTATAATGTTGCTAAAGACTATGCAGAATCTATAGGAGACTATGACGAACCAAGATTCTTCCCATCGTTTGATATTAAAAAATATTACACCGGAACATGCATGGGTTCTCATTTTGATCAACTACAAGGCGACACATCGCTGAGATATTCTTTTGTTTTATATTTGAATGATGAATATGAAGGCGGAGAAATTTCTTTTAAAATGGTAGACTATAAAAACGACGTTATGAAAAAACCTTGGATTGAAATAGATTATGATGAAGCTTTAGAATTAAAACAATTTGATGTAGGAATTAAACCGAAAGCAAATAGTTTAATTATTTTTCCATCTTCTGCTCCGTATTTTCATACCGCCCACCTTGTCAAAACTGGATTTAAGTATATGATTACAGGGCATTGGATACATAATGATATGAAGTTGCAAGGGTTTGCAGAAGGAGAAGAACCACAATGAAAACAGCAATAGTTACTGGAGCAAGCAGAGGTGTAGGTAGGGCAACGGTCAAGCTTCTGGAAAATAGCGGGTATAGAGTCATTGCAGCGTCCAGAGATTTAGATGCCATGAAAGATTTAGAATCTGAGAACGTTGAAGTAAATAAACTAGATGTAACAGATGAAGAATCAATTGAATCGTTTTGTAAAAAATATGAAGAAGATACAATAGATCTATTGGTTCACAATGCTGGTGGTGGTGCTGGTCCAACGTATCTAATATATGAAACTATGGAAAATTTTAGAAGGGCCTACGATATAAATGTAGGTGGCCCAATGTACATTTCTCAATTACTTATCCCTTCAATGATGAAATCTGATTCACCGACAATTATATTTATTTCTTCGTTGTGTGGACAAGTTCCATTTAGAGGATCAGGCAATTATTCCAATGCAAAACGAGGCCAAATGGGTCTAGTTGATACCATGAGGTTAGAGTTTCCACAATATGGGATTACAGTAACAGAAATTTGTCCAGGAACTATTGATACTCAAACAGAAAAGAAAGATCACGCATTAACTGCAGAAGATATGGCTGAAGCTATACGATGGGTGGGATCACTACCAAGCCATGTAAACATAAACCATTTAGAAATAGCTCATATAAACGGTAGCAAATACGTATTGTAATATGAATAGAATAAATTATAAAGATGATATCGTTGTATTCAATAATTTTATAAGTGAAGACGAATGCAATTCTATTCTTAAATATTGGGAAGATTCTACTATCAAAGGAAGAATGCAATGGCCTTGGGGAAACAATTCATTTAACAATGCATTCGGTTCTACAATGATATACAATGATATTGAAATAACTAAATTTGGTTTACCGATAGATTATTTTGCTAATTTAGAGAAAAAAATTATTGAAGCAACAGAATTAGTTAGTAGTTATAAAATAAGAAAAATTGGTGCGTTCCCACAAAAATGGATGAAAGGAGCCTATGCTTCTTTTCACTATGATAACAGTGGTAAAGATTCATCAGTCCAATGGGCTACAGGTTTATATCTAAACAATGATTTTGAAGGTGGAGAACTACAATTTCATGATAGACCTCTTGAAATAAAACCAACTCCCGGAATGCTTGCCATTTTTCATGGTGGCAACAATCTACATGGAGTAAAAATTATTACATCTGGTACAAGATACAAAATTAGTGGTTTTTGGGGTAAAGAGGAATAGTATATATGAACAGAATAAATTACAAAGATGATATCGTTGTTTTTGAAAACTTCTTGAGTAAAGAAGAATGTGATGCTATCATTAAATATTGGGATCACTCAGAAAAGAATGGCAAACTTGAATGGAATAGAATTGGATTCTATGGATCATCTGCAGCCAACTTGCCAGTAGGCGATGATATGGTTGATTTTGGATTACCTAAAGATCTTGTTGAGTCTTTGAGTTCTAGAATGAAAGAAGCTGCAGAACTTGCTCGTGGTAGTGGTCTAAAGCCAATTGGTTTCCCACATGCACAAATATGGGCTACAGGAGGTTTTACAAATCCTCATTCAGATAATAGTACAGATGGTAAGTACAATGAATTCGAAAGAAGCAAGTGGGCAACGTTTATATATTTGAATGATAATTTTGATGGTGGAGAATTGTTCTTTCCTGATCATAATGTTTCAATTAAACCAAAAACTGGTCTATTAGCAGCATTTGATGGTGGACATAATAACCAGCATGGTATATCATTGATTACGTCTGGAGAAAGATTTACCATTGGTCAATTTTGGGACTATGAAGAATCAGAATATACTCAAGAAAAAATAGATGAATGGGCTGAGAGTCTTAAGGCAGTTAGAGCACAACAAGCTGTACAATTAAAAGGTTGGGAAGAAGCAGAATCCAAGGGAGAAAAAATTCTGCCAAGCAATTACGGACCCACAGGAGGGCCAATAGAATGAGCATGCAAGAAATGACATACGAGCAAACTTGGAGTTCTAAGGAAGACTTAGGTAATTGCATAACTCTCTATAGAGATGTAATAAAACCAGAGTGGGATATTATAAAAAGATTAGAAAAAGTTTTGAATGGTAATAACCATTATAATTGGCAACCAGCTTATGTTGGTTACCAAGAAAGAATGCCTGAATATAGAGACTGTATCGATTTTAAATTTAAGAAAAGCGATATAGCAGGAGACCTAAGCCAAGAGTCAAAAGAACTACAGCAGATCTGGCAAGAATGCTACGATGCACAGAAAGCAGCAGTCGATGATTATTCAAGAACAAATAACATCCACAATCTAAGGTATTGGGAAGCTTTTAACTTTGTTCGTTATGGCGAAGGCCAACATTTCATGGAGCACCATGACCACGGTTTCTCGTACAACTGTACAGTATCTCTTGTAGCGTATCTAAATGACGAATATGAGGGCGGAGAGATCTACTTTAGACTCCAGGAACTAAACATAAAGCCAAAGGCTGGAGATTTAATTGTATTCCCATCTACGTTTGCTTATCCGCACCGAGCCATGCCAGTTAAATCAGGTGTTAAGTATTCTTTAGTAACCATGTTGGACTACAGTGACAAGTACCATAAGCCAGAGTTTTATCAGGAGACTGGCTCCTAAAACAGTGTAATTTCATAGGTATTTTGTAATAGTTCATGTAGTCCATTAAAAAAAAGAGATAACATGAGAAGTTTTAACAGCACTAAGAAATTTAATAGCGTATTCGCTGCCAAAGGCGACGAGCCACGCAAAAGTCTAACTCATCTTGCTAATAACGGATATCACTTCCACGCTGAAGATCCTGAGAATAATCACGTCCCACGTAGTGCAGAAGCCACTGCTAATCACTATCTTCTTGGTTGTCACCATTCTTGTGGTGCTGACAGCGAATGCAATGGTGGAGGTTCACGACTTTGTCGCAGCCGTTGCTCAGACAAGTGTGGTGGAAGTTATAAGCAACAAGGTCTAAACGAACCTAGTGAAGAAGCACAAGACATCCTTGGCCTTGAAAAAGGATCTAGTGGTAATTGGAACTATAACCACCAGCTTTCTAAGCTGAAGAATTATGCTAACCTAGGTGACGTTCTAAATATGGAAATCACAAATAAGAACTTTCCTAATCTACGAGGGCTTAAAGTTAGCAGTTATGCCTGGAACCCAAAACAACAAATTGCTGAAGACAGAAAAGGTAAGCCAATACTTGTTGGTCAATATCTTTCTGTAGATCACCAGGGCAATCGTAGACCTCAGTATGCTGAACCAATGCAAGAACTCGGTAAGATCGAATCTGCTCGATCAGAAGCTTATAAGAACCTTATTGACAAAGGATCTACCAACATTGGTGATTATTTTAAAGTAGCAAAAGTTCTTAATGCACATGCTCACGGGATCTCAGTGCCACCTGAAGATTACGACAAGGGTGAAAACGAAAACTTTAAATATCTTGCTAAAGATCAAAAGCCAATTAATATCCACCATCAATTGAGTGGTGTTATTGGTAATATTCTTGATCACACAGAACCTAAACACCCAGCATTGAAAGCACTACATGAAAAAGCCAAAACTGCTGACTGGGTAATGTGTCACTGCCCACGATGTGCTTTGGACCAAACTCTTCACGTTTCCAATACTGTATTCGATATGCAAGATCACAACAAAGCAGCTAACAGTTCTGACAAAGCACTTAGAGATGCATACTTTACTAGTTTCCCAATGGGTGCAAGCAAACACTTGGGTGAAGGCAAAGAAGGACGTGTTTCTGGGCTAGGTGATATTGGCAAGCGTACGCCACACCGTCAACTTTGGATCAGTGAACATGGTTCAACCTATCTTCACCATGTTAAAAATGGTAGACAAGATGAAAACCACGAACTATTTATGGGTAACGATGTTGCTATCCCAATGGATACACCGAAGCTTGACCTCTCAGCACTGAGTGAAACCTCAGGACGTAATCCAAAATTCTGGGAAAAAGAATATTCATCCGATGATGTTACTCCGATAACACCAGGACAACCCAACAAAGTAAAACAACGACCAAGATCTGAGTCGGCAGCTGAAGCTAACCAAGCAAAAGAAGATTTGTTAAACAAAATGAGAGAAAAAGAAAAATAAATTAATAAAAATTTACGTTATAAGCCTTGACAGGCATATCTTAAAATCTCCTATAGTATAACTTAAGGAAAACATGTCTAATCCTTGTGAAAAAAATTGCAATCTTGATGCTTGTAATTGCAAAAATAACACAAAAAACACTGAAAAACAGCTAAAAATTGCTGAATTTAAGGAAAAAACCGACAAAATTCGTCAAATTTCCTATAAAAACTTCAAAAAAACGTCATTTTTTGATAAAAATGATGAAATTTCACCAAAAGTAAAAAATTACCGTGTAACTATCAGTGATTCCAGTAATAGTGATGGATACTTTATGGAATACTCAAAAGATATCACTCTTTTTGAGTTTGCAGAGATACTTTCTAATATCTTTGGCATTGATATCTATGTAGGCTATGACGAAGATAATGATAAGTCTCTTCAGGAAGACATAATGTTCTTTAATAGCTTAGAAGAAGTTATTGATTTTCTTGAAAACAAGAAACGAGACGAACAATGACCATAGAGGAGCACGATGGAAATATTACTCACCACTATACTATTCACTATCCTGCTCATCCTGAGCGCACCTCCGATCCACACTACAAGGATTTTAATTCTTACAGAAAAAGAACAAAGGATACTGCGCAGTGCAGCGTTGGTTTGCATCGTAATGACTTTAGTGAATGCTCTCTAGATAAGCCTTTGGAGCTTCACCACAGCCACGTAGAGTTTTCTCTGCAAAACGGCGTTGAGTTAAAGTGGCTTGAAGTCGATTACCCTGGCATTTCTGACCCTGATTCCGTTGGAGCATGGGTTGAGTCTGCAAACAACCTTGAATGGCTCTGTGAAGCCCACCACAGAGGCCCTGGAGGCATTCACACGGCTGCTGCTAGTGATTTTGAAGCAGAAAAGTATGTACGTAACCTTATTAGCAAACAAGAAGGCAAATGATGAACTGGTCTGAACGTTATGCCATGGCTCAAGGCGACACTATCGAAACTTTAAGAGTTAAATTACAGAAGAATGCGGATAAGTATACAGATGCGCGGTCTGCTCCACATACTTGGCTTAAGAATTACAATGATGCAGTAAATAATGATTCAGATCATGCATCATTATCAAATATTTGCCACACGAATGCAGACCAAGCAAGGGTAATGGGTGAAACTAACCACCAACGTTATTTTGCTAATAGCCGTATGTGGAGAGAATTAGCTGGCAAACACGGAGCCTTTGCATCATCACAAAATATTAACGAAAGATATAAGTAAAGGGTTATTATGCTAGAAGAACGTAAGATTGGTAAGCTGGGTAAACTTGCACCAAAAAGACCACGAGGTCTTCACATGCTGTCGTTCTATCAGCACAACCCTTTGCCAACTCCTCCTACTGCCGTTGGTACGCCTAATATTGCTGAATGGGAAATGCTTGGCAATGATAAGTATGGTGACTGCACTTTTGCTGGTATTGCTCACGCAAAGATGGCTACAGCAAAAGTACTTGGATTAAATGAATTACCACCAACAACTGATGAAGTTGTACAAGCTTACTTAGCTTATACAAATGGCCAGGATGCCGGTGCTGTAGAAGCAGATTTGCTTAAACACTGGCAACAGAATGAAATATTTGGTGGTAAAATTGCGGCTTATGCACCAACTGATCATGCTGATTTTGATGAACTTAGAAGCGTAATAGCATTCTATGGTTTAGCATATATTGGAATTAGACTCCCATCAGTATGCGAAGAACAGTTTCAGAATCACCAGCCATGGGCACTCACAGGAACACCAGCCGACAATAACATTATTGGTGGACACTGCATTATTCTTGTTGGATATGATGAAAATTGTTTCTATGGAATTACTTGGGGTGAAGTTCAAGCGATTGAACAAACATGGTTGCAAAGTTACATGGATGAAAGCTGGGCAATTATCACCCCAGAAATCGTAGAAAAAGGTCAATACGGCAACATGCGCCTAGAAGACCTATTAGCAGATATTGGAAAACTATAATGGGTATACCAAAAAGAATAAATGAAATAATTGAAGAACACAGCAATAAATTTGTTATCGTAGCAAATACTGGTCAGATGAAATATAAAACTGGCGGTACATTCCAAGGTTTGCTCGTTGAAACAAAGATTGGTGAAGAACGAATTGGTTATTTGACCGCTGAAAAACGTAAAGATGGTAATTATGTACTCGATGGTGTGTTCGTAGAAGAAAACTACAGAAATAATGGCATTGCTACAGACATGCTACGTAAAGCACAACGTACTGTTCAAATGACACCATACATTACTACTGAGAACCAGGTTTATCAATCAGAAGCTGGTAAGAAACTAGCTGAAAAAGAATATAGAATGATGACTGCTAGTACTCTTGTTATTGCAGGGCCTCTTGCTGCTGTACCAGAACTCATTGGCGCAGGAGAAGCCGCTGCAGGCGCAGGAGAAGCCGCTGCAGGCGCAGGAGAAGCCGCTGCAGGCGCAGGAGAAGCCGCTTCAGGTGTTGAAGATTCAAAAACACAATATAACAGCCAACAACAAAATGAACAGCAACAAAATGAACAGCAACAGGATAATCAACAACAAAATGAACAGCAACAGGGTGGACTTGATATAAATTATCCAGCAATTAAAGCTCCTAGCCCAGCCCACCCAAATTTCATTAGCTCTAAGCTATCATCAACTATTGCATGGCCTGAAACAATGCCTAAAACCCCTCTAGGGTTGCCAAATGTTACTAAACCAGTTACTTTTAATAGTAATGGTACTGCGCCAGGGTCTACTATAAATGTAGATACCAGCGAGCTACAACCAGCAACTCAAACTCAAACAAAGCAACCACCTAAGGCCCAAGAATCCAATGAAACGCAATCTAAACCAGGTGGCGGTTTAAAGATGCCTAATATTGCTATTGATATTGCTCATCCAGTTGTTAATAATCCTACTGCAGCAAACCCAAGAAGTAGTAGCGTGAATGATTCTGATCGTCTTGTTAATTTGATTAATGAAATTATTGTCAAAAAAATAGCACACGAAAATGAATGGTCACCAGATGACGAAACAGATGAAGAAAAGGTAAAAGATCACGATCATTGGGCAGAAATTACCCATCATGGTGAATATGATATGCCAGGACCAAAGAAGTCCCTTCCGCCAACAACTTGGGAATAAGAGTTAAAATAACCTTGAAAGTGCAGTAGTAACTGATGAGATACGCTACACAGGGCAATGGTAACTACGGAGACGATGCGTCTCTTGAAAGTATTGATGCTCCCACGGAAGGTGGATCAGGTCTTGGTTTGCCAGGTGGAAATAAAGTCAACGCAGACGAACTAGAACCAATCCTATCTTTTTTTAAAATTGCAGATATTGGCAATGAAGATGAAAATTCTACTGAGCTAGTTGGACCAAAGCGTATAACTACTTTAGATGTAACTGGTGAACCAAAAGTAGTAGATAATGGAGGGCTTGCTAGTGTAAGCCCAGGATCTTTATCTACTATTATAAACGGCGTTAACGAAGGAAAAAAGATGAGCACAGCAGCGAGAATCGCTTACATTATGGAGAATGGTGAACCATTCTGCAACCACTGTGAGAAAAACTTTATCCCAACTACTATTAGTCCACGTATGGCTTGTACTAACTGTGGTTGTGGCCGACCAGCTGATGATCATGGTCTTGGCGAAGAAAATTTCTCACACGTTGAAGGGCCTACTGCTAAGGATCTTGATGCTGGCAAAGATATTGTTAAGCAAGATGCCAGAATTGGTACTCGCCTAGCTAGCACAGAAGATTATGTTGCTGCTTTTAACAAGACTGCCAATGATTCAGAACTTTATTACCAAGGTTATACCGATGCTGAAAATGGCAAGCCACTTGACGAAGATCTCGCTCTTTTGAGCAAAGATTACTACAATGGGTATGAACAACGTAAATTCTACAATAAGTCTCCTCAACAGAGCCAAAGTCAAACATTGTTTGACATGAAGCCAAATAGTAATCAGACTCCTCGTGCTGGTGTTATTACTCCAGGCGAAGAAGATCGTGGTCCACTTGAGCTTACTGATGGTTTTAACCATGCTACTGCTTCTAAGATTGCTTCAATTTACCCAACTGATGTAATTCAAAACTTTTTCGAGGTATAATCATGGAAAAGTGCCCTGTTTGTATAGATGGTCGTATGTTGACTAAGATTAGCAGTGCTGGAGAAGAAACATTTTGCGTTGATTGCCGTCGTATTGTAAAAAGCGCAGCTTTTAACTTTGAATTCAAAGTGGCTGCGTCAGATGAAGGAATTAGTGAATGTTCAATTCCAGGCAACCCTAACCCAGGGGTTAAGGGACCAGGTAAGAAAGCACGTTGTTTCACATACGATCCAAGCGATGAAGATGCCAAGACAAAAGCACACCAAAAAGCACGCAATTCTGCATACGCAGCACAACACAAGAAGGCTGCTTCTAGGATTGTAAATGCTGTGGCATATTTTACTGGTGCACCAGAAGTAACAACTGGTTCTAACCCTACGATGTCACAATCATCAGCACCACCGCAAGATGCACAAGACCTTTCATTTACTACACAACAGAATGATATAGGTAAGGTAACTGCACCTGGTGGTGAACAAATGGGAGATCTTAACCAATCTAATCCACTTAATAGCGGAACAACTAGCAGTAAAAAACTTGCTGAACTTATTGAAGATGATGTAAAGAACCACATGGGCCGAGGATTTTGCACAGAACACATGGATTACGATGGATGTAATCCTGACCGAAACTTGCAATAGGAACTAAGGAAATAGAAAGATTCCATTATGCACTACGACAACATTGTAAAAGAAGCCAAGACTGCAGCAGCCGATACGCGCTGGTTTAACGGTACTTCAGAGAGCATCCTGACAAGACTTGACAGACTTCAGGACATCCTGGACAGCACACGCATGGCAGCTAGTAACCCTAACGTCAATGCTAATGAGCTAGAGCGTTATGCCAACATAATCACTGAGCTTGGTGCTGAAAAGGAACAACTTGAGAAGCTTGCTTCTGAGTATGTTGATTTTGACACTGAGGACTATCTAAATAGCCTACCTGGTGGAACTGTTGCCAAGGAATACCGTGTTAGCAATGCTGGCACAAGTGATCTTGGTGAAGACGATGGTAGCCTACTTTACCGTACAGCTTCTTCAATCGAAAACGAGTATGAAGATGCTGACTGGATTAACTTTGTGACTGCTGGTGCTGAAGTTTGGGTAGAAGACCAAAACAGCAACCTTTTGAAGAGTCAATTGAACACTCGTGAAGCTGCAGTGTTTTACGTAGAGAAGAAAACCTTCCCTATCCTAGATACTGTTAAGCGTGCTTCTATCATTGATAACTTTGTAGACAATGTAGAGATCTGCCGTCGTGCCAAGAATGAATCAACTTCATTCCGTAGCATTAAGAGTGCAAGTGCAAATAAGCTTGCTGCTACTTTCATCCAAGAAGCTGTAGAAGACTCATTTGGAGAAGGCCTCAACTGGCTATAGTCCATGGATGAGAACTTGAATGGCTTTAGGGTCGTTGGTGCTGTCGAAGATGACACAAAAGAAAACGACCTAGTACAATCTTTAAAGAATATGCTTGCTGAAGCATACGTTCTTTATCACACGATTCACGGTTTTCACTGGAATGTCAAAGGATCTGATTTTTATGAATATCATAAACTATTTGATGAAATAGTTGATGATATTTACGAACACATTGATCCAATTGCCGAAAACATTGTTAAACTTGGTAGTGTAGCCCCATTTGTAATGAGTCAACTCGTTAAGATGAGTGGTATCCAAGAATCTGGTTTAGTAAGTAGATCCCCAAAAGAATTGACTGCTAAGTTTTATATAATGAATGAAGAATATATTCAACACATTAAAGAAACTTTTAAAATAGCTAACAACAGTAATGAACAAGGCGTAGCCAATTTTATTGCAGAGCGGATTGATCAACACCAAAAATGGAGTTGGTTCTTGAAAGCTTCTATTGAGGGATAATGGATTCAACTTCTGAAAATATCGGAAACGTAGTAGCCTTACTTACAGCCATACTCAGCGAGCAGGAAGACCTAGCTTATGAGATGGTTCTAGAAAGCAATCCCATTGAGCTATTTAGTGCTCTAACAGGCGTATTATTGAGCGCTCTCAACCGTTTAGCAGAAATAAACGGTGTAACGGTAGAAGACTACCTAAGAGATCTAGGAATGCTCGCTTTCAAACCCCAATGAACATAGATAAAGATCTACCAGAAGGAATTACCTTCAATAACCAACAATACGATTCTATCGAGTTAGAATTAGTTGAAGAAGTGACTAATAGCACTAAATGCCCACTTTGTGATGTATGCTTGGAAAGCATATTAATAAGTAACAATGGTAGACACGAAGGCTGTATACGTGCTGTCGGCGGTAAGGTAATATGGAAGAACGCATTACCAAAAGACCGAATAAGGTCTATTAAACTATTAGACGAAAATCTTATTTTAAAACTTGACACACACAAAGAAAGGCATAAGAATGATTAGATACAGTACACAACCATCCGCAGATGCAAAAGTCATTTTGAATGAAAGCCCAACTTCAGCAATCGTAACAACAAATGATGATATGGGACTTAATGACACCAATGATCAAGTAGAAGATAAAAGCAATCTACAAGATCTTGATGCACAGGATCAAAACGACGATTAAGGAATATAGTGGCAGACAAAAAATCTGATCTTAAAAAAGAAACAGAACCTGTTGTACACATTGTAATCCCGGATACCCAAGCTAAAGATGGGGTACCAACAGATCACCTGAACTGGATTGGAATGTTTATTGTGGAAGAATACCGCAATAAGAACATTAAGATTATTCATCTTGGAGACCATGCAGACATGCCAGCTCTTTCACTTTACGATAAAGGAAAGAAAAGCATGGAAGGCCGTCGTGTAGTACAAGATATTGAAACTGCTAATGAAGCATGGCGAGTCCTTAATCAGCCAATATATGATTACAACGAGCAACAACGTAAAACTAAGCACGCTAAATGGAACCCAGAGCGTCACATACTTCTAGGTAATCACGAAGATCGTATCAATCGTGCAACTGAAAATGATGCTCAAATTGACGGATTGTTTAGTACAGATGATCTTGACTATGCTCGAACTGGATGGCAAGTAAAACCATTCAAAGAAATATTGTGGTTGGATGGAGTAGCTTATAGTCACTTTTTCTATAATCCAATGACAGGAAACCCATATGGTGGTACAATCGATGCGCGTCTTAAAAGCATTGGTCATTCTTTCACAATGGGACACCAGCAGACTCTTCTCTATGGCCTGCGATACGTAAATGGTGACGGTAGAGATGGTGGAGCACGATCCCAGCACGGCTTAGTAGCAGGAGCTTGCTATCTGCATGATGAGAACTATAAAGGTCCTCAAGGTAATGCACACTGGCGCGGTATCATTGTAAAGCACCAGGTTAATAATGGAAGTTATGATCCAATGTTTGTTTCTTTGGATTATTTGTGCCGTAGATATGAAAACTCTTCTTTAAGTAACTTTATAACCAAAAAGTATCCAAAATTAAGAATTGGTGAATGATTTCCTCTCTTTAAACCTGTAACGGTTTAAACCCTTGAAGTATACGCCTAAGTGGTTATATGGAATCTTCAAAAAATACAAAAAGGAAGAACTTTCGTTGCGTTTTTAACCATTACGTGACAAAAGAGAACGAGGATGCAATAATTCGTTCTATAATTTCTCAATTTGAAGGTTATTATGCAGAACCTGAAGTAACGGTTACTAATGATGGTTTCATCATTACACTCACTATTGGAGATAATCTTTCAGCATCTTCAGTACGTGACAAGATCCTTTGGAACCAGTTCGTAGATAGCGTTACTACACAAGATGCTATCCGTAAAATTCAAATCATCCGTTTGCCAAAAGCTGGCCTTATGGATTTTGGTGGTCGTATCGATGGAAAAGGCAGCGTAGGCGGCTTTGGACCTAATGTCGACCCAATCGTAGGAGATACTGGCGTGGACGAGAAGCTTAACAACCCAAGATCTACTAAACCACCAAAGTACGAGATCGATGGCGTACAGGATGACCCACTTGGTCACTTTGCTAGCATCCGTATTGCTGACCCCACCGACGCAATTTCTGAAGGACAATCTTTTGTAAAAGGTCTAACTCCAGAAGATCTATCCAGTGATGTTACTAACCTGGAATCAGAGCCAACCACTGAACTTGAATCTGGAAAAAGACAACCTGCACGTGTATTTAATGCCTTTAAAGTAATTGCAATTGATAGCGATACTGGTGACAGTTTTTCACCAACGTGGGTTAACAAATATAATGATACCCTTGATGGAGCAGACTTGCCATCACCAGAAGCACCAAGAGGTAACGGTGGTTTTTTGCCAAAAGGTAATTGGTACAATACCAACCTAGGCAACGAACGTGGAACTATGACTGGTGTAGAATCAGAAAAACGTGGAGATGAATCTAGCGCTGCTCCATTTGCTGGTATTACTGGCAGCATTCAGCAATTGAAAGAACCAGAAATAGAAGATGTAGAAAGTGCTATTGACATACCACAAGCACGTGGTGGCGCACAATCTGTACCAGACGGCGGACAAGTCGAAGGATGGTTCGCTAGCGCAGAATTTGGAATTAATGAAACATACGATTATGAAGGCGATGTAGATGACAACTACCTATAAGGTATATGAAGCAGGATTAGAACCAAAAAAGTTTAACCCAGGTGATTTTATCTTAGTTAGCACAGATGGCATTCTAGCTAAACTCATACGTTTTGGTCAGTTCATACGTTATCATGGTAAAATGAAACCTTTCTCTACATGGAATCATGCTGCAATGATTGTTGATGAAGAAGGAACGATTATTGAAGCAGTTGGCCGTGGTGTCCGTTATGCTCACATTGATGAATACAAGAATGTAGAGTATTATTTAGTAAATACAAAATTAAACAGTCAGAGCCGTAATCAAACTGTTGCTGCATGCAAAAGTTTTATTAAGGATAAATATGGATGGTTCACTATTATTTCTATAGCAATTGAACTTATCACAGGAATTAAGTTACAATTCTCATTGAATAACTCAATGATCTGTAGCGCAGTAGTAGGACAAAGTCTATGGGCTGGTGGTGTCATATTTGACCGCAACCCATACCAAATGATGCCAGCGGATCTTGCCGCAGCATTCAATATCATTCAATCTGGCAAATAATTAAAAAAACGTCAAAAGTGTTGATTTATCACTTTTAATCAATTATTGTAGATTTTATGAAAAAGAAAATGACCATAGTTATTAGCTATGATGCCATGAACAATCAGAGTGATGAATTGGCTAGCCAAGAAATCAATGAGACCATTGCTGGTCTAATGAATAGTTTGCGGACTCAAGTTAATAACGCACAAGTATCTGTAAAATTCCAAGATAATAAGGAGACCAAATAATGACATCAAGTATTAACAACCCGTTCCAGACAACCGCTGTTCGCACTGCTGTTCGTGGTGCTGTAGCAAGCATTGTTGGTGCACTTGTAGCATGGGGAACAACTAAGTGGGCTAGTCTAAACACTAGTAACCTTTCTTACTTGACACCTGCATTCTCAACCGCATACTTTGCTGCTGTGCACTTCCTACAGGCTAAGTACCCTAAGTTTGGTTGGTTGCTCGGTGTACTTCCTCAAAAGAAGACTGTAACACCTACACCTACACCTACACCTACACCAGTTAAAGCTGCTGCTAAGAAGGCTACTGCTGCTAAGAAACCTGCACCGAAGAAGTAATTCTTCGAGGCCTTGTAGCTCAGTTGGTTAGAGCACTGCCCTGTCACGGCAGTTGTCGTGGGTTCAAGTCCCATCAAGGTCGCCATCTATAAGAAAGAAAGAATATGTTTAAAAAAGTACTAACAATTGCTGCAATTATTGCCGCCGCCGTAGCTATCATTGTTAACACTGGTAATAATACAAAAAATGTAGGTATTAAGCTGCATCAATACAATGATCTGCCTTATGCACTTTGTGCAGCTAGCGGCACTAAGCCTATCAACCAACATATCATTATTAATGGTGTTAAGTATCGTTTGGGTCTATCAGAATGCCCAATTATTACTACAGGCGCTTCATTCGCTAACATGGACTTAACTAACGGTAGGCTAACTCCAGATGGAACGTTTGCAACAGTATGGTCGTTGTTTGGAGTACCAAGCACTTTTCCTATTAAGCAAACTGATGGTAGTTGGATTAATATGACTCCAGTACACCGTAACTTTAAGAATACAAAAACTCCTGGTGGCGGAAGTAGCAACCAATGGTCTTTTCCTTGTGTAGTTGAACCTAGAATATTAACTGCAACTGATGGCACTACATTTAGAGTTGCAATCTGTAAAGGTCCTATGATGGAGAATGTTAACAACAAGCCTATCAAGTTTGGAACTCGCACTTGGACAGAAGCACCAAAAGGTATACCTAACCCAATCGTAGCTCAGATCCTTTCGAATTCATAACTTCATCTAAGTAGTTAATAAGAGACAATGATGGAACAAAAATTAGATACAACTAATGTTCTACCATTAAAAATTGTACATAGCCTTACAAATATAAACTATGATGATGCATCATTATACAGTGATTTGCCTAAATCAAAATTTATTAGTTTTGAACACTTTGAAGAATTTGAAGAATTGGAAACAATTAAACAATTGGGAACGATCCAACCTTTGCCTTCAACACCTTTAAAAAAAGAAGAGTTAAATTCTTATAATTATAGATCAGAAGAGTTTATTAGTGATCATAACGGTAAACATGTATTGTTTGTAGGTGATTCTAATACATGGGGTACTGGTTTGCTATATGAAGAACAATGGTCAAGAAAACTATATAAATTAATTGCAAACAATGAAAAAGTATCAGGTTATTTTAATATAGCATGTGTTGCTTCATCCATGCTGCATTCGATAGTAACATCATTTAAATATTTTAAACAGTTTGGCAATCCTGATTATATATTTTTAAATATTGCTAAATTAAATGCATCATATGCTTATGATGAAAAAATAGGTAAGGTTATAGATGCTTGGTATGGTAGCCACCCAGTTATGGATCTATTGGCATACCAATATTATTTTATGTTAAACCAATATTGTGAAAGTAACAATATAAAATTATTGTCATTTACAGGGTACAATGTAGAATCGGCAATGAAGAGAGCATTATCTGATTCCAGGATTGATCAATTTAAAACATTCTATAATTTTGATGAAGATGAAATAGAGAGTTTTATCAAAGAATATAAAGACAATAACAAAAATTTAGAAGAAGCCAAATATTTTGATAAAGCAAGAGATGGAGATCATGATGGTATTGCTTATCAAGCATATTGGGCAGAATTCATGTATAAAAAATATTTAGAATTATGATTACATTCCCTGGTAGCTCAACGGCAGAGCAAGCGACTGTTAATCGCTAGGTTATAGGTTCGAATCCTATCTGGGGAGCTTATGAAATTAATAGAAATAATAGAAAACAATCCAGGTATTCTTTGGAATAATAACCCGTCATCTGGCACTGATAAGCATGGTGCTCATGACTACATCAATGGCTTCTATGACAAAGCATTTGAACCATTTAAAGATAAAGAAATAAATTTACTTGAAATAGGTATTCAATACGGGTCTTCACTGGCTCTTTGGAGGCAATATTTTAGTAAAGCTAATATTTATGGCATTGATGTAGTTGATAATAGACAACAACCATATGTAGATCTTCCTGGCATTAATTATATTTTTGATAATGCTTATTCTGAATTAAATTTGCCAAACTTTGATATTGTCATCGATGATGGTCCACATACATTAGAAAGCATGCTTGATTGCATACGTATTTACTTGCCAAAAGTAAATGAAGGTGGTATCTTTGTCATTGAAGACGTGCAAGATGTGTCTTGGTTCACTAATTTGACGAATGCTGTTCCTGAAGAATATAAGGATAGGATTGAATACTTAGATCTTAGAGCAACCTACAATAGGTACGATGATCTGATGTTCATAATCAAAAAATGACTTTATACGAAAAATATGTAAGCCAAATCGTAAATAGGCTTAGTAAATTTAATCATGACTACGATTGGGATAAAAACCCATTTGGTCATATTGTTGTCAACAATTTTTTACAAGAAAATGAAGCCAATGCTTTGTATGAGGAAGTACTAAAGGCTCAAGAAGATGAAACAAACTGGAATCAATACAACAATCCACTTGAAAAGAAGTTTTCTCTTAGTCGTTGGGACCAGTTACCTAAGAATGTTTATACTTTCCTTCTAGCTTTAGCTGACACAAAAGTTGTCAAGATGATTGAAGATATAACTGGTGTTTATGAACTTGTTCCCGATACTGGCTTGCATGGTGGTGGCATTCACATGCACCGTAATGGTGGTAAACTTAATCTTCACCAAGACTACAGCATTCATCCTAAACTTGGATTACAAAGAAGATTAAATGTTATCTTTTATTTAGGTAAAGAATGGGACCCAATGTGGGGTGGTGGCCTTGAGTTCCATGAGCATAATCCAGAAACTAATAGACCTAAACATCTTGCAAAAGTAGTTGATTACACATGGAACCGTATGGTGTTGTTTGATACAATTGAAAGTTGGCATGGTTTCCCCAATCCAATTACTCCACCAGATGATAAATATCGTTTATCACTAGCATTCTATTACACTTCTGAACCATTGGAAGATCACTCTAATAAGCAAGCTGTTCTGTACGCGCCTAGCGATGAACAAATTGGTGATCCAGAAATTGAAAAGCTTATTGAATTACGTTCAAACCCAGATACTGCTAAAAGGTTATATAAATAATGAAATTTCACGTTTTCTATACAGATAATATGCCTCATGATCAATGGGGGTATAAAATGATCAATGACCAAAAGTCAGTATTTGATCACTTTGGTTTAGAGATCGAATACATAGTGAAACCTTACGTTAATTTTACTCAAGCTGGAGATGACCATGGCAAAATGGTCACTGATGTTATTAAAGACTCAGAAGGCGTTATCTGTTTTATGGATCTCGATTGTTTACCTCATGACATAGAAAAGTTGCAAGAAATCTATAACTGGGTAGAAGAAAATAAAAGTTTTGCGGGTAATGCTCAAAATATCTCACATATACCAGAGATCAAAGATATTATCTTTGCTGCACCAAGTACTTTGATGGTACATAAAGATGCATGGGTAAAGCTTGGTAGTCCAGATATGGCTCAACAACATCGATCATCAGATGGTGCTGTATGTGTTGATGTAGCACAACAATTAACTTTGAATGCAATTGAACAAGGATTCGATCATAAGATTCTTCACCCAGAAGGTTGCGATATGCCACAGTGGTATACCGATATAAATGGTAAAATTTTTACTCTTGGCATTGGTACGGCTTACCCAGCATCTTGGCATTATTTCCAAGGATCTATAAATCTATCGCAAAGCGATTTGTGGGATCAAAGAGTTAGTGGTATTCTAAATAATGAAAAGCTAATTCCAGCAGTAGAATTCTAAGGTAAGTAATGAAAATTGTACAATTAGGTGCTAATAGAGGTTCAGATTCTTTATTCAGATACTTAGAAGATCATAAGAGTGAAATAGAGCTTTTAGTTTTAGTAGAACCATTCCAACTGCATTTAGATATATTAGAAGCATGTTATAAAGATTATGATAGCGCAATTATTGAAAATGTAGCAGTGAGGCCAACTTTTATAAAAAAAGAAGAATTAACTATTTTTTATTATAAAGAAGATGGACCAGCATACCATGTAGCTTCAATCAACCCTTCACATATTTACAAACATTATGGGAATGTTCAGTTAGATAGCTTTACTATCCCATCTTTGACTATTGGACAAATATTAGATAAGCATGGTTTAAAAGAACTTGACTGGTTGCTCGTAGATGTTGAGGGGTTGGATGCAGAGCTTATTTTAGACTTTGATTGGAATTCTTACCGTATTAAACGTGTTGACGTAGAACACTTGCATCTGGGCAATGATTCATGGAAAGTTATGGAACTCTTTGAGTCTTTGGGTTATACTAAAATAGAATCAACTAATACTTTTGACTGGGCTTTTGAACTGCCGGGCAATACCATCAAGACTACGGAAGAAGACGGCCACACAGCACAAAGATAATCCAATGAGGGATGGTGTAATGGCAACACACGGGCCTTTGAAGCCCTTGTTCTAGGTTCGAGTCCTAGTCCCTCAGCCAAAGGACTGTAGCTCAGTGGTAAGAGCAGGGGACTCATAATCCCTCGGTCGTGGGTTCGATCCCCACCGGTCCTACCATTTAAAAGTACCAATAAAACACAATAGGTAGTGTCCAGCGTTCCTAAGGGAACATAACCAAGGAGTAACACGATGACCTCGATGTTCGACTACGATGATTCAATTAACCTAGCATTTGATGCTAAAATTGCCGGTAAGAGCCTCGTTGCTGCTAAGCACGAACTGCTCACCAAAACTGGTGATTTTCTATTCCTCGCTCACTCAGATCGTGAGCTTGCTCAGCGTATGCAAATGATAGAAGAAGACATTGAGAAGGTAGCTTATCGCAAACTATCAAGCATTAGTGATTCCAAGGCCAAACTAGTACGTGCTATTTTTGACGAATGGGAACTTCGTCACGCTAGCTGTGATATGTGCAAAGTTGCACATGAAGAAGATAAATGTGTAGAGTGCAATCGCAAACTAAAAACAGGCACTGCTATCACAGGTGGAGGGCTTAACCACTGTCGTGATTGTTATGTAAAAATGACTGATAATCATGAAATCCCAAAACACTGGGGCCAAATTGAAGCTTCTAAGGGTGACCAAAAGAATTGTGCAGAATGTGGTAAGCCTGCTACCCACAAGGATGTTCGCGGTTATTTGGAACTTTGCGACAATTGCGCTAAGTAATATTAATCTAAATTAGGTTAATATGGCTTACAATTCTAAAAATAGTGATGCTTTTATTATAAAGCTTGCTGAGTCAGAAGAAGTATCCAACCCTGATGTTATCTCGCAAGATGATATTGACACGGTATTCTCTGGCCTTGTAGACACGCCCCTACCCGAATTGCTTAAAGGTTTAATTGAAAAAGGTCATAAATCACCTAATAGTTTTCCCATTAAGATCAAAAAAGAAAAAAACGAGCATCTAGCTAATAAGTTTAATTCTAGTAAGATAGCTAGTGAATCTACTTTTGATGAAGAAGATTGGGAGCAGATGCACCCTGATTGGGCTAACGAGTTTAGTCCAGGTGAAGAGTCAAGCCACGAAATTGTATCATTCGGTGGTGAAGATATTGAAGGTGGACCAAGGGTAGAAACTAGTGGTGCTTCAGAAGAAGACGAAACAGAAGAATACGAAACAAAGAATAGAAACCAGATTGATTGCCCTAATTGTTATGGCGTTTCAAAGCATAACAAAGATAAATTTGCTATTTATACTGAACCACATTGTAAGGGATGCCCAACTAAGAATTGTGGAAGCGATCAAAATAACGTATCACCACACTGTGCTGGTTGTGAACTTCTTAATCATGGTTGTAAGGGTCGTGACAGAGCATATTATGAAGGCGATAAAGACGCTGAATGTCCTGTATGCCACAACGAAGGAACTATTACTAAAAGAGATAAGCACTGCTTAACTTGTGACGATAAGAAATGTAAAGGCCCAGACCCACTGGCAAAAGGACATGGCCATTGCTATGGTTGCAAAGACCAAAAAGCACCAAATGATTATCACTTGCCTGAGGCACCTTATTCAGAAATATTTAACCCAGGTCAACACACAGTTCCTGAAGATGATGAATTTGATGATTTTGAAAGACATGAAGAAGACGAAGACATGTCATCTGGCTTTGGTGGCGAAGGTGCTCCTGTAAGAAAAAGAGACCTAAGTAGTGCTGTTGTAGAAAAACCACGTTATGAGAAGCAAGAAGAATCTAGCCGACTTGATTCACCTGTTTCTTTATCAAAATCAATGAGAATTAATGAAATTGCTCCTAAAGAACAAGATGCTCCTAAAGAAGATAGATACGAAGTAACTGAAAAGAACCAACCAGTACCAGTTCTCAAAGCAGAAAAGCATAATCCATGGTGTAAGTGTGGAGGCTCAGGTATTGTTTCTAACCCGGAAGAAATCGCAAAAATTAACGTTAGCGATGAATTTAAAAATGGTATTGCTAATATTAAGAACACTGCAAAAAACGACGAAGAGGCATCGAACAGGAAACAGCAGTTTATCCTCGATCAATATAAGTGTAAGGAAATGTAATGCCTAGATTTCAACACACATCACGACAAGATCCTAGACAACCGCATGTTGGTATATGCCAAGTTCAACATGATAAAAATAAGTACGATGAAGAAGGTTTTAAAACCATCTACAACAAAACAAAAGAACAAATGGGTAATTGCGATGCACAAGATAGAAATTACCAAGACGATGGTTACGAGAGTGACCCAGAAGAAACATTGCAGGCTAAATTTACTAGAACTAATTTGCCGAATGCTATTACAGTGATTACTGAAGCTGGTGAAAAATACACACCATCTTGTGCCGCGCACGCATCTCATTTTAGAGATACTCAACTAAGAAACATTGCTGATCTTCAAAACATTCGACCAGATCTAAACGAAGGTGAGTCCAATGAAGCACGTTGGCACTTTTCAGAGCGTTCCAAGAAGTTCTTAAGCAGAGCCAACCAGAATTGGAATAGTTTAGTTAAACTAAGAAGAATTAATAACTTTAATAGTGGTACTGAGAACGTTGGGCCTACACCACAGGTTATACAACCTAAAAATACAGAAAAAAGTTCAATTTCTTTACCTGCGAATGAAACTCCAGTAGCTTTACCAGTGGACTTGAAAGGTATGCTTAAATCACCTGACAAGTACAATGGTTGGTTAGACGACATAGAAGACTAGTTATGTTTAATTTTTCTTTCAATAAAAATAAAGTAAAAGTAGCAAAAGACACCAGACAACCAATGGTGTTTAACTTATCACAGCTTCTTGCTCAACAAGAAGAAGCAGACAATAATGAATACGATAAGAAACGTCAAGAAAAGTCTAGGCAAAAGATTGAACATCTTGATGCCCCATATGCTATCTATAGTGGCGACCCAGATTATCACGTAACTAGAAACCCTAATGTAGAGCCAGGTAAGTGGAATTTTGTTCACCACACAGAAATTGGGAACGATAGAACAGGCCGCTCAATTGCAAGAGATCTTAAATCAGAATTAGAAAAGATTGATTCACCATACGAAAAAACTTTTCTATCGCCAGACCAATACGCTCATGATGAAAAGATGACTAAGTTAGCACCTAAAGGTATGCTTGGCTATAGGTTGAAAAAAGAGAATCAACCAATACGTTCTGATAACACGTCTATTAGAGAATTTGATCAAGTACTGAACAATGCAGAAATACGTGGAAAAATGCGCCAGCGGGTAGGTGAATTGCCATCAATAAATGCTCCTGAGTTCGATCCAACTCATCCTCTTAACCTTATTGCTACTCATGGTGGCCAAACTGCAATTAAAAAGATGTTCACTGACCAAGTCCCATACCTTACAGCAAATCCTGGCGAGAACATTTGTGTTTGCGGTAGAGAAGCTAGCAAGCACACTGATGAAGCAACTGCGAGTGAGCATCATGGTAAGATTGGCGAGCATTTAGAAACACACGAATTTACTCCACAATATGTAAACACTGGCGATGGAGAATATTCAAAAGGTTCTGAATCTAGAGCTTCACAATCACCTTTGCGTTTTGCTGCTTTACCATCAACAGATAAAGATGGGAACCGTACTCTAAAGAGTAGAAAAGTTGATGAAGGCATGAATGCTGAATCAATGCCTATGGTTCTTGTTGGCACTTCAGCAGCTAAATTTAATCGTGTTACAACTTCTGAACCACCTGGAACAATTAATAACTTTCAAAAAGCAAATGTTTCAAGAACAAAGTGTTCACATTGCACCAATGGTAGAGTTGACCCTTATAAGAGATCTAATAACGTTCACTGTGAAAATTGTATGCCTGGTAAAATAACCATGAAGACTATAAACGAAAACGGTAAAGAAAAAGGTATACCTTACACTGTAGGAATGGGTGGAGGAAAAGTACGTTATTTAGACCAGAAGGATGCCCCCAATTGTGAAAATTGCAAGGGTAAAGGTTACACACTTAGTAAAGATAAAACAGCAAGTGATTTAGAAATACCATGCAGAGCTTGCAAAAGCACAGGTAAGCAAATTGAAACCGTTGAAGGTTCTGGTACTCAATGCACAAATTGTAATTCACACAATTCATCAATAGATACAACCCCTGGAAACTCATGCAAATATTGTGATGGTAAAGGTTATTCTAAAGAAGAAACAGTAAAGATACCACAGAATATTAAATTGGATGTTAGCAAAACGCCATTCGAAGGCAACCCAATTATCATGCGACCATTCTCAAAAGAATCGAGCGAAGAATCAACGGGAGTTGATGGATACTTGGGTCATGGTAAGAAGTCATGCACTAGATGCCATGGTAATGACGAGTACCAAACAGAAGATGGAAAACCTTGTAATTGTAGAATCGGTAGCTTTTCCAATGAAGACCATATTGTTGCTCCAAAGGGATCACGTTATATTTTCCCAGATCATATTGAGTTGCCTGCAGATCATTTTCTTAAAGCACTAGCGTCTGTTTACCCTGACCACGCTACTAACCCACATAGCATTAAGGATCTTAACAATACATCAGACCCAATAACTGGTACCTCACCAAATAACCCAACTGGTCATCGTTATGAGACTGCTGATGGTAAAAACTACGAAGCACATAAATTTACTCATCTATGGAACCCAGGCGTTAGTGTAACACCAGACATGTTAGCTGAACTTAATAAACAAAGTGCAGTGCACCACAGCAGTAAGAATGCTAAATATACTGCGGCTAGTGCTGATCTAGAGCTTGTTACTAACTTTGTTAGAGATAATTTACAAAGAATGCCAATCAATATTACTGGTAGAAAACAAAGTATCATGAGAAAGACTGAAGCATTACCAGGCGGAAGAACTAATCCTAAGTCATTCCACCCAGCTGTTCAACCAGCTATCTCTAAAGTTGAGAGTGCTATTGATGAACTTGGCGATAGTGATCGTGAAAAGTTTAGTCCACTTCTTGATGATGTTTACCAAAAAGCTTCACATGTTGCACACGATAGAGAAGTAACTGGTAAATTGGATAGCCCACATTACGATGAATATCAGAAGAGTATACAAAAAGTATTGTCTACTGTTAGTAGATTCCACGGTGATGAAAAAGCACAAAAAGTACAAAAAGCTTTTACTAGTTTGCCAAACCAACCTGTACCTCCATTAGAGACTGTCAATGAGGAAAATGTTAATGCTTAGAAAAAAATTTAATGCTAAATATGCTAATGATATGAGCTTCTTGAATGAAATGGGTATGAACATTATTGACCCTGACGCGTTATCAGATATTGAGAGTGGCGATGAGGGAACAGAAGATAGTAGAACAAGGCCAGTTTACGTATATTCAAAAGATCCTAATAGAGTTCAAAGAGAACCCAATGAAGTTATCATGGATCAAAAATCTTCTATACCAAAATTAAAAGAATTAACTAATGCTATCCGTAATCGTAAGTCTCCTAAATTAGATTACTTACATGAACATGCAAAAAATATTTTTAATATTGGTGCACATTATGCATATATGGACATGGTTGCTCGTAATTCAGCATACGCATGTCCAACTTGTGGTGGTAAAAAAAATGGTGGTAGAAAAAAACTACCAGCATCAAGAATTAAAGAACAAGCATCAGATGTTTGCCCAACTTGTAAAAATACTGGTCATACATTAACTAACCCAGAATTAAATATTTTTGATATTAAACAACAAGCTGAGAATTACAACACTGCTCTTAGTTTTCACGATACTTATTGTACAAGTAAGCGTTGCCACAATAGATGCCAATTTAAAGAAGATATTGATAAGCATTGCCGTACCGGTATTCCTCTTCATGAAATTAAGAAAAAGGATACTCACCTACGATCTGGAACAACTAATGAATGGTTGATTAATAACTTAAGGCCAAAAGTTGTACACGATGAATATAAAGGTTTTTCTCCATTTCTTCGTGCAGTCGGTGGCCGTGAAGATGACCCCTTGCAAGAGGGTGACTTTGTACACTTTATTAATCATGATACTATCAACCCTGGGAATACTCTTAAAAAGAAGGATGAAGGTTTCCACAGATTTAAAGAAGAATATGACGAACAAGGCAAACCAACTGGTTCTTGTGCTGTAAAAGATTGTGGTAAAGAAAAATTTAATATCAATCACATTGAAAGACAAAAATTACCAAGCGATGAAAATATTTACGTTAAAGGTGGTCGTGATAAGCAAAGCACCGGTATTATAGCTAATATTAATCCTGATGGTACCGGCGATGTCTTTCAATATTATCGTCCAATTAAATTTGTTCAAGAAGAAGTAAATCAACGAGAGAATGGGCATCCAGAACGTGCTATCAAATTTCACAGCGCATACGATGGTATGAATCTACGTGGTGAAGATGATAAAGAAACAAGAGATCTTCAACATCATCTTAAAAATTCATATAATGAAATCATGCCACTTATTGGTGAACGTTCACCTTTATCATCTACTAACTACGGGAGATGGAGGATTCAGCGTAATGTTCCTCTTTCTAGAGCAGTTAGATTATCTCCAATAACTGCACCTTTAGCTGCTACATCAGGAGTAACTACAGAAGTTGTTCCTAAAAGCAAGATTAAGGGTGTTTATCCTGGTGGATCTTGGCTACCAAAAAGAAAAAAGAATTCCGATGGGGTTACACCCCCAGAGCCTAAAACTAGAGTGGACATCATTCACCGTCAAGCAATGGGATGTAGTACAGACGAATTACGAAATATACCTTTGAAGACTAATGACCCTGATACCATTGAAGAATTTAAAAGATTCTCATCAAGATGGGATCAAAGACTAGGTATAAAGCCAGGGCACCCGCTTAGCATTAGTTCAATAGAACCTGGCACAGCGGTGAGTGAACAACATAGAGCACCTACAAAGAGTATCGAAGAAAATACTGCACCGAAGTCTTTTAATAGCGGATCCTTTAGCCAACTTGAGATACCAACAGTAGAAATACCTGGTGCACTTAAAATGACTCATACTCCAGAACAACAGAATGATATGCTTAACGTAATTGAAGGTCATATAGGTAGAAAACTACAACCTCATGAGCGCAACCAGGCTATTGAGGGTATTAGAAAAGATAATCACATCAATGGTGGGCTTAAAGCAATTGGTCAAAAAGTTGATGAAGACGAAGAGGAATAATTATGGAAAATAAGAGAATAAGCTATGTAGAGCCAATTGATGCACCTGCAGGAAAAGCTTGCCGTGGTTGTGACATGCCAAACACTGTGGACAATCCGGTTGTCCTTCAAGGTCATGCACCTGATGGTAGGCCGCTTTATGGCCACTCAGGATGTTCTTCTTTGATGGGATCAGAAGAAAAGACTACTGCTCTCCCAACCCCCATTGCAGGTAACCTAGGACTTATTCCAGGCTACAAAGAAGAAACCGAAGATATTTGGGCATTTGCTACAAAGTCTGTATTCAAGATAGATCAGACACAGGACGAAATTAGTACACAATTAGAGAAAGATACTAAGGAAGTACCAGCTACAACAGTAGATGCAACACAACCTTACAATTCCAGTGGCGCCCCAGTGATGCCAAAACACTAAAACAATGTAATTTAACAAGATATATACCATAGTGTATGTATCCAAGTACAGGAGAAATCATGGAACCACGTTTTAATATCAGAGTTGCAGACATGGCAAACCCGGACAATAATTTCCAGGACCCAAACCAGCAATGGAACGGTGACTTTATCGACCAAGACAGCAACCACTTCGAAAAGAATATGGATGCTTACATGCAACAGCGTCAAGGATTGGGCGACCAGATCCAACGTTATGTTGACGAATCACACATGCACGCTCAGGACGCTAATCCTGCTCAAGACCGTGCTTTGATGGTTATGGAGCCAGAAGTTGCTGGCACTGGTGACCTTCAGCTTGCTCCAGTTAAGGCTTCTAAGCTTGCTTCACAAGCTAATGGATTCCGTAACGACCAGGCTCGTGTTGACTTCACACTTGGCATTGTTGCTAAGGCAGAAGCAGGAACGCTAGTTAATTCACGAGTTGTTGCTGAAACACCTACTACTAAAATAGCCGGTACGGTTATTGCTGTTGGTGACTCTGAGTTTGCCGTTATCTGGGATGACAAGACTGCTTCAGTAGAACGCAAAGGCGACTACGAACTCGTTTTCTCTAACTAAGGATCCGACTAACTAAAAAATATGTTTAGATCACAGAAAACTAAGATCGTTTCTACTCCAGTAGAAGAGGTCCTTGAGGTTGAAGTACCAGCTACGCTAGTCGAACAAACAGTAGCTAACATAGAATTCTTAGCGATTATCTCACAGAATGATGAAACAGCCGAAGGCCGTTTAACTGATTATGATGGGAATGCCTATGTTTATTCATGGGATTTTAAGTCAAAAAGAATAGTTAGGTTGACTGGGGAAAGAATTGATTTTCTTACCTGGTCGTTATGTGATCAAGTACTACAAAAGTACTACAACAGAACTGAGAAGCCAATTGAAGAACCAATTGGCCCACAGATCGAACAAGCAGTAAATAAGGTATTGGCTCCTCTAACTACTTCTGTAAAGAATGTAGAGGGCAAGATTGAAAAGGCATTGACTGTAAAGGCTCCCCAGCCAGCTCCTGTACAAGCTCAGCCAGCGTCTAGACCACAATCTGTTCAGTCAGCACCTGTTGATGCACCAGCAGTAAATGTCGCTGATGATGATATCAGCGTAAATGCTTTGAGGTATTTGCAAGATTCCAATGTGAATGACCTCGGTATAGATTATATGAGCCTCTAGGAGATATTATGCAGGCAGCAGAAGGCAAAGGACCCAAGCAAATTAAGAAGCCATATGTACTTGGCCAATTTACTACCGTTTATGGCAATGATGGTACCCCAGGTACAGTTAATATAGCAAACCCTCCCTATTCACCTGTTGTAGGTGCAAATAGCACTATCAGTGGTGGATCTAGATGGAATGGTGGAATGGTTGGATCAAACGTACCAGGGCTTAACCTAAACGTTAATGGCAACGGAGCAACCGATGTTGGTTTTGTTTGTTCTCCAGACCCTTCGATTACTCCAACTGACCTTGAAACGCTTTATGCTGGTTTCTGGGCAGAAGCAGGTTTTAGTGGAACTTGTTTCCTACAACTGCAAGGTAGCAACAATAGAAGTTATCAGAATGCTGATTATAACTCACCAGCATGGATTACTATTTTGACTGGTACACTTACTTCTACCAGTGGTAACGTTACATTCACGTTGAACAATACTTCAGCTACACAAGAGACTCCAAAAGTAGCTTATCGTGTCACAGCTAGTGGTGGAACAGGAATTATTGATTGGGCTATCCCAGGTCTATTTACTGACCTTAGTGCTATGTCTATCGGAATTAATGCAGCTGATGCCAATGGAAATATTGGTCAAATGAGCACTCAAGGACCACGTTATCTTGCTATTTCTGGTGGTCAAGTTACTGCAACGGTAAATGGAACACCACCATACACAGCAACTGCTAACAACGCCGACTACATCGCATCATAAAGGACTTGACATGGAACGACAACAGAATGTAAGATTAAGCAACATCCGTAGAGTTGGTGCAAACTTTGATTTCAACGGCAACCCAATCACTCAGAACAAATCAGGCGGTATCGTTCGATTCAGTGGAGATATTGGAATGTATAGTTGTGGGCACCAGTCTATACCTGGTGTTGAAGTCTGTAGCTGCCAAGCTTACTAGAAAGCCTTACTAATGTCGCAAAAAGACTGGAGTGCTTCAGCGGAATTTAACCGTATGAAGTCAGCCGGTATTACACTACCTAAGAACCCTATTGCTGGGCGTGTAGCCGCACGTGACATGTTAAAGCGTGCCGCAACACCTGGATCGATGATGAATGAAGTCGGTCCTATGGCAGCCGCTATGGGTGGCACTACGCAAGGTCGTGATCGACTAAATAAACTTGGTAGCAGTGGTCACATTAATCTAGAAGGTATTGCTAACACTCCCAATCGTAGATTAGCTGCAGCAACTGGATCAGATGCTCAATGGGCATTACCAAAACTGCATGACCCATTTGAATACTGGCGTGAACGCACCTGGTGGTTCAATATGGAGGACCCAGATGAACAAACACGTAAGATCAGAGACTGGGCCAGACTTCTCTACACGACTCATCATTTGGTTCCTGGACTTATTGATATCTATACGAGATTCCCACTCTTAGACATTGAATTAGTTCACCCAGATAAGCGTATTAGCGATTTCTACAACGACCTTTTCTTCGATGGTCTTAATTACAATGAATTTCTTTATGACCTTGGTCGTGAACACTGGACCGTTGGTGAAGTGTTTGCTATGGGTTCTTGGCACGATGGTATCGGTGCTTGGGAAGAAGATGAGATTATCAACCCAAACGATGTTATTGTTGCAAAGAACAGAGCTCTAAGAACTTATCAATACCACGTTAAAGTACCTGAAGAGATTAAGCGTCTTATTGAACGCCGTGATCCCCCTCAGGAGTATGCAATGCTTATGCAACTTTACCCAGATGTTGTTGCGTGGGCTCGCCAAGATAAAGAAATCCCTGTTTCAGATGTAATTATGAAGCAGATCAAATTTAAGACTAACCCTTGGAGCGAGCATGGTACTCCTATTCTTTTACGTGCTTTTCGTATGCTTATGCTGGAAGAGAGCCTCAACGCTGCTCAGGATGCTATTGCTGACAGACTCTATTCTCCTCTTATTCTTGCTACTCTTGGTCTCCCGGACGTAGACCAAGATGGTCCATGGATCCCAGACGCTCAAGAACTTCAATCATTGCGTGATGACTTGTCTATGGCAATCAACTCAGACTTCCGTTTGATGACTTACCACCATGGACTAACGATCCAGAATGCATTTGGTCGTGAGAGCATGCCTCGACTTGACCAAGACTTTCTCCGTGTACAAACTAATGTTATGGGTGTATTCGGAATTGGTAGTGACCTTATCCAAGGTGGTCAAGGTGGAACATATGCATCAGGTGCACTTAACCGAGAGTTAATTACTCAGATGCTCTCTACCTACCAGCACAAGATTGAACAATTTATTCGTAGTCGCATGGAACCAGTAGCAGAAAGACAAGGTCACTATGAAATGCGCAATGTCGGTGGTCAAATGGTTCCTGTTATGGAAACTGTTCTCATGGTTGATGAGGAAACAGGTGCTGAATACGTTGAAGAACGTCCAAAGCTAGCCATTCCAGAAGTTCGTTTCCGTAGTATGAACCTACGTGACGAGACAGTAGAACGTGGATTCCTACAGCAGTTGAGTGCTTCAGGATTCCCAATTTCCCTCAGCACTCTTGCAGTCAATATTCCAATTGACTTTGATGATGAAATTGAATCACGTAAAGAAGAAAAAATTAAGACGGTTGTTGCTGAGCAGCAGTTCAAGAAAGAACTGTTCAATCGTCTATATACGCTACAACTACCTATTCCACCGGAATATGTACAGGAATACCAGGCCTACCTTGCCATGTTGGAAGATCCATCACTAGGAGCACAATTAGCTCCTGGTGCTATGGCTGGTCTTGTTACACCCCCAAGCGCACCTAATATGACTGGCAATACTGCTGGTAATAGCGATGCTGCTGCAGGAGCACAAGTCTACCCAAGTATCAACCAAGAGGCAGCACAAGAACGTCAACGTCCTGAAGAATCATACGAACAAAGAAAGTCTCAACCTAAGCCTTCTAAAAAAGGTCCAAAGAATGGTCCTAAAAAGAAGACAGCGTCAGTCGCTGGTTGGGATGAATATGATGATGATTCATTCGAGACGGTTACTTATGGCGACCGTATGAAATTTGCTGTACCTTTTGAACAAAAAAAGCGCAAGCGTATGAAGCTTGCTAAAGGTATGAGAATTATCGCTGACGGTAGCTACGAAAAGTTTAACGAAGACGAATTTAAGCAACACCTTGCGAATGCATTGAACGATGATGATTCAATGATACAAACACCAAGCAACCCAGCGCATTCAGGAAATCCTATTGCTGATTCAGCTGGTAAGAATTCTGCTGGCGGAGATAGTGGATTTGATGATCCAGCTATCATACAAACTGATCCAACAAAAGAAACAGGATCAGAACAATAAGAAGATTTATAATCATTCTTATAACGCACTAATTAATAGATATCATATTATCTATTTTGGAGAATATATATGAGCACGCTCTTTAATAATGAAACACCACGCATTCTTCCTAAGACAGCTTTTGATAAGAAAAGTTTTCTTGAGATCGTTAGTCCACTAGTAAAGCTAGACATTATTAAAGAAGGCGAAGGCCGTAAGTGCCGCAATGCTCACAAACTTGATCTTACTAATAGTATTTACGAAAAAATTGATGAATAAGTATGTTAGCATCCTCATTCTTCAATTCTTCAAATGTATGGTTTGGCTACATAGCTAATGCTTTCTTTACCGTAGGTGCTCTTGCAGCATTAGCTAAAGTTGTTCAAAAGTATTTTACTCATCACAGTTCTAAAGAGCTAAGCCGTATTGAAGAAGAACTTGCTGTTACTAAAGCAGATATGGACGACAAGCTAGAACAGTTACTTTCTCAGCACCGCAATAATGGTGGATCTAGTTCTAAAGATCAGTGGGACCGTGTAGAGAAAAAGGTTGACGGCATTGGCCGTGATTTGAACCGTCATCTAGGTTACCACGAAGGTTTACTAGATGCGGACGATTAAGAAGGTAAGTCACTGGGACTTCCACCCAGAGGTAAGATCTGGCAACGAAAGAACTTTAGGTGAAAAAGCTGCCGATGTTATGCGTCACGGCATGGGATCATGGCCTTTTGTTTTTTCATTTGTAATTATTATGGCAGCATGGATGTTTTATAACGGTATGTCAAAACATCCTTTTGATGTTTATCCGTTTATTCTTCTCAACCTTATGCTTTCAACATTGGCAGGATTGCAAGGAGCTATCCTTTTAATTGCTGCTAAAAGAGCAGATCGTATTGCTGCAGAATTAGCTGCGTATCATTTAAAGGTAAGTGAAGATCACCAAGATATGCTACAACAATTGACTGAACTATTAAAAAATAAAATTTAACACAACTTTAAACATTACAACGATGTAACGCAACTGTTAGCTTATCAAAGGCTTTGAAGATGATAAAATTTGGTGCACCCACTGTAACCCTAATGGGAAGAGAGACTCTTGCTGGCCATAGCCAGTCTATTGAGCTGCACAACGTTACATTAGATGATTTTGATTTTACACCAGAACCTGGTTATGTTTATGCGGTGTCTAGAGCTATTAGTTCTAGAGTAAATGCTAACTACGACGCTTGGCCTGTAGACCAGATCAAGAAAAGCTACCGCACTTTTGTTGGAAGACCAATCTATGTAGAACACAATAACAGTGATCCAGAGCGTGCTCGAGGAGTTATCCTCGATGCTGTTTATCGTGAATCTAAGCTAGCAAGTGGTATTACTGATGCTAGTGTTTATTGCTTGATGGAAGTTGATGCGCAATCATTTCCTAAATTAGCAAACGCAATTATGGAGGGACAGCTTAATGCAGTAAGCATGGGAGCTGATGTAGAAGGCACACAATGCAGTGCCTGTGGTAAGTACGCTAGCAAGCCTGCTGAGTACTGCACCCACATCCCTCGTTTAAAAGGTCGCAATGTAACTGTTTACAAACAAGGGAAGCGTATTGACAGCCTTGTTTATGAAAGTTGCATTAAGCCAAATTTCTTCGAGCTTAGCTTTGTTTTTGAACCAGCTGATGAGAGTGCTTGGCTACTGCAGAAGAAACGTTATTAACAATGCCAATCCTTAAAGTTTCTGAAACTCTAAGAAAAATGGCATTGGAATTAGTTCGTGTACCTATTTCCATTCTTGGTGACTGCCCGCAGTGCCAAGGAAATGGTTACAGAGATGGTATTTGCCCGGATTGTAATTACATCGATCCTAGGGTTATGGATGCTATCAACGAGTGGCAACAGGCTCAAGGTATTCAACAAAAAGCTGCTTTTAGAAGTTTGTCTTTTGTAGATATGTTACCTGATGTTTCAAAAGCAAAGGTAAAATGCCCAAAATGTGGTGACCTTACATTTAACAATGATTCGCTTAAAAAAGGTGAATTATCAGGATCTTGCGAAAATCCTGGATGTGGTCATGAAATTGCTGGAGCTTTAGGATTTAAAAGACCTAAGTTTCTGGGTATAGATCCTAGGATGATGAAAAAAGTTCAACGTAACTTTTTGAGTCCTGCAGGAATAAAGATCGAAAAAAATAAAAACAAGCTAAAAGAAAGTTCCAAGGATGTTTCTGATCTTGGTGCTTTACAAGATGATTCAATGAACGCTAGCATGGATGCAACGACTCGCATGAAGAATATGCTCCAGCAAAGTGCTCAAATGGATGCACAAAATAAAAACGACGAAAACGCCGAAAGCAAGGAGCTATAATGAGCCGTTTCGATGATGAGCTGATCAAGCAGGCAGACAATGCCTACCAGCAACAGGTAGGAGAGGGTAAGACAACAACTCCTCGCCAAGAACCATACAACCAAGTTGACACTATCAATCTTGACAGTGGCTTTGGTGCTCCTGAAAAGGCACCAGCTCCTGTTGATGAAGTTGCTGACTGGATTGCTAACCAACCAATGATGCGTCAAATAGATGTTCGTGACCTTGACGCTGCCGACCAAGGTGAAATCATTGGTGGGCCTGGTTCAAGTGCTGTTTACGCAGAAGGAGGACCAGTGTATGCTGGAAAGAACCCAATCGATGAAAGTCTTTACAATGTTTACAAGTCTTCACGTGAAATCCGTGATGCAATTGAAGCACAAACTGATTTTGACTTCTCTAACCTAATTACTGCTGCTAATGATGCAGCTACTGTTCTTCGTTTCGCTAGCGCCAACGATGAAGTTAATCAAGTTGTTGGTACTGTTGCTAGTATTGTTCTTGACATTGAGAACGACCTTGCTACTACTGGTGACTACCGCCAAGCTTCATCTGATCTAACTCAGCTTGAGAGCCTTCTAGAAGACATCAACAAGTTTGCTACCGCTGATGGTGATACTGACGACAAGAAGTCTGAAGGCGATGCAGTTGCTGATTCAGACGACAATAAGACTGCTAAGAAGAAGTCTGAAGACGAAGACGAAGACGAAGAAGAAGAATGCAAGAATTGCAAGGGCAAAGGTTGCGACAAGTGCAAGAAGTCAAAGAAGAAAGCTTCTAACGGTAACCAAGAATCACTTCAAGTTGTAGACGTTCGCGATCTAGATGATCAAGCTGGCGTTTGGGACCGTGATGAACTCATGGCTGCTGACCACAAAACTGATGTTCTTGTGCCTGAAGATGTAAACGGTGAAGACGCCGGTTACGTACCATTCTACAATGATGGTGCTGAAACTGGTCGCACACCACAAGAAGACGAAGATCGTACCCCATGGCCTTACGATGGCACTAACCCTGCCCTCGCTCCATACGCCGGTACAGTCGCCGCGGTACAAGCCTCACGTGAGAAGATTTTTGAAAGTCTTCAAATCGTAGAGCGTCTTGAGAAGCTTGGAATGGTCCAACACGATGACCGTGCTAAGCACATCGCAAAGTTTGAGCAAATGTCGGATGCAAAGCTTGCTGGATTCAAAGCTAGCCTCGACATGCTCGAAGAGTCTGGGGCCCGTCAACCCCGGAGCCAGAAAGTGGCAAGTGGAAGTAATCGCTTGCCAGAAATGGGTCGGTTGACAACGGCCTCAACAGTTACTCGTCAGGACATTCAGTCTGACGATTGGCTGATGACACTTTAATCATCCCTAACTAAGGAGAAAGAAAAATGCTGCAACTAAATAGCGTAGCTAACGTTGGGGTTCACCGTACGTGTACTCCATTGTACGAAAAGTACGAGGCTACTCCATACAACACGTTCCTGGACCCATCAGACACAACCAATATCTACTCAGGTATGGTTATGTACCGTACCGGACCTGACACAGTAGCCAATGCTGGTACTGCTGTTACCGTTACTGGTGCAAAGCCTTTCGGTTTGTCTGCCCTTGACCGTAACCCAAACATTGATGACGTAACTCAGGTTGGAATTAACGCATGGGCTGTATGGCTCGGCGGTTCTAACGCCTTCTTTACGCTCACTGCTCCGGCTTTTGACACAACTCAAGCTTACAACGTTCTTACTACTGGTGTGCGTACACTTCTGTACACTAACGCCAATGGTCAGATCACTTCAGCTTCAGGTACTGCAAGTACTCTTGGTGCTGTTCCAGTAGCTGAGTTGATTGATGTAATCAGCCCAACGCAGATCACTGTTCGTCTAATCCCATTCGGCGCTACCGCCTAAGGGTTTTTGAAAGGAAATATAATAATGAGTTCAATTACTCCTAATGGTGCTGTAGCCGATCACTTGGCTCCACGTACTGCTAAGAAGTCTGACGATTATGTTGCAAGCATTGTAGAGGCTCAAGAGCGTCTCGCTTCAGCAACTGGTCGTAAGACAGCTACTCGTGAAGAGAAGCAACGCCGTCTTGCAGGAATCCTTGCAGACAAGGACAACTACATGGTCCGTCTCGGACAGGGTATGATTGGTCCTATCCAGCTTAAGCTTCGTTACCAGGGTATGACCCGTAACGTTCTTCTGGAAGATCCACTAACACCTGGTGTCCCAGTTATGTACGATGTACTTGACGAATACGGTCAGGCTTACATTCTTTCTGGTAATGAAGGTGAAGTTCGCGTCACCCCATTCGAAGGTAAGAAAGTTCCAGTCCGTTTGTTCCGTATTGCTACATTCCCTCAAATTAAGAAGGAAGACCTCTGGTACCTACGTGTTAACATCGTTGAATACGCTCAGGACATGTCAAAGCAAGCTATCATGATGCAGGAAGACGCACGTCTTATCACTGTTCTTGAAGCTGCTATTAACAACTACGCAGTTGACCCTAACCACACTGTTTCACCTAACCACATCGTTAACGAGCTTTCAGGATACATTACTCCTGACTCACTCTACGACCTCGTGGCTTTGATTGAAGTTCACCAGTTGGAGGCTTCACGTCTATTGTTCAACCCAATTGACTACCGTGACCTCTACAAGTGGGACATCAACCAAACAGGTTGGGCATTCAAGGACCGCGTTGTTGCCGGTGAGCGTATCGTTCAATTCGGTGGCTTCCAAGTACAACGTTCAATCGAAGTACCACAGGGTACAGTTTACATGACACCATCACCAGAATTCCTCGGTGTGTTCCCAGTTATGTACTCACTCGATGTTGAAGAGAACCACACACCTGAGAAGTTCCACAAGGGATGGGTAATGGACGAGCTCGTTTCAGAGATCGTACTCAACCCACGTGGTCTTGGTAAGATCGTTAAGGCTTAGTCTTAACACATCTAGGTGGGGTATAGGTTATATAATAGCTTATACCTCACCAGGATGTAAAACTCGCATTAAAGAAATACCCTCGAAGTTGCAATAACTAGGTATCGAAAATCTCTTTACCTACCTAGGGAGAAATCCCCTTGAAGATAGGAGCATTAAAATGGCAAGAACAGTATCACGTAGTGGTGACAATGGCGAATCAACTCCAGTTCCAGTAGTGGACTTGGGTGGATATGTTGAAGATCACCGTCCGGATCCTGCTGATCTAAGCAAGGCTCGTGCAGCTGCACCAGTCGCTTTCACCGGTATGCAAGAAATTAACACTGCAGACTGGATTGAGAACTTGATGGACAGTGGAACGGTGTTTTCTAATCCTAAGGGTAGCTTTAAACTAGCTGGCCTTGGATACCACGGAAGCATCCAACCTATTCCAACTGAGATCCGCCAGGACCCATATGTACTGAGAGCCGTACAACGTGGCCGCATTGCTTTCCTCAGCGAAGAGCAGGCTATGAATAAGATCGCTGATTTGAAGGATGAAAACAGTACTAGTGAAAGTCACATGGATCACCTCCGTGACAGTCTAGCTGCTGGTGCTAGTGACAACAATGGCATGTACAAGATTGACTTGCCAGATGAAGCTGAACCAAAGGGACCAAGCCAGTCTTGGGAACAGGTTTGGGACAATAGCACAAGCACTCCTACTAAGCCTAAGAAGAACGCATAACAACCGGTGGACTGCAAAGCTCCACCCTTATAAGGAGCTTAAATGAGCGACGAAATTAAGAACACAGTTAAGCCTAGTAACGTTGGTGCTGAGCCTGTTGGCGCAGTAATCCCAAGCGGTACAGTGCTCAGCGGTACAACAATCTATAATGAACCATGGTTCAGTGTTTGGTTGCCACAGACATTCCCTGGAACTGTTACTGGTGGTGTAGCACAACCTACCTTGAGCGGTACTGGTTACCAAGGTGCAAACAATGTCGGTCTGGTATTCCAGAACGATCAATACAACACAACCGTGAGAGGATTCTAACATGGCTATTACACCAAACACAGCAATAGAACAGGCTAATAAGCAGGCGCTACGTGGAGTAGCACGCGGTGGTTTTAATTCATACGCACCTTCTGCTATTGACCCTACTGTTTACGTAAATGCTGCTGCTACTACTAGTGGTATTCTTGAACTCGTAGTTCCTGCAACTGGTGCTACTACTTTCACAATCAGTGGCCCTAATGGAACTACTGCTACCCTTACTGGTACTGCTACTGGTACCCAGGTTAGCGGTTTGGTTTCTGCTCTTGCTGCTGGTCCACTTTCTGGTTACACATTTTATGTAAACGCCGGTGGTGCTAACTACATCAATGGTACTACTACAACAATCATCGTTCCTTCCGGAGCTGCATTGCTTGTTGTATCTGGTACTGGTGGTGCTGTTCCTACCATTACTGCACTTGCATTCAGTGGTTCAAACGCTGAAGCTGTTACTTACCCTAACTATGTTGGTACTCCTAATTCTGCACCTACTTGGGTAGATGATGCTACTGTTCACGCTTACCAAGTTGGTATTGGTGGAGCACAGAACACACAAATCATTGAACAAAAGCAAGTTCGTCAGATTCTTACCGGTAACGGTCCTGATGGTGGTTCACAAACTGAACAATACAATGGTTACTTTGCTTCTTACAGCGGAAACCTTTACCAGACCGTACAGAAGAACACCAAGCGCCAGCAGTGCTAAATGGAACACGTACCTTTTAGAATAAAGGTAGATGCGGTTATAACTAGAGCGGATGGTGTCCAGGAAAACCTGGGCACCATTAGTTCTAATACGACAGAAAATAAAAATGATCACTCTACTGACGAACAAGACCAGAAACAGTTTAGTTAATGCAATAACAGGCTCTGGGTACTCATTAGCCATTCCACAATTTATTGCATGGGGTACTGGGTCAGGAACCGTTCAAGCGACCGATATAACCCTATTTAACCCCGTTCAGGTGCCTGTTAGTGGTACAGTAAGCACTCTTACAACGTCAACATCTGGCGACACATATCTTTGCAGTGCAACATTAACTGCAAGTGGACATTACAACATAACAAATATTGGTTTGTTTACCACTGGTGCAACACCTGCAATGGGTACATTAACAAGCCAAGTCAACCCTGGAGCAACCACTATACAAATAAGTGGTTACAATGCATTCCCAAACACTTTTCCATTCAACATACAGGTACTATCAGAAGTAATGACAGTAATTTCTGGAAATGGTACCAATACTTATAATGTAATTAGGGGCGTAAATGGCTCTAGTATGATGACAACGATAATTCCTTCTCTTACTACTGTAGTGGGTCAAGCTGGTTTTATGTTTTTAAAAAGCAGTTTTCCAGGTATTGGTTTGCAGTACGGAGACAGCATCAAATTTAATATTAGCATTCAATTTATATAGGAGCAACTATGGCTAGTTTTAACTCTAATTTTTATTTTCCTCAGGAAGGTCTTAACTACCTTTTGAACGCAATTCCAAGAGGAACACAGGCCGTTCCTTCTACACTTTATCTAGGTCTTACAGCCACTACTTGGTCAACCATTAGTGGATACGCTGCTGCAGGTGATGTTCCTCTTACCCTCAATGGTGGTACTTACCCAATTCTTGAAGCTAGTGGTCTCAGTGGTTATTCACGTCTAACTCTTTCTGGATCTGGTTGGCAAGCACCACAGACTAACACAATTACAATTGGTACAAGCACAGGAATTCCTGTACAATACTGTACTTACTCAGGAACTAACCCTCTTACATTCACAAACACTGGTGCTACATACACTACTATCAACGGTATCTTCCTTACCATCACTGGTACTGTAGGATCAAGTAGCTCAGGCGGAAGTACAGTTCTATGGTACGCACCATTCTCTGATCTTTCAACCGTAACTCTAGCTTCAGGCGACTCACTAACTGTTACTCCTACTTGGCAATCTGCTTCTTACCCATACTAATTAGTAATCAGTAACAGGTAGATAAACAATTAATAGGAGTATTATTTAATGGCCCTCCCAGATTCCAGTGTAATACGATCATACCCTGGTGGTGCTGCACCTACGTATCTTTCAGCATCGCTTGACTATGCATTCGCAAGCGGACAAACAATAACTGTAGCTAATACCACGGGATGGTATGAAGTTAGCGCAGGCGGATATAATACCACTAATCCACTAGGAACTAGTGGACCTTTTACGCTTGTTGTAGATTACGGTCTAGGCAGCGAAGAAAAGATACTGTGTGCTAGCGGTGCCATCTCACTTGGTGTTAATACCACTATTTTTGTTTATAACGTTAGTGGTACCAATGGCCGTGGCTATGACGGAACAACTGCAACTTCGCACTCAGTAGGAACTTCTAGCGATTATAACGTATTCCCTGTTGCTACAGCTATTGAACAAGCTCAATTTAATCTTGCAGCAAGCAAATTAGGCAATTCAACTTTAGTAGTATCAGGCACAACTGCTGGTGGAGATCTTGCTGGGACTTATCCTAATCCAACACTTAAAGCAATATACACTGGCGACACATTCTCTGGTGGTGGCGGAAGCTTCTTGCCAACATTTTCATGGGATAATGCTGGTCGTATAACTAATGTTTCAGGTATAAATATATTTATTCCAACAAGTGCAGTAAGTGGATTGAATACGACTATTAGTGGTTTACAGACCCAAATTAACACTAATGGTACAAACATTAGTACACAGAGTGGGCAAATAAATACATTATTTGCAACAACTAGCGGTCAAGCTTCAAGCATAGCTACACAAAGTGGACAAATTAATTCATTGTTTATAACAACTAGTGGTAACTCTACAGACATTAACAATCAAGCTGCAGCCATTAGCGGTTTAAATACACAAGTAAGCGATTTAAACAATTCTACTACCTCAGGATTTGCTAGTGTAAATACACAAATATCAGGACTCAATGTAGTAGTTAGTGGTCAAGCCAATACTCTTGCTACTGAAGCAAACAACATTGCTGTCCTTAGTGGTCAATACGTAACTCTTTCAGGTAACTTAGTTACTACTAACTCTAATGTTGCCAACCTCAGTGGCCAATTCGCATCACTTTCTGGTTCATATAATACCACGTCAGGAATCGTAACTAACCAAACTGGATACATTGCCACACTTAGTGGTCAAATGATCACTGCTAATAACGGTATATCAACTAACGCTGCAAACCTTGCCACGTTATCTGGTCAATATACTACTACTAGTGGAATTGTTACCAACCACACTTCATACATTGCAACAATTTCTGGTAAACAAATTACTGATGAAAACAACATAGCAACACTTTCAGGAAACATTGTTACCATTAGTGGAAAGCAAGTAACTGACGAAGCTAATATTGCTTCTCTTTCAGGGTCTCTTGTTACCCTAAGTGGTCAATTTGTAACTACTTCAGGAAGAACAATCTTCTCTGGCACTAATGCCGGTGGAGATTTAACTGGTACATACCCTAACCCAACTCTTAGAACAATTAGTGGTGTTAGTGGTACCTATGGATCTGCTACACAAACTCCATTGCTTTCTATCGATTCAAATGGTCGTGTTACTAATGCACAACTTTACACAATCCAGATTGCTGAAAACCAAGTAAACAACCTAACAACAGATATGACTAGCATATCTGGAAACATTGCTAGTGTATCTGGTAAACAAGCTACAGATGCTTCTAATATTGCATCGTTGTCAGGTAGTCTTGCTACTCTTTCAGGCCAGTATGTATCAACGAGTGGAATCGTCACTAATAACACTAGCTACATTGCTACCATATCGGGTAAGCAAATTACCGATGAGGCAAACATTGCATCATTGAGTGGTTCTCTTGCAACGCTCAGTGGCCAATATGTTACCACTTCAGGTCTTGTTACAAATCAGGCTGGATACATATCTACAATATCTGGCAAACAGATTGCTGATGAAGCTAATCTTGCCACACTATCTGGTCAATATGCTACAACTAGTGGCATTGTTACCAATAACACTGGTTATATTGCTACTATTTCAGGTAAGCAAGTCACCGACGAAGCTAATATTGCTTCATTGAGTGGCAGCCTTGCTACAGTTAGTGGAGTTGCTTATGCTGCCCTTCCTAGAACTGGTGGAACAATCAGTGGCAACCTTACAGTAACTGGAACACTAACTGCTGGTTCTTTAACTGTTAGTGGTGGTAATGTTCTAATTAGCGGTTCAACTGCCAATGGCGACCTTTCAGGCACCTATCCAGCCCCTACAGTGGCAAAGATCCAAGGAGTTGCTGTAAGCCCAACAACTCCAACTAATAACCAAGTTCTACGCTACAGCACTACATCTGGCACTTGGTATGCTGGTACGGGTAATGCTCTATTCCCAACTACTACTCAGAGTGGTAACTACACAGCAGTTCCCAATGATTATGTAGTATGTAATGCAACTGCTGGTGCAATGACAGTCACTCTAACTAATGCTCCTGCAAACGGTTCAATAATTGCAGTTGCTAGCCAAGCTACAAGCACTTACAACGTTACTGTTGTAGCTAGCGGTAGCGACACGATTCCTGGTGGTTCTTTTGTCTTGGCAGGCAACGGAGTGTTTAACTCTGTTGAATTCTACTACGATGCTGGATTAGCTGAATGGTTGATTGTAAGTAACCAATTCGGTGATGTTGCTGGTGGAGATCTTACCGGAACTTATCCTAACCCAACAGTTTCTTATCTTAATGGTGTCCCTGTAAGCCCTACACCTCCAAATACTGGTCAAGTTCTTGCATCAGTTGGTGGAGTGTGGACTCCAATCACGTCAAGTGGAATTGGAACACCTGGTCCTGGTGGAGCTAATGGTTACTATGGTGCCTTCTATGACACCACTAATCAAACTGCTACAAGCACTACAAGTGGAAACGTTCTAGCAATTGGTAGTACATTCTCTGCCAATGGTATAACTAGATCGGCTAGTGGAACAATTACATTTGGTTATGCTGGTACTTATCTTATTGCTTATACAGTTCAACTAATTACATCTTCCAGTGCTTCTAGAAACGTAGATATTTGGTTCCGTAAAAATGGTGTTAATGTTCCAAATACGAATGCAACATTTGCAGTGCCAGCATCACCAACGCCAGGTGGCGGAAATGCTGTAACTGCTGCTGTAACACATATAATCGTTGCAAGTGGTAATGACAACTTCCAAATTATGTGGATGCCAACCAACACTGATACTACTGTTGAAACTATTGCCTCTGGCGCTAACTACCCAACTGCTCCTGGAGTATTTGTATCTGTTTCTCAAATCATGTACAACCAAACAGGTACATACACAGTTAACGCAGTCGCTGCTAGTGGTACTAATGCTACTACTGCAACTCCACTTACACTTAGTACATATGCTCCAATAACTGGTGCTACTGCTTCAGGTAACACAGCATCTGGTACAGGAGTTATTCTTCCTACGCCAACATATAACGGTCAATGGATGCAGATCCACAATGAAGACCTAACTCACTGGCTCCTTGTCTATCCACAACCAACAGCGTATATTGATAATGGTTCAACTGGTGCTCCTATTTGGTTACCACCAACTAGTTATTGGGAAGGTGTAGCTACAACTACCACTTCCTGGGATACTGCTATCCAACCATTGACTAGTAACTCACTTGCTGTTAGTTACTTGGTTGTTCCTGGTCAAACAGACATTGAACTACAAACCTACGGTACTCCTGGTACATACGGTACTACTAGTGGTATTCCAGTAATTACAACAGATACCTATGGTCGTTCGACTGTAACTGTAACTGGTGTACAAATTAACCAAAGTCAAGTAACTGGTCTTTCTGGAAACTTGTCAGCATTGAGTGGTTCAATAACTACAACCAGTAGCAACCTTGCAACGCTCAGTGGTCAATACGCCACAACATCAGGTATTGTTACAAACCAAACTGGTTACATTGCAACCCTATCGGGTCAAATGGTTACTGCTAATAGTAACATTGCCTCTACAAGTGGATCGCTTGCAACCCTTTCTGGACAGTTTGTAGCCCTCTCAGGATCATACAGCACAACTAGTGGTAACCTAAATACTACTAATACCAATGTTGCTAATCTTAGTGGTCAATACGCCACTCTTAGTGGTCAATATGCAGCTACTTCAGGAATTGTTACCAACCACACAAGTTACATTGCCGCTACTAGCGGTTCTCTTGCCACTCTTAGTGGTCAATTCGTAGCTCTTTCTGGTTCATATAATACCACTTCAGGAATTGTTACAAGCCAAACAAGTTATATTTCAACTTTGTCAGGACAAGTAGTAACACTTTCTGGTAGTGATGCTAACAAGCTTCCACTTAGCGGAGGAACCGTTACCGGTACTTTGAATGTTAATAGCCCATTCAATGTTAATGGAAACGTTAGCATTACTGGTACAGAAACTATTTCTGGTGCTCTAAACGTTAACTACACGATCAATGCTACAACGCCGACTAACAACCCACCAATCAACTTTGGTGGTGGACTAAGCTATTCTGATGTTAACACAATTGCTGGATTTAACACTAGCGTTAACAACTACAACCAGATTGTTCTACAAAATACTAACTCAGGTACTTCAGCTAGCACTAACTTAAACGTAAGTAACAACTTGGGAACAAGTGGTACTAACTATGGTGAGTTTGGTATGAACTCCAGTAATTTTACTGGTACTGGTGCGTTTAATACTGCAGGAGCAGTTTACCTTGCTTCAGCCTCTACAGACCTAGCTATCGGTACTTATGGTAACAATGCTATTCACTTTGTAACTAATAGTGCAACAGCTGATGCAATGACAATTACCAGTGGTGGGAACGTCGTTGTCGGTAGTGGTTTGACTGTTAGTGGAACATTTACTCTTGCAACAGGTATCACTATATCAACTCCTATTGGTAACTATCCTATAGCAATTGGTTACCAAGCTGGTCAAACTGATAATGGTAATGGTGGTGTAGCAGTTGGTTACCAAGCTGGTCAAAGTAACAATAATTATGGTGTATCTTTAGGTTATCTTGCCGGACAAAATGGAAACAGCAAAGGTGTAGCAATTGGTGCTGCTGCTGGTCAAACAACTAACGCTTCAGGTATTGCAATTGGTTTCCAAGCTGCTGCACTTGGTAACAACAATAGCATTGCAATTGGTTTTAATTCTCAAACTGGATCTAGTGGGTACGCAATAGCACTAGGTACTAGCAGCACAGCAAGTGCTTCAGGTTCTGTAGCAATTGGTATGAATGCAACTGCAACTGGAACAAACCAATTTGTTCTTGGTACATCAAACCATAACGTTCAAGTACCTGGTACCTTTGCTGTAAGTGGTTCTTTGACCGTAAGTGGTACTGCTGTAATGACCAGTGGTTCTGCAGTCGGTGGAGATCTTACTGGTACAATAGGTAATGCAAAAGTAACTAAGTTACAAGGTTACACAGTATCAAGCGGTGCACCTACTGCCAATGCAATGCTTGTTTACAGTGGTTCTCAATGGACCTCAGGTCCTGCTGTAAGCGGTACAACTGGTACAGGTGGAATAATCCCTTACGCTACCAACCCATTGCTCGTAGCACCTCTAGAACAGGTTGTAGTTAGCTCTGGTGTAGTATCTTCAAGCGCTGCTGCTGTTCTCAACACCGTTTCTGGTGGAGTCTATGTCTACACTGCTGCTCCAACATCAGCATGGCAAATCCAAATAACCAATGCTCCAACTACTGTTGGTCAAGCCGTTACTGTCACTGTTGGTACAAATAATGGTTCTACAGCCTACCTCCCATCAGGGTTTACGATCAATGGTTACACTGTTAACGGTGGTACTACGCTACCTGCCCATGGAACAGCATATACTAACACTTATACCGTGACAGCGTACTACCAAGGTGGTTCAATATGGACTGCTGCAGATGCAACAGTAAACTATGATTTCTATGCTATTACATTAATATGTACAGCAGCTAATACGTATGTTATGCTACTCGGACAGACTAAGTTCTAATGTTATTATTGGAGATTAATTTCTAATGCCATTATTCTCATCGTTAAGTGACCTTGCCGCTCGTGCTTATGGACTCCTATCAGGATCTTTAGCACCTATTAGCGACCTGTTTGCAAGAACAACATCAGGATCATTAGGAACAGCAACATCAGGACAACTTTGGGTTGCACAAACTGGTGTATGGTATGCAACGAGCGGATCAGCTACCACATCAACAGCAGCTAGTTCTTACCCATTAGCTACAATACCTTACAAAGCTAGTGCAACAATGACGTTGAAGAGTGCTTCAAACGGTACTGGAATTGCTTTTTGGTGGACAAGTACTGGTAACTGGTGGGCAGTTGTTAACAATGCTTACTCACAAAATAACATAACAAGCTATACCTGTACTGGTGGATATCCTTGCACAGGTTATACATGCGCAGGCTATGGACCAGTGTGTCAAAGCTATTACACTGTTTGTACAGGTTATGGTTACAGCAGTGCTTATGGTGATCCAAATGCTAAGGGAGCAACTACAACGTTGCCTAAGCGAAAGCGTCGTACAAAAGAAGATTCACCAAATACTCGACCCATTGATGTTCCAAAGCCGCAAAACCTTAGTTACGCACCAATTCCACCACCATTCTTCCCACCCTTCTTTCCGCCTTTCTTCCCACCCTTTTTCCCACCATTCTTTCCACCTTTCTTTCCTCCATTCTTTCCACCGTTCTTTCCTCCGTTCTTTCCACCGTATTTCCCACCGTGCATAAGTTATGGATTAGCTTGTGGAGGATACGCTACAGGATGTACATCATATTCTTGCTCTTCTTATGGTGCTTGCGCTGGATACACAGCCAACTACACAACACAGTACTATAACCAGCTAAGCTTGCTACAATCTGTAGGTGGTACAATCACTACAATTGCAACAGGAGTTCTACAAGGGCCTTCAAATAGCACAACAGCTCAGATTAACTCTATCCAAATCGTTACCACTAATAGCAACATTACAGCAACTGCCTTTAGTGATTCTGCATTGGTAACATCTCTGGGAACTTTGTCTAGCAATCAGACTGCTCCAACTGGTAATGTTAGTGTTGGTATTATTGATTCACCGGTTGGCGGAAGTGCCACCCAAGGTAGTACTGTAGGACCATTTACAGCGTTATAATTAATAGAAAGAGACCATGACAAACAAAGAAGAAAACCTAAATAATACGCCTCCTATGTATCGGATTGCTTTTATTCTTGATGGTTTTGTACAAGAAGTAATTGAATGCTCAGAGAGATTTGCAGCTTTATTACTAAGTAAGCCAATAGCAAGAAACATAACAGGACTTGACATACCGGTAGGATTTCAGTATGATGTAGCTACCGATACTTTCACTGATTTTGATGGTGAAAGCCTAGAAAATAATAGGAGTTAATATGGCAATTCCAATCCCAGAAGATCCAATGATAGCTATCAATACTACTAACCGTTTGGCATTTATCCTTGATGGTCAAGTAGTTCATGTTCAAAGTTGCAGTGCTAGAAATGCAGCAATTATGACAAGCCAACCAATAGTAATTGATATTACAGATCATGAACGCGGCGCTTTTATCCAAGTTGGTCTTGGTTACGATGAAGAAGCCGGTGAATTTGCGAGTGAATACCGTTAAAAATGAACGGACAACCAAAGCAAACGCCTTGGGAATTATATTTAGAAAATCTAAAGAATACTTCCGAAGAAACATCTGAACAACGCCCAGCTAGACCATGGGATCTATTCAATAAAAAAATTGGTAGAGTAGAAGACGAATTAGCTAGTGAACGCCTTGCAATTTGCAAAGATTGTCCACGCATTCGTAAGTCATCCATGCTATGTAAAGAATGTGGTTGCTTTATGCCTGGAAAAGTAAAATTACCTAATGCATTCTGTCCAATAGGTAAATGGCAAGCCGTTGAACAAGAACTAGAGGTTAATGAGGAAGACGAAGAGTAATGTCGCGTCAAATCATAAAATACGAAAGTCGTAATGGTTTTATAGATCACATGAGGCCTATGCTTTCCGTTGTACCTGATTGGTACAAAAAAACAAAAAGATGGGTAACTGACGAAAATGGTCAAGAATGGCCTGGAGTTAAACATTGCATCCCATTCCTTGAAAGCCTTACGCTCGGTTACACCATAGTTCTTGAAGAAAGTGTATATGTTCAAAGAACAGAAAACGGTGTAATTATACGTTATAATAATCCAAAAGAACCTGTCGTTAACAATAGGCCAAGTGCAGTAACTGATCCATCACCAGTCCCAGAGGGATATGAAGATGAACATTTTATTTGGTTTGCTAACATAACTGTAAGACCTCCTGATGGTTATTCATTACTTTACACACACCCATTGAATCGTTGGGATCTACCATTCTTAACAAGCAGTGCGGTGGTAGACGATTATGTAATGCCCGGTGCTAACATGTCTTTTTTTATTAAAAAAGGTTTTGAAGGTGAAATACCTAAAGGCACCCCTATAGCTCAAGTGATACCATTTAAAAGAGAAGAATGGGTAGCTAAATCTACAAAAGGTCTTTGGGACATAGCTGATACTACTGTGAAAGCTCCTATATCTGAGTTGTTGAATGGTCATTATAGAAAAAACTTCTGGAAGAAGAAGGTGTATAAATAATGTTTAAAAAGAATAATAAAAACGTACTTCATTATGAAGGCTCCCCAACCGTAGAAAAAAAGGGTATAGGAGCTATGGTTGAAATCGTACCTGATTGGTATAAAAAAACACCAAAGTTTTTAGATAATAAAGATCCAAATAACAATATGCCTGCTATGGGTCTTAAGATGTGTATACCATTCTTAGATGCTATGACAACTGGATTTTATATGTCTTTGCCACAAGAAGTTTATGTAGAGCAAACAGAGAATGGACCATCTATCCGTTGCAAACAACAACCAATGCCAATTAGCAATAGACCTCCAATGACTACAGACCCAATGCCATCGCCAGCTGGTCATGATGAAGAGCATTTTATTTGGCAAACTCAGTATGCTTTCCACCTTCCTGAAGGATATAGTGCAATTCTGACACACCCATTTAATAGGTTTGAACTACCATTTATAACATTTACTGGTATTGTAGACGGTGACTTTTTTATGCATGGCGGCAATATACCTTTTAGTATTAAAAAAGGCTTTGAAGGAGTTATCCCTAAAGGTACTCCAATACTGCAAATTATACCATTCAAAAGAGAAGACTGGGTAGCTAAAAAGAAAAAAGGAGTATGGAAAAGAAGCATGGAAAACCATCCCGAAAGAAGCTATGATTATCAAGTTGGTTGGTATAGAAAAAATATATGGCGTAAAAAAACTTATAAGGTAGAAAGTTAATGTTTAAGAAAAACAAAATATATAATGAAAAGCGTCGTTGGAAAACAATGGTAATCCCTAAGAACGATGAGAACCAAACAAGGTACCTTCGTTTTACGGAATCACGCACTGCAACAAGACTGTTCATAGAAAAAGACAAGAATTACAAATTTTATGTTGTCTCTAGAGGAACTAACCCAGGTAAAGTAAAAGTAGTCGGAATTGCAACAGACATAAAGAGTGCTATCACATTATCTAACCTTGAATTGGAAAAAATCAATAAAGGTGAATAATGATTTATTCACCTGATAATAACTTTTTATTGTTAAAAAATTATAAAGTTGGTGGGAGCTCATTAGAAATAGCGTTGACCAATATAGTTCCAGAAAATGCTACTTGCACAGAACTTAAACCTTCAGAGTATGGTCATATGCCAAGAAACCATATATATGATAATATTGAACTAGAAAACCATGCTTCATATTATGATATATGTGATATATTCGGTGAAGAAAAAATAAATAATACAATTTCTGTTGTCTTTGTAAGACACCCATATGAGATTGTAGCTTCATGGTATTTTCATAAAATGAAAGAATATTGGGGAGAAAAAACCAATGATAATGCTGACCCATTTGAATATGGTGGCGGTTATGACTGGGATGCGTTATCTCTAAAACAAAAAGATTATTTAAATAAAATGTTTTTCTATGGAAAAGAAACAGATTTTCGTTCTATTAATAGTACAAAATGGATATATGCACCAAATGGTGAAATACTAGTTGATCATGTTCTACGATATGAGAATGGAATAGAAAACGAAATAAATAAAATTTTACCAATGGTTGGGCTGCCAAAGATTACAATACCTTACAAAGCAAAAAGCAAATACAAACCACAACATATTACCTATAAAAATATGTTTGGCAAACAAGAACTTGAAACTATACAAAAAGAATGGTCTTGGGAATTTGAAATCTTTGGTTATGAGCCTTAAATGACACTAACTAAGGTTTGGAGCAAATACAATAATCCATTTAATTTTATTAACAAAGGCAACGTAGACGTTGGTAAAATTGCGGATTATTTGTTGAGCAAGAATGAAGATAAATACTTTGATGAACGGTTAAATATAATCCACCATCAACATGGTAAAATTCTAATAGTGCAAGATTACCCCAGGAATTGGTTCTATCCGGCACCTTTCACGCCAGAATTTGAATGTAAAGATAAAGAACTTTGGGCATTAACTAAACCAATAATCGATAAATTAGAAAAAGACTGCGATGGTAAAGCAGCTAAAATATTTTATTTCTTATTGCCAGCTGGAACCAATATCTATATTCATATGGATCTTGGACAATATTTTAGTGCTGTACATAGACATCAAATACCGATAATAACTAATCCTCAATGTGAAACATGGGTTGATGGCGAAACTATAAACATGAAGCCAGGGGAAATCTGGGAGATAAATAATGTTAAACGCCATGCAGTTGATAACAATGGAACAACACCAAGGATTAATTTAGTTGTGGACATAATGCCTATGTGGGCTATAGAATCAAAATAGGAGACAAAATATGCTTAGAGAACAATTTGAATTGCCTTTAAATCAAAAAGCATATGATGACGGCTTTTACGAGTTTCGTGGATTGCAAATAGCCATTGGTGAGGGTGTTTATGCAGAGGCTTATGGAATTGATGTGTTTTTTGAGAACATGTTACTTTTTGTAAAAGAAAAGATTAATTCATTAGAAGGCCTTACCATAATAGACATGTGTGCTGGATCAGGCATGCTCGGCATAGCAATGGCAATAGAATTCCCCAATTCAGTAATTTATGGTGTAGAGAAATATGAAAAGCCATTTTTTTGGACTACAAAGAATGCAGATGGTTTTAAAGAGCAAATAAATAAAAGCAATTCTAAATTCATTCCAGTGATGTGTAGTGCTCTTGATTCAATTGATAATCTTAAACATCTTCATGGTCAGGTCGATTTTATTCTTGCAGGTTATCCATGCATACCCATCCCAGATGACCTTTCAAAAGTGGATACTCTCCCTTACGATCTAACATCAGTAGCTGGTGGCGAAGACGGGTTAGATGTTATAAAAGAAATTTTAACCGCATCATCTATTCTTCTAAAAAAAGGTGGAATTTTAGTAACAACTACTCCAGTAAGAATGTTTAAACATGTAGAACCATTGCTTGATGACTCAGTGTGGAGCGAAACATTTGAATCACCTCTTGAGTTCATGGTTACAGTTAAAAAATAAAAGGTAAATCATGGATGAAATAAAAAGAGAAATATTAGCACCAGGCATCATAAGCTATAGCAATGTAGGAGCAAATATTTCTAATATGGTTCCTGAATGGGAAGAGCATGTTAAAAATGGTTCTTTAAATTGGGCTCCACATTCTTATGTTGGAGAAAACATAAATGTTCCAGAAGTTAGAAAAGTAAAGCTTATGGGTATTTCCAATGATGGTATAAACGAAATAATAGATAGTATAAGAGAACATTTTGATAATGCTTATAAAGCATACGTAGACGATTATTGTGAAAGGTATCGTACCAATACTATTGGATCTGATGCATACCAAATTCTAAAGTATGAAATAGGTCATCATTATAAAGCACATACTGATTGGGATCGTGGTGAGTGGTTTGAAAAAAGAACTTTTTCTTTAACACATTATCTTAACGATGATTACGAGGGTGGAGAAATTAATTATGTTGAATTTGGTTTAAAAATTAAACCAAAGAAGGGGCAATTGATTATTTTCCCTGCACACTTCCCTTATGCACACCAAGTAGAACCAGTTATCAGTGGAGTGCGCTGGGCAATAACAAAATTCTACCACTAATGATTATCCAGATTATTGGGCTTCCTGGATCAGGTAAGACCGCCCTAGCAAATGGTTTAAAAGAAAAAATACCTGTAATTCATTTAAATGCTGATGAGGTTAGGGCAACAATCAATTCAGATCTTGGGTTCTCAAACGATGACAGGGTTGAACAAGCACGCAGGCTTGGTGAGATGGCAAGACTTTTAGAACGCCAAGGTCATAACATAATTGTGGATTTTGTTTGCCCTACGGAAGAGGCAAGAGAGGCTTTTGGCAAACCAGACATTCTTATCTGGATGGACCGTATCAAAAAAAGCCGTTTTGAGGACACCAATACCCTTTGGCAAGACCCAATAAATTACGTTGATTTTATAATCAAAAATGGCTTAACCGTTGAACAAGAAGTAGATTGCATCATTAGTAAATACGGCCTTTAGATCCTTACAATGTAAGACCCTCTATAACTCAACAGAGTATATAGTAATCCCTTTCTAGCTTGCTCTTCCCCAAGAATCTAACCATCAAAGATTGCGTAATATAGCATAATGGCCAATAAAAAACCCAAGAATAATATTACTAGAGGGTACCGTTCAACCAATAATAAGGTCATTGAAGGTTGGACTGGTGGTGAGGGTGGACCACACCCGCCAGAATATAGTAGTAATTATAAGACTATTCTATTTAGTTATTTTGCCACGAACAAAAATGGTAAAGTACCAGAAGGTTGGAGAGGTGGTCAAGGTCCACATGTCCCACCACCTTATGTAGGACCTAAGAGTAGCTTTACTAGAGCATTCTATTCACCCAATACTGAAGCGTATGAGCTTGGTTGGAGAGGTGGCTATGGATTCCAAAAACACCTTGATTACTTTAAGAATGCCATCGCTTTGGCCACAATATTGGTTAATAACCAGTCAAAAATCGGTAGAATTAAACAAGCTTCATCTACGTCTACAAATTTAGCAAAAACCTCAAAAAGTTATATCCAATTAAGATTTGCCATTGCTCTACAAACCTCAGCAATTGTTACTAGATACATTAAGTCAAAACTTAAATCTGCAATAGTTAATTATGTTGGTGTTATAAAGAATAGCAAGCGTTTTACAGGTATTCGTCGTGCTACCGCTAATAGCATTGGTTACGCAAAAGTTACTAAAATCACAAGACATTTTAGAGTTTCTATAGTTAATCTTGTAAACTTTGCATTCGAAGGCCGCATCGATCGATTCTTTAGAAAAGCGATTGCTGCCTATACACAATCAGTAATTATTGTCAAACGATCTAGATTCACCCGTACTGCTAAGGCATTGCAAACCTATTTAGCAACTAGTTTAAAGCCATTTGATCAATATTACAGAAGTGCGATCGCTACTTCAACCAGACTAGTAAATTCTAGTAAAACTTTTAATAGGTTTAGAAAAAGCACTATAACAAGTATAAACATAGCAAATAGCTATAAAACAATCAAACGTATAAAACAAGCATTAGCTGAATCCACGTTCTTGGTTCGTAATATAAAATCCTACAATAATTTTAAAAGAGCGTTTGCCACCAGAGTTTCGCTTATTACATCTAAAAATTCTAACATTAGAAGCAAATTAGTTACCGTTACTAGGGTATCTCTTGTAAAGAGTAGCAGGACATATAATGCCAGAGTCCGTGCTATAGCTATCAATATTGTCAAAACTATTAAAATTGGTAGGTTTATAAGAACCGGTTCAGCTAATGCTATCAACATAGCAAATTCTTATAGAATTAATGTTCTTTTTAAAAAAGCCATTTCTATGGTTATCAACATAGCACGAGATGGAAAGATCGATCGATTCTACCGTTATGCCATAGCTAGAACAACCAATTTGGTTACCACTACTAAACAATCTAGATTTATTAGAGTAGCTAAATCAACCCAAGTAGGCATTACCATTGCAACAAGAATTGTCGTAGCTAGACGCCTCGCAACAGCTAACCGTGCAATGCTCGTTAAAGTCAGCAAAAACTATGGCAAGAACATAAAAGTTATATTCACAGGGTTAACCAAAAATAACAAATTATTTAGATTCACAAGAAGAGCAACGGCAGCAGTCATTAATCTTGCTACTACCAGGAAATTTTCTAGGTTCATTAGAGTTGCTAAAGTAACTGCAACTAATATTGCATTCGATGGAAAAATTGATCAATTCTATCGTTATGCGATTGCTAGAACTACAGGGCTTATTAAAACCACTAAATTATCTAGGTTCAATAGGAATGCCAACGCTAATAGAATAAACCTTGCTAGAACCAATAAACGCCGTGCTACCTATATCAAGACTCTATCCACTAATTTGAGTTTTAATATCAAATCCCATGCATACCGTAAAATTGCCAAGAATATTGTTATATTCATTGGTAAAGTTGTAAGTGGTGGAAAAGTTACACATAAGAATGCTTCAGTATTGCAGAGCGTATCAGCTACTGTAACCAAGGCAAACAACCGTAAAAAATACGCCACTGCCACGGTTAGCTATGAAATTGGTACTACCAAGGGTAGAACTTATCTTAGAAGAGCAATTGCCACAACAGTCGGATTGGTTCGCTATGGACTCAGCCTAGTAATGAATGTAAGATCTATAGAATCTGCCAAGGTTGAGCCAGTCAACGAGGTCAATTTCTATGTTACACCTAACAACCCAGACGTTGTTGGGGAGTACACATCTGAAAATGACCAGCCTGGTGACTATTCAGAGCCTGTGAATAACCTTGGTGAAGATGTAGTACCTACTTAAAAACACCATAGATTATAGGATAATTGAGGAAAATATGTTAACTTTTGCAGTTCTTGATGCTAATAACATAGTGGAGAACATCATAGTAGCCGATTCCCTTGAGACAGCAGAATCTGTTACTAGAACAACTTGTATCCAATATGACGAAACAAACCCAGCATATATTGGCTGGCAATATAACGGAACTACTTTTGTAGATCCAAATGCACAATAAGATAAGGAAAAATAATGACTGACGTAAGACAAACAATTGTTGACTGGGCTAAGTGGTGCGCTGCTAATCACGACAAATTCACATACTCAGAAGGACCACAACGCATGTCCAGCATTGGACACCCAGGCAAACTGCCAGTTATCGCTGACTGCTCAGCCTTTGTGACATTGATGTACAACTGGGCTGGCGCTCCTGACCCAAATGCTCAGAGCTACAACCACACCGGCTACACCGGCACACTGCTTTCACATGGGACTAAGATTGCCCTCAAGGATGTTCTGCCAGGCGATGTAATTGTCTATGGCCCAGGAACCGGTTGGCACACAGCACTTGTAGTTGACGTTACCGGCGCTAACGCAAAGAACCCCCTCACGGTGTCCCATGGACAGGCCGGAGATCCGAGTTATTGCCACGTCAATCAAGATGGTCGTTTGCCACAAACCTACCTACGCTTCAACACTTCTGCAATTAACGCTCAGTCAATCCACACACCACCTGCAAAGTAGGATAAATGGCACGTTATCGTCAAGACTTTGTTTATGGTGTGGCATCGGGTGTTCTTGCTAGTTCTGCACAAACTACTATTACCGGTACCAACTGGCCAACCACTATCCCAAGTGGTTCATACATGCCTATTGTGCTTAACCCAGGTTACTATGGTGCTAGTGGTTCACCAGAAATTGTTTATATAACATCTGCTACAAGCACTGTTGCTACGGTAGTTAGAAACCAAGAAGGCACATCACCTACTAGCACGCCTAGCGGTGGAGTAACTCCATGGATTGCTGGACCACTTATTACTGATTTTGGTGTTGTTAACCAAATCGCCAATGGTGATTTCCCATCGCCGACTGCAAGTGGACAATTCTTTGTTTCAAGCGCATCAGGAAGCAATTCACCTTATTGGTCAAACGTTATCCCTGCTGGTGTAATTCAATATGTATATGATAGTAATGGTGGATCAGCTACATACATTGCAAACACCACAGACATTAATAACATTGTACAAATTAGTGGTAACTGCGTAATTCAATTACCTTCTGGTGGTATTACTTATGGTCAACAGATCACGTTCATTCAACTTACTAGTGGCACCGTAACAGCATTCTCCGGTGGTGCAACCCTTATTTCTACGGGTGCTTTGAACGGTGGCGCCAACCCACAACTTAGAGCACAATATAGTGCTGCTACTGCTATCTACTTGGGTACCACAATGAGTGCAAGCCCAACATGGATCATCACTGGAGACGTAATCTAACAATGCCTATCATCTTCGGTGTTATTGCTTCGGAGGAGTCTGGCCACTTACAGCCACAACCTCCATTTATCGATACCACCTCAGGTGCCGTAGTTATTTCAGGCGGAACAACTTCTGGTAGTAGTTCCACAGTCCAAGTCTATTTTACACCAAACCCTTATGGTCAAAGAGCAACTAATTATGCTATTACTGCTTTTAGTGGATCACCAATCGTTGCAGTTACCGGTACGACTGTTACCGGCACTACAAGCCCAATAACAATTACTTACCCATTTGCTCCTAATGGCCTTTATGAATTTAAAGGTTATGCACTTAATGCCAAAGGTGCTAGTTCTTATGGCAATCAGAGTAATCAAGTAGAACCTTTTGTTGCTACAGCTACGCCGTCTGGTTTATCTGTAAACACTTTATCTACATCTGGAGTACAATTCACATTCCTACCAGTATCTGGTTCTACAAGTTATTTGCTTTCTGCATATGGTTCGTACACAGACCCTAATACACAAATAACAACTACCGATAGTGCTTCATTCACTCTTTCAGGGTCAGCAATGACATATCCAACGGTTACTGGTATTCTTAACCATGGTTATTTTGTAGGTATGACCTACGAATTTTATGTCCAATCACAAAACTTCGCTGGTACAAGTGCTAGTGGAGCAAACATACCTTTAACACCAAACCCATTTGGCTCACCAAAGGTGCCAGTATTTACTGCTACATTATCTGGATCTGTTAATGCTGGTATCAACATTGTTGTAACACCAGACACCAATACATTAGACAATTTGCCTACGGGTTACAATTATGCTGATAGCACTGGTGGTTTTAACAATAGCGTAAGTTATTCTGGAACAACATGGACATTGATCAATTCATCTAATCCAATTCTTCCAGTTAGTACAGTCAACGTTACTGCTAAAGCAAGATCACCATACCCAGATACTCCAGGTACCCCAGTGGTGTTTAAATTCCCACCACAGGCTTCTCCATCCGTTATTTCAACAGTTACCGCATCTGGATCTGGATTTAATTCTTCAACTGCCAATGCAACAATTACAGTTAACTGGACACAACCAACTTTTAATACGCAATACAGTCAACCAACTAACTATAACGTAGTTCTTTCTGGTACAAATGGTGATGTTTATTCTGGTACAACTTCTTATGGCCTTAATAGCCTTGCTTTTAATAATAACTATTATGTAAATACAAATTTCACTGCTACTGTTGTAGCTACTAACTCTGGTGGTAAAAGTCCTGTTGCAACTGCAGGCAGTGCTGTTCAACCTTACATAGTTGCTGTTCCAGGCGCTGTAACTGGAGTGACAGGCGGAGCAGCTGGAACCGCAGAGTTCGATTACCAATGGACTCCTCCAACCAGTGGTGGTCCATATTCAAATATACTTCTATACACTTCACCAGCAACTACTACTCAAACAGTACCTTCTGGTACAAGCCAAGCTTACTTTACTTATAATTTTGCACAAGGAACATCCTACACATTCTATGCTGCTCCATATAATGGAGCTGGTTACTCAGCACCAGTATCTTCAGTGACTGCAACACCTTATCCAGGCTTTGTACCAATAACAGTTTACACTATTGGAGCTGGTGGTGGAGGTGGATGGTACACCGGAGGTGCTGCAGGAAACTTAGTTAATGGTGGATCAGCACAAGCAACAAAAGGACAAACTATATCATGCGTTATAGGAGCAGGTGGTAGTGCAACTGCTGTTTCAACTGCTACTGCTGGAACCGGTGGTAATAGTGGTGCAACTGATTACGGAGTTACTGTATCCGTAATTGGCTTCGGTGGTAACGGTGGAGGACCTGGAACCACTAGCAATAGAGGAACTGGTGGTAGTAACAACTCATGGTCTGGTGGAACAGGTGTTGCTGGTGCTGGTGGTGGTGGTGCAGGATCTAATGGCAATGGTAGCGCAGGAGCTGGTACCACTGGTGGTAATGGTGGACCATCTACCCCTATTGGACCATTTGGAACTATGGGACCATATAACGTCGGTGGTGGTGGTGGTGGTCGAGGTACAGTTACTCAAGGTAATACTCCATCACAATATCTACCAGGAACTGGTGGTTTCTCAGAAAACGTTGGACAATCTGGTTATGTAGCCATACGATGGGCAATTGCTGATTACCCAGGCACTCCAACCATCGTAGGAAGCCACGCACAGTCTACTGATGGAGTATACAACTATGCAGAATGGACCAGCACTGGTTCAATTACTTTTAACTAAGGAAAAATATGAGAGTACGCCCCTTTCCACAATATGCAGTAGAGCCAGTAGGCATTATGACCTACTCACAAGGTGTTCTTACTGACCCTGACAATCAAAACGTTACGCTTAGCATTGTCAATTCTGATAACGGTACGGTTATTGTTCCTGCAGGAACTACTGCTACATACGAAAGCACAGGAACTTACCAATATACGTTGACTGCTAATCAATCATCAATCCAAGGCAATTACAATGTTACTTGGAATTACACAATTAGTGGATCACCAAGAGTATATACAGATAGTATTGTTATTACTGATCAGATGCCATATTGGAGCAACCTTAGCTACGATGAACGTCAAATGGTTACTGGGATTGTTCATAGGTTAGACAAGAGTTTTGACTCCACTGCTGGCGGACCTTACTTACAAGAACTTAATCAAAGTGGTTTTATCATGTATGAAGAAGTTGCAATGATCATGCAAGATGAAGCAATTGACTACATTAACTACGAGTTTCAACCTATCTTTAGCCCAGCTTATGAAATTGGTTTAAATGCTCAAGTCCCATTCCCAAGCACTTATTACGGTGTACTAGCTAGCCAGACTTATGCTCACTTCTTAAAGCACATTGCTCGTAACTATATTGAACAACCTTCACCACAAGGTATGAACGCTGCTTGGATGGATCGTAGAGATTACTACCAGAGATGGTGGCAATTGTACTTATTTGATAAAGAAATTGCTGACAAGCAACTACGTCAAATGAAGCGTCAGTTCATGGTTGGTTCACGCAGAAGTCTCTTGGTTGCTGGTGGTCTTATCCCACGAATGTTTGTCAACCCAGCACGTCCTCACTTCCAATACGCTGCAGCTAACATGGGTGGAGCATAATAAATGTCTGGTATTGATCCACAGCCAGGGCCGGTTGTACCCGGTGCCGGTGGACTATCCACCCAGCAAGAAAGCCCTCTTCTCGTTGTAAAACAACGTGAAATATGGGCTCAGACTGACCAGCAACGTTTCCACGATGAAGCTTTGCAATGGTATGGAGAAGAAGTTATTGTACGTCAACTTTGGCGTGCAGAAGATGCTGCTCTTGGACTTGTAGGATACTGTCAACAATGCCAAGATAGCCCAAACCCATCACAACCTAATGCTGCTGTCCAATCACGAGTTAGCAAAGTATACCGTCAAACGGGTAATAGTTACTGTGGGACTTGTTATGGAACAACATTCAGTGGTGGATTTAAACCAACTTGTTATCACTTATATATGCTAGCTGCTGACACACCTCAAATTCGTATGAATCTAAGCACTGGTCAATTTTGGAAAGATAATCCAACTGTTCAGTTCAGCTGGTATCCAGAAATTAGAACTGGTGACTTAGTTGTTCGTGTAAACGAATGGTACGAAGAAACGCCAACATCGCTTGGAGATAGATTTCAAGTTAGTGCCGTAAGCCCACAAAGCATCCGCACTGGCCCAGGAACAAGTTATAGCCCAAGTGTTTATGTTAACCAAACTTGTACTTTAGAAAACGTATTCCCAAGTGCTCCATACTACAATGTACCGGTGATTTAATGTACGAAGGAATAGCAGCACCAGATGCATTGACACAACGTTTAGCTAGACGTGCAGTCGAGATTGCTCAAGTCATTGGACCACGTAAAAGTGGTAAAGCACTAAACAGTTTGATCCCTTTTTATCAAACTGGTGTAATAGGTATTGAAGTTCCTGATGAAGTAGCTTATCTAATGGATCTAGACCAAGGTATTAAAGCTCACGCAATGGTTGATTTATCAGGAAGAGTTATACCAATTAGGAACACAGACGGAACTATTTCTTTTAGACGAGCTGGCGCTAACCAAATTGGCAATATCCCTATTATTACTAGATTAGCTAAAGATGGAAGAATTAAAGAAAGCAAGCCTGAATGGGTATATCCTAAGAAGCCTGCATTGAAGGTATTAGAAAATTCATTAAACGCAAGCGTTGAAGAATGGAAAAGAACTGTTACTTCTAAAGAAGTATTAAATCTTTTGATGCAGACTGATGCAAAAGACGATTTAGGAGAAATCTTTTACGGAAAGAATATGATATAAAATGTTTACTACAGCCGTAAAAACCGCAATCGTTGAAGCACTTCAAGCCGGGTTCTCAGCTCTAGCATCTGCTCCAATTGATACTAGCCTCGATCTGGTTCCAAACAGCGTAACAATTGAGTATCCACTCGAACTAGTTGCATGGCCAGCAGTCTTTGTGCAGTTCAGACCAAGTAAAATTCAATGGTCAGGTCTTAACCCAGACATTTATACAGCTGCTTCAGGCGGTATAGTTATTAGTGGTACAACTTATTCTGGAACTCAAAGTTCAAGAACAGGCTACTTTGAAGGTAGCATAGATTTACAAATTATGGCTATGCACAGCGAAGAGCGAGACCGCCTATACGATAGCGTTGCTAATTTGATCCTTATGGGTCAGGGTAGCCCAGCTAGCACAGCGTTTTTTAATAGCATTGTTAACAACAATTTGCTGGGTATGACCTTACTTTTGGATACTTTTACCCCATTAGGTGACAGCGTTAGCGTTGGGACCCCATGGAGTCCAGAAGAATTGACTTATGAGGCTAGCATAAGAGTCCAATGTATAGGTGACTTTTATGAGAATAAGTACAACTACGTACTACCTGAATTCACAATTGTTACCGCTAGCGGAACTATGGTTGCTAACCCTTATTCTACACCAAATGAAACAAATACCTTATAATAAAACTGGTAAAAGAAATACTGTAAAACAATCGCGATTATGCATAAGGCATTGAAGGAGAATGTATGCCCATTTCCAACTATCAGATTCCAGGTGTTTATGTCACGCAGTCTGGCACATCGCTGACAGCTATAAACCCTACAAATCTTAATATTCTATTGCTTGCTGACCAGCCTGTCGCTGGTAGCAATACTGACACGTTCTATAACATCACTGCTACATCCGGTGTAACAATCGGTCAACTTACTACCCCTATGGTCAACACGACTTCAACGGGTACTTACACTTCTTTCTCTGGTTACACTGTAACTTGGGTTAGTGGTAGCACAACTGTTACTGGTACTTACGGTGTTAACTTTACTGTCAGCACCGCCAGTGGTCAGCCTTTTAGTGCTATAACTACAGTTGGAACCACAACTGGCGTTGGACTTCCAAGTGGAACTGTTTCTGTTACATACGGTCACAACTGGGCAGCATACGGAACTTATTACGATTTTAATACACTCACCAACACAATTGGTGCTGCTATCAGTGGAACAACAATTAATAATCCAGCTGTGCTTGCTGCACAATTTGCATTCCAAAATGGTGCAAATGTTGTACAAGTTCTTCCTGTAGCTCGTATTTCATCAAGCGGACAAAGTGCTGCTACTACTACCGACTGGAACCGTGCACTTGCAACTAACGGTACAGGTAGTGACCCAACATACCTTTCATCATTCGCTGGCGTAGACGTAATTGTCCCACTCTATGGTTTTGTTACCAATGGGCAAGTTACTGCTTACGCAAACGGTACGGTTGCTAGCACATTGGCTGCGTACCTTACTAGCCAAAATAGCAATGGTAATTACCAGCGTGCCTTCCTTGGTTTTGATGGAACCTCTAACCAGATCACTACTTCAGGTGTGCAATCATTTGTTGGTGGAATTGGTGCAAGCAATGCAGGTACACGAGTCAGTGTTGTATTCCCAGGTTCTATTAACTACAACCCAGGATTGAATACTAATACTGGACTTACCAACGTTAACTTCAATATCCCTGGTTACTACCTTGCTGCTGCAATCGCTGGTACTTTTGTAGGACAGACTCAAGTTAGCACCCCTATTACAAATAAGATTGTTTATGGATTTAATTACATCCCTAACCAAATTAGCCTTACGGACGCAGCTACTAACTATCTACCTTATGGTGTTACTACAGTTTACCAAAAGCGTGACGGTAACCTCTGGATTCTACAGGGTCTTACAACTAATGTAAATAACTGGTTGACACAAGAAATATCAATCAATGCTGTTGGTGACCGCTTAGCTAACAACGTTCGACGTGACTTGGTCAATAGTGCACTTATTGGTGGTCCTTTGACACAGATTACTACTGGTGCTGCGCTTTCAACAGTGCAAGGTACTTTGATCAATGCAAAGGCATCTGGACTTATCCAAAGTTACCAGAATATTAATTACACAGTTAACCCATCTAACCCAACGACTGTAAATATTACTTTCCAATATTCTCCGACGTATCCGATTAATTACATCCAGACTACTTTGAGCCTAAATACTCAAACTGGTACCGTAATTACGAATAATACTCAGAGCAATCTTGTAGTCTACTAGGAGCAATAAAAAATGGCAACTTCACTATTTCGCGTAGGTGGACACTATACTGCGTTCACCTACAATGGACAGGCACTAGCCTATGCTCAGGTTATCAATGAGCGAGGCCCACAGCCTGTAGCACAACCACAGCCTATCCAACCTTTGGATAACGCTTACCCAATTGAGATTGCTTTGCCTGCTGCTTTGAATGCAGGATATCTCGAAATCACATTCCTAGAACAATGGAATGCTGAAGTATGGGCACAATTGGGTGCAAACTTTGCTAATGCAGCTGACCTCCTTGACGTGTTCAAGGCTCAACTTGCTCAAGGCGAAGTCCAGTGCATAAAAGTCATCAATAAGCCAGACGGTACCCAGCGTAGAATTACTTACACTGGTTGTGTCGTAGTTAACGTCACAGTTGATGAATTAATCCAAATTGGAACAATGACTATTCCCAAGACGATTACAATCATGTACCGTCAAAGAACCGAAACTCTAAATTAAGAAAGGCATGAAATAAAATGTCCGTACGTTCATATGTAATTCAATTGCAGGCAGGAGTGGGTCAAGCCATTCTTCCTGATCACCGTAAGATGGTCCCAGGTGTACAATACGTGGTAGATGCTGATACGTTCTCAAAGATTAGCCTAGGTGCTCGTCAGAATGTTATCAAAGTTGTCACTGTTAACACTGACCTTACCACTGCTAGTGGTGGTTTTGTACCTGCCCAAGTATCAAATGGTGTAAATACCCAGTTGTTTGGTGGAAATGGTCCACTCAGCCTCCTCGGTACTGTAAGCAACACTCTTAGCACATTCAGCATTGCTGGTTTTGCTGCTCAAGGAGCTGCTGCTGGTGGAACCACTGGTGCTGGTGCTGGTATTGGAACACCACAAGACACACTACTAGGATCTTTCCAACCTTACTCACTAACTGGTCCTGATGGTGCTCGTTACCAACTCGTTTATAATGGAACTGCTACTACCATTTCAGGTGGTTGGGCAACGGTATGGCAAGACGAAAGCAATGGTTACGTATCAACTGCTTCTGGTATCACATACCAAGTCAAGCAAGATGGTCAAGGCGTTTCATATGTTATTAGCGCCAATACAACTCTTAGCGGTGTAAACGGAAACGTTACTACTGTTGGTACTAAGCAAGGTGCTTTCTCAGGTGTTGCACTTGTTAACATTCCTGCTGGTTACTTTGGTTTCACTCAAATCGAAGGTATTTGCCCATCAGTTGCTGTCGTTAGCGGTACTGCCGTTGGAACTGCAGTTGGTGTTGTAGCAACTAGCAACGCTGGTTACCTTGGAGTTCCTGCTTCAACTACCACAGCTGTTAGCTCACTTGGTGTTGTAACTGGTAGCCCACTTGCTAATAACATTGCTGGTACAACGCTTACTACTCCTGCTTCAGGTACTAACGGTCAGTTTTTTGCTCAAGTTGAACTCCGTAGCCGCAGAAGCAAGAAGCCTTACAACCGCTTCCTTAACAAAAACTAATTAAGCTAATGTGGTAGGCTTTGAATAGAAGCCCTAGATCCAAAGGAAACATGACAACGAAGAATGGAATCGGATGGGGGAGTGAAGACCTCCCCCAGACCGAAACAAGTAAGAACATCGATAGCTTTCCAGAAGAATGGAAAGATGATTTCGAAGGCCTGCTCTTTTTAGGTTATTTACAACGTGAAGTCACAAAAGTGCCTTTCCACAAGTTTGTGGTTAGAACATTGACTATTAACGAAAAGCTAGAAATTAGTCTATTGACAAAGCCGTACCTAGATACTGTTGGGTACGCTCGTTCTTACAAATCTGCTATCGTTGCTGCCGGATTGGTTAGTGTTGATGGTAGGGATCTAATCCCTGGTAATAAAAATATTAACGTAGTTAGACAAAAGTATGATTACGTAGTCAATAATTGGTATGATACTATTATTGATATTCTTTACGAAGAAATTGATTCTCTTGAAAACCGTGTAATTATGGTATTGCAAGAACTCGGTATTATTGAACCAGTTGTCCCTTTTGATATCTTTGAAAAGGTAGAAGAGGAACTGGATATCCCAAAAGATGGGAAGTAGATCCGTATGTGATCGAGAATAGTGAGATTGCCAATCTTACTGGTGTTTTTACCAGAGGCAACCTCAATGTAGTACAACAACAAATCCTTGTAACGCATACTATCCGTAAACGTAGACAAGAAAATGAGTTAGAAGAACTTCGTTTTGAACAGAATCTGTTTATAAACAACCCAGAGTTCCATAGCATTTACATGAAGAAAAAACAAGAAGAGGAAGAGATGGGCGATGTCGTCTGGCTTACTCCTCAAAGTATTGAAGAACAACGTGAGCTCGATAAGGTATTCGCAGAAATGGCAAAACCTCAACAAAGAACACCTGAAGAAATCGCCGCTGACGCAGCTTTTGTCGAACAAATGACTTTAAACAACCCATTTGATGGCATAGATATAGACGAGATAGGAGGTGATTAATGGCTACAGGTGATCCACTTGAGATACCGGTAAATTTTCAAGATAATACCGGTTCTACAGTACAAGGTTTTCAACAACTCGCTTCTGTAACAAAACAAATACGTGACGACGTAGAAGCCATTGATACCGCTATTTCTGGCGTTACTGATCGTGCAGACAAACTAAGAGGTTATTTCCAAGAAAACTTAGATGTTGTTACTGGAATTAAATCTATTTTAGAGATTGTATCAACACAAGCACAAGCTAACCAAGCTACATTTAGCAACCTTGTAATGCAATTGCAAGAAATGATGAATAGCGCAAGAGGCCTCGGCGGCAATGCCAATATGGGTCAAGCTATGCAGATGCTTGGTTTTGGTGGTAACACTGGTGCTGGTTACTTTGGTAACACTGGTTCTGGTGGATATAGTCAAAGCATCACTTCATCCGTAGACTTTTCTACTGACCCTAACGTACAAAGAACTTCCATTAATAACAGATTCGCTGGTAAGTCTAGAGACTTTAGCGATCTTATGTCAGGAATATCTGGTGGCAATGGCAATAATATAGTACCACCAAACGCACCTCCATCTGGTGGATATGACGAAGAAGACGATGGTAGAAAAAGAGTCTTTGGCAATGCTCTAAGCCAAATAATTTCACCTACAGTTAATAATCAAGTGCCTAACGATTCTTTGCAAACAAGGCTTCAAGCGCAACTTAAAAATAATTATTCAAATATTGCTGATAGCATTATTGCTCAAAAAAAAGAAGGCAGAGCAGCAGAAGTTGCCTACAGACAATCTACTAATTTAATTACTAGAACACTTGGAAATAGAGCTGGTAGCTTTTACAAAAGTGTTCTTGGTAATCTTGGTATTGATAGAGAAACACTTAGACAAGCTCAAGCTGAAGCTAAATATGAAAATGTTCTTGATGCAAATGGTAACCCAACGTATTATCCTGGTAGTACCATACCAATTCAACAACGCACAAGCGAAATCGTTTCCGGTGGCACTGAAGATAAAATGCTTAAAATTGCTGACCACATTACAAGCATATTTGGATCTAAACTATTAACAAAATTTACTGAATTTGCTGGCTATGCAAATATTGCATCCGGAATTTACGGGGGTGCCGTTGCTATTGCTAACCAAGCACGACAAATTACTGGTTTTGCCCAAGCACAAGGACAAAACGTTGGTCAAGTAGATTATGGACGTAGCGCTGGACAAGCCCTTAGTGCTTTTGTACAATCTGGATTTAATCTTAATCCATCTTTCAGTATGGCCGATGTTATGCAAGCTCAAAACAATGCTCAAGCTCTTGGTCTAAGAGGCGGAAACATACAACAATATGTTAATAATGCTTTGCAATTTAAGACACAATATGGTTTAAATGCACAACAAACTCAACAAATCATTGGTGGTGGTTTAGCTGCCGGTGTAAACATGGGCGATACTGCTAACGCTTTTGCTTATGTACGTCAACTTGAAAATAATACTCAAACAAGTACAGCATATGGTAATCAAGCTTTTATGACTGGAATGTCTCAATATGCTGCTGGAGGAGCTACCGGCGTTGTAGCTGCGCAACTAGGTGCACAAGCTGCTCAATTTGGTGCAGGAAACTTTGTTTTGCAAGCACAAGGTGCAACTGGTACAGAGTTGTTAGGAACACAATTAGGCAATGCTTTGATGGCGCAAGCTCTTGGTACAAGTTACATGGGTCTATATGCAACAGAACGTAAATCTACTTCAGCACAATTGCAGACTGCTACATATACTTCTGATGAACAAATCCTACATTGGGCACAAATTGATACAACAACTGATTATCAAGGTAGCCAAAAAAAGTTTGATGATAAAAACGCTGGTCAATATATGATCTTATCTGCTATCATGAGTCAACCTTCAATGGGTTCTGCTATAAATAAACAAGGTGACACACCACAACACGCAGGTAATTGGGCATGGGGCGTTGTAAAACAAGTACAAACTGCAAAAAAATATGGTGCACCTGTCGCATTCACTGATGCTACTGCTAGCGGTAATGTAAAGAAAATAGTTGATCAGACAAATCAAGCTGCTCCAGGCGGACAGCTTCGTATTAGAGGTGCTAGTTCAGAATATGTTTTTAAACAAGAACAAGAACATGCTCTAGAAGCACTTAATAAAGTAACTCAAGGTACAATCAATGTGCCAAAATCTGTTTACCAAGAAGCTTATAATGCCTATCAATCAGGAGATTATACGACTGCTACACAAGATATTTATGGATATAAAGCACCAAGCAATAACAATAATGCATCAACATCACATGTTAGCCTTAGTTTTAATCCATCTACTGCACAAGCTCTTAGCTTTTCTATGCAAAACAATGCAGCTGGTTATACTACTGGCACTATACCACTTACTAAAATACCAAAACATTTATGATAAATTATGGCAGTTAATATCGTAGGAGGCAGTCAAAACTCATTAGACCAACCATTGTTGGTTAGTTCTGCCACGATCAAAGACAATTATACTGGTAAAACTTATACTTTCCCTTTTAATGTTAATTCGTTAAATTGGTCGTACCAAGTAAACTCACAAAGCTACGATACTATTGGTGGCCGTGTAACTCAAATATTATCTGTAAGAATTAATACTATGCAAGTGCAAGGTGATGCTGGCAGTAGAGGCACTCTTATGGAATTATATGAAATCTTTAAAACTGTACAAGATAGCCAAAACCAGTCTAAAAAACCTATGACTTTTAGTATTCCTAGTAGAAATTTATCTTTTATGGTATTTTTACAAAACTTTCAAATGGGTTGGGATATCACTACAGTAACTTACCCATACTATCTTACTTTTGAAGTGCAACAAGATCTTACAAAAGTTGTTACGCAAAGCGCCACTTTAAAAGCTCTCAATAGTTATTCAGCAACCGCTGGTGGCATTGGGTTTAATGAATTATGGACTGGTCTTAGCACAATTTCTCAAAGTACAAAAACCGCAAATATTCTTCAAGCATTGGAAAACTCTAATGCTTCTCAACTTTTTACAACTGGTAGTTAATTATGGATAATAATACAAACATAAACAATGTTGAAGGTATGTATTCTGCTAATTGTAGGATATCAACACCTATTCTTTATCCACAAGCTAACGTAAAAAGTTTTAATGGATTTGCATGGAGTAATAGTATGGGGATGATACACGAAACATCTCCTATAGTAGATGAAGGTTGGCAGCAATGGCTGGGAACGCAACAATAACATTATTTGATGGTAAAAAATTAACTACATTTGAAGTATGGTTGCAAAGCATTAGTACTAGTTCAACTAATCAATTTTTAACACAACAAACACGAGACGGGATATCTTGGCTCCCTATTAGACGTGCTGAAATGTTTGCTAATTTTACAATTGTTTGGTCATTGGTTAGTCTTAAGCCAAAAGGTACCGAACCAGATCTTGGTTTTGAAGATATTGATCCTACTGATGGTTTTTCAAAATTAAACAAATTTCAAGATGCTATCAATGCTCATCAAATAGCTTATGTTAATGGTACGACTGCAGCAACAATGGAATTAAATTATTACAATAATTCTGATCCAACTTTACCTACATATAATACTATTATTAGCAAGAACCCTTTACAACCGCTAAAATATAATGGTTGGATACAAATTGTAGAAAAACAATTTGTACGTTTTAAAAGTTATTTTGTTACTAATTATACTATGAATATCTTAACAAAAAATATTGCAAACACCCCTTCATCTTCTTTGGAAGCTGGTTCTAAGATTACATATGCACCTTCTGCTTATGATCAAGAAGCATACGGTGCTAGTTGGGTCGATCTTTATGCTACTGGCATTGTACAAGGAGCAATTAATACAAAAGCAAGTAGCATTAATAGTCAAAACGGTGGAGTGCCAAGCGCATGAGTATTGAAACTGGTCAATCCGGAACTTTCTTTTATACTCCTGATATTAGTGTTGTTGTTAATACTAGTTCAGGGCCTGTAGATATATCAGCAGATGTTGTTGACTTTAATTTACAAAGACAAATTAATGCCGTAAGTACTTTTACTTGTACCCTTAATAACCCAGGGTTTAAATATAACTATGATGGTGGTTCTACACCTATATCAACCATGGATCGTATTGTAGTGTTCTTAAAAAGAACTAGTTACGTACAAGTATTTACTGGTTTTGTAACATATGCACCCCTTGTAACTTTAATTCCTACTCCAATCCAGATCCAAGCTACTTGTACGCTTAGAATATTGCAATCAACTTACTGGGATGACACGCTTATCCAATTTCAAAATCTTCTTCTTAACTATATGGACTCTGCTGCTCAAAGCAGCAACAGCACACTTAATGACGGTGGTATTGCGCAAGCAGTCGTCAATGTCCTTTATAACGTATGCAACTGGAATCCAAATAATATCCACATCCAAGGTATTCCAAATAGCTTTATTAATTTTACAGCGCAAGTATATAGTAATTTGATTAGTTCAGCAAATGGACTAGACCAGAACTCTGTGCAAGAATTAAGTAAAATTATTAGTGCTGCTGGTGTTTCTAGTGGGCAAAATGCAGTAACAACTAATTCTGCAGGCGTTGAAACACTTACAAACAACCAAGCACCTGATGGTGGTATTGGTACTAAAATTTCTGTTAGCCAAGCAAAACCATTTATTACAACAGGAATTGGTGGGAATCCAGCTTATTTCCCAGGGCCTAACTCAATGAACCCAGTTAATTCTTCATTGATTACTGAAGACATTTATTATTGTTCAGCCCCATTTTCTTATTTAAATCTACAAAACCAAACTGAAATTAATAATGCCAAAACTTGGTTGGCACAAAACCACGTTACGGGTAAAAACGATGGAAGACTTTTACTATTAATCAATCAAAGATATAATAAAGTTGTTGCTGTAAGAACAACTAGTGTTCCACAAAAAACTACAGGAAAAAACAACCAAGCAATTGTTGATAAAAGTGTTGATTATTTTCAAGTACACCCTGGTGTAATAGCATATCTTACAAATAACGCAAACGATCCTAAATCGTATGACCCTAAAAATGCTACAAGCAGTATGTACTCAGAAGTTACTTACTTATGGGCAGATCAAACTGTAGTTAACGTTGGTCCACAGAATGGTCTTAATTCAAATCTTATTCAAACAAATGCTAGTGTTAATTCTCAAGATGTATTAAACAATACAGCAATCGTTAATTCAGTTATTAGTAATATGAGAACTCAAGTTGGTCATACTAAATATGTTTATGGTGGCAGAACTCCAGGGGTTGGTTTTGATTGTTCTGGTCTGGTTCAATGGGCATGGAATACAGAATTTAAAAAAAGAAACGTCAATGCTTCATTGAATGCTAATACAAATTCTCAATTTGGTTCTCTTGCGCCGAGTGACAAACAAATGGTCAACGGTCCAGTTCCTTTAAACAACCAAATTTTAGGAACATATTTTGGTGTGAATGCGCAACCACAAGCTGGTGATGCTTTGTATTTTTATAATATGCCAAAAGCAGGTGGAGATAATACACCACCACCGAACCACGTGGCAACATTAAGCATTGACTTTGGTCAACCTGGACCAAATGGTGAAAAAGCTAACCCCGATCAAGGTTGGTACATTGCAGCACAAACAAGCTCAGGGCCATTAAAAGATCAAATTGTTGAACAACCAATATATTGGAGCCAAATTGTTGGCGGTTATAATAATAAAAAAGCTCAAAGCAATGGTTCTATTTATTTAGGAGCTAGACGACCTTTGTCATTGTTTGGTGGCGCTACTACAACTTTAAATTCAAATAGTTCAAACAATGGTAGTTATTATAATGCTAATGACCCATCACAAAGGTCTGCTTTAAACCTTACCAACGCTTTTAATACTCTTTTTCAAGCTCCACAATTTGACGTAAGAGCAAGTGTTATCCAAGGTTCACCAAGAGCGTTTTTACTTGATAACCCAGTAATGCAAGACATTACACAAATTATGGGTGCTGGTCTTCGTCTATACCAAAGTGCGCCAAATGGTGACTTTGTTGCCTGGTTCCCTGATTACTATGGTATTTATGGCACTGATCCAGTTATGGATATTAGCCCAGTAGAAATTATGGATTTCCAAATTTATCATGATGACAACCAATTAGCTACTCACGTAGGTGTCATCGGTGATACTACCGGTATTGGTCAACAAGTTAGTTTCCAAGATTATATTACAACAAATGGTATTGTTAGCATCCAAGATACAAGCACTATGGAAATTTTGTTTGGTACTTATTTGGTTCAAAACAATACTAATAACAATACTACAGGAAATACTCCAACATCTACTAACTTAAAAAATGTCCTTACATTTTTGAATAGATATGGTATGCGACCAATGGTCCAAGAGCAAAGTGTTATTCACAGTCATGCTATTGAATATTTATATGCTTTACAACAATTTATGCTTCAATGGGTTAACCAATTTGTTAGCACTGTCCAACTTACATTTATGCCTGAACTTTATCCAGGTATGAGAATAAAGATAAACATGGATCAAAATAACGTTTATCATTTTTATGTAATGGGTGTTACTCACCAGGGTAGCCGTTCTGGTGGATTTACTACACAAGTACAATTAACTGCTCCTATGAAGGGTAATAAGATTCTTCACTATGGGCTTGATCTAGTGCCGAATGTAATATCATGAGTGTTACAGGAAATCCATATGATAAAAAAATGGGCGTTATTAAAGTACGCCTTACATCACTTCCACAACTTCATCCTTTTAGCCTAGCAAACAATGCTGCACAAAATTATTATTGTCTAGCTTTAGACACAAAAGGTTTTCAAGTTGAAATCGATCTCCAAGCTATGCCACCAGGAGTTACACTTGCTCAATTACAACCTAACCAAGTTTGGTGGGTAGAAAAAAGAACAACATTATATAGGTTATATCTATACGGTGGCATATTTGATAGCACAAAAAATCAAGTAGTTAGTACAACACCTCTACCGAGCAGTGCAGCAACAGGAGGAGTACCTGCAGGAACGCTTCTTGATTTTGCTGGCCCTGTTGCACCATCTGGGTATCTTCTATGTGATGGATCTAGTTATTCTACAACTACATATAGTGGTCTATTCAATGCCATTAGTTATACATGGGGTGGAACTGGATCTAGTTTTAACGTACCTGATCTTAGAGGTCGTACAACGATTGGTGCAGGCAGTGGTACAGGGCTTACCCTTAGAGCTTTAGCTACTTATAGCGGTGAAGAAACTCACGTATTGGTATCTGGAGAAACTCCTTTAGTAGCTCACTCCCATGGATTCTCAGTGCCTGCACAAACAGGCCTTACAACTAGTACAGGAACTAGCAATACTGTCAGTTTGAATACAGCCGGTGGATCTACTGGTTCAGGATCTACAGGAACTGGTACTACCAATTCAACTACTACTGTGGCAGGTAGTGCTAGTATTAGTTCTGGTACTACAGGAACCGGTACTGCTAATATTAGTGCTAGTACAAGTGTAAGTATAACAGATCCTGGTCACACACATAGTGCTGGATCTTATGCTTTTATGGTATACAACACTACTGGTGGTGGAAACCTTTATGGTACCGGAACCCCTAGTAACCACTTTGGTACTGCTAACCCAACTCAATCTGCAACAACAGGTATTACTTCTAGTGCTACTACTTCTGGTAGTGACTCTGGTCACACTCACAGTCTATCTGGTGTTAGTGTTAGCATCCCTTCACTCACCGTTAATGGTGCTACTATACCTGCACTTTCGATTCCATCTCTTTCTATTGCTTCTCAAGCAGTTACCGGTAGCGTATCTATTCCTGGTCTTGCTTTTACAGTGCCTGCCCAAACGGGGCTTACAACCAGCGGAAACACCGCTACAACAGCTTCTGGCCACAATAATATGCAGCCATATGCCGTAGTTACCAAGATCATCAAGTATTGATGTATAAAAAGCCCTATTTTGCCTAAGATACTATGAAGACTATAACAGTTAGCAACGGTGATATTAAACTTAGTACAGGAAAAATACAGTTTTCCACAGGTAATGCTAAGTTAGTACAAGACATATCTTTATGGCTAAAAGAACCCATTGGCACTGGATTCACCACGCCTAACTTTGGTAGCCTATTGCCACAATTGGTTGGTGGGACACAATCTGCATCAACCATTAGTACAGTAACAAACGAAATCATTCGCGTATTACAACTATACCAGGGTCAACAAGCATTATATCTACAACAAGCACAAAATACAGCACAGCTTGCCAACTGGAATAAAAGTGAAATTATACAAAACATTGTATCGGTAAATGTATCGATACAGAATACAACAATATTTGCCGCTATTGCTTTAAACACTTTGAATAACAATACGGTAAATCTTAATCTGACGATCAATAGCAACGGAGTGAATATAACTAATGGCTGATACCTCAGGAGTTCTCGCTAGGCTACAAGCCGCCCTTTCAGTATACGACCCCACCTGGGACGTCAGCGTTGGTACAGCCACGTATAAAATCCTAGAATCTGTTGCAAAAGAAATTGCTCTTGCTAACAATAACTCTGTTCTTCAAACATATAGTTATGATGTTAACACAAAGAATGGTATTGAATTAGATACATTTTGTAACTTGTTTGGTGTTTATCGCCAATTTGGTAAAAGAGCTTCTGGGCTTGCAACTTTTTCTGTTAATACTCCATCAACTAACATTATTGATATCCCACTAGGTACACAAATTGCTGTACCAATTGGCACTAATTATACGTCTGCAATTTACTACGCAACTTCTGCACCAGCAATTATTGGCGTTGGTAGCACATCCGTTGACGTTCCAATCATTGCAACACTACCTGGAGCTTATGGCAATGTACCAACTGGTGCAATTACTACAAAAGTTAGTTCACTTGTTGGTATTACATCAGTAGTTAACAATAGTGCAATAACTGGTGGTCTTGACCCAGAAAGTGATGCTTCTTTACGAGCTAGATGGCAAAGCACAGCTTTTAACAACAACATTGGTACACAAGGTAAGTATATTCTTACTGCTCTTCAAGATCCAAACGTAACTCTTGCTAACACAGTTAGTCAACAGACTTTCTATAGCGAACAACTACAAATTAATTCATCAATCAGTGGAACAGGCAATGCATTTACCATGCTGCTTGTAGCTTATTCTGGTATGACTAGCGTAATTAGTGGTACTACTTTTAGTGGGACCACAGTCGTTGCAAGCAGTGGATTTACCGGTTCAGTTACTGGTAGTGCGTTAGCTTCTGGAATAACTGCAATGATCAGTGGTGTTGCACCAAACTATCAAATTGTTGCATCACCTAACTCAAATACTAATACAGTCAATGGAACAGGTGTTTTAATTAATTATAGCGCAGGTTTACCATATCGTATAATGATTGGTAGCGGTACTTCTATCCCAGGTGCAAGCGTTACTACCAGTGGCGTTACCACTGTAAGTGGTGTTAGTTACTATAGTTATATTCAAAGTGCAAACCCTGACATTGGTACTAGCGGTACATTGTCATATAATGGTACTTTTGGTGGATATGTCTACCCGCAGGGTAATGAATTAATTGGTTCAAACCTTAATACGCCTTCACAAATAGTATACGCAAACAACACTGATTATTACTATCCTACAAACCCAACTGCCCCTCTAGTAGTAACTATTGCAAACAATGCCAACCAAACTGCACTATTTGCTGGCAACCAAATACAATTAATTTCAGAATATTGCCCAGCATCAAGTAGGTCTATAACACTTGCTAGTGGTAATTTTATTGATATCTTTATTAATGGTACGTCAGCTTCTTCAGCAACTGAACAAGTTGTTTTTAATCCATCATTTACTTTAAGTTCAGGCAACGCGATTGCTAGTCTAAACACTGTTAACTACACATTGGCTAGTGGTGCTGTAGCAACTACAAACTCAACAATTGCTAATGATATTTATATCCCATTAAACCAACAACCTGTTATCAACTTCCCATCTCAGTTGTCTACATCAACTAGTGGAATAGCAGACAATATTTATCTTTACAATGTTGGCACAAGTAGTGGTACTACTTACCCAATTGCTTTAAATAAATATCCATGGGTAACGTTTACAGGTACGGTTGTATCAGGAGCAACTACGAATGGAACAACATTTATTCCAGTAACAAATGCCAATGGTCTATCACAGTTATACCCAGGTTTAGCACTCGCTAATAGTGCAATTGCATCAGGATCTGGTTACTATATTACACAAGTAACATCCAGTGGTGTTTATGTAAATCAAAATATTACTGCACCATCAGGTACTGCAACTACAGCAGCAATTAGCGGTAAAACTTTAGTTTACCCAATTTATGACACAACAGACAATAAAAATAGTGTACTACAAACAACTGGCCTTGCATTTGATGTAACAACGCCACCAAGTGGTTGGCCTGCATTGCCAACACTTATGTCATGGTTGAAATACAACCATAATTATAATAGCGATGTAGTTTCTGTAGAAACGTTGGTACAACAAAGTAGACCATTAGGAACAAACACTCTTGTTCACCAAGCAAACTATATCAACCTGGTTCTTAACCTTAGAATTGTGTTCTCATCTGGGTTTACTCCAACTTCAGTTGAAACAAATATTGCTAATAACCTTGCTACTTATTTTAGTAGTTTTTATTATCTTGGAAGTATTTCTTTCTCGACTCTTGCAGCTCAAATCCTATCAGTGCCAGGGGTATCAAACGTTAAAGTAACAAGTATTAATACTGTTGCTTTAGATGGAACAATACTCACTACACAATCTAGTGATTTTAACCTTGCAAGCAACCAATTACCATTGCTTAACGCAATTAACTTTACAGTTAAGGGAAATAGTAATTTCTAATGGCTGGTAATCTTTTCCCCACTGCTTTGCACTCTACCTTTATACAAAAGGTAAGTAATTTTCCAGATGATATTTATGATTTTAATAGTGGTGATGACCTCACCACGTTAATGAATATTTTGCTTGGCAACAGTGGTACTGGACAACTTAACAACCTACAGCTTGCTGCAAGGCTTGGTCAGCAAAATATAGAATTTAATAATTTAGATACAATACTTGGATTAATTCTTAATGTAAAAAGAACTGCTCCTGAAATCTATAGTTTTGCTACAAATCCTTTTATTGATCAATTGACTGATGCTCAATGGCAAGAAATCAGTACAAAAGATGCAAGTTATCGTGAAAGACTTATGGGAGCTGCAGAAGCTTTTCAAATAGGTTCAACGCTGTGGGGCGTTCTCACTATGTGTGAAGCATTAACACAAACAAAGTTTTATGTTGTAGAAAGTTGGAGAACACCCGGTTATGGAAGATCGGGCGTTAACCCAGCCCAAGAAATAGTTCTTATTCCTTTAATGGATTCTACTAACAATAGTGGTTTCTTTACTTGGGATCAAAGCAAAGTTAATACAATTTTGAATACTATAAAGTATTTTACATTTAATAATTTTGTAATTAGCTTTGGTTCGCCTATTAATACACTTACTCAAATTTCTGGAAACTACGTAGCAACTAACGGTGGTTATTCAGAATACTTTCATTTGCAAACATCTGTGAATGCAAACGGTTTGAACTCACCTGGAAATATACAACCAGGTGCTAACACAAGATATTGGGTAAAGAATAATACAAGCAGCGTAGCTCCACATTTTGCTCACTTGCAAACACAAGAAATAATTATTGACTTAACAGGGAATATTAATTTTGTTAGCAGTACTGATCCAACTGGTTTCCCAGAAAACAGCGTTGCTCTTCCTTCTATCCAAGTTACATCAACAGTCTATGGTGCACAATAATGCCAATTTTACCAAACAATACAGACCCCTCAAAAGAATACGTAACGCAATCGGTTAATCCGCCTTTAACTATTGACGGTGTTGTCTATAATAAAATTTATTCACACACTGGTGTAATTGATACTTTATCAAATATTCAAAGCACTGGATATTCAGATCCCAATGTAAACATTTTTAATCAATCAAATAGTATTATTAGTTTTGATCCACAACTACAAAAATCATGGATCTCAAGTACTGATTTTGGTGGACCTACAAGTAATCCTGTAGTAATTACTTACGATATTGTAAATACTACTTATTACAACAATATTGTTTTTGATGTGCTTAACGTACCTTGTTTTGTTGAGATACTAGACGAGAATGATAATCCATTGCCCGGTTCCTCAACATTCTCAATTGCCGGTGGTGGAGACATTTACACAACTACTAATTGGTTGCGTTTAGAATACAATGCACCAACTAACCCAACACCAGCTACAGTATCAGGTACAAATGGAACAAGTAATTTTACTTATCCATTAACTGGTGTAAGCGAAATATCTATTCGCATTACAAGGAATAAAACTGTTCAATCTAACTCGGGTAATGGAAATACTTTAACAAATATTGCTTATTCAGTAGGTGTACAAAACTTTAGTATCAAATTAATTGTTAAAAATAATTCTGATATTCCTGCCGCGGTTGTTAGTGGTTCTAATTCTATTATTACACAAAATCGTTTTAATTTTGTAGAAACATATTCTTATTCAGTTAATAGTGTTTCTAATATGTTTGTTAATGATTCAACATATTGGAAATGTGCTCCACAACCTGTAAAAGACTCAATCGTATATTTTTATATGAAAGTTAGCGATCCAACGCCAAAAACAATTAATAGACTATACATTGATCCATTGTACAGTGGTTGCAAATTTAATGTCTATTACACTATTCAATCAACAATTAGTGGTACAGTAGATCCAAGCACTTTCTCTTGGACGCCTATTCAAAGAGATTTTTCTTTAAGAAAAGGTTTATACGATTTACCAACCGTAAGCTGCACGTATTTAAAAATTGAATTTATAAAACTTATACCAGAAGTATATGACCTGCCATTGGATTCAATTAATAAAACTATTAATGTTTTTCCTTATGATGTTGAAAATTACTTCTCTCAACTAGAAGCAAATATTATTGACGGTAATGCAGTAAAATATGCAATTACTAACCCAGGTGCTATTGGTGTTTCAACTATCTTAAACCAACAGATTAGTAACTCAACTATCCTGGGTAATGCAACTGCAAATATTGGTAATAATTCTACTTTTCCAAGTCTTGCAAATCTTAACTCAACACAGATTAATAATCCTACTACACAATCTATAAATACAAGTTCATATATCATTGACCCAAGTATTAGTTACAAACTATTAGATTCTAATGGTAATTATAACTATAGTTCATATAATGAATTCCTTCAAAGAAGATTTCCAGACAATCGTGTCCATGTTTATAATCAAGTAAACATTAATCAAACTTGGCACCAAGCCTACTTTACTGGTATTAGATACATTACTTCATTTTTTGAAAATAATTTTGATGATCTACGTGGAACACCACAAAATTTTATTTCAAGCAATGGATCAAACACAGGATTCTCTAGCCAAGGTGTTGATTACATTAACCTTAATGTTGACGAAATTGCAGTAACACCATGGTTCTCTACCATTGATAGTTTTAACGCATTTAATATTGGTGGTTTAACTACTGACTGGCAAAGTTTTTTAACTCAAGGCAATACAATTAGCAATGATAATACATTGATGAATAACATTAGTGCTGCAACTTTAAGCACCATGCTCATTAATGCTAGCGGTACAAAAATAGGTACGCTTGGTACAAGTACTATTTATGCAATATCTGGTCAACCTAATACTCAATATGGTATCCAATCAGCAGCGTATTCTTTTGGCAATAATATTCTTAATTACTACAACGCTAATTTCCTACCATACTCTGGATCAATTTTAAATTGGTCAGGTCTTGGTGGTACTACAATAACTGGTACATCTGTAAATTATTATAATCCATCAACGGGTCTTAGTGGCACTGCTAGCGGACTAAGTGTTAGCGGTGGGAACTATACAGCAGCATTTAACTTTACTATACCAAACGTCAATGCAAGTGGTATCCAAACTTGGCAATTGCAATTTGGTGCACCATCGTTTGGTGTAGTTGGTTATGCAAGCTATACACAAGCCGGTGGGTTTAATTACTACTTTTTAACCAATGTCCAAGCTTCTGGTTCTACTAATATTAGTCTAAAAACTAGATTTATTAATCCAACAACTAATAATGTAATCTCTGGAACTACTGTGAGTGGTAGTACAGTTGCTGTAACTTCTGGATTTAATATAGCTACTGTTACTGGAACTAATTATAGCACTTCAATACCATCAAATACAATTCAATTAGTGATTAGTGGTAGCGCAAGCGTACCATATTCACTATATCAATTAGGTGTTTTCACTCAACCAACTAATAAATGGATTGGGCCATCCGACCATAGCAATATGAGAGTTAGTGGAACAGTACGTGTACTATTGCCAAAAAATAATGCAGGAACTTATAGAGCAAGTCTTATTGGCACTGATGTATTAGGTAACTTATCTGAACTAGCTTATAAAATTTATACACCAGGAACTATGCCAATAAATACTTGGTTCGATGTAGAACTAGAAGGATTTACCGGTAGCAATTACGTATCATTCGTAATGGTTATAAGGCAGATTGTACCAACAATTAACGAAATTTTTTATGTAAGTATGCTTGCACCATTCTATCACCCAGTGCGTTATGAATTTACTAATACACAAAACAACAATATTACTGGAAAAACAGGTTGGTATCCAATCACTCTTGGTGTAAATGATGCAAATAGTTTTATAAGTACTGCATCTGGATTACCAGCCAGTGGAATACAAATACGTATGACAGCTCTAGACCCTAATGTTTATGTAACTGGAGTAAGTATTATTCCACAATATAAACAAAACTCATATTACTCTAATCTTGATATAAATTACATTGGAGTGAGTAAAACCAATGAAATTAGTTCACGACGTAGTATTAGTAGTAAACCTTATTTTCAGTTGAATTCTGAATATCATCCAGCTATTTTTAATATAAATAGGATCTCAAGCAATGTAAATCTTTACAACGTAGATTGATTTTTTTCTGTTGTTTATGGTAATATTTACTCATGCCTTCAGAGAAGACTATATATGTTCAAAAGAGTAAATTACTCAATGGAGTACTAAGATACAGCTCCTTGGACCCTGAAGTCAAGAAAAAACTTTTGATGCTTGATAATTACGGTACTTTAAAAAACCGTGACAGGATTGATGAGTTTGCTCAGCTTGTAGAAAATAATGATTATTCTTTAATTTTTGAGGATAAAGAAGCTGAAAACGATTTTATAGATTTACAGATGTGCAGTTCTGAACCATATGAAGTTAATAGCCCTTTTTTGGTTGAGAACCATTTATTCCCTTTTCAGCATGTTGGACTTAATTATGTCTGGAAGCAAATGCTCTCAGAAAACCCACAAGTATTAGTCCAGTGGGATACAGGTGCAGGCAAAACTTTATTGAGTTGCCTCACTAGCCAGAAACTGTTTGATCATGGTGCCATTGACAAGGTGCTGGTCTTTTCAAAGAAGATCAAACAATACGACTGGGAACAGGAGTTTAAGCGGATGACACACTTAACTGTTGAACGTGTAACAGAAAAGATGACTCGCAAAGCTCGCCACGCCATGTACGAAAAAAACACTAACCAAGTATTAGTTCTTAACTACGAAAAAGTACGTGAAGGCAATATGGCTAAAGTGCCAGGCCAGAGAAAGAAAGTTAAGTCCTACGACCGTACAGATTTATTGCAAATTCTGAACATGATCAAGGGGCAACGTGTACTTATCATTATTGATGAAGCACAAAAAATCAACAGCGGAGAAAGTCTGTTGGGAGAAGGTTTTCATACTCTTATTAACACACCGGATAGCGAAACAAAAGCTCTAGCATTAACGGCTACACCATATACGACTAGCCCATTGAACATCCGTAATATTTTTTCTGTAGTAGCCCCTGGTATTCCTGACGTTAGTGACATGAAACGTGATGTTTTTAAACGTTTTTACGGTAAAGAGTTCAGCATGTATAGCAATGGTTTTGTACAAGAACTATATGTAAAAGAATGGGATCGTGCAAAACTTTCTTTATTAGGTAAGAAACACGAAAATTGGACTCACATTGCAATGAAAAGCGATCCCATTATTGCTGCACAGTTCCCTGAAAGCACTCCAAAAAAGCTTGTATATGAACTTTCTGATATTGACCGTGCTATTTATGATTGGGCTGAAGAACAAGCTCGTGAACGTTATAATCCAGATAACCAAGTTGCTAACTGGAGCTATATTGACGTACTCCGTATGATTTGCAATACCACTGAAGGTCTTAAAAACAGTAATGGTAAGTTTGCTAAAGAAATTGTTGCAGAGTTTGGTAATGACATCAGCATCCAGAATAGTGCAAAATATCAGTTGATTATAAATAATCTTGACGTTTATTTTGAAAAAAATGAAAAAGTTGTTTTGTTTACATATTGGACAAACGGCACTCTATTTCCATATTACGAAGCGTTAAAAGCACAATACCCAGATGTTCTTATTTTGCCTATCTGGGGAGTTGGAATGAGCACTGATCAGTCAGCAGAAAACATGAAACTATTTAATGCTGCTAAAGGTCCAGCTGTATTAATTACAAGTGATGTACTCCAAGAAGGTGCAAACCTTTATGCACCATACCTTTGGAACATTGAAGTACCACGTACATATGCAGATTACAAACAACGTAAAGATCGTATCAATCGTGCCGATTCTCGCTCAAAAGGAGTTGACAAAACATGGGTATATCGTCCAGTAGCTGTAAATACTATTGAAGAAAGAGTAGATGCAAAAGTTTTGAGACGGAGAGCGGAAGCAGAAGCAATTCGTGGTATTATAGACGAGCATGCTGACATGGAAGACACTATTGATGTAACACCGTTTGGATTTTTGTTTTAATTTGACTCTGGTCCCATATCGTGATATGTTTTATAAACTTAAAGAAGGGAGATCTATTGAAAACTAACTGACCTTATTGTTAGAGAGATAGGATAATCTTGAGACGTTTAATTACAATCTCAGTATTAGCTGTCAGTATGGTTATTAATCATGTTGGAGCTAGCACCCCAAAAGTATTAACAAACAAAGAAACACCAAAAGTGGTTCAAAAGATTAAAAAAGTAGTATATCCAGTGATATTGTTTTCTAGGCCAATTATGTTGGCTTGGGAAAAAGTTAACATCTGTGAAATGGGTGGTAACTGGCATTACATAGGCCCCTACTACAGTGGTGGACTAGGAATGACTAATATTAACTGGATTAAATTTGGCGGTTTAAAATTTGCCAAGAATGCAGGATTAGCAACACCAGAAGAGCAGGTAACAATTGCTCGTGAGATCGAAAAAAGTGGCTACGTTCCTGACCAATATGGTTGCGGACAAGGCTGGTAGAGGAGAAAATAATAAATGGCAATTAATAAGTATGATCAGATCCAACGAGACATGATGGACATGATCACCAGTGGTCAGATGCATAGTACCTTGATTGGTAAGACCATTGCTGTGGGCGGAAATAGCCCACGATCACTCCAAGAAATTGAAGATTTTGTAGAATATATCATAAATTTGCTTAAAAAAGCAGAGCAATTCCGAAAGGATAATGTAAAAAAGAGCAAAAGATAGCTAATGAAGTGAGAGAGCTTTACAGCCTCTCCAGAAGGGCCTGGTCTTCCTCGGGAGTTGCAGTCGGTGTTCATACCTTGACTCCTCCCGAGGCCCTTCCAGCTATCAATCTTTCCAATAATTATGGATACTAAAATTGATTATAAATGGCAAAAAGAGTCTGCCTGTAAAGGAATGGATATTGAGTTGTTCTATCCATCGCATGGTAAAGCTCCATCAAAACAACTATCAGACAAATGCGATGGTTGTCCAGTATCCACACAATGCCTTGATCATGCACTCAAATATGAAGAATATGGGCATTGGGCTAATACAGGACCAACTGAACGTAGAGAATTACGTAATAAACTTGGCATAGAATTGGTTAATATTAATATTGCGTTTCTAAATAATCAATATATTGAAGAAGAAGAAAAAGTTGAATCTACTTCTATAAAAATTAAAGGACGTGGTCGTAGACCAGCAGATTGTGGGACACGTTCTGGTTATGGTGCACACAGGCGAAAAAAAGAAATCCCATGCGAAGCATGCCGTGCTGCACAGAATGCAAGCGTTAAAGAGTTTAATAAAAATAAAAAAGACAAAGAAAGTGATCCATTTTATCAATGAAAATTGGCTTAGTAATTCCTGTTCTTAATAATTTTGATCAAGCAATAGATATGATCTATAGTGCTAATAGTGAGCATAATGTAAAGTTTTATATCCAACCACAATACCGTTATCAAGTTCCATTAGCTAAAGCATGGAATACTGGTATCAAGAATGCAATTACTGATGGGTGTGATGTAATCATTGTAAGCAATGATGATGTTCTATTTTCTGAAAAGACTATAGATTATTTAGCTCGTGAAACTAAAGCAATGCCCGATGATTATGTAATGGCATTCCCAGTAGACATGTTTGATGCTTTAAGTGACCCATCACAAATCTTATGGGATGATGAAATAGTTGGCGATGTTTCATACGCTGTTGAAGATCAAAGTTACGCTTGTTTTGCAATACGACCAGACTTTTTTGAAAAGTGTGGAACGTTTGATGAGAATTTTGATCCAGCTTGGTGGGAAGATACTGATATGAAATATCGTATCAAGTTGCTTGGATACAAAACTATACAAACAAGCATCCCTTACGTGCATATTAGACACCAGACTACAAAAAAACTCACTCAACCTCTTAATTCGTTGAAGAGCGGTCAGTATTATGAAAAAAAGTGGGGAAGTACTCGTAAAGACTTGAAAGAGGTCTATGCTAAGCCCTATAATGATCCTAATATGAGTCCAAGAGAATGGAAGAATTCATGAGCAAGATTAAGGTACTAGCGTGGGGTGACTATGCTTGTAGCACAGGGTTTGGTACCGTGATGAAAAATATCATGGGAGAACTGTACAAGACTGGCAGCTATGACATTGACGTAGTTGGTGTTAATTATGATGGTGGGCCTTACGATACAACTCTTTGGCCTGGTCGCCTATGGCCTGCTATTAGTGCTTTACGTACACAAGGACCATACGGAGATGTTTTTGGTCGTCAAGTGTTCCTAGACCTCCTTGCTCAAGGCGATTATGACATCGTATTTATTGTTCAAGATACGTTTATTGTATTGGATATTGTTCCTCAAATTCTTGAATTGCAACGTACTAAGCCAAATACGTTCTCGACTATTTACTACTATCCATTCGATTGTGCTCCACGTGAAGAATGGGTCAACCAATGTGTATCTAGTTTTGACTTCCCTGTTGCTTATACTGAGTACGCAAAGAACGAAAGCCGTAAAGTAATTGGTAACATTGCTGATAAGCAAGATGTTATTTACCATGGAACCAATACTAAAGACTTCTTTCCACTATCACCAGAAGAAAAGAAACAAGCTAAAAGCATGATCTTCCCTATGCTTCAAGATAAATTTTTGATTACGAATGTTAATCGTAACCAAGGTCGCAAAGATGTTTCAAGAAGTCTTATGATCCTTAAAGAATTACGCAATATGGGAGTAGAGGATGCGTTCCTTTACATGCATATGCAAGAAAAAGACTTTGGTGGAAGTATTCTTGAAATGGCTCGTGCACTTGGGCTAGATCCAAATAAAGATTTTACTGTACCAGACCCAAGGCAATTTGGTGCACACAGCGGATTCCCAATTGAATTCCTTAACCAAATCTACAACGCTAGCGATGTTTACCTTACCACTACTCACGGTGAAGGTTGGGGCCTAAGTATCACAGAAGCAATGTCTACTAAGACACCTGTTGTTGCTCCTGATAATACATCAGTCCCTGAAATTCTTGGCGATGACCGTGGTTGGAGAATCCCTAGTGGGCACACCCCATCTCATTGGATTATTAAAGATAATGATAATGAACGTATGCGTCCATTAATGAGCGTTGAAGATGCTGCTAAGACTATTAAGCACATTATGGATAATCCAAAGGAAGCTGCAGAACGTGCAGAGAAAGCCTATGAATGGGCATCTACAAACACTTGGGAAGCCATTGGTAAGCAATGGATGAATGTATTTAATCGTGCTACCAATAAAGCTAAGATGGCACGAAAACTTAAGGAACAGGCAAAGTGACTCGACGTGTAGTTAGCATTACCCCATTTTATAACGAGACGCATATCCTTGAATTGCGGCTTGGCATTTTAGAAAATGTGGTTGATCGCTTCTACACGATTGAAGCTAACAAAACTTTTACTGGTCTTGATAAACCAATGCTTGCTAATACCATCAAGCACCCAAAACACACAGTTGTAGAGATTGAGTTTCCTGAGGGCCTTAGTGAGTGGGGCAAAGAAAATTATCAACGGGATGTTATTCTAGATTTATCAGAATATAATGATGATGATATTGTTCTTATTAATGACTTAGATGAAATTCCTAACCCTAAAACTATTGAATTTCTTATTGAGAACTTTGATCCTGATTTCACATATTCATTTGAAATGGTTATTCATCAATATTATTTAAATAACCAAAACCTTGGTGAAGGTATATGGTGGAAGGCTAAGGCTTGCAGCGTAGGCGAATACCGTCGAGCTGGGTTTAATGCTACTCAACTTAGGTTAGGTGTAAACTCTTTAAATATCCCCAATGGTGGATGGCACTGGACTTTTTGTGGAGATACTACATTCATTAAAAACAAGATTGAAGCTTTTGCTCATACAGAATGTAATACTGACCAAATTAAATCAAACCTTGATTTGAATTTTGAGAACAATGCTGATACACTTGGTCGTGGATACGAACTAAAACTAGTAGATATAGATTCAGATTTTTATCCAGATTATCTAAAAGATAACAAGAAAAAATACAGTAAGTATATCAAGGAGCTATAATGGATTTTGATGAGTGGTTAAAATATGGAGTAGATAATGGTTTCTGCTCAGAACAGTTCTGCAGTACCCATGATGGTTTTCCTATGCATGATAGCGAAGAAAAGTCATGGGAAGACGGTGGAGACCCTTGTGCACATGTTGTGCGCTTGGGATCATATAATGATTGGAACATAGGAGAATAATAATGGGTGCAGGACAAAACTTTTTGAATTGGTTGCAAGGAACTTTTGGTGGTAATAATGGACCCGGCATTCCAGACCTTCCACTTCCAATGGGAGATAAAGCTCCAACAGCAAAGCCAAAGAAAGATAAACCAGCAGTGAAGAAAGCAGCACCTAAGAAGGCTGCACCAAAGAAAAAGGAACAATAATGCACGTAATGTTAGTACTAATTTTACCAGCATTGTTTTTTATGGGTGTTGGCGCTTTTATTCATATGTTTAGCCAAGGTGTAAAGAATGGTATTTATCAAAAGACCAAAGCACCTGAGAAGAAAAACTCATGTGGTGGCAACTGTAATTGTAAATGTAAGAAGTAATGGCTAAAGATTTAAATTGGGCAGCAAAGACTATGCTAGAATTAGCACAGATCCCAGCTCAGCCAAAACTTATTGCTGCGTTTAGTAATTATAGTGCTAATACAATGTGGGTTAAAGGTGTTATCAAGTCTGCATCGCGTAGGGTTGTTAATGATATGAGCAACCCTTATTTTGAACAAGCAATGGATATTTTACGTGAAAATGGCATAGACGTAAATATCTATGATACTAATTAAAGTATTGCCCTAGTAGCTCAACGGATAGAGCATCGGAGTTCTAACCCGCAGGTTGCAAGTTCGAGTCTTGCCTGGGGCACCAATTTGACTTTTATAGTAGTCAACAGTAAAGTATTAAAAAGTAAGGAGTTATATGAGAACCAAAACAAGGTTGCTTAGAAGTGGTTTACAAATAGCACTAGGTGCTGAGCTTGTTTCAGTTAGTAAAAGGATGAAACAATATCAGAATGAGACTCAGCTTGCAAAAGCTACTCCCATAGAAGTGCCTGTAGCACCGCCAGTAAATAAAGAGTATCAGTATGTCATGCGTGAAAAAGCAATTAAGCAAATTAATACTGTACTTAATGAACTAATTAATGCTACTATGATGAATGATATTTATATTGAACCAAACATCTTAAACCAGGCAAAAGAACTTATGGACTTGTTTGCTTGGATTATTGAAAGTAGTCCCGAAGAAAAGGAAGCATATGGAACTCAAGCTTAGTGTAAGCATTGGAGGCACTCTCCAAGTAAAGAACGCCAAAGGCGAATGGGATTGGATCAAGCCAGAAGTTGGTTGTGAGATTATACTTCATCATGGTGAGATCACAGAACAATTGCAAGAGCAATTTGCTGCTATGTGGGATCAAGTCGTTGGTCCTCAATTTAAGAATGTAGTCAGCGAACTTATTGCTGAACCAGTCGCTGTTGTAGAAGAAACTACAGAAGAAGAATCTACAGAAACGTCAGAGGAGAACGAAAAGCCTAATGTAGATGAGGATGATTACTACTAATGACTGAATGTAAACATTGTGGCATGCCAATCGTTAAGTATCTAAACCCAGGTAGCTGGGACATTATTGGCGAAGACGACAATTGGGTCCACTTAGAAGATCAAAATACTATAACTAAACATACTGCTAAACCTGATTGGGATACTAAGTCATGACCGTGCTATCTGCAGCTATTACAAAAATGGATGGCATTGTCATCGCTGCTGACTCTCAAATCTCCTTTGATTATTCTAAGAGCGATGAAGGCCCAGGTAAATTATGGATGGACAAAGACCGTAGGTATATATTCGGTGGCTGTGGAAGCATTAGAGCTATGCAAGTTATACAATATTGGACTGAATGGCCCGAGTTCCGTGAATTTCATGAAGTAGATAAATTTGCTGTAAAAGATATTGTTCCTGCTATGCGTGAAGCTTTGAATGAACACGGTGCTCTTGAAAGCTCAAAAAAAGTAGAGACTTTTGGTGCTGGCATTATTATGGCATGGGATAGCAATCTTTTAATTATTGATGAAGATTTCAGCGTTACTATTCCAGTTAGTGGAAGATGGGCAATGGGATCAGGAGCAAGCGAAGCATTTGGCAGTTTGGGTGATCAAGGCCCATGGACTAAAACAGATGTTATTAAAGCAGCACGCACTGCAGCAAAAACAGCTCAAGGTGTTGGTGGAGATATTTACTACATCACAACAAAGAGCATGGAAATCAGAAAGGCTTAAGCCAGTTTGATTCCTTTCAACTATTATGTTAATATAAATACAAACACAAGTAAGGAGAATAATAATGGGTCAACCAATCATGCCAAAGCGCAAGGGACTATCAACTGGGAACCTACAGGAGGTTACAGAACCTTTGTATGGAGAATCACCCAAAGCTGCTACCCGAGCTGAAGTCCGTAGAAATAGTGCAACCGATGTTAACTTAGTTAACCTTGATGAAGTTATGGGTTCTGTGTTGGAAGAGCTAGGCAAAACAGACATTAGTCAACCACACCCTGAAATCACACCTTTTCAAATTGATACACTTGCTACAGAGCTTGTAGCTGTACGCAATGCTAAAGACGTTATTGAAGGCCGTGAGAGTGCTCTTAAAGCATATGCAACAGAAGTAATTAATATGCGCATTGCATCTACAGGTAAAGATTACGCCACAGAAAGTGGTTACCTTGTAAGCCCTGAGAATGGCGTTAAATTATCCAAAGAAGTATCTGGTGGCAAACTTAATATTGATGTTGATCTTTTGTTTGATGTATTAGACCACGATCAATTTATTTCAGTCGTTAACATTGTTGAGACAATTACAAAAACTCAAAAGCCTGATGGTGGTGTAAGCACAGTCGAGTCACGTGTCTATGAACTCAATGAAGAGTGTTTAGAAAAACAACTCAAGCTTGGCAATATTGGCATGGAGCAAATTGTAAAGGCAACAACCCCAGGCAAGGTGCGTTCAGCCTTTTATGTCAGAAGCATCTAATAAACCAAAAAGATTAATAAAACTACGTGACGATGATCAAATCTACACGCAGACTATGGCTGCAGCATTTTTTGATTTAACTCCAAGAGCTTTTAAGAAAAAAGAAAAATATTTTATTGATTCAATGGGCAACCCTATTGAGATCGCTAGAACACCTGGTGGTTATCGTCATTACAGTCTAAATGACATTCTTAAAATTGCTCATTCATTGCGTAGGGCAAATAAGATGACAGATAGGCAACTACGTTTAATAGTATTAAGAGTAGACGCTTTTAAAGAACCAATAAAGAAACATCGTCTAAGATATCGAAAAGGCAACAATCCAACATGAACAAGAAAACATTATTACTGTTTGATGGGCATAATGTGTTCATTAGATCATTTAGTGGTTTGATGAGGCAGGGGCTGAGCGCTCCAGATGGTTCAGGCACTTGGGGAATCTATGGTGCTTTTAATGTAATTGCTAGTATGGTTAGAAAACATAAACCTACGCATGTTCTTATTGCTTTTGATAAAGGCCGTAGTGCCAAACGTTTAGCCATTGATCCTGAATACAAAGCTAATCGTGATAAGAAACGTGATCCAAAAAACACAATGGATAACGCATTCTCTTTAGAGTTTAAACCGCAATTAGAAACATTTAAATTTCTTTGTTCTAAAAGCGGCATACCTTTTATGAGCATAGAAGACGTAGAAGCAGACGATATTATTTCTACTGCGGCATTGGGTAATGCTGGTATTTTTGATAAGATTGTAATCGTCAGTGCAGACCATGATTTACATCAATTGATACGACCAAATATAACTGTTATAAAACCTAGCATTAGCTACAAAGATATTGATGAAGAAGTCAATGACATGGAATCTATCATGTTAGAGTGGGGCGTAGAACCTTGGAGGCTTCCTGAGATCTGGGCTTTGATGGGTGACAAGGGTGACAATGTTAAAGGTATTCCTGGCATTGGACCTAAGAAGGCTACAAAACTTATTGCTGATTATGGCAATTTAGAAGAAGTTCTTGAAAAAGAATCTAAAGTTAAAGATCATATAAATATAGTGCGCAAAGCAAAATCATTGATTGAGCTTAGCCATGATGAAGATTTACCATTCCCACCATTGGGGGATCTACAGTTTACGCCTGTACAACCTAAAACTGAAAACGCTGATGAATTAGAACAATTGTTTGATGAACTTGGGTTTATTCAGGTAAAAGATAGATGGAGACATTTCACTTTATGGAATGATGTGATCCCTTTTGGTAGGAAACTGCGATGATTAATGAATGGATTATTAATCCATCGGTGGATATGGTTGCTGTTTTAGCACAATATGGCAGGTTTCTAGAAACTGACTATCGTATGCTAATCGAAAGTATGGGAGTACCTTCTACTTTTGAAGAATATACAGAAAAGACAGGTAGGCGGTTTCTTATTGTTGGCGCCAAAGAAACACCAGGTCTAATAGCAAAAAGTGCATACTTATGCCTCAAGCTAGCTGGTCCTGATAGTGTTGTCGTAAAAGTACCAACACTTGATGAAAGTTTTTTGTTGCAAAATGTATTTGAGCATCACGCTGGTGATGTACGAAATAAGATATTTGTATCGCATGGTGATGAATTAAAGCTTAGTAGCGAATGGCGAGATGAGATTGAAAATGCAACTGATATAATTGTATTTGGTAGCCAAAACGCTATGGAAGCATTTCGTGAGTACGAGACAGTTGATCGACGTGTATGGGAACATGGTTTTAAATTTAGTTTTGGTTTAGTGCGTGCTGAGTATTTGACTCCAAGCATTATTAACGAAATATGTTTTGATTTTTTCAGTTACTACGGTGAAGGTTGTTTAGCACCAAAATTCTATTTTATTGTTGGTAAGCTAAGCAAAAAAATTGCTAAACAATTTAGTGAAAACATGTCTTCATTCTATGGAGAGTACATCGAAGAATATAGAGAAAAGCTACCTTTAACAAGAAAAAGCGAACTCGTACAGGTAACTCTTGATTCAAAGTATGCATATGATTATGTTCGCCTTGGCGACTTGAATTCTGATGATATCTTTGATACTCTTTATGGTGATGTAAGATTAATTGTAGTAGATGATTTAGATGAAGTCAGTTATTTCATTCATGAATGGAGTGACAATATCAGTACTGTTGCTATAAATATGCAAGATGATCCAGCTATGATGGATTTATTGGATGACCATATGGTTATCCGTATTTGTAATATTGGTGAGATGCAGTTCCCTGAATTCTTTGAACAATATGACAGCGTAGATGACTTTAATATTTATGTTGGTGACGAGATCGAAAATGATCCCTACGACAGTCTTTAGAACTTACAAAAGTAAGAAATAAAAGGAAGGTAATATGACAGTTTCTTCAAAACGAAGAAAAAAGATTAGAGTAATAATTAATAGTTATTCTCAATCAAAATTATTTAAAACAATGTTAACTATTGGTTTTGGCATTGCAACGATTATAATGCTACCATTGTTTATTGTTGCTATACCATTCATATTTGCATGGGATGTAGCAGGTATTTTTATGGAAAATAATATTATTAAGGAAGAAAGCATGGATGCTGTTAAAAGTAAGTGGGGAGAATTTTCTCTTGATTTCGATAGCTGGAAGAAGAACGTTTAATGGAAAATTTAGCTCAGCAAACTGAAACAATGTTTGAACGCAACATAGCTATTATTGCAAGTAGAAAACAAGAAGTTCAGGTCTTTAGTGATGGTTTCGTTTATGTCGGGTATCTATGTGGGCTTGATGAAAAATGGGTACAATTATATGGCCACGAAGAGAATGACAAGAATAATGTTGATACCATGTGGCGTTTCCTGTTAATCAATAAGAATAATATCTCAGCAATTGGACCGAATGGTAATGGGCTATACGACATTGATCAAGTGACACGCGAATGGATTAGCAAGAAGATTCAGATGTTTTCAGATGTATGTGATAAGTTTCTATCAGTTAGAGGAATAAAGAAAAATGACGATCGAAAAGAAAAGTTTTGATGGGCCTTTGGCCAATTACGACGACAATAGCTACGACGATGTTGTAGAAGTAGTCCCAGTAGAAAGCAAGAATGAGCTTGTAAAAGAGATTGATCTTGCTAATGCAGAACCACGTGAGCTTTTGATATATTTTGCATCCCGTTATAAAGAAGTGCATGGCTACGAATATGTGGTTGAATGGATTAAGGAAGTTGCTATCTTTAAAAGCTTTAAAGAGCGTTACAAAGTTGATGCAGGCCCTATGGTTGCTTTGCTATTCGATAAGCACAAAGGCAAAATCAACGACATGGTGATGACCGTAACAGCCTTTAGTAAAGGCAGTAAATGGATTCAGGACACCTTATACATTCAGTTACAACAAGATAAGATAAAAGAAGAAAACCGACCAAGTTCAGAAGGGTTAATGAATACAGATGACTTCCTTAAACGATTCGCTGTTTGATTGGCAAAACGACTACGTAAATATTAAGTTTGATTTCTTGTCAGACGATGAGATTGATTATTTAGAGCTTAAGTATCCTCAGTTTGAAACGTTTAATAAACGAGGCTGCCCAACGTGTGAAGGCCATAATTGTGGTGACTGTAAAGCGCAGTTGCAACTTTATAAGCATTACCTACGTGCAGGCATTGGACTAAATTATCAACGACTTGGTTTTGAAGACTTCCATGGCGATGCTAAAGCATTAGACCTTGCTAACGTTTATCTAAGCCAACACAAACAGTTTGTTAAGGGTGGCATGGGTCTGATGTACCACGGCTCATGGGGTACTGGTAAGACTCTTCTTACTAGCCTTATTGCTAAAGAACTAGTAAAGCTTGGCTACACAGTTTACTTTGCTACGTTTACCCAAATGGTTGATGAATTTACCCGAGGGTGGGGTAGTAATGAAGACAAGGCACGATTCGAGAGCAAGGTTGTTAAGAGCGATGTGTTCTTTTTAGATGACATCGGTAAAGAGTTTCGTACCAAGAATAACTTGAGTGAAGCTACATTTGACCACGTGCTCCGTCAACGTGCATTGGACAATCGTCCTACTTTTATCACCACGAACATGACAATTGAGGAATTGAATGAGGGTTACGGTAGTGCTATATTTTCTCTCCTAAAGGAAAGAATGATTGTCCACAACATGGAGGGCGTTGATTACCGAGAGTTTGCTCGTAACCGTACGCTTGATGAAATTAAGAACGACACAGTACGCAAAATTATCTAATAGAAAGTAAGAAGATGGACATTGAAAAGTCGATAGTAAAGCATTTTGACAAGTTAGAAAGTTTCAACACAATTTGGGATAAGGGGGTACGTAGCGAACACTTCTTTGATGATGGTGTACGTGAACTGTTTGATTACAGCCTTGACTATTACGTTCGTAGTGAGTTCAAGAGTACAGTAACTCGTGACTTCCTAGAGACTAAATTTGAAGACTATTTTGTTCGTAATGAGTGGCCAGAAGAAGAATACTTAGTTGGTGTTCTTATCGAGGAACTTATGACTAAGTACCGCAAGGCAACCACCCAGAGCGCACTGCTTAAGGCAGCTAATGCGCTTGAGGAAGATCCTGAAGTCGGTATTAGTATGGCACTTAATAGCCTTACACGTATCCAAAGTGACACAAGTACACGTGAGCGTATTGAAATTTATGGTGATGGTTACGAACGTCGTGTTAATGAATACATGGACGAAGTATCTAACCCAACCAAAGATAAGAAGGGAATCTATCTTGGTTGGGATGCATTGAATGACCATATGTACGGCATCCAGAAAGGTGAACTTGCGGTTGTCGTAGGTATTCCTAACGTTGGTAAGTCATGGGTTGGATCGGTTATTGCTCTTGAAGCAGCACGACGTAAAACTAAAGTTTACTTTGCATCATTAGAGCTTCGTAAAGAACTAACTCTAATGCGTCTTGATTGTCTTGTTAGTGGTGTGCCGTATGCTCGCTACGAACGTGGACAACTAACTCCTAATGAGTTAAAACGTCTTAAGGAAGCTCGTGAAGAAGTTATGGAGTTTGGTGAATATCTTCTTATTGACTCACCTAGTCGTAAGTCTGAACGTAGCGTTATGGAGTTGTACTCAAAAGCTAAGCACTGGGGTGCTGAACTAATGGTTGGGGACCAATTGTCATGGATCTCAACCGAGAAGAGTTATGGTTCAGCAAGTAACTTCCAAACTCTACAGATGTCTGAAGTGATCACTGACGTAGCTTCTACTAACCGAGAGATGGGTATGGCTTCTGTATGGCTTGCTCAGTTCAACCGTGAAGCTATGAAGAAGAAGAATGGTCGTGGTGGTCTAGCTCAGATTGGTCTTAGTAGTACCATTGAACAAATTGTGGACATGGCTATTGGTATCGGTGCTACCAAAGAAATGAAGCAGCAAGAAGCACTTGTTATGGATATCCTTAAAAGCCGTCGTAGTGACCTAAAATCATGGATGATGGGTTTTGAGCTAAAGGATCGTACATCACTCCAAGTTGTTCGTGAATACGAGGATAATAATGATTGAGAAAACTCCTAAAGAAATGGGCGAAGATGCCCTTAGAGATTTAAGCCCAGAAGATAAAGCATTTTTAGAGAAGGTCAAAAAAGATAATAAAGACTTTTTAGAACATTTGAAGAATGATAAGTTTATCTGATATCTTCACTAACTTAGACGCCAGGGTTGTTCTCCAAGACATTATTGGGGTAGGAGAACTAATAGAGAACGGTGATGAATATATTCACTCATGCCCACTCCCATTTGGCATGCATAAGAATGGTGACTCCAACCCAAGTGCTAGTTTAAATAAGGATACCCTACTTTTTAACTGCTTTACTTGTGGTGGAGGTAGCGTCATTTGGCTAGTCCAGAACTGCCTAAATGTCACTAAAGATGAGGCTATTTCTGTCCTAAAGAATGAGGTAACAGAACTCAAGGTTATCTCGATTGAGGACTTCACCAAGAAGCTAGAGGGTGTTTTTGGTACCGCTCAGCAGAGCAAGACAGAAATCCCTATTTATAGCGAAAACCTCCTTAACAGATGGCAAGGAACCTGCGATTATTTGACCGTTAGAGGGGTCTCAGAGGCCGTTCAGCGGGAGATGCGCACAGGGGTAGAGAGAGCACGGCCCGAAATATCTAAAGTCCAAGGAGAAGAGCATATGGTGACCCTAGATAGGGTCGTACTGCCACACTTTATGAAGGGCAAGCTTATTGGCTGGGTAGCCAGAAAGATCGAAGATGTGCCAGGTGTTCCCAAGTATAGGAATTCCAAAGGGTTCCCTCGTGGGTCATGGTTATACAACCTTGATAATAACCTTAACAGCGACCACGTGTATGTTGTGGAGAGTCCTATGAGCGTCCTTGTGCTCAAATCCAGGGGTATTGACAATGTCGTTGCGACCTTCGGCGCAAAAGTAGACAATCAACAGATTAATCTGCTTCGCAGGTTTTCTAAGGTGACTATCTTTATGGATGGTGATGCACCTGGAAGAGCTGCTACGCAACATCTTGTAGACGAGTTGAGTTGTTACACAAAACTTGCTATCATTGAAACACCGGACGACGAAGATCCTGCTACACTGCTGGAGATTCCTAGTTCAATGAACTCAATGGAATGGCAGTTAACACATCAAGGAGTATCATGAGTTTTATTACTAGCATTCATCACTGGCTTAATAGCCACGTTTTTGATATGGTACTGGCCTATTGGTTTTATGCTTGGGCTAGAAGAATTTTTTAAGTAATTTGATTTATGGTGGAGACATGTGGTACCGTAGTAATTGTCCTAGGACAACTGAATTAATAAACTAAAATATAAACCAAAGGAATAAACTAAAATGGCACTAAAAAAAGGAATGGCTGCAGTACGTGAAAGCATCGAGCGTTCACAGAAGAGTAGTGGTCCTCGTACATACGAGACAACCAACTGGTTCTACTGGTCCGCTGGTGAGAGCAAAGCTCTTCGTTTTCTAACTGACTCAGCTGATATTTATGTTGTACCTGTTCACGAGAATGTACCATCGCATGATGGTAAGAAGAAGACATTTGTATGCCGTGAAGCATTCGATGCTAAGTGCGAACTTTGTGCACGCGAAGTTGGCGCACCTGGTCGTTACCGTCGTGATGTAGGCTACGGTATAGCTATTCTGCGTGAAGAAGTGCGTGAAGACGGCAAGATTACCGGATACCGTGACGTTACTTCTGAGTACACTGAGACTGTTGATGGCAAGGTTGTTACTAAGAAGAAGCCATACGTGGGTATTGTATCCCAGGGTATGCGTAATTTCTGGAATCAGATTGCTGTTATCTCAGAGAAGTATGGTTCACTCCGTGACCGTGAAATTGAAATCATGCGTCAAGGTGCTGGAACCGATACTACATACATGGCATTCGCTCTACCTGAGAAGGAGATCGAAAACATGGATTCACGTTACGCTAAGTTCGTCCCTGATGTTGAGGCGTTCCTAAACCGTATCGGTAGCCAAGAGTACTACGATGCTCAGCTACACGGTGTTGTCAAGGAAAAGGAGACTGGTGATAAACCAGCTTCTACTCCAGTTGCTACAAGCGACGATGATGAGTACGGTGACGAAGAATACGTCGCAATTGAAGAGGAGACCACTGCTGAGCGACTCCGTCGAAAGATGGCTAACCAGCAGTAAGGTTTGATTACCTGGTAGGGTGGGGGCTAACCCGACACGGCTTACTACTCTACCAGGTATTCATTACACATGAAAAATTTTATTATTGATTTAGGTGACTACTTTCATATCAAAGAAGGCTTACCAATATTCCTCAAACACGAAAGAGATGCTATGCCATTTAATGCATTAGAAAACAAAGTAATTATTAAAGTCGCCGTTGTGGAAGAAAAAACCGAAAGCGGTCTATTCATTCCTGACACTGCCACTGCCATGCCAGAGACTGGTACCGTTGTATCTGTAGGCCCAGGTCGAACGGCTGCCAATGGTCAAACTATCCCAACTGGAATTAATGTAGGGGATACAGTATTGTTTGAACGACGCGCTGCACAAAAAGTAGAGATCGAGGAAGAAGAATATCTTGTGTTCCTTACGGATCACATCCTTGCTATTGTAGGAGAATAACTATGAAGTTGTTTCTTCAAATACTTGTACCTATTCTAGCTTACCTAGGTATTGGCGCCATGGGAGCTAAAAATAAAGATGATTGGAAATACATTATCTTTTTACCATTCTACTTGGCTATATTTTTAGGAATCTTTTGCCTACTAGTTCTATTTCTCAAATGGTTGTATGCATGAACACTGAATGGTTTACCAATTATGATGGTAAACACATACACATAGTTGGTGCTAAACGGTTGCCACGTAAACGTAAAAAGTTAGTCACAATAATTTATCAATGTTTGCCAAACGATAAATCTAGGGAATATTTTGTAACTAGTCCCAAATATATTGATAGAGTAGAAAAACAATTAGTAGAAAAGAATAGCAATGACAGATCGGTTAGTACACTTACACACGCATAGTGAGCATAGTTTTTTAGATGGTCTTTCAACGATTGACCAGGTAGTGAACCGCGTTGTAGATCTTGGGCAAGAAGCTGTTGCTATCACTGATCATGGTGAATGCAGCGGTCACCTTCGTCTTCAAAAAGCAGCTGACAAAGCTGGCATCAAACCTATCTTTGGTATGGAAGGTTATTTCACCGAAGATCGTTTTGAGAAGAGTGGTCGAAAAGGTGAAAACTATGACCACATGACTATTGTTGCTATGAATAACAAGGGACTCGAGAACCTTTGGGCATTGAGTAGCCTTGCTTATATTGAAGGTAGTTACTACACTAATGCACGTTTTGACTGGGAATTGTTAGAGCGTTACAACGAAGGTCTCATTGTTACTGGTGGTTGCATGGGTGGTTGCATTGGTAAACACCTTAAAGATGGTGAGAACCATGAGAAGGCTATTGAACGCATTGCTAGATACCAAGCTATTTTCGGTGACCGTTTCCATCTAGAATTGCATACTTATCTTGACCCTGAAAGCAATGAATGGAATCTTCGTGTTGCTGAAGCAGCATTAGACTACAGCGTTCCTCTTTTATCTGTTAGTGATTCTCACTACGCTGAGCCTGAGCAATGGTTTGCTCATGAACTCATGACTGCGGTGCAGATGGGTAAAACCATTCATGATCCTTCACGTTTTTCTTATGGGCCTAATCAACTATGTATTTTTTCTGAGGAAGACACTCGCAGCAGGCTTAGCTATCTTCCTGAATCAATTGTTGACCAAGCTATCAATCGTACTAATGAAGTTGCACAGATGTGTGACGCACGTATTCCTGGCTCACGTAAAATGCCAGTATTTTATTCATCACCTGCTATGGACGAGCGTAAGTTTCGTGAGACTGTAGAAGAAGGATTCAACCGTAAGATTGTTGGTCATGTAGCAGAAGATATGCTACAGACATACCGTGATCGTCTTGATTTTGAGATCGATGTTATTGTTACTCGTGGTTTTCCTGGGTACTTCTTGACCGTTCAAGAAATTATTAATTGGAGTAAAGAAAATGAATTCTTGGTTGGTCCTAGCCGTGGCTCTGTGGGAGGTAGTCTTCTTGCTTATTGTATGGATATCACAACGGTAGACCCTATTCCTGCAAACCTTATCTTTGAACGTTTTCTAAATCCTGAGCGTGTGAGTATGCCCGATATTGATATTGACATGCCTAAGAATGAACGATACCTTGTTCGACAGCACTTAGAAGAGCGTTACGGTAAACATAACATTGCAAGCATTGGCACTTTGAATACTCTTGGGCCAAAGCAATCTTTGCGTGATATCTGTCGCGGCCTTGGTATTGACAAAGATGATACACAAAAGATGATCGATATCATTGATGATGACTGGAATATTAAAAACCGTGGAGCTACGTGGGAAGACGTAGAAAAACAATACGCTAAAGAGTATGCACCTTATATTATTAAATATCCAAAGCTATTTGAGAACTTACCTGAGTTTGTTAATCACATCCGGCATACTAGTGCACACGCTGCAGGTATTGTAATCAGTAAAGAATCTCTTCTAGGGGTTATGCCACTGCGTTATAGCCCACAGAATGATGATATCCGTACACAGTTTGACATGAATGAGATAGATGAGTTGGGTTTTGTAAAGATTGACTTGCTCGGTCTACGCACTCTCAGCACACTAATGGTTGCGCTAGATCTTATCAAACGTAATAATGGTGGAACATTGCCTTTCAAGCATTTCTACGAATGGGACCATGACTGGGAAACCTATTACGATGACCCAGCAGTATGGGATGCTATTTGCACAGGCCACAACATTGGTTTATTCCAGATTGAAACAGGTCAGCTACGCTCTTTGGTAAAACGTTTTCAACCACGCAGTATTGAAGACCTTTGTACAATGATTGCTATTTATCGTCCTGGCATTACTCGTTCTGTGGATAGCGAGACTGGTTTAAATCTACTTGAAATGTATATGCAAAAGCGTGAAGGCAAGCGTCCTGTCAAATACAAGCACCCAATGTTAGAGAAGATCCTTGGGGTGTCATACGGTTCATTCGTATACCAGGAACAGATTATGGAAACTTGCCACATCCTTGCTGGTTATACCATTCCAGAAACTGACCGTGTTCGCAAGGCTGTTTCTAAGTCTAACTATGAAGACATGAAAGATGAAGCTGAGATCTTTGTACAAAAATGCATAGACAATGGTATTGATAAAAAGACTGCAGAATCTATCTTTGATGACATGCGTGCATTTGGTATGTATGGTTTTAACAAGAGCCACGGTTACGGATACTCTATGCTATCTTACTGGACTGCTTGGGTTAAGTATTACTACCCACGTGAGTTTATGACTGCTCTATTCCGTACTAACCCATCTGACAGTGTTACCTACACTCGTGAAGCACGACGCATGGGCATCCAGGTTCTTGGGCCTGACATCAACGAAAGTGAAGGAAACTTTACACTCACATCATCTGGTATTATCCGTTATGGACTTAGTAGTGTTAAATATGTTGCTAATGCTGCAGCGGAGTTACAGAAACTTGGTCCGTACAAAGACATGGAGGATTTCCTTGCCCGTGTACCTACCAGAAAAGTAAACAAACGTGCTGTTATGTCTATGATTAAGTGTGGCGTATTTGATAGCGTTTGTGGTGATACTAAGCAGGCATTATATGAGTACTGCAAAACAAGGAAAGAGTTTAGGAAATTAGATGATAGTTGCAACGTTGACTGTACTTATTGTGCTGGTCGTTTTACTTTATTTGAGTGCTTCGCAGAGAACCAGGAATATATCACGCTACGGGGGCAACACGAGCAGGAGCTATTGGGAACTATGGTTAGTATTGATCCTCTTGCTGCTTATATTGATGTAATCGAAGAGGAGCAGACTTATCCAGGAGAGAAACGTATGTTCCAGGGTGAGAAAGCTATGCTAGGTGGCATGGTTACTCAGATTAAACCATTGATTACTAAAAAGGGTAAGAACCCTGGTGCTGAGATGTGCCAATTATGGATTGAATTACCGATTAATAATTTTGATGAGGATGGTTTGCTTGAAGAGGAAGATGAAGAAAGCTCTACGAAAGATGAAAGCGTTCAAATCGTGGCCTTCCCAACAACGTACGCAAGAGTCAAAAAAGATCTTGAGATCGGCACGCCGGTTTTGGTGGAAGTAGAAAAACTACAAGATGGGTTGAGCCTAAGAAGTTTATTTCGACTTGACTTATTAAAACCGGCAGTGTAATCTGATAACAGTAAGAAAGGAAAATATATGTCAAAACTATCAGTGTGGCGTTGCCCTAAATGCAAGCAAGAGATACAAGCTCTTGCAACTGAGGTAACACACAAATGCCCAAGCAACAAAAATCTTCTTGTTCAATGGGAAAGTGCAGGCAAAGATGAATGAGATAATCATCAATGCTAATCTTAAATTGAGTCCAATAGCTTTAATCCGTTATGGTAAAGCTCTTAGAAAGTCAGGTTTAACGCCTGATGACTTTATTTTGCAAGCAGTAGCTACTATGATTTACGAGACTTTAGGAGAAGATGAGTATGAAGTACAATGAGTTAGAACACAGCCATATTAGCCTCCGTACACATGAGGATGGCGAATGTTTAGGTGATGTATGCACTATCCATATGCGTAGTGATCACCATATGCGTGGCTTCCCACAATTTTATCGATTCGATCGTGGGATTATGGAACGCAAATGCACTCATGGAATTGGTCACCCAGACCCAGATGATATTAATATTATCAATGGTGCTGACGATGGTGCACATGCTTGTGATGGTTGTTGCCTAAGATTTGCAACTGAAGAAGAATACAAAAGTGCTAAGGTAAAGTAATGCAAACATTTTTACCATACGAAAGTTTTACTAAATCTGCTTCTGTGCTTGACCGTCAACGTTTAGGGAAACAACGTGTAGAAAATCTACAAGTAATCAAAGCATTAATTACTCCTGGATATGGTTGGCAAAATCATCCAGCAGTAAAGATGTGGCGTGGTCACGAATACACACTTCTTAAATACCAAGAAGCTATCTGCAATGAATGGACTGGTCGTGGCTACAAAGATACATGCCTTGAAAAATCCATAGATTTACTTGCTGGTTATCCTATTGGCATAACCAAACCAGAATGGTTAGGTGACGTAGAGTTTCATGAATCTCACCAAAGCAATCTTTTACGTAAATTCCCAGAACACTATTCACAATATTTTACAAATGTACCAGATAATCTTGAATACGTCTGGCCAATAGGAGCATAATGAGTTACAACAGTAGAGAACGATACCACCAAATGATGCGTCGCAAAGAACGAGAAACTCAGCTATACATGGAAATGCATCCACCAAAGAATAATATGAGTGCAACTGAAGCGATGAGTCGTATTGTATTCCCAGAATATTACGAAAAGGAAGATGATGCAAATAACAATTGATATTGATCAACGTACATATAACCACTTGAAATCAATGGCAGAAATTGATAGAATGACCGTTGAAGAATTTATTCAAGAACTTGTAGAGGAAAACTATGGCTAAAGATGCTATTGAATCATTAATTAAAGAACTTAATAAGTTCACTCCTGAAGGTAGCACTAAGCCCATTGCTTTCCGTGGTAATAACATTGAGCGCATTAATGCTATCCCTACATTCACTCCAGCATTGTCTTACTTGCTTGCAGTTGGTGGATGGCCAGAAGGTAAACTAATCGAGTTCTTTGGCAAGGAACACTCAGGTAAAAGTTCATTCGCTTTGATGGCATTGAAAGATTGCTATGACTACTACAAGGGTGAGAAGCTTGTTGCTTATGTAGACCTAGAACACCGTTTTAATCCTGAATGGGCTGAGAAGCTTGGGCTAAAGGTAGACGAAAGCCTTATCGTTGTGCAACCACCAGATGCTGAAACAGGAACTGACATGATGGTTAGCCTAATTAAGTCAAAAGAAGTTTGTGCAATCGTATGGGATTCGACTGGTGCTGCAGCTACAAAACATAGCATGCAACAACTTACTGATAAAAATGATCGCATGGGTGGCAACGCTGCAGTGATGAAACGCAACGTCCAAACTGTTGCTCCATTAGCTAACCTTTATGGTGTGACTTGTTTCTACCTTAACCAACTTCGTGCAGACATGGATGGATACAACCGACCTATGACTCCAGGTGGCCACGCAGTAAAACACGCTATGTCAGTACGTATATATTTACGCCCTGGTAGTGACAAATACTTTGACAAAATTAATGGTGAGAATGTACAAGTTGGTTTCCCTGTTGTTATGAAGACAGTAAAAAATAGTTACGGTCCTCCATTCCGTGAAGGTTGGACTGATTTCTATAATCAGCCAAATGTATTTCTAGATCACCCAGGTGTTGACACTAAACGTGATCTTGCTCGTATGGGTATCCTTTTAGGTGTAGCACAACGTGCCGGTGCATGGTTTTCTTGGAAAGATATCAAGGCACAGGGTCGTGACTCATTTTTTGATCAGATTTGGGAAAGTGGACGTGGTGCAGAGTTTGAAGCAGAAATCGTTGCTGCTATCAAAAAGGGTTCAAGTTTTGCTGAGGTAGAACAAGATGAATTCTTTGGTCGACCTTTGACCGTAGACAGCGATGACGTTAACGATCCGGACGTGTGATGATGACTGAAGAATACGAAGAAGAACAAGGTGTATCTATTGAGATTGATCCAGAAGGTTGGCCAGAAGATCTGGCTGGTATTCTAATCAATGGCAAAGCTTTCTATATTGTTGATGGAGTAGTAACGATTACAGGCGATCCTATTTGGAAGTTTGGGGTTATTGCCGATGACGATTAAACATTTTTGCCATAAATGCAATTTATATTTTTATCGTGCTGTAGACTTTATACTCCATAGACAAGAGCATATGAAAGAAGAACAAAATGAAATTGCGAAATGAAAAATCGTTTACCTATACCGATGAAAGCTTTCACATTGAAGCTACCGGTATTTCTTCAAAAGACTTTTTTAGAATTGTTAATGAATTAAAGAATAACCACGTCGAGGATGAAGAGAATGACAACTGAATGGGAAACCGCTAAGTGTAAAAACTGCAGGCGTAAGCTTGGAGATGATCGAGAAATTATTAAGAGTGGTAGTGGTGTTTGGGTACACAATAACCCCATTAATTATGATCTTAAATGCCATCCGTTTCACCAATACGTAGCAGAACCATTGGAAGATTAAGAAGAGAGAAAAGATAATGACAACTCCTAAGAAAGCACAAGATGTAACACCATTTGAACAAGTGGTTGCTGAGATTATGGCTATGCATACAAAGAAGCAGGCTGATTATGGTCGTGCAGATGTTGGCGACCCATTCGCTAACGTACGTGCTAGTGAAGATTTTGGGATACCGGGGTGGATAGGTGCTGTAGTTAGAGCTAACGATAAAGTTAGGCGTCTACAAAAAGCTGCCCGTGGTGGTAAATTAGTTAATGAATCTATTGAAGATTCATTGCTTGATGCAGCTGTTTATTTTATGATTGCTCTTTGTTTGTTTAGGGAAGAAAATGGGAATAAATAAGTGCCCCGAATGCAATGAAGATCTTCGTCTTATCACCGAAGGAAGCGATGCTTATTGGATCCATGATGATGCTGACTTAGCAAACAATCCAGAATGTTTTTTAAGGAACGTTGCAGAATGATTGATGCTCAACAATGGTTAAAAGAATTTCGTAATAAAGATAAAGCCAATTGGGAAACTTTTGAAGTTGAATTGGAAGATGACGAGTTTGTAAAAGTCAAGCAAGCTGCATCTATTCTTGGTATGAATGTTGAAGAATACTGCAATTATGCTTTAGTAAAAGCTTTGGATGGGTATAAATGCCCTACATGCAATAAATTAAGGTTGGATATGTCTCAAAGTTGTAGTAATTGTGGGGAAATAGACTAATGATTTGTGATAAATGCAAAGAACCTGTGCATGTCGGTGAAGTTTGGTGGGTGCACGATAAGACAAATGATACATGGTGTGACCCCTTGCAAAGTCAGTTCTCTATCGAGTATAATACAATTAAACCTGTGTTTGAAGAAGAGGATTAATAATGGATGTCTGTAAGCACGGCAAGACTAATGAGTTTGGCACTTTCATGCCTTATTATTCATATTTCTGTCCTGACTGCAATAACCGTATTATCCCACAAGAAATGAATCCATGCGACCATCCAAAGAGACGTGATGGAAGCTGCGTAAAGAAAGGCTGTAACGGTAAAGCATAATGAACGTTGGAGATCGTGTAGCACACGTTAACTTACTAGGAACTATTGTTGGAGTATCTGCAAAAGGACTACCAGTCATTGAATGGAATGATAGTGAATTCACTGAAGAAGATCCAGACACACTCTTGGTAGTTGAATTGCCAGAAGAACTAAATCCAGAAAACGAAGTAGCCGAACCTACGGAGAATAATAATGGAACCACTGAACAAACCACTGAACAAACCACTGAAACAACTAATAGTTGAAGCTCTAAAGAGCCTAGAAGGGTTCATGGAGACTGGCGCTGATAGTTCTTATCACAGTTACGATAGAGGGCGCTATGATACATATCATGTTGTGCTTGGGTGGATTAACCAATTAGAAAGAGAAAATGGGGAAGTTCCAACAGAAGTTTAGCCAACGTCAAGAACGTGAGCTAGAAGAGCAATGGCCAATGGCCAAGAGAACTATTGGTTCAGGTGCTAAGTGGGAGAAGGCAGACCTTCAAACACAAGAGTACCAGAACATAGAGTTCATGATTGAATGCAAGAGCACACAAAGCTCAAGCTTTTCCATTACTAAAACTATTTGGAACACTGTTAAAAGCCATGCTCAGAACAAGAGTTGGCTTAGTCGTCCGGTACTTGCTGTACGTTTGTACGGTCCTACTATTGAAATGACTGAGTGGGGGGAAAGAGAAAACACTCCTGAAACTTTACCAGTCGAGCTTGACCTTATCGTAATAGATAAGGATGATTTTCTTGAATTATACGAAGATTACATAAGACTAAAAGAGAATGAATAATGTGGTCGTGGATCCTAGCAGTTGTCGGAAGCTTTGGTGTTTTTACTATAGGTAGTAAAAATATCTATGGATGGGTTGTTCTATTCTTGAATGAATGTTTATGGGTTGCTTATGCTTTGCATACACATCAATATGGTTTTATTTTTGCTTCTGCTTTATACATGGGTACATACATTAGAAACTATTTGAACTGGAAAAAAGATGATAAAGAATAGAATTGTTGATCTAATTTTTATGGTGCTGGGAACGGTACTTGTGACTGAAATTACTATGAGAAAGAAAAATAAGTGAGTTTTTTAGAACGCACTCTGGCTACATACCAGAACAATGAGCCTATTACTCCTCATATTGAGGAGGCTTTGATCCATGCAGATTGGCCTGAAGAATACCCTGTAAAGGTATTTAATAAAGAACGTAAGTTTGATAACATGTATCATCCCTCATCAGACGTAACAGCTGGTGAGTTGCAATTATATTATAAATTCCATCCAGAATTGAGGTTACAATGTCAAGAAGAAAGAATAAGTCCAACACTGCAAATGACCTTTCAAGTGGGTTCAGCTTTTCACAGTATTATTCAGAGCATGTTAATCCATTTAGGTTTTACGACTATGGAAGAAGTAGAAGTAAAGTTCAAAAACGAAGAAAGAATGTGCGCTGGCGCAGTAGATATCTTGAAACTACAAACTCCAGATGGAGAACAATTCTTAGTAGATATAAAAAGTTGTAATCAACTACCTAAAGAAGCTAGTTACCAATACCAGATGCAATTGCGTACATACCAGGATAATTGTCCCGGTGCTCCAGATCGTATGGCATTGCTATTCATTCAAAAGTCTTACCCACATAAGATTAAAACCATTGAAGTATTTAAGGATCAAAATGAACTCGATAAACTCTACGATAAGTGGGATAGAGTTCGAGTGGCCATCAGAAATAATGATACCACTGGACTCAAACACTGCTGTAACGGCCCTACAGATGAAGTTTTTCTCAGCTGCCCTGCAAGGAAAATTTGCGAATATTGGAATAAATGAGTACATGTTTGGGAAATTGTTTTGACATCACCACAAAAGGCTAAAGGCTCCCAATGGGAGAGAGACATTGCAAAATACTTTAACGAACGTGGCTACCCAGATGTAGAACGTCGCTATGGTGCTGGAGCTACCCTGGATAAGGGTGACATCAATGGCGTTAAAGATACCGTGATTGAGGCTAAGAATGTAGCCAAGATCACGCTTGCATCCATCATGGATGAAGCACTTGTTGAGCAGAAGAATGCCAAGAAACGATTTGGTATTAGTATCATTAAGCGTCGTAATAAAAGTGCTAAGGAAGCATATGTTGTTATGACGTTAGAACAATGGATTGATCTTTACTCATATTACGTAAATAATTAATGATTAACCTTTACAAATGCTATTATAAAATGGTATTTTTGTAAGGATGAATAATAACAGATCGTTACGTAAGGGACTAAGTGGGCTTACAGAGCCCGAGCTTGGCATGGAGCACAACGATAAATTCAATGAACTTCATTCGTTTGCAGTCCGTGCATTTGATTGGAAAGATCGTCCAGAAGAAAAAGAGATGCTCGACAGTATTGAAGTTCTCGTAGAGAAATTCTTGTATGATTACCTAAATCCTGCTGAAGTTATCATAGCTAAATTCAACACTGATGCTAACATGGGTGAGGTAGAAGCTGAACGTTTATTTCTCAATCTACAGAGTACAATCGTATCGATTGAAGAAGAAGTTACCCGTAGGTATCTTAAGGCACAATTTAGCTATTATATGCTAGATGATAAGTACTGGGAGAATTACCGAAAAGGTAATGGAACTACTAATGATCTAACTGCTCGTGCACGTATGGAGACTCGTGACGATCGTTATTTTTATTTTGTTCAATACGCTGCATGGCGTATCATCAATGACAAAGTGCAAAGTCTAAAAGCTACGCAGAGGCATATACAAAACAAGATCTATCGTTCTGGGTACAGAACATGAGCGACACGCCACCTCAAAGAAAAAGTCGTAAACAAGAAGTTATCAGAGGAAAGATGACATGGCAAATTCTTGAACGACTCTTGAATAATTATTGGGAGTGGTATGAAGTTTATCAAACAACAGGTAACCCTGAGTTGCAACTGTTGAATGGAATTACCGTCAACATCTATGACATTTTGAAAGGAATAGATCGTTTGCCTCCTCGCCAGAAGCAAGCAGTCGTACTATCATGTTTGGAAAACAGAAAAGAAGTAGAAGTAGCGAGGATAATGGGATTCACGAAGTGGAGCTCCCAGGTGGGGATGTACAAGAGGAAAGCACTGAAGACGTTGTGCGAGACAGTGTGGAAGTCAGAAGTAGACTAAGCACTGACGATCAGTTCTCTGCTTTAGAAGAGAAATATTTTGAACGTTTACCACAAAATTGGGATGAAATGAACATGGGTGCTAAACTAGATTGGTTTGGTCACCGTATCCTGCTTGATCTTCGTGAAGAAACTGGTCGTGATGCCACTAGAGACTGGGGATTCCTCAGTGATTACCAATTAGAGCGTCGCAGAAGACGAGAAGTACAAAGCAAACTTATTGGTGGGTGGGATGATCTACCACCAAGACAAGGTGTATTCCGTAGAGTACACGTAGACAAGAATAACTTTTTGACAGGCGATAATAAAACAAAGCCAGAAGATAAGAGGCCAGAGGGTAACAATGGACAGAAGAACTAAAGAATACAAAGAGCTAGTCCACATGACTCCCACCACTCAGGAGTTGTTGAGCGAAGAAATTGATGGTGAACTATATCTGTATAAATATTCACCACAATGCAAGATTTGTAATACCAGTGAAGACCTCAGAAATATCATCGATTCACTCCTATTGTTTCCAAAGACCTATAAAGAAGTTCTTCAGTCAATCCAGTCGTTACAGGATAAATTAGGCATCGTAGGTGATGACCGTATAAATTATGAGAATATTCGTAACCACCAGAAGCGGCACCTTCCTTTTGATAAAGCGATGGTCAGAGAAACTGTTGAGCGGCGTGCTCGTGAAAAGAATCGTAGTATTTTAGATACTAGTGAAAGATTACTCACTGCTGAAGCTTTCTATGAAGTTATTGTAGCCAAAGGATGGGAAGAGATTGCCAAGGGTCACACTCAACCTACTTTGAACCAAACCATGGAAGCCATGGAGAGGTTACAAAAGCTTGAGAAAGAAGGACAAGAAGACTATCGTCCAGAAGAGCTTATTAATCAATTGGATATTATTCTTATGGCTGTTCGTGAAGTATTGCCTCCAGATATGAAAGAAGCACTTTTTCGTAAAATTGAAGAGTTCCAAACTGCTGATAAGAAACATAAGAACCCACAGGCTCTCAGGGAAGCTGATATCGATATAGATGATTATGTCGATGAAGATCTTTTAGAAGAAGATCTATAAACCCTCCATTTTCCATGTTTTAATGTAAAAACTCCGTTAAAACGCTAAAGATATTGTAGACGTAGGGGTATATATGGCTGAAAATCAACCAAAAAAGTGGTCTAGACAAAAGAATGTCGTAGAAACTGCTATTGAACCACGTCGTCTAAGCTATTCTGACCGTATTTTTGACCCATATGATCCAGATCATCCAGATCCAGAAATGCGTTCTGGCGGTGGTGGCATCCAAATTAGCGATTATGCTGAGGATGCTGACCGTCAAAAATACAATAGAAACACTGGACATGCTTTATTTGATCGTCAAAACGAAGGTACTGGAACAGGTACTCCTAGCCTTTACTCATTCCAACGTGGTGTAAGAATCGCTGCAGGTTTATTGTCACGTCGTTCTAGAAACGATGCTTGTGTTAGGTGTGGTGTTGGGAAAAAACCACGAAAGATGAAGCAAGTAGAAATATCAGTCCCACCTTATTTTGCTTACGCTTGCAAAAGTAATTGCAGAGACTGGAATACTGAAAAGAATCCTTACGGCGCTAGACTTAGAAAAAACATGTAATGCTTAACGAACCAGAAATAAGTAAGGTAGGTCAAGACTATGCTGTTAAAGCAGGTCGACTTTTGCCGCTCGTAAAAGATACTGGTAAATACAACATCACTTATCTTTATAAGAACCTTCACAAGAATGCTGACAAAGTAACTAATCGTGGAGAGTTCAACTACCCAGTACTCCAACACAGTTTTGATGGCCAAAATCATTCATTCAGTAATTCACCAGAGTTTTCTGAACAATTTAATAAATATATCCCACAATTAAAAACATTGTACGAGATGAATCTAGAAAATCAGAAGCCGGACGGCACAAGGGTTACAGCACCATGCGTGTCTTTGAATAAGACACACGGCGATGATGAAACTTTAAATGATTACATGAAGCGTAAGTTACCACTTGATGATATTAAAGGTTTAAGAACACCTCAAATTAATGAAGAGGCTATCATTCCATGCCAAGAATTTCACTGCAATAAATGCAGTTCTTGCAAACCACACCAGGAAGAATTTGTTAAGTCTATGCAAGGTATCCTTTCACATGATGCTAATACTGGCGATGGTATGAGAAACTTTCACGTAAAAAACCTTTTAACTACGTTAAATAGCTGGGCAGCTCACCAAGATGAGCGTGGGCATAATGATGAAACTGTTGGTGACCATAAATTTGATCATGATCATTATGGGCATAGCTTATTTTCTACTGCATTGAGAGAGATGTCTAACAATCTACACAGAGCATATGAAAATGACTGGATTAAATCAGGTGGTAAGGGCGGTGGCACTCATCGAGACCACCTTGGTCAAGAATACGGTAAGAAAACGGAAGCCTACTAATGAAGATAAGTGAAATCTTTAAACGTCGCAATACACGTGAATCTGCAGGGCAATCAACTGAACCCAACCCATTCGGTATGGGTACTACAGTTGAACGTAAGAACCTATTAGACGATAACCAAACAGTTGTACGTAATGAAATAACAACACCAGGTAGTCTAAAACCTATTGCTCTTGCTAGCCCAGAAGAATGCAACTGCGCTCAAAAACTAAACGTTTTGAGCTCTTCACCAAAACTTAGAATACCAAGTGATGCAAGTTCACAATCAATCAATGAACAATTGGAAAGTATTAAGAATACTCCTAAGGATAAAAAAGATTTCCATAAGCAAGTAGTTAGCAAGTGGTTGGGAATGATGAATGAAACTGATGATAAGAAACGTCATGAGAATGTCAATGTTCTTCAAAGTCTAAAAAGAACCAACCCAACTGCAGATAATCGTTATGAATTCCAAAACCACTTACTCATGCATCTTTACAATGCTGGCATGTCTCATAGAGATCTTGGTATAAAAGACAGTGAACTTGGTGAACAATTTAAACAGACACAAGGTCTATCACAAGTTGAACAGAATGTTGCTAAGTCTACACACCAATATAATCAAAATAACTGTGGTGTTTGCCAACAATATTTAGACTCTTTCAAAAACCATGTACGAAAGTATAAAGATGGTATTGACAATATTTCTATGATGACTACAAAAAATAAACCAGAGGATTCTGGTAAGTCTGCTGATGAACTTGTTAAGTCACTTTATGATGATTACCAAACGGGTAACAAGTCAAGAACAAAAGATTCAAGCGCGGCATCTGCTATAGATACGTTATCTAACTGGGATGAACACAGTAAGAATGCACATGGTTATTCATTTAATAGCGATTATGATAAGTACACACCTGTTGCTAGAGACAAGTCATTTATTCGTAGTACATACGATAGGTTAAAGGGTTACTCTGGTGGTTGGTCAAGAGGAAAAAATGTACCACTAACAGGCAACCCATTCGAAGAGCGTAAGCCAGGTGGTGAATTAAGAACAGAGGAAGAACTTTCTACTAAAGAAAAAAAGAAAGTTGATATCATAAAGACTCGTCAAAAGTTCCAAGAACCTTCTGCTATATCTACTAGAGAAACACTTTACCCATTACCACCTGTAGAAACTAAGGGTATGACTGCTGATGAAGCAGAAGCTGCCTATGAGAATAGAAGAAGCCTGTTAGAAAAAGACGAGCAAGGGCAAAGCATTCTTACTCCTATTCAAAAGAGAAAAGATACCGGTGGCACTCTTAGAACAGTTATAGAATTGCCTAATAAAACAATTACATATTTTCCGCAACAGAAAAAATACAATCAAGATTTTTCAGAAAACACTGTGGGTGGTCCATTTTCTGTAACACCAAAACCGCCTGTTCAAACATACAATGCTGCTGATGATCCACGCAATAAACTATTTCAAGATGTTGTTAGCGCTGGAGAACACCCAGAGATCATCAAGCCTAGCCTGCGTGAAGGTATAAATGCTACACTTCCACGTCAGCACAAGTACTTGTTCCAAAAGGCTGGCATTGAACCAGAGACTGCTGGTCTAAAGGAATACTCAGAAAAACTGCAAGCTTACAAGAATCAACCCACACACTACAGCGTTGATACAGGTAAGAAAGAAACAGTCGAAGAGCCACAGACCGAGAAGCGCAACTTAATTGAAAGAAATGGTGAGCTTCTTCCATACGAAGAAACGTATCACAAAGAACACAAAGAATTCTTGCAAAAATTAAATACTGAAGGCAATGAATACTTACCCTTGCGAAGTGATGGCAAACCAGCAAAGCTCAAAAACATAGCACACGATTGGACTAGCGAAGAAGACGATAAGTGGATAAAAGATTGGCACTCAAAGAATTCAAAGACTGAAGTATCGTACTCAGCACCTTCAGATAAATTTTCTCCTCCTGTTAAGAATGAAAAACTCGTAGCACCAGTACGACAAGAAATTCCTAAGCTAGATAACAGTGGTAAGCAGATCACGAAGACTGTAACTAAATCAATCTACGAGGAACGTCCTATCCCTGCTGAACAAATGATCCCAGAACCATCACAGGAATCTTTAGCAAATGCTCAATCTAAATACAATGAATCATTTGATAATGCTTTGAGCAAGGTTTACCCAAACTATACCAAAGAACAAGCAATGAATGCTCTACAAAATGAGCACGAAGGCGTCGTAAATAACCTAGAAAAGCAACACCAACGCAGTCTGCAAACCCGTAACCGTCGTATTAACGCAAGCAAGGAAACAATTATGTTTAATTCAAAGAATAAGAAAGAATCACACATCGATCTGTCAGTCATTCCTGGCATGGTAGAACATGGTATAAAGGATGTTGGTCATATGCTCAACACCGTACGTAACCAATGGGACCAAGCACGCCAGAATACTAACCAATCAATGAAAGGTGATGCAACCGTTCAACTTTTAGGTGAAGCTGCTGCTGCTGGTTTTGGTGGCAAAAAGTTGCTTGACAAGTACAAGAACTGGGTAAACACACCAGGCAAGCGTAAGGATGACGAAGAAGACGGTGAAGCACCACGTCAAGCTAGCCTACGCAATGCTAAAGCAAAGCTCGAAGCTGCAAAAAAGTCAAAAACTTGCGAAAAGTGTGGCAAGAAGTGTAGCGATGATAAGGAATGTAAGGCTAACATTGAAGAACGTAGACGTTCACAGTCAGCTGACAACGCTTACAACGATTAATAAATAAAGAAAGAAGACAATGGCCATTACAGACCCAAATGAAATTGGTGGTATCCGCCCTGAAGATGTAAAGCAGACGCCTGAGCAGATTGCTCAAGTCAATGCATTCCTTGCACAACAGAAGCGTGAAGAAGAAGAGCTTGGTAAAGAACAACCTATCGAGCTTATGGAATCTGAACTCATGGGAGTATGGAAGCTACTTCAAGAACTACAGGCTAAGTATGGTAACCGTAAAGGTAGCTTTGAAAACCTCACGTCTCTAAAGAGTGAAGCAGACGAGAAGTTCCATGCTCTTGGATTTCAGGTCGTTGTCGACTGGGTTCTCCCAGGTATTAGTCAAAAGCCTACACCTCCAACGATTACTATTGTAGGTCGTATTGATGGCAGCGAGTTCAACAATGAGCAAAACCGTTACGAGACTGGTAAGGGTGTTGCTGACGATTACTACGACATGAAGCGTAAGGCATTGAAGCTGCCTAACAAAAAGCTTATTCTTCCAGGACAGTAAACTATCATGGCAGACAAGATCAGTGGCTCTCACAATGAGAATAATGAAGAGGACTTCGAATACCCGAAGCACGTCTACATGTCTCCTGCTGAGAAAATTAAAGATCTTGGCATGTCTGGTAGCGAAGTCAATGACATTAACGAAACTAAGAATTTAAACTCTAACGATTATTTTAATGCTAGATACCAAGGTGCTACTCACAATGAAGTAATGGATGCTAGCTCATGGGATAGAGGATCTGTCAAGCCAGTCCCTGTAGAAGAAATGGTATACAACCCTGTAAAAAAGGTTCATATTAAATCTACATACATGTGGGACCCACACGTTTCTAATTATGCTAATGCAAGAGGCAATGGTGCTTCTCACGAAGAAGCTAATGAGGTCCACTCAAAGGGACTTAACCTAAGTGATTACTCCATGGGTAGAAAAAGAGGATTGTCTCACGTTGATGCAATGGATTCTATCAGGCCAACGTTCAATTCAGTTGGAGAAACGGTTAGCGTAGAACCAACCACAGACGAGTATGCTGAAGCTAGAAGCCTAGATATTGATCCAGATACATTTGATAAGGCCACATACAAGCGTGTACGAAACGCTGGTGCTCCTCACAAAAATGTAATTGATGCATCTAACCGTGGCATACCAGTTGAAGATTATGAAGCTGCTCTAAAAAACAACGGTGGTAACCACTTGAAAGCAGTTGATGAAGCACTGCGTTATCAAGATGATTACAAAGAGAACATGTCTAACAACTCTACTATCGTTGCTCACAATACAGAACAGATGAGCAATAACAAAAAATTGATCGATGACAACTCTGAAGCATTCAATGGATTAGTTTCAGAACTGTTTGGCCATCACATGTCATTGAAAGCTAAGCCATCGTTTGATAATGGTGGTGATGGGTACGTTGATGCTCCATGGCGTCGTCGTGCTAATGAATGGGTAATGAACGAATGTTCTAAGCTAGATCCATCGCTTAAACCACACGTAGGCAAAAGCATCCATGACCCAGAAGCAATTCTTTCTCCTGATGATTACAGTCAAAAAGTAAATCACTTGCTCACAAAGAATCAATATGGCCATATGTTTGCAAATACTTTGAAAGATTATGTGTCACAAAGAAGGAAGCAGAATGCTCTTATCAATATTGGTGAGAGTCATTTCATTCCATCTGGATACAAGCACGAATTATATGAAGAGGAAAACTAATGTTTAATTCTAAACTAAAAAGTTTTTTCCGTATTGGATCGCTTGATACACCTAAAGATCTAACTAAGCACTTCGAAGTACCTAAGCTGATGGTTGCATTCGATACTGAATCAACTGGCCTTAATACTAAAATAGGTTATGATAAATATCAAAAGAGAGATATTAAAAAAGAAGATTTAGATGAACCGATTTCTTATGGTCTTGTTGTTTATCGTGATGGTGTACACCGACCAGAAGAGAATCAACACTTTCTTGTAAAGCCTCAACAAAAAATAAACCCTGCTGCACAAGCAGTGCATGGATGGTCTGCGGAGAATTTAGAAGCTAGTCACAATGGTCATTACTTTAAGATGGAACCAAATGGGTTTTACATGCCTGCGCTTGATCCAAAAATTGGTATCAATAAGATTGCTAACTTATTGAGTGATTATCAAAAACAAGGTGCAGTTATTGTTGGTGCTAACCACAAGAATTATGACATGGGTCTGCTAAAGAACACCTATATGAAGTATAACAATGGTATGCCATTGCACTCAAGTGGATTTAATCCAAGTTCAGCAAAGATGATTGATGTTATTGAACACGATAGAGCCATTGACCCAGGATATCCAAGTAACCACCCACAATACCGCAGCCGTAGCTTGACTAACCTATGTCAGCACTATGGTGTAGACCCAGGTGGACACAAAGCGCTTGATGATGCTCGTGCCTCTGCAGATGTTTTGCTTAAGCAAATAGAATTTAATAAAAAGAAGGGGTCCCTCTAATGGATTGGAACCTACGTTACGCCACGGTAGGCGAAAGTGGTATTGATTACTCAAAAGCTTCTCCTTGTACAAAGGGTAAAGAATGCGGGTTTTGTAAGCATCTTGACAAGATTGAGGCAGGAAATAAGGACGAAACAGGCAAATCTGTTGACCAAGACCATGCAGAAACCATTAAAAGAGTACGTAAAATGCACCAAGGTAGTATAGAATCCCTTAAAAAGGAACAAAAAAATGCGTAAAATCTCAAGAGCTGAAGAACAATACAATAGCCTAAATTTCCGTACAGCAGATGCTGATGAAGGTGAAAAGTGTATGTCTCCCAATGGAGTATCATACGAATCTGCTGCAGCCACTGGTGGAAGAACCACTTGTGGAAGACCAGCTGTAGGATATGGATTTAACAAGAAACCTACTTGTGGTGGAAAAACTTGTGCCAGGATAGAATATACACATTATTTAGGTTCTGTTAAACCATGGGGGCAAGAAGAACACTTTCGTGTTGTAGATAATGATACTCCACTAACTGAAGGTGGCCCTAGATGTGAAGGCTGCGGAGGTAAAATGCAAGAACATGGTAGCAATGGTTCTGTATGTAGGAATAGAGCATGCAATAAAAGGGATATGGTTATAACTTCTGCCATTACTAAAAATGTTCAAGAGAATAAATGGAAATATTATCCAACACTTTCGACCAATAACGGTGTCTCGCGTAAAGAAACAGAACACTGTGGTCGTTGCGATATTGTTATGGATGAATCTAAAAAGTCTAATCGACCTATCAATAAAACATTTGGTAAAATCTGCAAAGATTGTCACGATGTATTAAAGTCTGGTGAATGATGTCATTCAATGAAAGATATGCTAAAGAAGAAGGCAAAACCTTTACCCCTCCAAAGGGAGTACAATCTGCTGCTCGTAAGGCACTCAAGTGGATTGAAGAAGGACACGCTGGTAGTGGATTTACAGGCGTAGGCCGTGGTCGTGCTCACCAACTCGCTAATGGTGAGGCAGTTAGCTTAAGTACTATTAAGCGCATGCACTCATTCTTTTCACGTCACCGTGTAGACAAGCAAGGTAAAGATTGGAATAAGCCAAGCCCAGGCAAGGTTGCATGGTATGCATGGGGTGGAGACGCTGGTGCATCATGGGCAGCTGGCATTGCTGAGAGCCATGACGGTAAGAAAAAAGAAGCTAGTCTTGCAGACATGGCACACAACGTTGTAACTCACCTTCCCACAGTAGTCCCTGCTGTTGCTGCTGAAGCAGCTGCTATAACTGGGTTGGTAAAAACTATTAAAAAAAATAGAAATAAGCCTGCTCCTGCTACAGGCTCTGATGAAGCATACAATGCTACTGGATTTATGTCACCTAGTCAAATACAAGACTACAAAAACAAAGATGCTGTTGAAAAAAATTCTTCTTTTGATGAACGTTATGCTAACGAAAAGACTGAGGCTTCTTTTCGTGCTATGATGCAAAGTAAGCATGGCAATGTGTTGTTTGATGACAGTGACTGGCGCAATGATTACAGTGATCTAGATTCAGACTGGTAAATAATGAACTGGTCTGAGCGTTATGCTATTGCTAATGAACGTGAATTCAATCAAGCTATGGGCAATGAATTTGGTTCAATGAGCCGTGCATTCATGGATCACTATGCTGATATGTATGGTCGTCATCAAGAGGCTATAGGACAATTAAACCGTAGACTTATGAATACATATGATCCAGATAAAAAAGATATTATGCGTGAAGGAATTGGCAAACATGAACATTGCCGTTTTTTAATTAATGGTATTATGGGTAAACATAACGTTAATGCGGAGACTGGTGATGATGAAGACCATTACAAATCAGTCGCTAATGATGCATTTAATCACAGCAATGGTATACTAAGTAATTAATGGCAAAAGTAACCAAAAATAGTAATGCTAATATTCTTAAGGGACAACAGGATTTCTTCGAGATAGCTAAGAAAAGCTTAATTGAAACGCCTGATCTCCCTGACATTGTCACGTTTGCTGAGCATCGTGAGTTCCTAGGGCGTAGGTTATATCCTCGTCAAAAGACCCTACTTCGCCTTATATGCCTAGAAACAGAGCATATGACTGACTATGATCTAGAAGTTATAGATGAATGGACAAAGGGTTTTGATCGCAACGGCACTAGCATAGGTATCTCTCCAGATATCTGGGATCGTGTCAATTATCTTAAAGCTAATGGGTATAAGCATTTCCGTGAAGTGGTGAACATCACTGGCCGTCGTGGTGGTAAAGGCCACATCGGTGGTATCATCGGTGCTTATATTAACTGGGGTCTGCTTATGCTAGATGATCCTCAGTACCACTATGGAATCGATAAGTCAAAAGACATGTATATGTTCTGTGTGGCTACCAACATTCAACAGGCCAAGCAATTTCAATTTGCTGACCTTGCCAACACTATCATTGATGCTCCATGCTTTCAACCATATATTGCTGATGCTAAAGAACACTTTGTTGCTCTGCGCACACCAGCAGACCTTAGAAGAATTGCTGCCTTTGAAGCCAGAGGCATTCGTCCTAGTCGATTAATTGCCAGTGTTAGAAATATGGCAGTAACAAGTAACTCTAAGGCTAGTCGTGGAGCCGCTGCATTCGGCGTTATGTTTGATGAGTTTGCACACATGCTAGTGGGTACGGGTGGCTCACGTACAAGTGAAGAAGTATACAATGCTATTACTCCTGCATTGGACCAATTTGGTAAAGATGGGTTTATTTATATCCCAACATCGCCGTTTACTAAAGTTGGTAAAGCATATAGCCTATATGAATCAGCTATTGAGCGGGACGCAGAAACAGATACACCAGCTTATCCTGACATGATGATGGCACAGCTACCATCGTGGGGACCTTACGAAGATTGGGATGATCCACGTGCCACTGGTGGTTTTGAATTCCGTGGCGCTCCTCAGACATATGATGATGCTATGAAGCGTTTAGAGAAACGTGAACCTGATGCATTTAAGGTAGAACGTCTTTCCCAATGGGCTGAAGTTACCAATGCTTATCTTAATCCTAAAATGGTTGAGCGTATGTTTGAACCATTTGTAGATGCCGAAGGCGAGACCAGGATCCTTGAACAACAATACGAAGGTAAATTTAGCATAATTTATAACGGTCACTGTGACCCATCAAAGAGTGGTGCAAACACCGCAGCGATGATTGGACACGTTGAGAAGATACCTGACCTAGAAGATGGTGAAGAATGGTATCACGTTATTATTGACTGGATGAAAGTCTGGAACCCAGAAGATTACGATGAGCATCAGCTTGATTATGAAGAGATTGAAGAAGAACTTGTACGTACGCTATGCGATTTCCGTACAACTAAGGTATTTTCATTTGACCAGTACGGTGCATTTGTAACGCTGCCTAGGCTAAAGAAACGTCTAAAGCAAGTGAATCCTCCACATAAGGTTGTCATTCGTGAAGAGAAGTTTACTGCGCAAAGCAATATGCACAGAGCAGAACGTTTCAAGTCTGCAATTGGTATGAATTGGATCCACTCATACCGTGATAACTACGGTCCCGATGGTAGTAGCTTATTGGAACAGGAGCTTAAGTTCCTACAAGAAGTCAATGGTCGAGTGCGCAAACAAGATTTTGGACCTATCCGTACAGAAGACCTTTCCGACTGCATCATGGTAATTGTTGATGGCTTGCTTGAAGACAACTTCGTTAAGCTAGAAATGCGTGACCGACTAAGCAATACTAATCTTTACCCAGGTGCTAAAGGTGGTTACCACACCCGTAATGGGTCAGACAACATACCACTTACTGCTAGAGATAAACTACGTAAGTTTGGTGCTCAAAGATCTGCAAAAGATTATGGTGGTATGAAGAGAGGTCGTTAACCTATTCTTCTTCAATATCAAAGATATCTTTGTTATATTGAGTCGCTGCTGATAACGTATTGAGATATATATCCATTGCACCTTCTAAACCTAGGTCAGCTTCTAAACTGTTTCTAATTTCAGTAGGTGATTTCCCTGTATCTTTTGCAATTGTTATAATACATGTTAATAACATTTTATTATAATAATCCACAATCTTTTCAATTGCTTCAAACCCTACTTCATGTGCTACCAAAGCCATACTAATTTGATCTTGTTTATTAACAAATGGATCTTCCATTACATTTCCTTTCTATTGTAAAACATGTGCTTCTATATACCAGATTTCACCATTGGGTAAAATAGTTTCCCAAAATCCCATAGTGTCCTCATGTTCTTGCCATCCTTCTAAATTCAAAGCATTCTTTGCTGCATCTAAGTTAGAATAAATGCCAGAGATTTCGGCAGCGCCATCTCCAACATCATATAGTAGGGCGTATACTATTGTCATTGTTAAATAACTCCTTCATTGCCCATTCTATACGTTCTTTAGCATCCATGCCACCCCACCAGCCTTCGTCTAGGTTGCGCACTGCTTCGTACCTACATTCCATCATAACAGGACAATCTTTGCATATATTTTTGAGCTTGTGACGTTGGCTTAATGTAGGCATAGAACTAGCATAAATAAAATCACTAGTGTTTTTACCATAACAATTGCCTTCTTCTGCCCAAGTAAGGCCTTTATTATCGGGTAAAGTTTGAACTAACTCTTTTAACTTCCACCTACTAATCTTACTCATATTATTACCTTTCTATCGATGATTGATTTATATTTGCTTTCATACCACTATCTATTCCATCATTATATCCTGATGATGCTACAATTTTACGTTGAGTAGCAGGATGACGATCTAATTTTTGGAAATATTCTTCAATTGCATGTTGTTTATTTCTAACAACTAATGCAACTGATGTATTGTTTGTTTCATTAATAACTTTTGTTTTTGATTCTCTTATACGTTCATTGATTGTTATACAATAACCGCCAAAGAAACCTTTAACCCAAGTTTTAGTATGTATTTTTTCTTTGCTATTCTTTTTAATTTTATTTAGCTTAATAAACATTTCATTGACCATGTCTAAAGATAAAATATTATATAATGTTAAACATAATTCAATATCACTCTTGTATCCATAGATCATGCAATATTCTTCGCCTCGTAAAACTTTGCAAAAGTTATGCTTTGCAATTGAATTAAGCAATACACTCTTATCAATAGCATATGGTTTAGGTGTTTCAATACGTCTAGCAACAATATTTCCTTCACCAATATGATCATGAAGTTGAGCTTCTTCAATTTGATATTTGGTAATTAACTCTTGTGCTAATGATTGTGCTGAACTTACTTCACCAGGTTTATCACTACTATCTGCAACGCGAAGTAGTTTCTGAACCTTAGAAATAATATCAGACAACTGCATAACCATAGTATTACCTCCTTTCTTTTAGTCTAGCCTCATCGGTGTAGAGACAACTACCTTCTACATACGCCTCACGGCGTTTCGGCTTTATTATAAAGCGTCTTTTAAATCACAGAATAACTTATGAAAATGATCCATTTGTTCTCCCATTGCATTGATTGCTTTATTAAACATATCTGATAAACTTTCATAAAAAGTGATATCAAGAGTGTTTTTGTTTTCGTTATAGATTTTAAACCCATTTAACAACTCATCTAAACGATAACCAATCGTAGAAATATTGTTGATAAGTTCGCTTACTTTCTCTAACTTTTCTTCATTACTTACTGTCATATTACCTAACTTAAATATTTAATGCAACCAATTTAAAATTAATGTTTCATACTTACTATTTTACCTCCATAGGTTTATATTCACTACAATATGTCTCAAACTTGTTTTTACGAGTCCAAGATCCACATTCACGGCATTCTCCAGACTCTAAATCTTCAAATTCTGGATTCTGACTAATGTTCCATAAATGTGCTTCATATTCATGATCGCACCAACAATCTGGTTCATTCATATTTGCTCCTTACTTGATATTATCTAATGCATTATTAAGTATTTCAGTTATTTCTTTTTCTTTATCTCCTGTTTCTGTATTTTGATCAGGAAAAACCCATTCATCAATATTAGGAATGTAAACAGTTTTACCTTTTTCAAATTTAGCAAAAGTAGTAGGCCAATCTATAAGCCAACCATTTTCTTCTGACCATTTTACTACACAATGATATTCCATTATGTTTCCATTTCTATAATTATTTCTTCTAGTTGATTACAACGATCTAATAAATTAGATATAACATCTTTAGCTTCTGCTAATGTAGTTGGTTCTGTTAAACCAAAGTCATTTAATGTTAATTCTATCATTATTAATTAAATCCATAATGCTCAAAGATTTGAGCTCTAGCATCTTCAAGTTCATTATTGAGGTCTTGCAATGTACGATTATCAATACTCTTATCATTACCAAACCAATCAATTAGATCTTGTCTAGTTACTTCATTCATTTTACTCCTTCTCTCTTATATTTGCTACTATGCGTAATGCTTCTGTTCCTTACTATTAGCCTATCTTATCAATGCATGGTGGCTAATCCATACAGACGCCTCCCGGCGTTTCGATTCTTTACTATTCTATTTCCTCAATAATTATATCATTGATAGTATTTTTAATAGCAAATCCATTGTGTTCTAACCATCCCAATGCTTCTTTTTCAATTACATCGTCATCTTCAGAGTCAGATGTAATCGTAGTTATGAGCACAGCATAGTCAAACACAAACTGTACATTATATATATATGTTTTACTCATTCTCCTTCTCTCTTATATTTGCTACTATGCGTAATGCTTCTGCAAATCCTTGAGCAAATCCATTCTCAAAATCAGTTTGCTTAGCCATTGCTAAGTTAATGTGATGACGAGTTTCATTACTCAATTGATAAAAAGATTTGTCTAATTTTTTACCCATTATTATTCCTTTGTTGTAACTAAACTATTAAGATAAATAAATACCTCAAAAGGTACTGGCTCTAGTTCCCAATTCCATACAACATCGTCTTCGTTGTAGTTTTGCCAGTCAACTTTATCATAGTTAACTACCTTAATACCAACAGTTTGGTCAATGTGATTTACAACAACTAACTTCCATGTATCACCATGAAGAGAAAGTCCGATACCATATCCAGTATCAGACATTACATCATCTTTAATCATTTCACTGAAGATAATACGGTTAAGGTATTCGTCATCACTCCAACGACCCTTGCCACGTACTATAGCGTCAGCTACAACGTTTTCTAGATGACTAGCTCCCCAATGGGTATATAGATAGATAGAATGCTCTGATCCATATGTACCAATAAGTTGTACTTGTCCACGGTCTCCCATGATTACCTACTTTCTTACTTGTTTGTTTATTTGTTTAACGTCTCCCGACGTAGTGCCTTGAGTAGGAGTCGAACCTACTCTACGACCATCAAGGCTACCATTTACCACCAACTATCGTAATATATTTCCATATCTTGTCCAATAGCTTTCATAGCATCATCAATAAACTTAAGGTCAATTTCTCTATCTTCTGGTAAACTTTCACCAAAGAAAAAACCTTGAGTTACTGGGAGTTTTTCATGTATTACAGCATGTCTTAAATTAACAAGGTCTTGAAATGTTACTCGAACTGGTTGACAGTTAAAAACACCTTCTCCACCTTTACTTTCATATAACTTTTCCATCCAACCTTGAATGTTAGGATGTTTACGCCATTGAGCAATTAAAAAGACTTTATCTTCAGATTGTTCATGAGTCCAAACATAACTTAAATCTGTATTGTTTGGATGAGGCATAACAGCATATGCATATTGGTCTAATCCCATTATGTTTCCTTTCTTACTTATTTATTTACTTGTTTGTGTCTCCCGACAGCACCCCAAGATAGAATCGAACTATCTTACAACCATTTGGGGTTACCTTAGTTAGCTAGGCCAACTAATAGGAATTTCTTTACCATTAATAACAATGATTTTAGGTGTTTCCATTGCTTTATCAACAGCTTCAGATACTTCTTTAATTGTTTCCATCATAATAGATGGCATTGCTGCTAAACGTTGTTTCACCTCAGCTTCAACTGCTTGTTGCATTTCTGCATCAGACATAGTTGGAGCTAAAAACTCTTCCATAATTGGATCTTCTTCAATAGCATCTTCTGTTGTTACTGTTGCAGAAGTTGTTGCAGAAGGAACAGAAGTTTTATTTATATAACTTCCGTTAATAATATAATATGGATAAAGTAAGGATTTCTTACCAGGAGCACCTTCATTTAACGATATAGACAACATCTTAGTAAGGAATTCTTCACGACCAGCTTCTTTGCTTGTGTGTTTAGAATTCACATCTTTGATGTAATCTTCAATTACAGCTTTAGCTGCTTTGTGATCAGTAAAGTAGAATCTACCAATTACACGACGAGCACGAGCATCTTCTGAATTGTACCACGTACAACGTACAAATACTTCAGAATAATAATCTCCGTGTTCTTTGTGTACAGTAAATGCTAGGTCTACAACATCACGAGTACGGTTGGAAGTCCAACCAGCACCATTAGCTTTAGCTACCCAAGTCATTTCTGACATATTATCTCACTTTCTTTTTCTTACTATTGACCTATCTCATCAGTGCATGGAGGTCATCCCATACATACCCCTCCCGGGGTTATCGACTAATTAATCGATTGACTGCAATGGTACACCAAAATAGTCATTAAGACCTTCTTGTACACCACAAGGTGAACAAATATCAGTCTTGTTATCAACCCTAGACAAAGCAGGATATCCTGTCCAAGATTCTTTACAAAGTGGACATATAAATGTTTTTACTGTCATGATTTTTCTATCATCCCTTCAGGCATTTTACAATAGCCATTTTCTATTAAATCCATAGCCATACGACCATAGTGTCCTTGTAGTTTCCAAGCCATACCATTGTCAATTAACTCTTGAAAAAGTTGGATAATTTCATTACCATCAAGTTCATCTTGTTCATAACTTATTATTTTATTTGTTAAATCATTAATAATCATTATTTATCTTCTTCAAGTTGCCAATTAAATTTATCATCTTGTACTTGATTTAATTCATCATACAATGATTGAGCCATTTTTGCATGTTCTTCAGGCGTAGAAGGTACTTGTGACCTAAAATCAACACCAAATACAACGCCTACGTTACTAGCAAATGTAATAAGGTTTTGTAAAACCTCAGTACCTGCTTTAACAGCTTGGTCAAATGTATGTTTGAAGTCATCTGACTCTACATAACTATTAAACTCTGAAGGAAGTTCACCAGTTACATATTGACGATAAGCTTCAATGGTTGTCTGAATTGTGATTTGCATTTTAATACACATCATCAAATTATCAACTTCATTTTTAATGAGTTGTAATTTTAATTCATCTGACATGTTGTCCATCTTACTCTCTTTCTTGTTTAACTATTATCTGACTTGTCTCATCAGTACCCAAGTTGTCATCTTAGGTATACCCCTCACGGGGTTATCGACTAACGATAATGTCTATATATTTTTGTATCATAAGATTCATCAAAATCTGGTTGTTCAGGAGATGGTGCTCCTTGCCATTCAGATAAAGTCTTAAGAAACCATGTTTCTGCTGCTGCATCATCTTTACCATAAAAAACATAGCATAATGTTAACACAGCATCAACTGCTTCTTTAGCTATCCAACTACTTGTAAACTCCCTGGTCAAAAGTATTTCTTTCTTTTTTGTACCAGGAATAGGACGCATTACTTGTAATATAGCATTATGATTCATAAGATTACTTTGTACGCCTGCTTTTAATGATAAATATAAATTAACATTAGTTCTATAATAAACAGTAGTCTTACAATTCCATGATACTTCATCACGAGAACGACGCCAATTAACTTGTCTTGACATGTTCTTCCTTTATTTTAATTATAACCAATTGCTAAAATCTTTTAATAATTGATGTATTTCTCCAGTTGTATAACCATCTTCAATGTTATTAACTTCTTCACCGTTAACGTTATATATACCTGAATCTAAATTCCCTGCTAGTTTCTTTAATAAATCAAGAAACAATTCTTGAAATTTAGGAAGTTGGTCTGGAGTATCGAATGATATTTCGATCTTCATCTTGTTTCCTTGTTGCTCACCGCTTACTCTCATAATTCCTCCTCATGGTTATTACTGCATTCACAATCTGATGCGTGAAAAGATTTATCACTAAATTCTTCTCCAAATAAATACTTAGCATGCTTTTGAATAATCTTAAGAAGAGTTGCCATGTTAATGTTTACAATCTCTGATATGCTTTTGATTGATTCACCAACAATTGGTATTTTATCTTCATCAACTTCATGCCAATGCTCAACCGCACCATGTAACCACATAGTAGGTTCACCCATATCCATGAATAGTGTCTTAATTTCACCTATCATATTACCATAGTTGATTCTGTCACTAGTTTCATGGTCTAAGGCAGCAGTGAATTGCTGTTCATCCATAATTACTCCTTACTTGTTTTGTTTGTTTAAGTGGGCATTTTAACGTCATACCCAGGACGGAGAGTTACAAAAGCTCACTCACAAGGCTAGTGGTTACCTTCACACCACTCAGGTCGTTGGCTCACCTATACCACCAACAGGTCGCTAATTAAGGTTTAGACTGACCTCCATGAGCTTCCCCTCATGATGAGTATGTAGTACGATACAAGCGTGTGGGTGCGTTTGAGTCTGCACCACAATTAGACTCGGTCCCATATAACCGATAAAAGTTATATGGGATTGCCACGTTTTTTGGGTCAGTGACCTAGACCTCATAGTGTGTTGTTAAGGATGTTACTTCCTACCTAAGCTTCCCCTTTAGGCTGGGTTTGTGAATACAAGACTTGCAACTAGGCACTCTGGATTAATACAACATCCAATCTGGCGGGTTGACATAGCTGGCATCACAGATCAATAAAGCCCCCTGGCCTATCCAGAAGGGCTATGGAGATGCAACAACAAGAAGGAAAAGCACTCTCCATAACCCATCTCAATAGGCTATGTAGAGACTTCATTCTTGTTAATAATTGATATTAAAGAATCTCTTCTGCCGAGGCAATAATCTTCTTTAATTCACTTGGAAAATATACTCCGTTATTCTCAAGAGATATTTGAAGCTCTTTAAGAATATCAACAAAATTACGAATCATCTCAATTAAGAGATTACGTTGCATTTCCAGTGATTCAGCCTTTTCATTGTAAAGGCCAACCAATTTATTAACCTTACCAAAAGTCTCAACTAGTTTCAATGCACGATTGCGCATTGCTTCAAGGTCTTCACTTTCAGTAAACTTGTCACGAATATTCTGCAACTGTTCTTCTGTTACTATCATTTTATTTACTTTCTTACTTGTAGCCACACTTAATGGTAGTGACCTTCACCATGGGTAAAACAATTTACTATTCACTATCTTTTGGCATGTAATGATCTTGATGGCCACAACGACCTTCGTTTTCATCACATAAAGGGTGGTGTTGATCATGAAGCATGAATGGTGCACCAAGAACTTTAACAGCTTCTTTTTGCATTTCTTCATAAAACTCATTTAACTGATTAATTGCAAGCCCAAGCCCAAGTGGGAATACTTTTGTAATAAGATTTAAGTCATCTTCTGACCTATCCTCATCTAATAGCATTGCTGCAATTTTAGTAAATGGTTCCATGATTGTACCCATCTCAACGCCCCAATCTTTAATACGATTGAGGTAATCAGCATGAGCAATACGTGCCTCTGCTGCTTCGTCAAGTGTTAGGTCGAGATCAAACTCTTCCATATTACTCCTTTTATTGCTTACTTACAGGACCAATTACGGCCCACTGCATACCAAATAGTATGCATGGCACCTGAGGGTCGCTTGATAGACCCCCAGGTCTCTGAGTTTATATAACGTTACTCAGGGAACGCGTGATTAAGACTTGCCAAGCAAAGCAGAACGAATAGGACCGGCAGGCTTATTAATAAGCTTACCTTTCTTAAACATTGATACTGCTTCTTCAACACTAGGAATCATAATGATCTTGTGTTTCTTGACGAGTTTAGCACACTGAATGATTATTTGATCATTCTGTCCACTACCCATAGATGTAACTTGGCCGTCACTGACCCAGACAATGTCTTCGCCATGCTTACGACGACGAATTGCCCACGTCAATGCAGTACCGTCAACACCATTGTTCATACCACCGATGTCACCGGTGTCTCGAACACGCCAACCACGATCAGCGAGTAGCCAAGCGTTGGGGCTGTCGCCACCACAATCACTATATGCCATAATGACTGCGGCAGGAGCTGCCTCAACAATCTCTTCGATGTCTGACTGTTTCAAATTCATAGAACCTGATATGTCAATAACAACGATGCCACCCTTAACTTTGATTTTCTGTCCAAAGATCCTACGTTCTGGATCTGTAAGCAGACGTGATGGGTAAGAGACACGACGACCTGATTGCATACCACGCTTTTTACGGCGCATATAACCTTTAACCTCAACGGTTAGTGGCTTGTCATCAGCCCAGACTAACTTACCAAATTCGCCATTGTCATAGTCAAATTCGAAATCATCTGGCATATCATCAGTGTTGAGTGTAACAGGTTGATCACCAAGTGTATTCTTGTCAGGATCAAACTTATCAGGATCACCATAGTTAGCTGCACGCTGCTCTTCTTTCTTGCTGTGTATATCCTTAATGTCTTTAGGGGCTTTGTACCCAGAAGACACATAGTCAGCAATATCAGAAGCAGCATACAGAGTGTGACGAAAACCAGTTGGGATATTAAAATTACTGTTAAACCTTACTGGAATGGTATCACCTAACTCAGATGCTGTGCCATTGAAATTGGTTTTCATTGACTTATTGAGTTGACGCAGTCGTTGACTCCATTCAGGTCTAACGGAACGAATTCCGCTAGCAAAAGAGTCGAAACTCTTAGTGCTATGATTCTGAACAGTGAATTGAACTGCTGCATCCCAAGATCGCATATCACCAGCTGTAGCCAACCGCTTACCAAAAGTCTTTTCAGCTCCGGTAGGCTCGTGATCCAACTGCTTGACTTTAGCAAACTGTTCTGTAATCGCATTGATGCGAGCTTGCTCAGCAACACGTAATACATCGGCTGTAATACCGTTGTTATTGTATGCTTTAGCAATACCAGAATAGATTGATGAGTCAAGAGGAGTAACACGAGCTTCGATAAGCTTCTCAAGCTGTAGACGCTGTGAATGGCTATCCCCCGAAAGAGGAATAGCCATTACACCAGCAATGAAGTCTACTTTAGCTCCGAAGTCACCGACAGTTGGAACAATTTCCCAATTGATTGGATCCTTAACATCCTCACGGAATGAAGTAATAACGTTTGGTAACGGCATTACTTCATCTTCAAGGTAGCTTGGAGTCACTTCACTCATGATAGTGTGAACTCAGGAGTGAGTGTACCAATCTTGAGAGCATCGATGATTGGATCAGCCATTTTGCCGAACACCATACGAGCTGCACGCTCTACGCCAAAGCCAGGAGCAGAACGAAGCTGCTCGAAAGCCTTGAATGAACGTAGAGAAGCACGTTGGCCAGGTCGGCCTGCAACAATAACTGCTGCAAGCTGACGCAATTCCACAGGCAATGCTGCGATCAAAGCTGCTGGATGAGCAGCATCAATCTTGATTGCAATTGGGAATCTGTCCTTAAGTGCAGTTGGCAACTCGTCCATGTCTTCCAAGTTAGTGGTCATCACAGCCGAGAACCCTGGATTTGGAGTAAACAACTCTCCAGTGTAGGGGTGCTTGAATGATGATGATTCAACACTGTCTAGGAATGCAAGCAAAGTTGACTGTACGTCACCACCAGCTTTGTCGATCTCGTCAACAACGAGTCGAGCACCAGTAGTACCATTGCCGATCCAGGAGCGTAATGCAGCACCTGGGACAAAGGTGAATCCACCAACCTCGTTAGGCATAACTGAACCTGATACGTCAGCATTTGTCATATCCTCTGAGCAGATAAGACGCTCGGAGCCAGCTTCATTGATGCCGAAGTTGAGGCCAGAGTATGTCTTACCAGTGCCTGGAGGGCCGTAAAGGATGACACGGTCTACACCGGCCGCCAGCACGTCCTCCAAGTCCTTGTAGCATTGAGGGACAGGGATGCCTTGGTATGTTGCTTCACTCATGATTTACTTACTTTCTTCTTGTTTATTTTAGTTTGTAGTGCTTCCTTAGCACCAGGGCAGTCACTTATGTGACTCCGGCACTGCAGGTGGGAATCGAACCCACAACATCCTCCATGCTGCAGTCCCCCTTATTTAGGGAAATATACTACTTTATTGCATGTACAGTCATTTTGCCATTGTGACGGTCAAAGTTAACTTTAACTTTCTTGTAACCCTTGACTCGTGCCTCTTTACGCAATTTAGTTTCAATTGCTTGAGCATTCATCTGATGGATAGGCAAGATAGCAGCTAATTCCTTATAACCAATAACATGACTATTTCCATCAAGGATTTCGTCAAGCCACCAATTCAATTCAGACCATTTAATTATTACTGATGGTTTTGTATAAGGACGACGCAATGATTTGCTACGTGCATTCATTGAATTAACCTTAGTTGGCGGTTTAGCTTTGGTAGCTACGGCTGCTGTTCCCTTACTTGCAGGTTTAACAGAACTATCAAATGATTCAATCAATTCGATAACCTGAATAACTTGACTTCGGGTAGCAGGACGCCCAAGAACTGTGTCAGTTAACTCTAACGCAGTCTTGATCACCTGGCTCATCTTACTGTTGGACATTATGTCCTCCTTCTTTGTTTGTTGTTTTTGTTGTGCCTCCCGGCAGCACCCCAGGCAAGAGTCGAACTTACCTTACGACCATCGGGGATACCGTATTACTTACATATCTTCAAATCTGGACCCCATTCGGGAACCAAACTGTGATTACGTTGGTAATACCAGACAGCCACAAGTGATTGTTGATCACCAGTTGCTGCCTGTGGTGTAGCAGGCAATCCATGTATGTACCCTCTAGCATAATTCCATATGGATGGAATAAACTGATACCAACCAGCCGCCTTAGTGTGTATCTCAACACTAGTTAAGTGGTTTCTAGACTCATGGTATCGAATACAGGCAAACTGTGCTTGTATATGGATAGGCAATTGTCTTGTTGGATCAGTTGCAGAAGGCCATGCGGCTGTTACATCTGTGGACATTGTATTCCATTGCATCAGAGCAGGAACCTCGTGCTTAACCACAATTGGCATGGTTTTCTCATACCAGTGCAGATTAGCCTTAGTTACTGTCTGAACCTGATGTGGAAGCGCGGGCGGGCGTGCAGCAAATACTTGCCCCGAAATTCCTAAACTTCCCATCAATAGCAATGAAGTACATATACACAGCTTACGCAGTGTTTCCATGTACCTTGCTCCTTTCTTATTTGGAGTGATTCTTACTAACTTCTTTATTAATCACCCCATCGGCCCCCTCCCCTCATCGGGAGGAGACCTGTGCAATGATTAAAACTGGCTTACACCATCACGCTCTGGATTGTACAAATCAATATGCTGATTCTGTACAAGATGGAAGAAAGAGTTCGCGATCTTATGTTCCGTACAGCTATTAACTGACTGGAACGGACCGTGCTTAACCTCTGAACGGATCACTTTCTTAGTGTCCTGAAACAGAGATTTCGCGGTGACCTCTTTCAACCTGGGAGTACTAGATATAAGTTGCCAGACACCCGCGGGGGAGACTTCCATCTTAACCACCGCAAAGGTATCTGACAAATCAAAACAACCAACGTGTATATGATGACGGCCAAAGTACTCCAGCCACTCATCAAAGACATAGCCCAAAGGACTATCTTCTACACGTACTTGATTGTACTTCCAGCACGCGCTGTGAAGTGTCATTAGCATAACACTACCTTACTTTCTTGTTATTTACTTAGCTTGCATACCCCCAAGCCAGGGAAGGATATATCTGTACTCCCGTACATAGATAACCCTGTAGCCACCACCATACCTTTATATGATGATGACTACACAGCCACCTATAAACTGCATGTATACCTAAGGTATCCACACCACTTTACACCACATCGCTCCACATCAAACCACTATGCTCCATATGAGTACCATTATAGTGGTAAAGAGAGTGCCTTAGATATGTGTAAACATGTCTCAAAATATGCCCATTTTTATAATATATAGGAAATAAACGGCCACATAGCATAATAAGCTATTACCTTACTATGATCCGATCTTATGCCCTAAGTAAATAAGCTATTATATGTATATCGGATCGATATAATGTTCCACGTGGAACATACTGACTAACATATGCGGAGATCCAATACACCCGTATATTATTTCCTTACTAGGGTATTAGCTTATTAGCATAATAGCCTATACGTTCCACGTGAAACATATCGAACTTGAATTAGAAGCTTAGCTCTATTCCATCCAGAGCCCACTCTGATACTAATGGGCATATGGTATAGGTAAGTTTGATGGGCTTAGATGAGTAGTTTGTTTCCCCGACGACATGCGCGGAGATAGTATCTTCCTCATCATTAATAACCCACTTGGTAGGTGCTATACCATAGAACTCAGTCATACTAATGACTGCCATTTCCACGGATGGAAAACTATCTTGTATAACACCACACCTGGTCTTAGCCTTATGGACAATCCTATCCCATAGAGTAGGCCGGTCAATCCAAGTTATCACAAATCGCTCTTCGATCATGATTATATTCCTTTCTCTTACTTATATTTAGTTTCCCCATAAGGGAGCACCTCGGAGGGGAATCGAACCCCTCCAAGCCCACCAGGGCGAGGTTACCTACTACTTACAACCTATTACAGGTTGTTCTTGATGCTCTTGAATGTCTCAAGGAATAGCATCTGCTGGAACAGCTTCTTCTGGTCCTCAGCCATCTCTTCCACAGTCTCCTGTGAGAGCTTGTTGAGTGCTTCAGAGTACGTGTTGATAACACCGCTGGCCTGAACGTGGTTCAGAACGGTGTCGTACACTACAGGTGAACCGAGAGCGATTGCACGGTTCTTGGTAGCACCTGTCTCTGGAAGCATGTAGAACTTCTGCTGTGCCAGATCCTTAACGTACAGCTTGATGCGTAGCTCAGCACCGTTCAGCTTCTCGTACTGCTCAATTGCAGTTACGATGCCACTGGTTACGTACTGGCGCTGACGCAGCACCTCGTAGTACTGACGACCCTTCTTGTCCGTCAACAGTCCAGAGTTGATAATGAACTGTGTACGGGAACGGTTGTACTTACCCGAGTACGCCATAGATGGAGTAACGATGTCGCTTGGCTCGATGCGAGTAGCAACTTCTACAAGCTTACGACCGTACTCGAGGTTCTGGTTAGTGAACACATCGAATACACGTCCCATGCTGTAGTCGTTGTCTTGCTTAGCCATGCTGATAGCGTTGCCAGCAATCTGGTCGTAGGTGAATCCACCCAAGATCAGATACTGAACAGCGTCCACCAACATCGTGTGCTCTGCTGACGACTCCACTGATGTGTCAACGAAGGCTGCACGTAATACTTCTTGTGCCTCCTCTGCTGTCATTGATACAGTGTTGGATACATTGAATTCTGACATATTGTCTTCCTTCTTTTCTTATTTATTTGTTTCCTCAGTTCCGCTGAGTTACCGGTACTGCTGTTACTCCTGCATCCCTGCAGTGGTAACGTCCCTAGGTCAGATTTGACCCTGACCCTCCGTTGGACTGGAGTCTAGGTGGATAGCCTAGATAGGGTAACCCGTTAGTCTGTCAAGACTACGAAGTTAGGCTTGATATCCTCTACCCTGACTTCGTTATAATCGTTGCATATGACGACCTCGATATCACCTGTGCCACTGATAACAGTGACACAAAGATCTGCCCCGAGTAGACCAGGTATAAACTTCCTATCTGGATCTTTGCGTACCGAGTTCCATCTGTTTTGTACAGCCAACAGAAGTGAACCTCCATACAGCTCTCTAGGTTGAGGCTCAGGTGTATCTGACCAGATCATTGTTGACCAGGCTAGAATTGTCTCTGACATATATTTCCTTTCTTACTTGTTATTTACTGCAGATGTCTCACGACATGTAGCCACCACCGAGTTACCCCGGTGATGCCAGCCTGTCTAGAGGCTTAGTTACAACCACCACACTCACAACCGCAGTCAGAACAGCAGTGTGTGCGACGTGGTTCCTCAGGTTCAATTACTTCAACCTTTGTAGGAGCAAGCTCACCAGACTCAAACTCATCTAGGAACTTACTCCAGTCATTGTA
>Ga0207957_1000003_pt1 | contig 128309 bp, 189 predicted proteins | sample CryBogCBH27Jun07_FD_184603 | JGI IMG/M metagenome (GOLD analysis project Ga0207957, IMG submission 184603) | Freshwater microbial communities from Crystal Bog, Wisconsin, USA - CBH27Jun07 (SPAdes) | ecosystem: Environmental > Aquatic > Freshwater > Lake | place: Crystal Bog, Wisconsin, USA...
GGAAATTTTAACCCTAGTCCGGGACATGTTTATATGGAATATATGATTATTAAAGACGGTGCTGGCTGTTATCCTTGGATCAAAACATTTATCATATGGCCAAGAAAAACTATCAGCGGTAAACGTATATTCTGGGAAAAGGCTTACAAGCGTAGGGTTTGGGTAGTATGGGGAACTGGCTTTCATATGGAACCCGAAGTGCAATATGCAACATTGTTTGAGATATTAGAGGGCAAATAGTTTGGAAGAATGGGCACATAAAATGTCAATAGTTTTGGGTCAAGAAATTGACCGTGAGATACTTTGGAGTATGTTAAAAGAAATGGGATGGACTCGTGTCATGTTACCTACTACCATAAGTAAAGAGCAAGCTATCGAAATCACTGACTGGTTAGAATTGAATGTTAAACATCCATACGAATCCCATAACAAAGATTTTATATTTGAAAATGTTAAAGATGCCACAACATTTATTTTAAGGTGGGCTTCATGATGTTGTTGATAAATCACGAATACCATGTTGTTGAATTAAACGGGTTCTGGATACCGGATAAAATGTTTGAATGGCTACAACTACGATTGGGACCTGGCGATGGCACACGGTGGTGGTATAAGCACCCTAAGTTATATTTTGCAGATCCTAAGGATCATATGATGTTTTTATTAAGGTGGAGTTCATGAAGAAAATTGTGTTGTGTTTGATTATAATGTTTACTTCTGTATATTCGTATGCAGGCGCACATGCCTTATATGATTTTGGCAGTGCCTCTTATATTATAGAAAGTAACAGACATGAGGTTAGATCCATTGCCAGCATCACTAAATTGTTTACTGCTGTTACCGTTTTAAATAGCGGTGTAGATCTAAATGAAAAGATCAAGGTAGATGGTAAGAGTGGAGGTCATATACCCAGGGGAGTTTATATGACACGTATGGATCTTATGCGAGCCATGCTGATTAGCAGTGATAATAGGGCGGCTGAAACGTTGGCAAATAATCATCCGGGCGGATTTGATAAGTTTATTAAAGATGCTAACGAATACGCATTCAGTAAATCTTTATACAATACCACAATCGTAGACAGCACAGGTCTTTTACCCGGAAATCAAAGTACAGCAACAGATTTAATTGAACTACTATCTTTAATAAAAAATAACGTAATCATACGTTCAATCGCCAGCGACAGAAATGCTGTATTAAATTTTCCAAAAGGAAAGAAACATATTACAATCAACATACACAATACCAATCCAGAAATATTTGTATACGATAATATCTTAATAAGTAAAACAGGATTTACCAATCCCGCAGGACGATGTGTACTGATGCTAATTGAAAAGAAAAAAGAATTATATGGTGTTGTTGTCCTAGGTCAGCGTAATGTAAAATCTAGAAGTATTCTAGTAAAAGAATTACTAAGTGTTGAGCATGAGCCAGAACCTATCCCAAGAATAAACGGAACCTTAGATTTTCGTCAACCGTGAAACCAAATCCAAATGAATCTTATGAATCTTGGTGTGAACGTGTTCGTATGTTTGAACACGGTGCCGCCTTGCAGGAGATTGCTCTGGGTAAAGATCCAAATGAAGTAATGGAAAAAATGAGCCGTAAGATTATGAATAAACTGCTACATCCACTTTACCAAGCTATAAACGAAAGCGTAAAAATAGAAGATGCTAAAGATTCCAGAACCAGCTACGAAGAAAAAATGAAGTACCGAGGATTGGTTGCGGATCATGTTGACAAAGATACATGATTCATCTATAATAAATAAATGTGTAGTAGACCTAATGGCTACTACATAGGGCATAGTGCCCAAATGATTCTTACTTTAATAGGAGAAATATTATGAATCAACTAGTACGTTTCGACACCAACGCTTTAAACAAAGCTCTTTTAGGATTTGACGAGATCTTCAATAACTTTGAACATCGTTTCGCAAATCAAATCAACAACAACTATCCTCCATATAACGTCATCAAAAAAGATGAAAATAACTATGAGTTGGAAGTGGCCGTAACAGGTTTTGCTCCAGAGGAAGTTACCGTTGAAATTGATCAAAATCAATTGATCGTTAAAGGAGAACGTAAGCGTAACGATGATGAAGATACACAATATCTACATCGCGGTCTTGCTACTCGTGACTTCAATCGTGCTTGGACTTTGGCCGAGCACATGGAAGTAGATACAGGAACCATTAAAAATGGTGTACTTCGTATTGCACTCGAGCGTGTAGTCCCAGAAGCACTGAAACCACGTGTTTTAAAGATTACTGCTGAGTAAACTTGTGGGGGCGCCTTTCCCGCCCCCTTTAATAACTTTTAAAATAAAATTATGACAACTGACTCTCAGATCATTGAAAAGAAAAAGGTTACCAGCAAACCTCCAAAAGAACCTGGTAAGTTTAAAGTTCTTGTGTGTAACGACGATGTTACTCCCATGGAGTTTGTTGTCGCTATGTTAGTGGCAGTTTTCAAACATCCACAAGGTAATGCCATTGACTTAACAATGAAAATTCATAACAACGGCGCCGCTGTTGCTGGAATTTATAATTATGAAATAGCAGAACAGAAGCATGTAGATGCTACTGAAATGGCCCGAGAAAACGGATTTCCACTTGTACTAAAAGTGGAGGCTGAATGAGTTTAAAAGAACTTACCGCAGATAAACATAAAGAAGCAGAAACAACACCGTTTATGAAAGCGGTGTTTGATAAGAAATTGCCTCAAGAAATATGGGCAGATTGGACGTATCAAAAAACATTATTCTACGGTGCTATTGAAGGTGCCGCAAGTGCATGTGGTCTATTGGACGACCTATATGGTATCCAACGAACATCTTTCCTATATCAAGATTTTAGCGAATTGTGGTCAAAGAATACTTCTCGACCCGATTTTCGTCCTGTAGTAGTTGACTACTACAACTATATTCTTTCAATTGGTAATGACCCTAACAGGATCATGGCACACCTATACACTTGGCATATGGGTGATATGTTCGGTGGGCAGATGATTAAAAAGATTGTTCCAGGTCCACATCGCAATTTAGAATTTGAAGACCTCCGCACACTGATGACCAACATTCGTGCTAAACTAAATGACAGCATGGGTGATGAAGCCAATGTAGCCTTTGATTGGGCAATATGCATGATGAGGGACTATGACATCAGTTTGGGATAAGTCTATTGCCTGTGCCCAGGAAATCGAAAAACGTTTTAGAGAAACAGGTGAGTTAGTAGAAGTACACAAAGACGAAAGACTGGGGATTTATGACCTAGTGTTTACATCTCTCCGGTATCGTAGAGCACATATAAGCATTGTAGATTCACGCAACGATAAGAAAGTGTGGATGCTACATGTAACCGTATTTCCACAACTTAACGATCCTAGCCCTATTTACGGGTTTGATATTGTAGCAGGTCCTAGTAAAGTTAGCGGCGCCTTTCATGACTTTAGCCCAGCAGGTGATCCTACGAGCTTTATGTGGCTTTGGTATAATGCACAGGTAGACGGTCTAGAATGGAACAAGAAACGTGAGTTGCCAGATTGGGCACAACAAATCTTTAGCCGTAGTATTGTTGCTATCGGAGCAGTAGGCGAAGAAGAACTAGATAGTTTTATTAAAGTTGGTTTAAAGAACTTAGAGTTTTACTTAAACAACGTGGGCAAAGATCAGCAAGATGTTGCTACCTATGAAATGGCGCAAGATCGTTACTGCCGCTATCAAAAGAAGAATCCACATACTCCTAAAGTACTGGTCAATCTAGGGTTTACAGAGCAAGAAGCAGCCGATTTTATAAGGAATAGCTTGTTTCCCGAAATAGAATAAATACTTCTATTATGCGTATAACAGAATTAATACTCGAAGCTCCTTTAGGCCAAGGTCTATACAAGTATGAACAGAACCCTAAGAAAGATAGGGTTCCTACATTCTTAGAAAAGATTATCACAAAACAGCCCTTTACTATCAAAGTTCCCAACGGGCAAGAAGAACAAGTAGTATTTGATCCAGCTCAGTACGAAGAAATTGCTCAACATTTAGAGCAAAGAAGCACCAAGTTTAAATTAAAAACATTAGAAAATCCTCCAAGAATGATTCCATTTGGATACATTGTTAAAACCAAAACATTTGGTGGAGAGGTAGCAGGACAGCGTGAGAAGATCGAACAGGGTCAAATTGGTGAGATTGCTGAACAACTTGAGAAAGCAAAAGCTGGAAAACCATATATTACTTTAAAAGTAGGTAACCGTTCTGTTAATGCAGCCAGTGTAATTAAGACTCCCGAATTAGTAGGAGGAAGAGCTCCTAAGAGTGATATGAGCGTAATGGATCAATCCGGAAAAGCGGTTGCTTGGGTAAGTTTAAAAGGTCGTCCATTCCGTTGGGGTGGTTGGAACCATTTGGCAAGTATCCCAGAAATTGCAAATTGGCTACAAAGAATACGTGAAGAAACAAATGGAGTATTTCAAACTGGACAAAGTTACGGACTACATATAAGTGATAACATAGCTGATCGTATTATTTTTGGTAAAGATTTTCCTACAGGCAAGCCCGGTATTTCTAACGTAGATTGCGTATTAGTAGGCAATGTGTCAATTACTCCTAAGAATGGAGAATTTGTATTAAGTGCTGAAACAGAGTATAAAAATGGTGAAATTCCTAGAGGGGAAGATGCTCCGTATATTGTTATGCGATATATGTTAGGTCGTCCTGATCTTGGATTTAAAAATGCTCGTGCTGAAACTAACACCAAGAGCGAAACACGCAAGGTAAAATGGCTAGACGGCAATTCTGATACTGCTAAATCGCCAGATCTAGGAAGTGGCAAGAACGTTACAAAATTAAAGGGAACAAACTTTGTATCACCGGGTATTGCCAATCAAACCGCAAAATTAGCGGCCAGCAAACAAAAAATGGGTCAAAATCCCGCAAATACCGACATCTAAAAATAGCATCGCAGTTAAGTAGATATATAAATAGTTGACCATGGAAATACTATTTTTACTGCTACTATTGCAGATCAAACATTGGTACGCGGATTTTAAAATCCAAACTTATATGCAAACCGTTAAAAAGGGGGTTTGGTTAGATCCCATTGGTATGACACATACCAGAGATCACATGTTATCCTCTTTCGTGGTATTGTTAATATTTTCCTTAATACATCCTATTGCACCTTTGACCCTATTAGTGGTTGTAGTTTTAGAAGGTATATACCATTATCTAGTCGACTACACCAAAGTAAGATACGGTTCTAAAGATAACACTACACCTTTATTTTGGAATCAATTTGGCCTAGATCAAATGGCCCATCAACTATCATACCTTGTCATAGCATGGTATTTGCTACTTTATTAATCTAGATTAATAATTATACACTAATATAACTCCAGCATACCTGTCAGTAAATACTGGTGATAAGGGAGTTATCTATGAAAAAATTCTTAGTGACGTTTGCATCGATATTGTCGATGACCGTAGTACACGCAGAACTAGTTCAACAATTTAAAGACCCCACATTCAGTGGGCAAGGATGGTCTAGCCAGGTTCTTACACTAGAACAAATGCGCCAATCGGCACAAAGTTCAGTAGATTCTAAAGCATCATCAGCACAGGCGGCCGCAGATGCTGCTGCTCAAAATACCCCATTGGCTAAATTCATGGCGTTGTTTACCGGACAGGTTTACAGCCAATTAGCCACACAATTGACAAACAATTTGTTTAAAGATTGTACAGCGGGCGGAGGAGCAAGTTGTTCTAATGGTAACTTTATGGTAACCGATACACAACAAATTCAATGGTCAAAAGTAGGAAATAATGTCACATTGAATGTATATGATGGTACAAAAGTTAATGGAGCATTTGTTGCCAATGCTAGTCCGACACAGACTATTGTGGTTCCAGTTTCGAGTTTTAGTTTTTAAGGAGCGATAGATGAAAACATTTAAATTAGCAGCTATGGCTCTAGCAGTAACAGCACTAGTAGGCTGCTCAACCGTACGTCCATTAGGTGAGGTTGCTGTCAAAGAACAACCAAAAGAGTCAACAACAATTATTAAAGAAATTGATACACTACCAGCACCGGCAGGTCCTAAGGTTGCTGTAGCAGTTTATAGTTTTAAAGACCTAACTGGACAACGTAAACCAAGCACTACACTGAGTTTGTTTAGTACGGCGGTTACACAAGGTGCTGAAAGTTATTTGATCAAGAGCCTACAAGAAGCAGGCAACCGTCAATGGTTTACGGTAGTCGAACGTACTAACTTAGACAATCTGTTAAAAGAACGTCAAATGATCAAGCAGACCCGCGAAATCTACGAAGGGGCTAATGCTAAACCACTTCCTCCATTGACACTAGCAGGTGTTATTGTTGAAGGCGGTATCATTGATTATAATAGCAACGTTCTAACAGGTGGTACAGGATTTGCTGTGTTAGGTATTGGTCCTTACACACAATATACACAGGATCAGGTTGTTATTAGTTTGAGACTAGTAAGTGTTCAAACTGGTGAGATCTTGACTAGTGTTACTATTGAAAAGAACTTATTGAGTACACAAGATGGTGCTACAGCAATGAGATTCTACGATCAGGGTACAAAGTCGTTTGAGTTTGATTCAAGTCAAACGTTCAATGAACCTGGGAACTACGCACTTCGATCAGCAATTGAGCAAGGTATTGTTGAGTTGGTGAAGAAGGGTGAAAAATTAGGTCTTTGGAAATATAAGGAGGCATCCAATGAGTTGGTTCAAAAGGAAACCCCGAGTAAAGGAACCGTCAACACCGACGAGTCACCGAAGCAGTCCGACAAGTGAAAGACTACGGAGAGAATTGATCGAGAAACATCGAATCATTAGAGAGGAAAACACTAACAATAAGGAAACCTCGGAGCAAAAATTATGATTAAAAAATTACTAGCAACACTAATCGCAGGTATTTTCGTTGGTTCTGTTTATGCACAAACAGCACCTACAGCCCCAACACAAGCATCTGCCCCAACAATTACACAAGCATCTACAACTCGTTTTGCATCGGGCGTAACAGCATCATTGAATGCGAGTACAACAAACATTATCTATCTAGAGCAGACAGGTAATAGTCCTACTATCAGTATTAACCAAGACGGTAATAGTAACCGTGCTGGATCTGATAGTGCTGGAACAATTAACAGCATGGTGCTAAATGGTAATAACCAAATTGTTACTATTGATCAAACTGGTAACAACAACATTATCAACACAATGAAAATCATTGGCAACGATGCTAATGTTTACCTACAACAAGCTGGTACAGGTAATACGGCTGTCGTAAGTTGCGGCTTGACAACAAGTTGCGCTGGTCAAGCAAGTCAGAACCAAAATGCATTGTTAGATTTGCGTTTTGCTGGTAACAGCAACGCCTTAAACTACACAGGCAATGGTGCCTCATTACAGGCCGCTGGTTATGTAACAGGTAATGGTAACACACTTAGTTTACAACAAACTGGTACAGCTGGACAACAAATGTTAGTTAACCTAGCTAGCAGTGACAACAATACCGTAAATGTATTACAATCTAGTGCTTCTATGAGCAGCCTGGTATTGTCACAAAATGGTACAGGTGGCACAACATTTAATATCAGCCAGACTGGTGTATACTCTAATGTAGCCAACATCCAAGCAACTGCTGCCGGTGGTAGTTTTAATATTATCCAACGCAGCCATTAATAAGGGGCGGCTGTGAAAAAATGGTTGCTACTTCTTTCGTGGTTAATTTCAACGGCGGTATTTGCTGAAATTGGATCAGTTACTGATCTTACAGGTACCGCTGTTATTAAGCGTGGTAAAGAAACCGTTGCCATCGCTAAAGGCACACCTGTTGAAACTAACGACAAAGTAGAAACTAAAAACGGTATTGTTAATATTAAATTCAAAGATGATACTACCGTTAAAGTAACTGAAAACTCTAGCCTAGTAATTGACGACTTTGTATACGACCCAAAAAATTCTGCAGGTGGAAAACTTAGTCTTAAGGCTGCTGCCGGAACCGTTCGATATGTATCTGGCAATATTGCACATAACAATCCCAACTCTGTAAAGATTAATACTCCTACTGCGGCTATTGCTGTTCGTGGAACTGATTTTGTTATGGCAGTTGACGAGACTGGTAAAAGTCTTGTTATGCTAATGCCAACTTGCGAAATAGAACAAAGTGTTAACCTAAAAGGATTGACCTGTGGCAGTGGTAAGATTGATGTAGATAGCGGCAACACCATTGTACGATTAGATCAACCGTATCAAGCAACCATTGTTGAGACTGCTGCCAATCCTCCTAGCCTACCTGTTATTGTTAATTTAAGCAACACGCCCATAGGAAATAACCTTATTATTCGTCCACCGATGACTATGTCTGGACAAAGTATCCAGCAGGCTGCTCGAGCTGCCGCAGAGAAAACAGGCGATGCTAAGAAAGAAGATAAACAACAAATGGCGCAGGCTGAAGCGCAGGCTGTTCAAGAGCAAGAGAAACAACAGCAACAACAACTTTTAGAAGCACAGGCCAAAGAAGATGCAGCGCTTGCTGAATTATTAAAATTAAAAGATCAAGGAGTTGATGTTAAAAGCAGTAGCAATACTGACGAGCATGTAGTCCGTATGTACAAAAACGACAATCCTAATTTGAACCAAACTGGTTGGGCATGGATGGGATTGAGTCCAAACGGTAATAACTTTACAGCAATCACATTAACAAATGACACCAAGGCTCTTGTAGTTGTTACACAGGACAGAATTACAGATGCTATGAACTTCAGTGGTCCTTACGGCAAACCTCAAGGTATTATTACTATTAATCAAAGTTACAAATGAAAAAATTATTCTTTGCCTTAATGATGCTATTATGCTGTGTTAAAGTATTTGCACAAGCGTATGACTCGATAGCCACTGCTTATGTTACCACAACTATATCACAGAACGTTGTGTTTAACAGCACCATGCAGGCTGGAGGTACATTTACCTTTAGCGTACTGGCACACAATGGCGGTGGCAGGGCGGGACAAAGTGATACGGCCAACGTTAAGATACAATTTTATACAAGTTCGGGATCATTAGTAACCAGTGTAAACTCAAGTTACAACGCTAACTTACCGAACCCAAACGCAGTATGTGGTAATCCCTGTATTGATACTAGTGTCCCTTGGACAACGGTAACTACGTCGGCCACACTGACTTCAACACAGGCTGCAAGTGTAGCATACGCCAAGGTCAGCATGTACGGTATTGATGGTAGTTATTGGGCCGGAGATTACGGTCCTTGGTACCGTGCTCCTACTCTACAACTTAACGGTAGTGGCAACTTATTGTATAATCCAGAGTTTGGACCATACAATGGTGTAACAGCACAGGGCTGGACCAGTAGTCCCGGCTTCGGTGCTTGTCAAGGTGCTTGGGGCGGATCAAATGCTTGTATTGTTAACAGCGACGGTGTACCGGGTACAAGTACAACAGGATTAGTTGCTAACCAAAACGGTGGCGGCCCAAGTTCCACTGGTGGTACTACAAGTGGACAGGCCGGCGGATACAATAGCACCATGAGCGTGACTAATGCCGGTACAGGAGCAACAGCAGGTTCACCACCTGCTCCTACCTTGGTCAGCACAACTACAACTAATACAACATCTACGATCATTGTAGGCAATCAACAACAAACCATAACAACACCAGTGACTACAAAAACTTATAGTGACGGAACACATACAACTACAAACGGAACTTCAACTACTACAACGGTCAGCAATACTGCATTTACCGGAGTTCATTTCGGTGCTGCCCAAGTAGCAGACGTTCAATGGGATGTATATGCTTGTACTCAAACTAGTACCTGTAATATCTATAGCACAATGCCCGGAGGAACATACAATACAGGAAGTTGGACCCCTATTGGTAGTAATCAATATATCACATTTATACCTAATACAGCATCAGACTCCGCTACAAATCCTTGGAGAATGATTCTAGTTAATAGTGACGGAACATTTACTGATTTAGGTAGCTGTACGATTACCGTACAAGGTACAGATAGTGCAGGCAACATTTACTTATTTGTTACAAATGATAATTGGAACGGAACTTTATTAAGCGGCAACCTGGGACTAACCGGGCAAGGTATGACGTTTACAGGAACAGCAAATCCTTCAATGTCCGATACAAACTCATTAGCAGGTAACATGAGTCCTACACCACTGGCTCCTGGACAGAGTGGAGGTGGAGCAGCTCCTACAATTACCAGTTCAACTACAACAAACAGCGTGAGTTCAAGTTCGAATGTGGGGGCAACAACTACCACAACCAACACATATAACTGGAACGGAACAACGTATACAATAACTGGCACAGGAACTCCTACTACTATTACTACCGTTACAACTCCTGTAACAACTAATACATGGAGTGACGGATCAACTACTACAACAAATGGTAGTAGCACTACAACAAATTCTACAACTTGGAACTACACGGTAACCGGTCCTACTAATGCTCCTACAAGTCCTTATGTAGGAACAAACGTTAATGGTGTTTATATAACTCAAGTCAACGCAGGCAGTAGCAATAATACAACTGCTGACCAAAGTGGTCATGGTAACTATATGAATATTACATTAGGTGGAAGTAATAATACTACCAATGTTGGTCAAGGCTATACATTTAATACTATTGGCACAGCAAGCGAGTCAGCAACTGCTAGCAATTATAACGTACTAGGATACAACACATCCGGAAACACTAATACATTGGTTAGTTCTCAATTGGGATTATCAAATAGTGTTATTATCAGCAGTAGCGGTAACAACAATACTTCTACAATAACCCAATCGGGCAACAATAACCAAATGTATAGTTTAATAAACGGAAATGGAAACGCATTATCATCTTCACAAACAGGAAATAGCAATATTGCTTCCACTAGTTTATACGGTAATAATAACGTGGCCAGCATTTCACAAACTGGTAGCAACCACGGTGTTGTAATAACTTTGGTAAATGCGGGTGGTGCCAACAATGCAAGCGTGGTCCAAACGGGCACAGGAGATGCTTATAGCCTACAACAAACCTGTACAAACTCAGCTGGATGCTCGGTCTCAGTTATTAGAAACAAATAATTTTTGCAATAAATAAGTGATGAGAATAGCTGAATTATTAGAAGATGTACGCCAGGCATTAGACTATGCTACACAAGCACACGCTGGCCAAACTCGCAGTGGCGGTGAACCATATATCGGACACCCTGTTAGAGTAGCAAATACTATTAAGCAATATAAGCAATCGCACAATATTGATGCACTAATTGCAGCCGCATATTTGCACGATACTATCGAAGACACTGATACTACACACGAAGCCCTGCATGATTTGTTCGGCGGATTAGTTGCCAGTCTAGTGTTAGAACTTACTAGTGATTTGGATCAGATTAAAAAGGTAGGCAAGAAGGAATACCTTGCCAAGAAGATGGCACACGATATGAGCAGTTACGGCCTAGTTATAAAACTAGCAGATAGATTAGATAATGTGCAGGACATTGCCACTGCTAAAGATGCAAACTGGCGAGCACGTTACAAAGCAGAGACCCTACATATCATGGATTATATTGAGAAGAATCGTGTATTGTCCGGCACACATAAAAAGTTAGTTAAGTTAATTAGAGATAAACTACAAGAAATACCACAATGAAGAAAATATTATTATCTCCATGGTTGGCATTAGTAACACTTGCGATAGTCTTAGGCGTTCGATTTGCTGACTTTAGTTTTGTGGAGTCAGTTAGACTCCGTTATTTTGACCAGTTAGTTACTAGTCAACCTGCAAAAGACATTCCTGTACATACGGTAAACATAGATGAGGAGACGTTAGACAAGTATGGACAATTCCCATTCCCAAGATCAACCTATGCCGCTATTATTGAAGACCTTTATAAGCGTAACGCCGGGCTTGTTGTTTTTAATATTCTTATGCCAGAGAAAGACAGATTTGGCGGTGATTATGCCCTATTTAGGACTATCGAGCAATATCCTACCGTACTTCCTGAAGTAGCAAGTACTAAAGGTAAAAATAAAACATTTGGATCTGCTGTACAAATAGTAGGACAAGATCCACATGGTATGCTAGTAGAGTATCCGGGTATTATTGCTAACATACCTATACTAGAAGAACGTGCCGCAGGTGTAGGCGTTGTAAATACTTTTCCAGAAATTGACGGTGTTGTCCGTCGTATGCCTTTGTTGATCATGAGTGAAGACACGGTGCATCCTAGTATAGCACTTGAAACTCTACGCCTAGCAGCAGGTGATACAAAGATACAAGTTAAGATTACAGACATGGGTGTAGAAGCACTTCGTGTACCTAAGTTAAGTAAGATCACGGTAGATCCTTTGAGTCGTATATGGATCGATTGGTCGGCTACTCCTAAGGAACATAGCTTGGCCAACTTACCAAAAGATTTCAACGGTGAGATTGTTATTGTTGGTTTAAGTGCGGCAGGTTTAGTGAATCCTGTTAGTACTGCCAAAGGTGAAGTATGGCCTCAATATTTACAGGCCAGTTTGCTAGGAACAATGTTGAACGGAACAACTATTCAACGTCCTGTATATGCTGACACTTTAGAAATTGTGTCATTAATTGTAGCAGGACTATTATTATTATTTTTAACAAGGTGGATGTATGTCGGTATTGGAACTATGGTTCTTCTTAGTGTGGCTAGCGTATATGGTAGCATGTGGGCTTATGCTAATTACGGTATTCTTTTTGACATTACTGCCTTTGTATGCGGTATTGTATTGGTCGGGCTACATGCCTATGTCGCCAAATTCCTTGACGAATACTTCCAAAAATCTTTAATCAAGAAACAATTTGGAAGTTATGTAAACCCTGTCATTGTTGAACGTTTACAAAAGAATCCTGAATTTATTAAGTTAGGTGGTGAGAAAAAAGACCTTACTATCATTATGAGCGACATGCGTAACTTTACTGGACTAGGCGAAACCTATGGTGAAGACGTTGTAGCATTTACACAGACAATGAACCGTTACATGACTGCTATTGCAGAACCCATTCTACGAAACAACGGTTGTTTAATCAAGTTTATCGGTGACGCAAGCCTACACGTACACGGGGCTCCTATTCAGGAGGAACAAGATCCAGATCACGCACATGCCGCAGTACGCACAGGATTAGAAATGATCCATGCTGTTGAAATGTTTAACATTGAATTAGAAAAAGAAGGCAAGCCGCACGTAGGTATGGGACTTGGTATCAACACAGGTCCTACACTAATCGGTAACATTGGTAGTAAAGACCGCTTTGGTTATGACGTATTAGGCGACTCAGTTAGTTTAACAGCACGTTTAGAAAGTCAAACTAAAAATTACGGACAAGTAATTATTATTAGTGAGTTTACAGAGAAGCGTGTCAATGATGTTTATTTTACATTACCACTTGATTGTATTGCTGTTAAAGGTAAGACAATAGGTGTTAACATCTTTACCGTATTCTACATGCCAGACGAAACCGTTGCCGATGCTTGGAATAGTGCTAGAGAGAAACACAAGGAAATGTTGGCATTGTATCGAGCACAAGAGTGGGACAAGGCTATCACATTATGTAACGAACTTACAGGTGAGTTTGATAGTAAGATGGATCATTACTATGAAAAGTGGATTGATCGTATCGCCGAAATGCGTACAAGAGATCTGCCTAAAGATTGGGATGGTACATATCATGCTACTTCGAAGTGATGATATCTTAGATGAAATGACTAGGGTTTGGATTATGATGTACTTCTGGCCTTACTTTTTAGCAGGTAATGTTGATAACTTTAAAGAAATAGGGCGAATGTATCGCCCTATGTGTAAGTATTAAAGTGCGCCTAGTGCTTTACAATAGCCGATCATAAATCTCTTACATTCCTCATTGATATGATTAAAATCTATCTCATGCCACTTTGATTTACCAACCGTTGTAGGATCTAATCCGTATGTAGAATATTCTATTAAGAACCACCAAGGTGGACCACTAAATGGTTTTATGTCATTCACTAGCTCATCAACCCAGTCATAAACCATTAATTGATCACACTTATCATTATACCATATAGGTTGGCCTTCGACTATCTTAAACTTAAATCCGTACTTTTCTGCGTTTAAATCAAAATCGCTTTTATAATAATTTCCATCATTAGGGTGATGAATATGTAATGGATGCCACATCCATGAAGGCATTTTATTTTCTATAAACCATTCGTTAATCTTTTTATAATCTTCAAATGTTTCATACGGTAGACCTGCTATTAACCCAGCAGTTACATTTATTTTTGTTTTCCACTTATCGTGATAGATATAAGGAAGATATTCTTTACCATGTTTTGAAGACCACGGCTTCCCTATCATCTTTGCATTATCTTCCTGAAAACTTTCTATACCAAAAAACGTACCCACTAGCCCGTTTTCTAAAAACATATCTTCCTGCTCGGGATGTGCGTGTAATAAATCTGCCCTTAAAAATGTAGAATATTCCAACTTAAAAGGTAAAGATTTAGACATGTTAGTAAATGCCTCTACAAAATCGCTGTCTGCATTGAATGTATCATCAGTAACCGTATATCTTGTAGTACCAAAGTTTTCGTAATTATATATTAACTCTTCTCTAATGCAATCTATATGTTTAGTAAAATCATTTTTACTTTTTCCTATATGGGGATATCTACAAAAAGCACATTTGAAAATACAACCTCTAGCAAACTCAATAGATAATGCCTCTCCTGGTTGAATGCAATCTCGCTTATGCCATTGATGACTAGAACGTGCAAAGTCAAAGGTATTAGGTGTAAGATGTTCTGGTAAGTGTTTATTACCGTCTGCAAGTTCAAACCCCGGATGTAGTGTCCCTTTATAGTAGTGATCAAACAATGCCAATGTTTGATTTTCTCCGTAACCTTTTATAACATAATCAAACAGCAGTCTGTTGGCAAATCTTTTACTCCAAATGAAACTGGTACTACCACCTACTATAAATTTAATATTAGGGTAACGGTCTTTTAAATTTTTAAATAAATCTACTATACGGGGAACATAACTCTGCAATCTAGGATGTCGATAATCTGCCATAAAACCTAAACCAATAAATTTTGTCTCAGGTGTTATAAACTTGTTAAGAAATTTATGTAAATCTTCTTGAGGAATTAGATGTATAAAGTCAATGACCTGTATATCATAACCGTTATTTCTTAAATGAGAAGCAATACGATGAGTGCCTAATGATCGAACTACTGATCCATCTCTGTGACAAAGTATTGTAGAAAGGAAAATTCCGTGCATATTGTAAAAAAAATATTTATACTCACATGAGATAGTAAATACAAAATGCGATTACCACTTAACAAAATTAAAAGTCTTCAACAACAATTAGCTGAACATCCGTTACTCAACGACAACATTATCACAGACATAACAGGTATCCAAATTTTTATGGAGAATCATGTGTTTGCAGTATGGGATTTCATGAGCCTAATTAAAAGTCTTCAACACTATGTCTGCCCTAGCACAACTTGTTGGGTACCTCGACAAAAAATTAGAAGCGGAACAGCACGTTTGATCAATGAAATTATTTTAGGTGAAGAAACAGACCTTGATATTGACGGTGTTAGTAGTATTAGTCATCACGATCTATATTGTCAAGCAATGCTAGAAATAGGTGCTGATGCTAGAATGATCGAGTCTTGGACTCATCAAGTGTCTATTCAAGGATTTAGAGGTGCTATCGAAACATGCGGAGTACCAAATGCTTCTATGAAATTCATGCAAAAAACATTTGACTTTATAGATACCGGAGAAGCACATACAATTGCCGCGGCATTTGCATTTGGAAGAGAAACAATTATTCCTAATATGTTTACTAGACTTGCTGAACAATTGAATATTACAAAAGCAGATTGTCCTAAGTTCCATTACTATTTAGAACGACACATTCAACTTGACGGTGAAGAACATGGACCTGCTAGTCTCGCTATGGTAGAAGACCTTTGTGACCATGATCCAGTAAAAATACACGAAGCGGAACAGGCAGCATTAAAAGCAATTAGAGCAAGAATTACATTTTGGAATGATGTTGCAGATGTAATTAGAAAAAAGAAACACGAGTATTACTACAACGCTTTATAATGCCCACAAGTCTTTGATATAGTTTTTTAAAAAGTCATTAAACTTTTGTTCAACTAACTGCCAGTTTATATTTTGATTAAATGTTTTTGCAGTTTCTTTCAAAGGTAGACCAAGGGTACTTAATTCAGTCAATGCCCAAGTAGAAGGAGTCTGTTTACTTTTTAATTCATTGTTCAATGTTGATGCCCAATCCATTGCAATAAATTCATCGCAGTGATCAGTATACCATATCTGCCTACCTTCTACTACACGAAATTTAAACCCATATTTTTCTGCGTTCAGATCAAATTCACTTTTGTAGTACATAGGTCCTCTCCAAATATTTAAGGGATGCCACATGGCGGATGGTATGTTATTATCTACAATCCATTGATTTACTTTAGAAAAATCTTCATAGTACTCGTTTGGAAACCCTATTATCAATCCCATAGTAAGGTGTATTTGTTTTTGCCATTTTTCATTATATAGATAAGGTACATAATCTTTGGCGTGCTTTCCTGACCATGCCTTACCTACCATTTTCGAATCCTCTGGATGAAAGGTTTCAATACCAAAGAACGTAGATACCATTCCGTTCTCTAAGAACATGTCTTCTTGTTCAGGATGGGCATGTATTAAGTCAGCTCTTGTGTATGCTACATATTGAAGTTTAAATGGCAACGACTTAGACATTTCTGTAAATGCAATAACAAAATTGTTATCAGCATTGAATGTATCATCTGTTACAAAATACACGGTGGTACCGAAGTTTTCGTAATTATAGATTAGTTCTTCTTTGATACATTCCATTTCTCTAGTAAAATCATTTTTACCTTTTCCTATGTGAGGAAATCGACAGAATGCACATTTAAAAATACATCCTCTAGCAAATTCAATTGGTAATGATTCGCCGGGTTGAATGCAATCACTAGAATGCCATTTGTGTCTTGACGTATTAAATTTAAAATGCTTTATCTCGTCAGTGACAATGTGTTCAGGAAGGTGTTTATTTCCGTCTGTAATTTCAAAGGGAGGATGTGCTGTTCCTTTATATACATGATTAAACAATGCCAATGTTTGATCTTCACCGTATCCTTTTACATAATAATCGAACAACGAACCATTTGCAAATCTAGGACTCCATACATGTATGTTAGGGCCACCGAATATAAATTTTAGTTGAGGATACTTCTTTCTCAAACTCATCATTAAGGTTCCGAATTTTGTTTTTAAAGATATTATGTTAGGATTGTTAGGATCTGACATCATACCATATCCTATGAATTTAGTTTCAGGAGTTATAAATTTTTCAATTAGAGCTTCAATTTGATCATTCTCTAATGCGTATACAAAGTCTATAACTTGAATATCATATCCGTGTTCACGAAGATACCAAGCAACTTGGTAAGGACCTAACGGTCTATATATTGCAGTTTTACGATGTGGAACACAAGCTGAAAGGAAAATACCATGCATAGAATAATATTTATATGCGTACATAACTCCTATAAATATCTTAATGCAAACATACACTTGGATTCCGGGCACAGAGCCTGAATTAGATAATATCTTTGAACAAGCAAGACAGATTCAGTATAACGACCGCAGTCATCGATTGTGGGAAAACTATGATTTAAAAAGTTTCGAGGAAGTTTCTGCACTAACAATTTCATTCAATGACGATTTTGTTCCTGAAGTATGTTCTAGTATTTTAACAAGAGACTGCTGGCCAACTAATGCTTACAGGATTTTAAATAGGACTTGGCGCCATACAAATAGATTAATAGGTGCAAGAGAAACAATTAGCCCAGAGTTTGCCGATTGTGCCCGCAGTCAGATAGAATGGCTCAATGGCAACATAGAACCGGATTTGATTTTTATAAGCAGACAAACAGATAACTGGATGAAATGGGTTGTTAAACACTTCGATCAGGGTTATAAGATGAAGTTTAAAATTGCCGACGGTAAGTATCTTACCTGTCCTAACGAATGCGATGATTCGTGTTGGCAACATATCATATACCAAGGAAGCAAGAAGTTTTTAAAAGGTTGGAAAAAGAGAGATTAATCGTCGCCGGCAGCAGATTTAATTTCTTCTTTAGTTGCTCTTCTTCCTTTACCAATTGGTGGAATTGGATCTTCTTTTTTCTTTGTAGTATTAATATCTTTTTCTGCTTCGATACGTTCACGTTCAATAGTCTTACCGCGTAATTCCATAACGGTTTCTACTTTTTGATTAAGACGTATAAGATCATTATCGAGCATACGAATACGATCAATGAGTGCGATAAGAGTTCCATTGGCTTGTCCTATAACAGGTTTAATTTCTGTGGTCACCCAAGTCCACACATAGTATATCATGTAGCCAACACCAAATGCCGCTACAATAGGAAATCCATATTTGTTAATTAGTTCTGCTAAATCCATGATCTTTCTCTTTACAATTATCAAAATGGTACCTGGTCATATTGGCACCTTTACCTGTTAATCCACAATGCGGACAGGTCCTTATAGGTTGTCTTGCTTGTGCATCTTTAAGTGCCTTTTTCCATTCTTCAGAAAATTCACCTCTAACTTTTCCTTTGTGTGCTTCAGCAATCTTTTTTTTATGTTCTTCGCTTTTAGGTTTACCAGCGTTACCTTTAGCGTTCGTATTACCAAAATATTTAGACTTGTTAGATTTTGGCTTTCTATTTTTTGCTTTCCATTCTTCACTTTTAGGAGAAGTTAAAATTTCTCGAACAATTTCTTCACCTGTCATTAGTTTTGCTAACCCCATCCACGCCCTTTTATCTTGATGTCGACCATATTGTTCATATAGTTTTCGATGTGCTTCTGCATGTTCTTCTATCGTAAGTGCCACCAAATTAGATGGGTCATCAGTACCACCCATATGCTTAGGTAAAATATGATGTAAATGTTTCATACATTTATTTATCTATTTTATCTATTATGTTTGGTTAGTTGTACCCTCTTACAAATTGCTCTAGCTCATCTAATTTAACTAGTGCTAGTCCAGATTCTGTTTTAACCACTCTAAAATAATCCCCTGGCATCCAACCTAGACTTTTTACATCAAGTTCAGGATCTAAAACAATTTTGTCTTTGTATAAATCCCAAGTATAATCCATGTATATCATCTTAGTCCTTTCGTTGATCTACCAGACCGTCCATTATCAATCCTCAAATGTTATAGAAATATACATAGCATATATTGCAACAATAGATGCAAGTATAACTATTACTTTCATAATTAGCTCATGGTGATCCATATTAGTCTTTCCTTTGATCGGCTTGTTCTGCTCTAGCAATTCTGTCGTAGTCGGGTTGTAAGCCTAGTGCGTGACTTACTTTAACATCGATACGCTGTAGTTGATTAGTCATAGTATCAACACGGGCATCTAAACCTTTAATAATGCCACCCATACCATTGACTGAACTAGTAACACCTGCTAAAATAAACTTTAGAGTTAAGAAAACAAAATAGCCAGCGGCCATTGCTCCTGCAATAGGAAACCCAAGTTCTGCTACTAATTTAAAAAATTCACCCATCTCTTGCTCCTTTACTACTATTTAGTTGGTATATAAATAAATTTATGAAAGCCGCAATATTATTACAAGGTGACCCTCGATTTTGTGCAGAATTTGATCGTTTTTTGGAAAATCTAAGAGGATTTGACCAAGTAGATTATTTCATGTACATGTGGGAAGATAACACTCCTACTGAAAATATATCAGGAAGTGGAGGATACGAAGTAGTAGCACCTGCTTGGAGGCACATTAATAAAGAATGGGCGTTGAGTAAATTCCAAGAATTACTACCGCAAGGACATCGAGTTGTATCATTGGAGTTAGGAAACCAAAACGATGTTCCTATTGTAGATGTTACAGATAACGTATGTGTCTCAGCAAGACCTAAGAATATGTGGAAAATGCTGTATAGCCTTTATACCGCCAATCAAGCCCGTGTAAAGTACGAACAAGACAACAATTTTACCTATGATGTAGTAATAAGAACTCGACCCGATGTTGCATTATTAGATGCAGTGAATGCGTCTGATATAAAAAACAGGCTAAACAATGAGCCAAATCTGGTTATTATACCTAATAATAAACGATGCGGACATGGTGGAATATGGATGTGTGATCTTTTTGGTATGGGCACTTCAGAAACTATGACAAAATATTGCGACTTATACAATCAAATATTAGACCATCACAGACAAGGAACGATCTTTCATCCAGAAACTATGTTAGGAAAACACTTACAAAAGAACGATTGTAGGTATGATGGAATGGGATTCAATATAGAGTTTAGACACATGGGCAAGTGGCGTGATATAAACTCTGGAGAGGAATGGCCATCGACTAATGTGCCAGGGTGGGATAATAAGATTTATATCAGCGATTTTGGTCGATGGGCATAATGTCTTTTAATTTCAAGACATAGTCGCTACAGATAGCATAACATTCGACATCTTTAATTTTATCAAATTCAGGATCATTCCATTCGGGCATGACCATAATACCGAACTTTCCAACTTCTTTATCTGGATATGTCCAAATAAAACCTTTGCTAGTTAATGTATAGTCATCTGTGTTATGCCAAAAATAGTTTAACTTAATATCATTTTGACAATACTCTAATGCAGGTAGATGTTTACAATGTATCCATAGCCCGGGTTTCTTAATAAATTCTTCAGTAACGTGATACTGCGGACCGTCATGTCCTAAGTATAACCTATCTTCAAACACCCATAAATCTACTTCACAATCAAATCCTTGCTCCATTGCAGAAATAATGGTAGCGGGACGATTTTCTATTTGTTTATTAGGACCTTTAGTTAGCCCACGGTGTGCAATTAGTTTCATTCTTTATAGTGATTTAAAAAATATTCTAAGTCTTCGGGTGTACCTATGCCCCACATCTTAGGAATCTGTTTGATTTTAATTTTCTTACCATCGCCTATTGCTTCGTTAAACACAGGACAAACATAGAACTCGTTATTGGTACGAATGTCTTTTTCAATCATTTGTTCCGCATACTTAACATAGTCGCTACCTTTCTTCCAGAAGTAGATACCTACCGTAGCATCATCACTGATAGGATTCTTTTCTGCAACTTCTGCAACAAATCCATCATTGCCTACACGGGCAAATGACCATTTAGGATGCGTGGCTTTAAATGTTACAATGCCGCCATCGACTTCATCTGCTGTGAATCCGTATAAACATTCGTTTGAATTCCATTCAACGAATTGATCGCTGTTAGCCATTAGTAAAGGTTCATCGCTATTAATAAGTTCTTTAGCAAGCAATGTTGTACGAGCAGCACCGTCAGTGATACCATCTACTTGTACAATGTCACATCCCGGAGCGATAAGGTTTAGTAATTGTTTTAGGTTATATTTTTCGTAGTGTTCTTTTTGTACAAGGAAAATATAGTGTGCTTCTACATTTAAGTTTTCAACAACAACCTGAATCATAGGTTTGCCGTTAACTTCAATCAAAGGCTTAGGAAATGTATAGCCTGCTTGAGCAAATCTGCTGCCAGCGCCTGCCATAGGAATTAGTACATTCATCTTATTGTTTCTCCAGGGGATTTTTTTAGTGCTTACACCGTTAAGAATGTCAACGGCTTCTTGAATTTTATCTTTGGTAAGGTCATAACTATCACGTACAGGTACTAAGTGAGCACCACTATCTATAGCACCTTGACGGCCAATGTGGCTATCTTCGATAATTACCGTGGTCTTAGGTAATGCGTTCATAGCAATCATGCACTTCCAATACATCTCGGGGTAAGGTTTAGTCCTGCTAACATCTTCATTAGAAACAAAATAGTCAACAAACTCTAACACACCTATGCTCAAGAGGGCTAGTTTAATAGTTTCTCTAACACTATTACTGGCTACAGCAATCTTAATTCCCTGACTATTCAATTCAGCAAACATTTGGCGTAGGTGATTGTTTCTAGGAAATTCTTTGATCAGTTTGAATGTAGCCTTTTGTTTATCTTCCCATACTTGATTAAAAAATTTACGATCTAATCCTTTACGTTCGGACAGCATTTCTAATTTGCGTGTGGTACTTAATCCATCATATGTGCTAAGATGTTCTTCTTTTGAGATAACAAACTGAGGACTAACTCTAGACAATGCGGCATTGAGCGCCTCGTAGTGTAGTTCTCTACTTTCTATCAGTACTCCATCAAGATCGAATATAATTAACTTATTCATGCTGTAGGATCTTCTGCAATTGGTAAGTGCGGATGCTTATCTGCGGTGTACGCAGATTTGCCTAATCTGTTTATAGTGTAATCAAAATTTCCAAGGCATAATTTTTTGCCGTGTAGTTTAAAATAAGTTCCGACAATATGTTCTAATGCCCAATTATGTACATCATTTTCCCAATTAGGGCAACACTCGATCATATATTTGTCAAACTCTAAATATAGATCGCACCAGAATTTTATTCCTTGTTGTGTTCCTACAAAGAATTGATCGTTAGGTTCTGTTTTATGAGCACCCATTAATGTACGACAAAATATAATTTCGTTGTTAACCAAATCCAGAGAAGATATGTCTAAATCTTCATAAAGACTTCCATCCGGTCTGATTCTAATAACAATGTCGTATTGTTCTTGTATCAAGTCAAATGCAAGTTTTAAACAATGTATTTGTCCTATTCTTCGATCATACCACCATTTCAATTCGCTAAAATTTGATTCAGGACGGTGTGATGGTAATGTTCTTTCCACCTGAGGTGTTATTGCTAATTTTTTAAGATGTATGTGAGCTGGCAATATTTTATTGATCTTTTCATACCCATGCTCGATCGTGTCAACCCATGTGCTTTCCCATAAATTTACGTATAGATCAGCAGTATCAAATCCTTTTAATTGATTCAATCCTATAATAAATTCTCTAGTAAATCTCGGCAGACCTGCCGTGATAATAGCAACTCTCATTCAGTAATTTCTATCCAAAAATGTATGCCGTGAATAAACTCTACTACCAATCCTGTACCTTCAACAGCGTCACGAGCCGCACGTTGGATGTCTTCTGTGAAAGCATCGTCGCCTGTAATAACTCCGCCGACTTTCATCTTAGGTAAGAAATTTAAAATATCTTGTTTAACTGCTTCGTAAGAATGATCGCCATCAATCATTAGAAAATCAATACTTCCGTCGGAATATCTATTAACTGCATTGCTACTGGTATCCTGCACTAGATTATAATAACCTTCAACTGGTTTTAATCTCTCACAGAATTCTTCAACGCCATATCCTTCCCATTCTTCGGGATGTTCTTGGGAAGAGTTAGAATAATGTCCCAACGGCAACATAGGATCAATGCAATCAAATTGAATCTTTTTTCCGCTGTTAATAATTTCAACAGCCATGAATGCACTACTTTTTCCTTTAAAGGATCCAATCTCAACAAACACCGCACCATCTTCTGCTCTGTCTACAGCATCTTTATACAAATAGTCATAGCTGAACCACCCGTGTATGTTTTCGTAAAAATGTTCCATATTAAAAATACCTTATGTTTAATCTTAGTGGGTAGTTGTATTCGTGTCGTTCCCAAGGTTCGTTCTTGCGTGTTTCTAACCACATAGTCTTACCGAGGCATAATGCTAACGCACTAGGACTACTCATGCTACTGATAAACAATTCGCTACCTTGTATAACACGGGCTAGTTCCATAAAGTCAGGAGTACGATAGTGAGGTATTCGAACCTTAAGTGTATCTTCAAACCATGCATGTTCGCTATCAAGGCCTACATAAACTGCTTGTTCAGTCAACCCTCGATTGATTAAATCACGCCATACTGGGCTTTCTAATTCGTTACCATCTTGATAATGAGGTCCACGGAAAATAACAATTGGTCTGCCAGGAAACTTACGCTCTTCTCGACATTCCATCCATGGCATCATTTGTAATTGACGAACATGATAATCTGTATCAATACCCTGTGCCACAGCATGTTGAGTGCTAAAGTTACGAGGACGAACTGCTGTTTCTAAATGTAGTGCGGCATTCTCTAATTCGTAATCAATTGCTTCGCCGTTCCAAGGTTTGAAGTCTGTGATGTATGGTTGATGAAGCATGAGTTCACGCATTGATTCAAAATCATCTTCAGTCATGCGGCCTTCATGTCGCCCGCCTTGAACTGACCAACTTAACTTTTCCTTGAGCATGTTTTCAAGGTTGTGTAATTTTAAATAAAATTCACCACCACCCAAAATCTTTGCGGCTACTAGACTACAGAATGTGTCACCTGTAGTACCTGAATGACTAAATGTTGCCATTATACTCCGTCCTCTCTATATAAGTCTGTTACATGGAATACTGCTCCAGGAGCAATTAGGTGTTGATATTTGTCTAAGTTGTCTGTGATACACTTAGGAAAGTACTCGTCAACTACTACGATATCAAATCGTTCTTCGTGTCCGGGGCCGTGATGACCATATTTGTTTTCAACCATCCACTCGATATTGTGTCGATCGATTAGATCCTTGCGATCTGATTCTGTATGAGCAAAGTTTTGTAGTTTAACAATAGCATTAGCATCGTCACCGAAGTAGGTAAAATGCCAGCCACCGTGTTCAATGTATGCTGTGTTAGGATGATCAGGAACCCAAGGGAATGTAAATTCACGCTCTTGTTGTGCGTTAGTAAAAGCACGACCCCTAGTAAGCATGATGTTTGGTTGTTTACTACGCTCAATATATTTCATGTTATTGATCTTATATTGGAACATAGGAATTGTTAGCACATACTTGTCGTAATCATTCTCATCTGTTTTGATCATGTCCACAACTTCTGCTCGGGGAATCTCGTCTAAGTCCGAAACAATAATAATGTCATCGGGCTGCCGATCTTCTAATCCTCGACCTAGGCTATATCGTTGAAACTTTTCACGAACCCAACTATCTCGAGTTTCGGGCATATCATCAACTTGGATGCGTACAATTTTATCTGCGTAAGGTTTAAATCTATCCCAATTGTCTAATAAAATATAGTCCTTGGGTTTACCGCTGTGACTAAGATTAGATTCGGCAATGACAAAATGGTCAGTGACATCCCACATTTCTTGTAAGCGGATTTCTAATACATCTAATTCGTTAAAGAATGTAAAGCAATCGTATGTTTTCATTTAGTATCTTGTATATATTGTTGGTATTGTTGTGCCAACTGCACACGGGTTTCGTTTGGTAATCCTGGCCAATGTATAACAAAGTCACCTGGATACCATTGTCCGTCTTGACCTAGCAAGTCGATCCCTTCTACATTATACATTCTGTAGTCATAGGAATTCAACCATTGCTGAGGAATAATTTTAAACAGGTCTTGGAATTTAGGATAGAAGTCAATAACGGCTTGTTGTTCAAACCATTTCTTATCATTCTTGTATTCTAGTTTCTTGCTTAGTAAAAAGTTCAACCATTCACGAGCCTGTGCGCTGTTGCGTACAATAAAACTGCCTGTGTTCAAGGCCGCAATGTCTGTTGGCATGATCACATGATAGTCATTGTCTACTAAGTCTTCAACTTTGATATCAAAGTTAGTGATCATTGCATCGTTGTCTAACCACCAAACCCAATCCACTGAAGTATTCTTTTCCATTACATCAAGGATGTGTACAAACTTGTCAAAGTGAACTTGCTCTGGGCTAAAGTTATCTGTTTTTGAGAGTGCCAGGTAGCCGTGTTTTTCTGCGTATTTGACCTTGTTGTTGTACCAAGTTAGATCAGCAAGGTCCTTATGTCGATCATTGAAGATACTGACAATGGCCATGTTTGGTTTGTTGCTGTCTTTCCACAACTGCGGTACGCTGTTCCACAGCTCATCAATGTCAATGTAGGGGTCCTTGCCGCTTTCGTCCATGATGTGAAATGCTAGACCAGGGATAGGACTGAACAGGGCAACATCTTCTTTGTTCCAAACAAGATTGATACTCTTGTTTTCAACATAGTCCACTTTTTGCTCTGTTAGAGTAACAACATCTTGGAAATGATTTTTATATCTTGTGTAAAGAGCCTTACTGGCAAAACAAGTATAGGTAGTATGTTTAACCGTTCTGTAATGTCTATAAGGCCCGTGTAATAGGAAACTTGGATAAATTTCATACTTATATCGCCAAACATCGTCATGAGGGTTTATAGCAACATACTTTCCGGTCTTGCTTTCAAACTCATCAAAAGTATCAATCATATCGTGGATTGCCTCTGGGTAATGCAGGTAATCATCTTCTATATGATACCACAAGTCGGTTGCCTTGGCTTCAACTTGCTCGAAGACTTTCTTCATAGTATAAGCATTACCTGTACCGCCGTCTACCGGTATAAACGTTGTTGGGAATTTACAATGTGCTAAAATGTTTTTAATATCTGCTACGCAGGTAGCATCACTATGGTCATCCAATACTATTAGTTCAACGTCATGCCCTTGTACATGATTGATACTTTCAACAAGACTGCTAACGCACACATTTACTAATTGTGATTTTGGTACTTTGACATATCGACCGGCTCCGTTATCGTTGAGCATATTGACACGAGTGCATGTTCTTAGTACAATTAATAAATTTCTTTTCATCCTACTATTTAACTACCAATATAATGAAATGTCAAACTATTTGAAAGTAAATAACTCCATGAGTGATGTAACCTTCTTTTTAACCAGTTGCAAGCGACACGACTTGCTTAAAGTATGCTTAGAGACTTTTGTCCAACATAATACATACCCAATTGAACATGGAATTATTGTAGAAGACAGCGACATGGACTTAGAGTGGGTCCGTGAAATTCTTCCGTTTGCCAAGTTAGATCTTATCAATACAGCAGGGCGCCAGGGGCAACTAAAGAACATCGATACTTACTATCCGTTGATCAAAACACCATATGTTTTCCATTGCGAGGACGATTTTGTGTTTATCCGTGATAGTTTCATTGAGCCTAGTAAGAAAATTTTAGAAGCAGACGATTGTTGTATCAATGTTTGGCTAACAGAATATGAAACTGAGTGGGAGGCTACCAGTCAGGATCCTACAAATTTAACCAATCATGCCCGCATACTTCCTCCTTATCATAGACAATTTACGCTAGATGACATTACATTTTGGAATGTAAACAACGTCATGCACCAAGAATGGGCATTGGGATTTACCTTTCAACCCAGTTTGCATCGGATGGAAGACTGGTCTCGCTACGGAGGATACGAAGCAATTATAGATCATGTTGCTCCTTGGTGCAATAAAATGGACGGAGCACAAGTTGAACGAAACTTGTGTAGACATTACATCATGGACGGGTTCCATACATTCATGTTGGCTGGCCCAAACGACAAACAAGACGGATACGTAAACACTACAGGTCATCAACGCCATGTAGAAATTGTAAACAAAGGTACTAACTAATGTGGCAAAAAAGCCACATTATCAGGGGTTGACAAGAGAGATAAATAAATATACAATAGATACTTAGTTAAGAGGTTCGGCGTTAACAACTTATTTTGCCAAAATTGCAAATAGGGGTTGACAAGAGAACTAAATAACTATACAATAGAGTCATAGGTAGTTTAGTGTTAGCAAAAACTATTTTGCAAAAAAATGCAAATAGGGGTTGACACAAAGACTAAATATGTGTATAATTAACACATAGACAGCAATGGTGCTGTTTATGTAAACAAAAGATTTTAAAGAGAAAACAAAATGCAATCGTTTAACAGACATCAACAATTTAATACGATAGCCAAACAGGTAGGCGTGATGCCCTCTTGCTGGTTAGCGATTAATAGTCTGTCATATGATCGCACACCAGAGGGGATTACCCCGGGGTCCATAGGAGGCGAGAAGATTCCCAGAATCTAATCGCAAACAACTCCAAAGGACCCCAGGATTAAAAACCCTGGGGTTTTTTGTTTTCTAGATTGGAAACATGACAGAAACAGATAGTAAAAAATATAAACAGATTGAGTTTATAAAACAGCATACACTATCTCCAGATCAGTTTAAAACACTGATCGAGGAAAAGATAGAACGTGCTAGGTTGTACTCACAATCAGTTGGCAGAAAGCGAGAGACGGTCCTTCAACAAGACTATCGTTAGAATCGCAACTTGTGAATAGAGGAAACGAGGTCCTCGCTAGGCAAGTAAAACATCTAGCAAACGGGCGGCCTATCGGATGAAACTCCTTTTCTGGAGCGAAAAATGGTAGCGTATTAAAGTGTACTATAACCACTCCCCACTGAAGGGTAGAACGGCCGCGTAGCGTTAGTGCATTTTAATACACACATTCGGTCTGAGTACATAGTATAAAGAGGCAGAAAGATAAACTGCTAGAGTGTGTTGTAATAAATTTGGAGCCCTTTCCCGCTTGCGGTCTGTAAAATCGTAGCCATAACAAGGTGGGTGGTGGCAAGAGGTTCGATTCCTTAGGGCTCCACCAAATTTGGTCTCGTCATATAGTGGTTATTATACCGGCCTGTCTAGTCGGATATCGGGGTTCGATTCCCCGCGGGATCGCCAAACATAAGATAGTCCTTATTGTTAGGACCGTAACGTCAAGGGAGTCGGGGCTAACCTTGTAAATCACGCCCGGCAGAAATACTAAGACAACACTTAGTAAGATGAGTAGACGGAAACCGACCCCTGCCGGAGCGCGGGGGCTTCAGCAGCATATGAGGTGGCTGACGATGCGAGAGTAAGTCGGTCCAGTAGGGGTAAGAAAAGTGTTGTTGGCGGCAAGAGCTGTTGAAGGACAGAAGCACAAATCCATAGAGGTGAAGATGTGCGCCGTGTATTCCTTCAAGAATTTTATTCCATCTTCGTATTCTCGGTGAGTACCCCCGGCTGTTAACCGGAAGAGGTTGGTTCGAATCCAACAGATGGAGCCAATATTAAAACACGCTAACAGCGTCGTACCGGTCGCCGGACTTAGGTTGAATTCCTAATAGTGTGTTTTTATATTGGGGGCAGTAGTGGGCTACGGGTAACCCTTGCAAGGTTGCTGACTAGAAGGATTCGATTTCCTCGGCCTCCACCAATTTTCGGGATAGACGGTAGTTTAGAGTCCCACCCAACCTAGCATAGTGACTCAGCTATGTGACAGCAACAGGACGGTTAGGAGTGGTATTAGACTTGACTATTCGAGACAATCTAGCGAGTTCACCCAGGTGGATAGTTAGGCTCCCAACTTTTTATCTCTCTAAAGTGTTATCTGGTTGCATCCGCGGTTTGGGGCCGTGTGGTCCTGGTTCAAATCCAGGTAGGGAGACCAAGTTTTAGGTTGCGTTCAGCAAACATAATACATTTGACTTTTAATCAAAACCGTAAAAAAGCAACCTGTTATTTTATTCCTCTATAGTTAAATGGTATAACAATCGGCTGATAACCGGTCATTACAAGTTCGATTCTTGTTGGAGGAACCAGTTTTAGGATACATTCAGCAAATTTAAATCTTTTTGGTATAAAGAAAAAAAGTATCCTGTTTTATTGTTGGGGTGTAGTGTAATGGCTATCACAACGGGCTTTGAACTCGTTAATCTTGGTTCGATTCCAAGCACCCCTACCAGTTATATTGCGTTAGACTTCTGGGCTAGGTCAATAGGCTTTCAACCTATCTAGGCGGGTTCGATTCCCGTACGCAATACCAATTTTAATGCCAGCGAGACTTGGAAGTCAGAGAGTCCTTATAAGACTTTTAGCGCCAGATTAGCGTTCTTGAGAGGGTTCGATCCCCTCCGCTGGTACCAATATTATGTACCGGTGGCAGAGAGGCCCAATGCAGTGGATTGCAAATCCGCAAAACCGTGAGTTCGAATCTCACCCGGTATTCCAATTTTAATGCGTGGTTAGTGTTTAACGGTTTAGCATCACTGGCTTCCACCCAGTAGGAAAGAGTTCGAATCTCTTACCCCGCACCAATTCAATGCGTGTGTAGTATAGCCAGGTAATTATTCTGGGTTGCCAACTCAGAGACTCGGGTTCGAATCCCGACACCCGCACCAAATGTAAGATAGTTGCTATCGCGTCCTGCAGGTAAGTTAGCAACCGTAACATCACGGACGGGCGTATATGCCGTGTAAGAAATGCGACTCAGAAATTTATGCTTCGGTAGTTTAATGGCAGAACCTTGCTTTTACATAGCAAAGATGGGAGTTCGATTCTCCAACGAAGTACCAGATAGAACATTTAGGTGTGGCCATAGTGTAATGGTAGCACTACATGTTGTGACCTTGTCAGTACGGGTTCAAATCCCGTTGGTCACCCCTAAATGTTTTAATTGCCGCTTTAGCTGATGTGGTCATAGCACCGGTTTGAAGCACCGAGGAACTAGGTTCGATCCCTAGAGGCGGCACCAATTTTTATATACCGGTAGTTCCAACTGGCAGAACATCAGTCTCCAAAATTGAGTGTTGGGGGTTCGAATCCCTCCCGGTATGCCAAGTTTTGTAAGTGTTAGTAAGTGAAAATCACCGATTCGAGTAGCCGGCCAGCCAAAGAGTAGGTAAACAACGAGGGGCGCAATACCCTAGCACAAACATAGAAGCGTTGGATGAGTAACTGCAATGACGTACCGAGTCCTAGCCGGCTTTATATACATAGGTGAATGGTGCCAATAACGATGGTGGCACAACTTACAAATTCAATATGCCGTAGTAGTTCTCTGGGAGGGCAACGGATTGTCTATCCGACTCAGGCGAGTTCGATTCTCGTCTACGGCGCCAGTTTTAGGATGATTACAGCAAACTTTTTTCTGCAGCCATATTTGCAGGCCGGCCCGCTTGGGGGCGTGTCGTGGGTTCGAGTCCCGGCTTAGACACAGCATCCTGTTATTTTTGACCATTTAGGTTCTTTTCAGCAATCTTATTAAATCTTTCTGAAAAAAAGACGGACCGGGTTCGAATCCCGGGCACTGCTTGGTCAGCGGTGTTGGTGTAGTGGTAGCACAAAAAATGAGAACCTGTTTTGCCCCTGTAGTATAATGGATAATACACCGGTCTACGAAATCGGGAATTGTGGTTCGATTCCATACAGGGGCGCCAGTTATAGTAAATCAATTTCACTGATTACGGTTTGGCCACCAAATGCTAAACTAGTTTTCAGCATTCTTTTATATGTAAAAGATGTAGGACTAGTAATAATTCTATCATCGTTTACTAGTTTATTACCTGATATGATGTTAGGTTTTAACACATTATCTTTTTTGCAGTCCAGTGCCATGCAAATTTCAACAGCACCGGATGCACTCATGCAGTGACCTACATAACCTTTGAAACCTACAATAGGTATATCGTGTTTGCAGGTCTCCTTAAAGAATGTATACTCAAAGGTATCTCCAATTGGAGTGCCTGTTGCGTGTGCGTTCCATAGATCGATTTTATCATAGTCTATGTGACTGAATTGTTTAACAATGTTTTCTACATCGCCTGGATGTGTAACAAGATCAGGCTGTGTGTAGAATGAAAAATTTTGTATGATTGCTTTTGCATCTAGCGGATATTTAACACTAGGATGTTTAACAATCATTAAAGAAATACCTGTTCCCATTTTGAATCCTTGACTGGTAGAGTCAAATGGCAATCCTTTATCGGAATCAATAGCACCAATGCTATTAAACTGCCACAGACGATATCCTAAATTAAAGTCATCGCCGCAAAATACCACAACAGGTGTTTGTGAATCTAAGCTCATCAATGTAGCTTGATATAATGCATACAATGATCCTGCACATGCGGCACGAACGTTGAATGCTTGTTTTTGCAGTCCTAATTTTTGTCCTACCATTGATGTAAGGAAATTAGACAGAGCATTTTTAAATAAACTAGGCTTGTTCCTAGCTTTTCCAGACAGATATCTTGCCCAGGAATCTTCCTCTCCCTGATATTCAACGGTAGACATTGAGGCTGTTACCAACGGCCAATTAGGTTTAACAATAGATTGAAATTGCGGATCAGAAAGAAAACTTTCTGGATTCCAAATTGTGTCGTACTTGTATTCGAGTATTTCGCATTGCATAGGCAGATATTTAATCCTGCGAATGACTGGTATAAATATTAACATGAAGAAGTATCATTCTAATTTAAAATTACCTGTACCGTTTGTACCTTTTGAAAAAGGATCTGATCATTTTGATGAAGTTCCTATAACGGACGAGCATATGAGTCCGGAGTTCCTCAACTGGTTAGCAGGTATGGGATTAACTTTCCGTAAGGCAAGATTTTTTAACAGCATTCCGAATCAACAATATCGATTACATGTCGACGGAGACGTTGTAAAAGAATTAGTAAAATTAAACATAGTATTTGATAGTACAGATACAATTATGAACTGGTACGAGCCCGTAGATGGTTATCAAGGTACACTTAAACCTAACGGCCTAGGTCAACCGGTATTGTATTATGATAAAGATAAATGTAATTTATTACACAGCAAACCAGTGAATACACATTGTATCCTAGCTGGAAACATTGTACATGATCTAGTAAACGGTCCTAACAATGGACAAAGTCGAAAATGTTATTCGATGTTTTTAGTTCACAAGGCTACAGATACATTAGTGAAATGGGACGAAGCACTAGAGTTGTTTGGCCCACATCTAATCGATTAATATTTCTTATGAAGTACACTATTATCGAAGATTGTAGTCCCTACTACATTAGATTTAAACACGAAGGTATTGAAGATCTTATAGAATACTTGCGTAACATTTATAGCACATCAAAATTTGTTCAATCATTTACATGGAACAAATATTTTATGCATTGTAGATTAACACGCGAAGACGGTATACGGCTACTGGAAAAAATTCCAGTAGCCGATGACATGAACTTTTTAAAACAACGAGTTAGTTTCTTTGTAAGCAAACCAGGTCTATATTATAGAGCACACAAGGATGGTATAAATGATCAGTTTAGTATAAACTATACTATTGATATTGCCGACGATAAGTGTGTTACAAGTTGGTATGATGATGCTGATTTAAAAGAGTACCAATCTTCTACCAATTCTGGCAATTCTAGAGAATGTATCAACTTTGATAAAAGTAAACATGTCCCGTTAAAATCAATGATAGCAAAACAAGGTGAATGCATATTGTTTAATACTAACATATATCATGATTGGGATAATACACTTTCTTCAAATCAACGAGTAGTACTAACACTTCGTCACGAAACACCGGGACAGGTGACATTTGATGATGCTAAACAAATTTTATTCAGGTCCTTAGTTTAATGGTAGAACACTACCTCGACACGGTGAAGACACAAGTTCAATTCTTGTAGGACCTACCAATTATGCTCCTTTAATATAAAGGCTATTATACCGGTTTTGTAGTCCGGTTATTGCGGTTCGAGTCCGTGAGGGAGCACCAAATTATAGTGAGTTGGCAGAGCGGCGAATGCAGAAGTTTGCTAAACTTTAGGTTGACGGAAGTTGACCCGTGGGTTCGAGTCCCACACTCACTGCCAAGAAAACGGTTGACAACTACCGCAAAAGGTTGTATAATAAACACATAAACAAAAAGGAAACGACATGAAACGTTCAGGTAAACGATAGTGTCAACCTTAGATCCCGTATTGGTCTAGGGTTGGCACATTAAAGATCTCTTTAACAAGAATTAAGACGTTAAAGAAACTTTTAATACAACTAACCCTTTCTAGCGTTAATGGTAGCGCACTTGACTCTTAATCAATGAGGTGTCGGTTCGAATCCGACGGGAGGGACCAATATGGGGCCATAGTTAAGCGGTTATAACATCACCCTTTTAAGGTGTAAGACCTCGGTTCGAATCCGAGTGGCCCTACCAAAAGATGTTGTTTTATATGGAACTTTGCTAAATAATAGTAATATTTTAATTAAGGTTCGATATGAAACAATGTCCTAAATGTAAAGCAGAGCACAATAATTCTGGAACGTTCTGTTCAAGAAGTTGTGCTAATAGCAGAGTATTTTCTGATGAGTCTAAATTTAAAAAGAGTATAGCACTCAAAGGTAGAAAGCCCACAGGCGTTATTGCAGACAAAGAAGCATGGGCAAGGAAGATAAAGGAAACGGCATTACAAAAATACTTAGCAAAGTCCTTTGATGAGTTAGGTATGGAAAATAAACGTCGAAGAGTATTTGAGGAACAGAAGTATTGTTGTAATAAGTGCGGCATAAGTGAATGGTTCACTAGGCCTATATCTTTAGAGTTAGAACATAAAGATGGGAATAACTTAAACAATATAAGAGAAAATTTAGAAGGATTGTGCCCTAATTGTCATAGTATCACAGATACATGGCGAGGAAGAAACAAGCCTGCTAAAAATGGAATTAATCAAATTAGTGATGAATCTTTGTTGCAATGTCTTAAAGAGTCTAAAAATATTAGACAGGGCTTGTTAAAGGCAGGTATAGCGGCAAAAGGTAAGAACTACGAGAGAGCAAAAAAATTATTAGGACGTTAACGTCCTACCATATAAAAACACATTAGAGAGTGGGCTAGCGTATATTCTACCATAAGAACGGATATAGGTGACTTGGTTCAATTCCAAAGTCTAGTGTGTTTCTATATGGTGATGTAGCATAGCGGCTAATGTACCTCCTTCATACGGAGATTATCGTCGGTTCGAGTCCGACCATCACTACCAAGAATACGGAGGGTTAACTGGGCTGGGCCCAGCACGGTCTTGAAAACCGATGGTGTGCGAAAGCGCATAGAGTTCGATTCTACTAGCCCTCCTCCAAGTTAATGGGGAATACTTCCGCTTGGTTGCGGAGGCATTCTGTTTAGAATGTGTACAGCAAAACATCAAACAATTGGTTCGACTCCAATATTCCCCGCCACAATTTGCCGCTGTCGTCTAATGGTAGGACACCTTATAAAAGGGTGACTCTGTATAGAGTACGTTCAGCAATTTTCTTAATCCATGCCAAGGGGGTTATCTAGGTTCGAATCCTAGCGGCGGCACCAATTTATAAGTTGTTAATGAAGCGTAGTGCTTTATTGACATTAGTGAAATAACGTATCATAAATTCTTGATCATAGATATCTTGAATCATAACACAGCACACACCTTCATACAAAGACAGATGAAAGTGAAGTCCGTTTGGTGTTAAACTATCATACGTTCTCACAAAAATATTTATGCCCCGTTACGCTAATTGGTAGTGCGGATTCTCTCAAAAGGAGTTGGTTGTAGGTTCGAATCTTACACGGGGTACCAAACATTTGCCCGCGAAGTATTAGTCGGTGGTACACCGCCCTCGTAACGCGGAAGATTCAGTTCGAGGCTGAACGTGGGCACCAAAAAATGCCAAGTTATCGTAAATATATTTGATAAATAGAATTATGCAATATTGGATATTTGGACATACAGGTTCGGGATACATAGAAATATCAAACCTCATAGAACATGCGGATAATGTTTATCCAGCTGACGGTCAGAAGCTTTGGAAAAATGTAGATCGAAATTTTAAGAAAAGACAGATAGGATGGATGCCTCCGAGATGGGTTAACATTTACGGTCTATTTGAAGCACCTCAACCTGACTTTGACCCTTCAGATTATATATTGAACCCTGTCTATCTTAAATTATTAGAAGAAGGGAAAAATACGGTTATACCTGCACATTATCGTCAGTACTTAAATTATATTGATCTTGTTCCATTTAAAGACACAATAACCAAAGACATGCATAAAATCTTTGTGTCTTCGAGTGATAAGCAAAGAATGATAAACGATATAGCAGTCAATCATCCTAACTTAACGGATCAAGATAAAATCAAAGCCCAAGCAGAGATTATAGATTATAATCCACTAACCATGCAATATTTTAAACCAGAAGGTGGATACGATACCATCATCGAATTAGAAAGAGTGTGGGAAGACTGGAACTATTTGAATAACATTCTAACTGCAATTGGCATCAATCTTCAGAAAAAATTCTACGATACTTACATGGAAAAGTCTAATGCCATGCGTTCCAGGTCTTGACATTATAGCAAAAATCTGCTAAACTTATAAAATAATCTGGCGTTAGTATAATGGATAATACAATGAGCTTCTACCTCATGAATGTGGGTTCGATTCCTGCACGCCGGGCCATACATTACGGTCATTAGCTCAACTGGATAGAGTCCCGGTCTTCGAAACCGGTTGTTGCAGGTTCGAGTCCTGTGTGGCCGGCCACTGCACTCTGTTAAATAACTTCATGAATATTCCTTTTACAACTACATTTAAAACAGATAAAGGTCCATGTACCGTAAGTTATAACAACGGAGATCTTTTTAGATCAGTATGCGGAGGACAATCTGGACTCTTTGATCGATTATCTCCGGAACAATTTAATACATGGTTTAATCGATATCATCGAAATTGTTGGAATAGACGATGGGGACACGGATTGTGGAAAGAAGTACCAACAGATAATCCTATTACTATTACTGACATAGGCTGCGGACACGCCTTTCAGGATTTAATGTCCGCAGTATATATGCCTAATGCTAGCTTTCATTTAATTGATGGCGATGAATTTTGCCAAGGTAAAAACCCTACATGGACTGCTGATGGATCATTTATATACAATGATTGGAATGTTGTACGTGACGGTATTGCTAGTAATAATTTAGATCCTGATAGATTTGTAATTAATACTCTCGGAAGAGACCCATGGCCTATGAGTGACATCGTTACTAGTTTTTATAGTTGGTGCTTTCATTATAGTACAGATGTATATTTAGAAAAAGTACTGGCGTCATTAAAACCAGGTGGCAAATTATATCTTACTATTAGAATGATCAAAAATGATCCTAGTATTGAAAAAATTTCAAACGCATTAGGTGTTAGACCAGAATTTATGAATACATACGACGTTAGTACTAAATCAAATCATATACCAGTATTCAACGATGCTGTTGATTATTTTTATGCAGAGGTCATGTGGATTCGACCTAAGGCATAATATTAATATATGAGCAATATAATTGTAATAGGCGGAATTTCTTACGATAAATTAGCCAGACCACTCGGACCGTTTCGATTAAGAACTGCGGCAGAGGCGTCAGGGTATTCTTTAAAAGTAGTCGATTATGCATGGGCGTTTGATGAAGATAAGATGTTAAATCTTCTTGAAGGCCTAATATCTGACGACACTAAAATATTAGGTATTAGTGCCGCATGGTTTGATCGCCACTACGACGGATCTGCAAATAAATGGGCTAATCAATCTTTTTTTAATCGATTTAAAGAAAAATATCCTAACATTGAAATAGTAATAGGTGGAACAAAAACAAATGCACAACCGCTGTTGTTTAACAATGCCAGTTGGTTTATTACTGGATTCAGTGATATTGCATTTATTAAACTTTTAGACTATATCTACGGAAAAGATACTAACTTAAAATATTGGAAAGAATCTAATGTTAAGGTCATACACGGTGATTCACATTACCCTGTGGCTAACATGGACGACTTAGAAACTATCTTTAAACCAGAGGATAATTTTTTAAGTTATCAACCAATGCCTCTTGAAGTGAGTAGGGGATGTATTTTCAAATGTTCATTCTGTACTCATCCTTTTCTAGGAAAAAAGAGTTACGATTATATCCGTTCGTCAGAAAGTTTAGCAAAGGAACTCGCACGTAACTATGCGTTATTTGGAACTTACAGATACACTATTTCGGACGACACATTTAATGATAGTTACGAAAAACTAGATATGGTCCGTCGTGCAGTTGATATTGCAAAAATACCCAATTTTGAATTTGTGGGATATATAAGACCAGAGCTGTTGGTTACTAAAACAGAAATGATTCCTAAATTGATAGACCTAGGTTTAAAGGGTTGTCACTTAGGTGTAGAATCTATGAATACTGATGCTAGAAAAGTTATCGGTAAAGGCATGGATGTTAACAGAGTTTTAGAAGTAGTAGAACGTTTAAGAGAACATGATGTAAGAGTTCATGCTAGTTTTATTATTGGTCTCCCTCACGAAACAGAAGAAGAAAATTATAAATGCAAAGATTTTCTAATAGCAAATAAACATAGGTATTTTCAGAGCTGGGGATTCAACGGACTAGGTTTAGTTCGAGGAGCTACCGGAGAAGGGTACAGCCTGTTTGAAAAGGATCCTGAAAAATACGGCATCAAAACATTTGAAATTCCAAATTCAATGTGGTTAGGATGGACCAATGATTACGGAATGGATAATAAAAAAGCAGAAGATCTAGCTAGAAAATTTAATAACGAATCTTGGCCGCATCAGCAATTTGCAGGATGGACATTGGCCCAAGCATGGTTCCACAATCTTACTGATGACCAAATACGCAACGAAACACACAAGTCTCTTAATATCGATTCTTTAATAAAAAGAAATGGTATAGCAAGAGCAGAAATGAATTACAATGCGATTGTCAATACATCAAGATAACAGAGATTGATCTATTAAATGATCACTGCTCCATCTTGATGTTAGCCAGTATCTATATTCCGAACTGAAGTTTACGGAACTATGTATTCTACAATTATCAAATGCGTAGATTCCGCCTTCCTCTAAATGTAGTGCTGTTGATTTATGCACAGCATTGAATTTCCACATTAGTCCTGCGCCAGGGTTCGTAATAATAGGTATTTGAAATTTAATTATTCTATTTTGCTTTGCGCCATATACGCCTGCGGCATAATCCGAATGTTCGGGTACATAAGAGTACGGAGACATCCTAGATATATTTGATCCAACATGCCCGTCGATTGTAAAATATTTAGACATGTGTCTATCAAATAATTTTTGTAATGCAGGGGTATCTGATAAATGAGCAGTAGGTGTTATCTTAATAGAATACTCTGCAAAGTCGTTGGAAACTACAAACGGTCCTAATACGGCATACTCTTTTAGATCACTGAGTACATCGTCATCCATTTTCTCAAGAAGTTTGTAAGTAAAATTATGTTTCATTTTTGTTTACTATGCAACTGCTTGGGTCTTAATCCTCTTTCAAAATCTGGATAATTTCTAGCACGGTGAATAAGTTCTTCTCTAGTAAACGGTTCAGTAGGAGGTAATCCTATGTACTTACGTTCTATATCTATTAGATAAACAAGACGTCTAGTATCAGAATAATTGTGAGCACTATGCACATACTGATTAGCAAATCCGTATATGTCACTCCAATCTATTTCAACACCTTCTGTTTCTAAGAAGATATCGCCCTCGGGGACAAACAAAGGAATGTGAATCCTAACGGTACTGCCGTCTATGTTTTCAAGTCCCACATGTCTAGTTATAACATTGTTTTTTTCTAAAATGCTGTATGTACTAACTGGACATACGCTCATATATTTTTTAGTAAGGGCTACAGCAGTAGGGAATCTATCAAGGATTTCAGGAGTCTCAGTTCTCGATGAGTATATACCTTTTTCTTCCCATGAGTATTTTATTCCTTCATACTTCCATGCATACTCACTACTTTGAATAGTAGTAGTATCATAGGCAGCACTTCTGTAAGGTTTACCTTTAGCATAATCACCCTCAATGAAGTCAGTGTGATAATCTAGAAATTCTTTTAGTAAGTTTGGTGCAAGAGCCAGTAACTCCTCTGCAATGGGAAGTTCTTCTCTAAGAAAATAGTATTTTGGATCCATGAAATATTTATGGTACTGCTATGTCAGCGAATATTTCTTTGGCTCGAGACATTGTAAGTCTCGGAAGTTGAGTGGTATTGCTTCCGTCAGTTACTCCTATACTGATGCAATAACGCCCTTCACGGTATGCAGTGACATTATGAGGAACTCCAGTTTGAACAACCGTTGGGCCTTTTATTTCGTATCGTTCTATTAGTTTTAAAGATCTTGGTTCGAAGAATATGATGTTTGTAGCAACCGGAGTAATAGATGCTACTGGTTTGGCATTGTCACGTTCTTCGTACCAATTCATAGTACTGCCGGTTCCGCCAATTACCCAATTTATTTTGGTCGCATCACCGGGCTCAATGTCTATATGAGGCTTACTAGAATTGTTAGGATAGAGATAAAAAAGCTCAACCATTAACGGTGTTAGTTTATATTTGGTAAAAAAATTCTTTAATTCTTCACTGATTAGGTCTTGGTAATCGAGACTGGCATAGTTATAAGATTGATTGTGTGCAATAAGTTTGGACACATCGACTCCGTTTTTAAAAACAGGAATATTTAAATTTAAATCAAAATAATGGATGCCCATGAAAATATTTATTTTAACGGTTGACAGGTATCGTAAATAGTAATATAATATATTTGCGACCGTGAGTGGAATTTGGCAGACCTGCCGCTTCTTTCGAAAGGAAAAGCTGGTGATGGGGCAACGTCTTAGACACAGCCTTTGTAGGTTCGAGACCTACCGGTCGTACCAAACATTAACTATATTTTTCCATTAAGAATGGAACAATAACATCTTGTGCTAATTTCCGGCTATGATCTTTAGTAGGATGCATAGGAACAAAAGGATAATCTATTACTCGTGTTGACTCGTGATAGTTAGAATCAAAATTATTTAACCAACGTCGATCATCTTCATTAACAGGCAGACCACTTTCTTCGACACACCATTCTATAATACTTTTTATTTTGAGAAAATGATCAAAGTTTACTTGCTCAAATAAATGTTTATTATTTTGAGTAATAGCATCCGGTAAAACACCCGGAGCAAATGTGGTCATAAAATATTTTATTTTATATTTTTCTAAGAACCATTGTGTTCTAAGTATGTGTTCTAATGTAATAATTTCTGATTCAGCTTGATCATGTAGATATAGATAATAGTTAGTGCTATATATATCAGTCCAATGATGATTTAAGGTTACCCAATTTTTACAACCTGGAATAAAACCTGTTGGATTTTCAGTAGATATTCTATGAATATTATCAAAATCTACTTTGGATTGAAAAACTTCTCTACGGCTATTTCCGCTCCAAGAAATACCAACTAGTATATCTTCGGGGTTATATGTTTTTAAAGCTTCGGTGACTCCGTAGATAATGGATCTAGAAATTTTTCCATTACCAACACTGGTCGTTCCAAAATTATTTAAAGAACATTTAAGCTCTTCAGCTGTTGGATTCGGCCAGTTCTCAGGTCCTGCTGTATAACTACAGCCGCTGGTAATTAATAGTTTAATCGGTTTCATGTGAGTATTTATACGCATATAATAAATATTTTAACAAACATATGGAATGGTCCCATAATGGTATTGGAGCGGATTAACGCAAAAATGCTAAATATTTGTATGAAAGCAAAATACGATTGGGAATTCATTCAGTCAGAATATGACAACGGTATGTCGCATAGTCAGCTATATGTCACTTACGGAGTATCTCCTGGGGCTATACGAATGGCTATTAAACGAGGAGTCTTTAAATCAAGAAACAGAAGTGATGCGGGAAATCTGCATAACTTAACTAAAGCGCCCGTAAAACATTCTGACGAGTTTAAAGAAACGCAGAGAAAACGAATTATCTCAAGATACGAATCAGGTTGGATGCCCAAGTCAGGGCGATGCAAAAAATATAAGCATATCTCGCCCATTGCAGGTGAAGTTTTGTTAGATGGGACTTGGGAACTTGCAGTGGCTAAGTGGTTAGATGAAATGAACTACAACTGGAAACGAAACACAAAACGATTCCAGTATGTAAATTTGAAGAACAAAATAAGTCATTACACTCCTGACTTTTGGGTAGAAGAACTAAACGGATACTTAGAGGTCAAGGGGTATGAGACAGAATTAGACCGTTGTAAATGGTCTCAATTTGTTGACCCGTTAACCGTGTGGAAACGCAACGAGTTAATAGAAATGAAAATAATATAGTGAGTTGGATGAGTGGCTTAAATCGGCACCCTGCTAAGGTGTTTCTCTATTAATATGGGACGTGGGTTCGAATCCCACACTCACTGCCAAGTTTATCTGTGTGTAATGTCAGCCAGGTCAGACGGCCCGCCTTGGAAGTGGGAGGTCGCAAGTTCGAATCTTGCCACACAGACCAGTTATTCCCTGGTAGCTCAGCGGTAGAGCAGTTGGCTGTTAACCAATTGGTCGCTGGTTCGATCCCAGCCTGGGGAGCCAAGTACTCCTATTAGATTCATGTACTTTGTCTAATAGGGAAGGAGAGTGTACATGCTCTCCGAGAGATTTGCTCTTATAGTTAAATGGCATAACGCATCCTTGGTAAGGATGTATTTCAAGTTCGATTCTTGGTAAGAGCACCAAACTCGGGATAAATCTGTTTATAATCAGTTCCCGCAACTTTATCAAATTCCGATATAAAATCTATAAACATTTGAAATTCTTCTTTAGGTTGTTCTTTCAACAATCCTATCGCACTTTTTAATAAATCATCACTTCCGGGTATTGTTAATCTTCCTCGGTAATTAGATAACTTTTCTAGATACATATCTTTGACATTGTCGGGAATATTTCCCGGAAATAAAAATTTCTTATCATGCACTATTGACGGATTACAAAATTTAAATTTTGTCTGTAGTGCAACTTCTAAAGAATGTAAAAACTTAAGAGTATCTGAAACGTATCCTACATTCATAATGCTAATAGTGCTATTGAACCCAAATTTTATTTCAGGATAGTGTTTCCTAATATACTGCATATTTTTATAAATTTGATCCCACTTGCTGAGATACCTTATGTACTCTTGTAACTTAGGTGGTCCATCTATGCTTACCGCTAGTATAACAGAAGTGTTCATACTGGAAACAATATCGAGTATTTCGTGATTCAATCTTGTTAGGTTGGTGATAAAAACAATTTCTTCTAACTTAGTAGCTTCGTCCTTTATCAATTTTAAAATTTCTAAACAATCATTGTCCATCATAGGTTCACCACCTACAAACAACACATGCCGAGTTTCTGAAAAACTTCCTGCAAGAGTTTTAGGGTCAATTGAGTTATCCGAAACAAACTCTGCATAATATTTTTTTAAATTTGGAGATTTAGAGATAACCTGATTTAATTTAGAACTTTGATTAGGTCCGCACATTCTGCAAGCAAGGTTACATATATTCTTTAATCCTATATGAAATATTTTAGGCAATGTAGGATTCTCGGCATCTACCTTGGTAAGTAAATTTTCGTAATCAGTATTCTTTTTATCTTTATAAGAAAATACATCATCCGATATATGACATGCTTTACACTTGTCAATTGTATCGCCGTTTATCATTTGGCTTCTTAAATCTTTAAAATTTTGATTAAACCACGTTACTGGAAATTCAGTTTCTTTTAAAGATCCTAAATTGCCTTCGTACTTACAGCACACTCCTACCAAGTCGTTGTGTAATTGAATTTCAGCTAATATCCAAGGTAGACTACATGCTCCTTTTTCTTTAACTATTTTATCTAATGGTATCATGTGGACTATAAATATTTTAATGAGATCCGATCAAGACATTGCCAAAATCAAATCAAGATTTTCAGAACCCTATTCTATTTATGGGTTCCTTACACAGGAAGAAATATCTCATTTGATCTCTATATTTGATTCCAACAACGAAAATATTATCAAAGGATACGAGGGGAAAATTAAAAAGAACACAGGGCCGGTTACATTAAACTTGGATCCATTCTTAGATGATCCTGTTATCAAAAGCATATTTGAAAAATTAAAAACCTACATAGGTGAGTTTGAATTAAATGCAGGATTCTTTTTTAAGACAGATTACCCCCATATCATACATAACGACGATACTTTTGACCTCAACGATGTTTATAAAGGTATCACAATTCCTCTTGCCTTAGAAGGCACATATACAGAGCTTCCTAAGTTATGTTTTTTTGATCAATGTTATTTCCAAGGACCTACAAAGTTCTTTAACGGAAGTGCTAACATTCCTACATACTACAACAAGCAACTTTACGAGTATTCTACTCTAGAAGGAACCGTAGACGAACCGTTTGATAAAAAAATATACAGAGAATTGTTTACTCATCTAAATCCTAAATGGTTAGAAGGTTTGAGTTTATACAGAACATTAGAATGGCGTCCTACTACTGCTTTGATATTTGATAGTGTTAGATTACATTGTGCTAGTGATTTTAGACGTTTAGGAATAGAATCTAAATTGGCTATAAGTATTTTCACAAGAAAAGTTTAATATGTTCTCATACCAATATATTGATAATTTAGATCCTACTGAAATTAAAAGGATGCAGGATCTATATCTAAAAGCAACATCGGATCCTAAATTTCACTTTCAATATGTAGATATAAATGCCACACACTTCATGGGTATGGAAATAGAAAAGACGGTATTAATTACCGTGCATCCCGGATATCCGTTGCCTATGCACATAGATCAAAGAGAAGGACTTGCATTAAATATTCCATTGTTAAACTGCGAACATACAATAACTGAATTATGGCAATGCGATCAGCCGCATAAAGTAGGATATACTACCAACGGCATTCCTTATTTTTACTACTCTCCTGATACAATTAAAACTAAAATAGGAGAATTTGTTTTAACAAGACCTGTGCTATTTGATGTTAGGGTACCACATTCGGTTACCAATAATGGTCGCAAATCGAGATTGGCAATCAGCCTTAGGTTTAAGGAAGACCCGTGGCACTTGATTTAACTTCATTCCGTTGGCAATACCTTGACATAAACGACGATTATCTAACTGAAATTAGAGAACGGTGTTTGTTAGCATTGCCCAATAATAAAATACACTTCCAACAATTTGATGTATCGATAAAAGAATTTCTAGGAATGGAAGTAAACAATGTAGTAATAGTTCAGATACCTCCGAGATTTATGCAAGAAATTCATGCAGACTTTCGACCTGATAATAACGTATTGGCAATAAATTTTCCTTTAATAAATTGTCAAGATGCGGTAACTGAAATGTGGGAAAGTAACGAATCAACTTTGTTAACTGAAAGGTTAGGGTATCCTACAAATTTAGCAAGGAGAGGTGCTTGTAAAAAAATAGATCAGTTCATAGTAGACAGACCTGTTATATTCAATACAAAAATCTTACACTCAGTTAGAAACAACTCAAGGAATACTAGGATTGCAGTTAGTCTTAGATTTAAAAACGATCCTTGGCACTTAATAGATCAGCAGCCTGATCAAATGACTGATAAAACTCTGTAAGATCAATAGTTAAAGATATCCTATCTGGTCCTATTATATTTCGAACGCCGTGGTGAACACCATTATTAAACAGATACCAGGTTCTTAATTTCATTTTATAAGATGATATTTCTTCTAATTCATTATTGTAAAAAGAAGTTTCAGCCAACCCTTTTATGGTATACATTGCTGTTAATTTTCTATGCACATCAACGTGGGGCGGCAAATCTCCTGTAATTCGTTGAATAGACATAAAATTAAAATACTTCGGATCTAATGTGCTGTTTGAAAATAGTTGTTTAAAAAAATGTTCTTTATCTTTAAAATTCCATAAATTTCTGTAGGCAGATTTTTGTGTGTTCGAAGGGTGTGTTTGATCTTTAATGTTTGAGTAATAGCATTCTATAATAGCAGGTTCTCTATTGACATCGATAGGGTCAAATGGTAACTCTAAACAAAACATATTAATGTGTATAGGCTAAATTTGCAATGACCTTTGCTACATTAGAAGTAGTAAAAGGAACATTAAGAATTAGGTGTTGACTATTATCAACCCAACTAATAGTTCTATGTGTCATGCGTGTATTGACATAATATACTTGGCCGGGTTGAATAAACATCTTTCTTCCGTCCATGATCCAATCGTATTGATCAGGACCAACATTATTTAAGAACACAATCAATCTAAAGCACTCCCGTGGCATACTAGGATGATCACGGTGTGGAACAAAGTATCCGCCTGTATTGCTTTGCACAATAAATGTACGGCCTAAAGGTTGAAACATATCAAGGAACAGGTGTAGGCTTGTACAAGCACGGTAAACATCAGTAGGTTCATTAAATTCAAGTTCGCTAAGTTTACGACCTGCCGCATAACTTGCTTCAGCTAGACTAGGAACATCAGTATGTGTTTTATCCGGTAGGTTGGTCAATGTCAATGCTCGTCGATTGTTAGGACGATCAGTTCGTGGCAAGTAGTCAACCCAGTCGCTATCAAATTGACTGATCTCTTGCATATACTTACCCAGGTCAATATTAATTTTTAAAGGTTCGAAAGGTCCTAAATTTAACAAGGCTAGTTCGTTTGCCATATCGCTAGGTTTTACTAATCCTGTGTATTGTGCAGACTGCCCGCTAATTCCTGGTGGTACTTTATTCATTTTGTTCCTGTGTCTACTTTATCTAATTGTTTAAATGCCCATGCACGTTCAGTACATTGCCAACACCGACCGCATCTACCAATCTTTTTCTCAGTGCATGAGTGAGTTATATCTGCAAGGTCTTCCTGCCCTTCGTCAAGCATGATCTTAATTATTTCATCTTTGAGCATATGAGCAAATGGATATAGAAGTTTTGGATCAGTGCTTTCTAATTTACGTTTAGGAGCACCATTTAAGTTATCTAGTTCGGGAGGGTTTGTATTTACTCCCATAAACAGATAATCTACTTTATGGTTTTTAAATATTTCTATAATTGCTGTTGTACTTTGCTCAGTGTGATGTGCATCAGGATTACCTACAAAAATGGTGCGAGGAATAGATAATCCAAATTTTTTATTAAAATGATCAATTATCAGGTCTGCATAAAGAGCAGAACCGTCATGCTTTGGAATTGTAAAAGGCTGTAAGTTAATTGTTGAACATTGTTTTATCAACAAGTAAAGTAATACAGCACTATCTAACCCACCGCTCAACAACAACCCATATTTTTTTGTAGGATCAAGATTCATTTGGTGGGGTCCAATATATAGTCCTATCTTTAAACTTGTTAGACGAGTTTAAAATAAGATTCTTTGTTGCGGGCGGTAATTGGGATATTCTCAATGATGATATTATCAATACAGCTAATCTAGGAATATTTTTCTTTTTAGTACTGACTGCATGTACCGCATTTATGTTGTTTAAAAAATTTGCTTGAGGTCCGGGAACTGGCACTACGGTATGCATAACGTCTTGTTGTACTTTGTCACAAATTCCTGTTCTAGGAATTACACCTAACTCTTTTCTACTATTAAATTTTTTAGTGGTAGGTTTTATTAGCAAGTCTGCATTTTCTGCATCAGAATTTTCCAGATACAATCTAAGTCCGGATTCGTCAGGATCTGCATGCCAGAACCCAATTCCTTCAAAATCAGTTCTAAGTGGTAAGAAGCAAACAACTTCTAGGTCATTTTCATCTAGCCCAAACGCTTCATAAAAGAACTTTGCTAATTCTGGGAACTGCTGAGAGAAACCGTTTAGCCATTGTGTATCCTGTCTAGCATACACAATATTCCAAGGATATCGGTTGCCCAAAAGTTGACTGGCATCTTTTTCGTGACTTACTTCTTGACTTTGATTTTTGGCTATCCATGCCTTGATATCGGAAATATCAAATTGAGGCAAAGGAGGAATGTCCAAGGGAGTGTATAATATATCTGTAATATCCATAGCAATATTTACAACGTTGTCTTTTTACAACAACCAAAAGTGGTTGACAGGTAAATAGAAAGACGTTACAATATACACATACGTTAAGCAATTAACACCGCTCTTTAAAAATGTAACGCACAATTGTCCCGTTCGTCTAGTGGCCTAGGACACCAGCCTTTCACGTTGGGTACACGAGTTCGAATCTCGTACGGGACGCCATTATAAAGTGTTATCAAGGTATCGTCTATGGACGCATAGACTATGCGGGTCCAACCGGCCGGGAACGGATCCTAATATAACTGCATCGGCTTTGTCAAGTTAGCTACTTCACGACTAAATTTGCACGATAGCACTTTATAATGGCAAATAATGCGAGTGTGGTGAAATAGGTAGAATGATAAATAACATTATATGTTTACTATCTATAAAACTACAAATAAACTTAACGGACGATACTACATTGGTGTAACTAATGGTAGAAATAAATCGTACAAGGGATCAGGTACAGCGTTAAAAACAGCTATTAAGAAGTACGGTGGTAATAACTTTATTACTGAAACTTTAGAAGTGTTTGATAACGAAGAAGACATGTTCAACAGAGAGGCAGAAATAGTCAATGAAGACTTCGTCGCCAATCCGTTAACTTATAATATGAAGTTAGGCGGCAGAGGAGGACGAGGGTCTACTAAAACCGATATACACAAAGCAAATATATCAAAGTCTATCTTAAAGAAGAAAGAAGAAGGTACACTTGTAAGTAACGGTGGCAGAAAACTTAAAATGTCTGTAGAAGAAATATCGAAGTTAGTTGATACATTTGGAATAGTAGGAGCGGCTGCTCATGTAAATGAACCGTACAATACTTTCAGAAGTCGATACTATACTGCTAAAAAGAAATAATGCTCCGATGATGAAATAGGTAACCATAGCAGACTTAAAATCTGCCGCTTAACGGCTTCCCGGTTCGATTCCGGGTCGGAGCACCAAGCATTTGCGAACGGTTCGATTCCGGCCACTCGCACCAAATACTGGAGTAGAAGCATCAATGGTGATGCAGCGGTCTGTAACACCGCCGCCTCTGGCACGCCCGGTTCGATCCCAGGATACTCCACCAAGTTTAAGAAACTATATAATCTTTAAATAGATCAACAGCTTCAGACCAAGTTAATGATCTAGCATTGCTTCTCATGCTGACTGCATATCTGTCTCCAGTTCCAGTTGCTCTGTGAGTAACTGATGCATTGATTAGATATGCTCCAGGTTCCATATTGTAAACCTTGTAGGCAGGTTTTGTAACCTTACAATTGATTCGTTTATAAATTCCTGTTAAGTCTACAATTGGATCAGAAAACTCAACATCCTCGTGCAACCAATATTCTAGATTACCTGTTCCTCCATGGATCCAGTTAATTGCATATCTAGCACGTTCGTTTGATTGATGTACTCGTACATCATCAAGGTGTACATCACCTGTGAAATCTTTTTTAAAGAATACACTTAGTATATCCCAAGGTACTCCATTAAAATTTAACCATTCCGGTTTAATGAAGTCTTTAGGATCATACACTTTGTATTGAGCTTTTCCTGTTGCATCAAATAATTTTTGATGAACATCTGGGTTAATAACATCGATTAACGATGGTAGATTTAATCGGTAAACAAATTCTAACATACAAATATTTATTGCAGGTATTGACAATATATAAATATCCTGCTACAATTAATTTTTTAACAAATGCCCCGGTGATGTAACTGGTAGCCATGCGAGTCTTAGAAGCTCGTGCCGTGAGGCGTGTCGGTTCGAGTCCGACCTGGGGCACCAAAATTTTAACAGAAAGAGTAATATGAAAAGTACCATTAGGCACAATGTTGATACAGATAAATGTGTTAAAAACATTGGCAACAGATTTGATCTTGTTCTTGCCGCGGCTGTTCGTGTACGCGAATTGAAACGTGGACATAGAAAACTAACTAATGGTTATGATAATCCTACCATTACTGCTCTTAAAGAAATTGAAGAAGGCCTAGTAGGCCGTGAATTACTAAGGAAAATACGATGACCTGTAGAGGATACGATGCCAAGGCAGTTAAGGTGCCTAAAAGTGTAAAACGAGTAGCGGCTGCATATCTTGACAATCATGCTCGTGGCGAATTTATTCGTAGCTATGTTCGAATCTTAGAAGAACAATCTAGATCTTATAAGAGAGAAAAATAATGGGCGACGGCGGCAAAGGGTCGGCGCCAAGACCATTCAGTGTAAGCCAAGAAACTTTTGGCAATAACTTTGACGCAATTTTTAGAAAGAATAAAGAAATGACACCAAGTGTTGAACAAATGAAAAAAGGTACTTGCGGTTGCGGTCGTAGCCCAACTGGCGATTGTATCGGTTGGCATAGTCTAACCCAAGAACAATTTCAGCGAGCACAGGCTGCTTGGCTAGAAGAAGAATTTCGCAAAGACAACGAAGTTCAAGATAGTTCACAAGGTGGTTAAATAGTTTAATGCTGGAGTCGCATAGCGGCAATTGCAACGGTTTTGTAAGCCGTCGGGAAACCTCCGTGAGTTCGAGTCTCACCTCCAGCACCAAATATTATGATTTTGTTTACAAATGGTTGTAGTTGGACATACGGTGGAAGTCTAGGATTAGACCTAGACGAACAAACTGATCAAAGACTTGCTAGTGTATGGCCTGCCCAGTTAGGAAAACTAACATCAGCTGAAAAGGTAATAAATCTTTCAGATGGTTGCGGAAGTAACCAACGAACATTTAGAACAACTTTTGATTGGATATCAAATCAATCCAAAGAAGATTTAGAAAAGACCGTGGCTGTAATACAACTTACAGAACTATCTAGGTACGAGTACTATCTTCCTAGATTTGAAAATGATCCGGACGGTTGGATAAAATGCAAGGTTGGAGTAGTTACCAGTCATATTGTACGTGATGAAATCGGCGATTACTTAAATGATTGCAATAGCAAAAGATTATCGTTACATACAGATCAAGAAGGTATGTATAGTCTAATTACATATTGTGAAGCGTTGGATAATTTATTCAAACATCATAATATCAAATATTACCTTTGGAGTAATAGTTTTAAACATAAAACTGAACCAGGTGTTCCCGAACATATTCGGCAATACCTAGATCGTAATTTTAATTGGTTAGATGATTACGGTGTTTGGGATTATGATAGAGTTAGTTTACAAGATGCACATCCATCATTTAATGGACATAAAGATCTAGCAAAACTTATTTTTGATAGAATGTAATAACCCGGATACACTTCTCCGTTAGCGAAGTGGGTGGGGAGATCACCATAGAAACCTCCGGGCACGTACGAACTTGGCCCGCCGTCCTGTGCAGGGATCCGACAAACTATCGTAGGTTAGGTACATCACCTAGCCAGAAGCATAAATGATGTGGACGTAGTAACTGACCAGTCTAGGGCTCCTGTGGTGGGAGTAGCTAGACACTTTTATTAAACGCATTTAACTTACGATGTAATCTGAGTATAGGAAAGGCCACCTTCTAGGAAAACGGCATAAGTGTGTTTAATTAAAGTTTTTTAAGTACAGATTTTGAAAAATCAATATTAGCCTGGATACCAGGATGTGCAAGATCTCTTGCTAGGTCTTGATAATGAATATCCTCTACATTAACATACAAAAATTTAATATTGAGCAAATTACATAATTGTGCAATGGCTAACCTATTTTTTACTTTAAGTAGTGTAGCATTGTACTTGTTTGATAACCAAGTGTTATAAAATTCAGGAAGTTCGGATGATATATTTGCAATAGATCCTTCTGAATCAAATATTTCTATTCTATGATCGTATGTTTGGCAAAATACAACTACCTTAGGTTTAATTCGTTCTAACCAAGAGTTAGCCAATCTAAAGGCTGTGTCATTTGATGAACCGCCTATACCTAAATTATAACAGGCAAGATTTAATTCAGCTGATACTAAACTTGCCCAGGTTGCTTCTAACGGTATTCCTATACCAGCAGTTATGCTACAACCTAAAAATACAATAGACGGGTCGTTTGTAAATTCATTACATCGAAAACCATGGCTGTTAAATTTATAGGTAAAGTTAGAATCAATCCAATTATATTTTTCAAGTAGTTCTTTTTTGTTATTGAGATTTTCTTTATATAACTTTTCAGTGTCCATAGGAAGCCAATATAATTCTTTGTTGGCAAGGTCAATGTAAGGGTTATGGTCAATGTTCATAAAAATATTTATACGGTACTTTTGACCATAAATAGTTTCACGCGGAGTTAGTTTAATGGTAGAACGAGAGCCTTCCAAGCTCACGGCAGGAGTTCGATTCTCCTACCCCGCTCCAAATTTTGCATCCTTAACTCAGTTGGTAGAGTTCCGCCTTTACACGGCGGCTGTCGGGAGTTCGAGTCTCTCAGGATGCACCAGTTTAATCGGTGTGTAGCTCAGCCTGGTAGAGCTCCTGGTTTGACGTTGTGCTGATTTTAAATAACAATGGTCGTCAATAATGCGGTAATAAATAAGTGTTATTGGTCCTGTAAGGATAGATAGTTGTGCCCTAATTTTATTTCGGACATTAGCGCAGTCTGATTGAGAAAATCTCGTTTTTGTATCGCTATACTAAATAGTTATATGAAAAACAGAATAACAAAACCTGGATTAATAGCAATGAATCGCAAGATAGGTTGCGTACATTGTTCGAAAAAAACTACAATAGGTAATATAAAGAAACATGAAAAATCATGTTATTTAAATCCTACTAATGTAGTAGAGTGTTTAGTATGTAGTAAGCCAATAAAGAACTATAAAGAATCAAAAGGTACTTGTAGTCGTAGTTGCGCCAATAAACACTTTAGAAGTGGTGAAGACAATGGTAACTGGAAAGGTGAAAACTACCAATCAATTTGTTTCCTTTATCACGAAAAAAAGTGCATAGTATGCGGCGAGGATAAGATTGTAGCAGTTCATCATTATGATCATAATCATGAGAACAATGATCCTAACAATTTAGTTCCGCTGTGTCCTACACATCATAGTTATGTACATAGTCGTTATGCTATTGAAGTACAACCTACAATAGATGAGTATGTTAAGCAATTTCTCCGTATGGCGTAACCTGGTAGCGTCCATGCTTTGGGAGCATGTGGTGAAGGTTCAAATCCTTCTATGGAGACCAGTTTGGGGGATTGATGTAATAGTAGCCTGGGACCTTTGCAAGCTTCAATCCCCGGTTCGAGTCCTGTCACCTCCACCAAGATCACCATTACACACGGTGTACAATAGGATAAGTAGTGTGTAAAGAATTTACGCGGGGAGGGTGGTCACCACACCGGTCTCATAAGCCAGGTGCATCGGCAGTTCGAATCTGTCCCCCGCATCCATTTTATCAGTCTATATAACATGTTAATTTATGTAATCAAGGGTCCGTCAAAATTAATACCCGATCAAGAATTTAGCATGTTAAAAGAAAGTTTTAACAAAAAAGGTATTCATTGTATAGACTTTCGTATAGAAGATTTAAATCTTGAAATTATCGACTCAAAACTACTGATCAACGGAGGAAGCACTCCTTTACCCGATTTAGTATTAATACGTAATCCTATTTTATTTAAAAAAGATATAAAAAAATTTGAAGACGTTGGCATTCCGTGCGTTAATTCGAGCACTGCTATTCAAAATAGTAGAATGAAATTAGACGCCGCAAATATATTAAACGATCATCAAGTACCAGTTCCTAAAACAATACCGTTTACTGAAAATTTAAATGACATTGTATCAAGTATTGGATTTCCTTTTATTATAAAACCGTACCCTAGTTCATTAGGATTAGATGTTTGGTTATGCAGGAATGAAGAAGATTTTTTTAAATTTCTACCAAATGCAAATAAAATATCTTCAGGACAAAAATGGTTGGTTCAAGAATTTATAGAACACCGATATAAAGAAGTGGTTAGGTCTTTTGTAATAGATCACAAAGTAGTATTTGCTTTGCATAAAACTTACTCGCCCGAAGATGTATTTGTCAACACATCAATACTGAACAGAAAATTTTATCCTATCACTGATGACCTTATAAATATTTCTATAAAAACAACCAAGGCATTAAATATCGAAATAGCTGGTATTGATTTATTGTATGACAAAGACGGTATGAAAGTATGTGAGGTAAATTGTTCTCCATTCTTTATACGTGCAGTTGATACACATCCTGCTCTAAATGTAGCAGATATTATTGTTGATTATGTATCAGATCGATATTTAAAATAATTTTTATGGCCAGGTGGCAGAGCGATTATGCGCTGGATTGCAAACCCGGTACAGGTAGGTTTAACTCCTACCCTGGCCTCCAAACATTGCGGGAATAGCTCATTTGGTAGAGCGAGTGCTTGCCAAGCACTAGGTGGCCAGTTCGATCCTGGTTTCCCGCTCCATTTGACTTTTGTTAAAAACTATGTTATAATATTGACATGGATAAAAAACAACCTAAATTATACGTTCTAATTGGTGTTCCCGGTGCAGGTAAAAGCACTTGGGTAGCTAATCAAGAATGGGCTAAAAATTGTGCGTACATTTCTACAGACAGAATCATTGAACGATACGCTCGTTGGGTAAAGAAAACTTATACTGAAGTTTTTGGATTATATATGCCCCGTGCTGTCAACGTTATGGTTAAACAAGTTAAACATGCACGAGAGCATGGCAAGGATGTAATTTGGGATCAAACTTCGACTTCTGTGTCAAGCAGAGGAAACAAGTTTCGTTTATTACCCGATTATTATGCTATCGCTGTAGTTTTTAAAACTCCCGAAAAAGAAGAACTAGAACGCCGATTGGCAAGTCGTCCTGGCAAAATTATTCCTACAGAAGTTGTAGAGAGTATGATCAATCGTTGGGAAGATCCAACTGAGGAAGAAGGTTTTAAGGAGATTTGGTTTGCCTAAAGAAATTCCAGAACACAGAGATAAATTAGGTCGCTTACTTAAAGTAGGCGATTGTGTTGCTTACCCAGGTAGCAATACCCTTATGATTGGCACGGTTAAAAAGCTCAATCCTAAAATGGTAGGTGTTGCTATGCTGGGCAAAAATGCTTGGGGACCTAGTAACAAATATCCTAATGATTTAGTATTACTCGACGGTCCCGAAGTCACAATGTATTTGCTTAAAAATAGCGGTTGACTTTTTGGTAAACTCCTGCTATACTATAAGCACAGAAAGCAAAAAGGAGTCTAAAATGTCTGAAGTTAAATTCAATGGTCCCCTGTATAAAGTCACAATGACTGAATATGAGAGAGGTTATGGACAGCGCCCAATGGGTGAAAAGTTCTTCGACAACGAGGAAGAAGCCAAAAAGTTCTGTGAAGAATACTTCTCCGGAGATCCTGATTGTTATTACAGAGCAGATTATAGAAAGGTAAACTAACATGCCATGGATTCAAAACATAGCATTAAGTGACATTAAGAGAGGGCTTCATATTGATCCCGGTCCTAATGCCATGCTGATTCAAATTGTGGATCCACCCGGCGACTTTCCTACACCCTTGTACAAGTTCAAAGAAGTGCATCAGTTTCAATTCCTTGATGTTGAGGAAAAGGATGAAGTGCTAGACGAGGCAATGCGGTGTAGTCATGAGCAGGCTGCTGAATTAGTTCGCTTGTTGCAACATGCACTGGACAATAGAATGAATGTTATTGTTCATTGTCATGCAGGAGTTTGTCGTAGTGGTGCGGTGTGCGAAGTCGGAGTCATGCTCGGTTTCGGTGATACAGAAGTATTTCGTAGTCCTAACCTTCTAGTCAAGCATCGCATGATGAAGGCACTAGGTTGGACCTACGACGAGAATGAACCTCATACTATTAACGGTGTAACAACTGAGTTTGGGATCATTCTTCCTAAAGAAATTGAATGGGCTAACGACAATGAGAAAGTGTTTGTCTTGGCCAAAGAAAGAAAAGAAAGAAGAGAACGAGAAGGTGATGTATAAAGTAATAGACAATACAGGTTTTGTGCGAGGCGCATTTGATGATTTAGCCACAGCAATGGAAGCCGCAAAACTTGTAGACGAGTTTGTAACTATCAAAGGTACAGACTTTGAAGTGTGTGGCATATTTGGAGTAGACTCTGTGAAGAACGGAGTCTGCCCAGATGGTGTTGCATATGACTGGAACAAGGCTTCTCGCATAGGACGAGTGAAAAAAGAACGGGTATAATACCGATACATAAATATCGGTATGCCCTATCTAAACACCTATCAAAAATTTAAAATACTGCATTTAATCAATCACTGCATTGGTATTACAGGACTGATTTGGTTTGCAACAACTGCCAACTCGTGGCCTTGGTTGTTATTGGGTTTTGTATGTTTCCTATGGACTGGTATCGTTGGTGTCAATGTTGCGCTACACAGATATTATAGTCACGTAGCATTTAAAACTACTAAATTTAAAGAATATATACTCTTAGCCAGTAGTGTAATTACAGGCTTAGGAAGTCCCGCTATGTGGTGTAGCGTACATCGTGTACACCACACTACTTCAGATACTATTAAAGATCCCCACAATCCTGCTAGGGATGGTATTTTAAGAACTTGGTTTACATTCTGGGATCCTATAAAAATTCCAAAAAGACATGTTGCACCTTTCTTAAGAAATTCAGCATTAAAATTTGTTCACAATAATTATTTCTTGCTGAACTATGCTGTACTAATTTTGCTCGCAGTAATTAACTGGAGGCTGGCTGCTTTTGCATATTGCTTGCCTGCTGTTGGTTGCTTTCACGGAAGTGCCGCTATCGGCGTTTTGCCGCACCTAACAGGCCCTTGGCAAATAGGTTACCGTAGATATGATGTAAAAGATTTAAGTCATAACAACTGGCTAGCAAGTATCTTGGCATTAGGAGAAGGATGGCATAATAACCATCATGCTAATCCAGGTCGTTGGTGGCAGGGAGAAACATGGTGGGAAATTGACCCTCCGGCATTTATGATCAAACACTTTTTTATGGAGAAACAATGAACTGGTATTTTTATAAGGTGTGGATTCCTTTACAACTGCTAACCATTGCATCTGCAATTGGTATCGTAATGGGTTATGTTCACGTTAACTGGTGGGTTGTTTTTATCAGTTGGTTCATTGTAGGACCGATCGGCGTAGGAGTAGGATACCACAGATTGTTTAGTCATAGACAATTTGAAACATGGAAACCTTTAGAGTACCTGATTGCACTATGTGGTACATTGAGTGCTTATGCACCTGTATCTTTCTGGGCCAGCGAGCATCAGTACCATCACAAGATCAGCGATACTACAGCTGATCCTAGTACTCCTAATTTAGGATTCTGGGAAAGTTTCTTATGGTGGCGTATGAGACAAAGTGTTCTTAAGAAGATTGACTTACGCAGTTATCCAACAAGAGTTCTGTTAAGAGATCCTGTGCTTATGTTTTTGAGTAAACATTTCATAAAGATTGTTTGGGCCTTTGCAATTATACTGGCGTTGATTGATATCAACTGGTTAGTGGCTGTGTTTGTAATTCCGTCATTTATTGAAAGACAACGTGTTAACCTTGTTAGTAGTTTTAGTCATATGAACATTCCATTCAATTACAGAAACTTTGAAACAAGTGATCAAAGCCAGAACAATATTTTAATGGGATACTTAACTATGGGATTCGGATGGCATAACAACCATCACGCATATCCAAGAAAACTAATTAACCAAGAACGTTGGTGGGAAATTGACATCGAAGGTATCATTGCAAAATTGATTTCTAAAAACAATGACGTACACAGACAAAGTTGCCATTAAGGTAGTACTGCTGACAATTATAGCATTGTTGGCGGTTCCTTATTATTTTATTGCAGGTGGAACAATTTTAGGTTTTATAGCCATACGATTAGTTGCCCACCTCATTGCATTATTCACTCCTGTAGCATATCATAGATGGTTATGTCATAATAGCTTTCAACCTAACCTACTTGGAAAATTTTTAATGGGAACTGCAATGATCGGGTCAGGATTTGGCGATCCGTTACATAATGTAGTAGCACATAGACTTCACCATCCTCATGCAGACACCGATAAAGATCCGCATAGTACTGACATAGGTTTTTGGAAATTATGGTTAGGACAATTTAAGGTGCCCACTGGCGGTGTTAGACCCCCTAAAGATTTTTTTAGAAATAATATGGCTGTGTTTATGCACAATCATTATTGGAAACTTTATGTGCTGTTTAACATAATGTTATTCCTAATTTTTGATTTAAAAACGGTTCTCATTTATTGTCCGATAAACTTTGTCTACGGTTGGACATTAAACACAATGGTTAATTACTACGGACACATTGACCCCGATACAGGTGCAGTAGGGCCACGTAATACAAATCAAGTGTTTACTCTGCTTACAGCCGGCGAAGGGTTACACGGAAACCATCATATAACCCCTGCAAGTGCGGATTTTTCGTCAACTGATAGAAAAGATCCAATGTCAGGCGTTATTAAATTAATATCAAAAACCGGTTGACACACCGGTAAAATGATAGTATAATATAATTTTAAAGAAAGGAGGCGAATATGCCAGCTACATTTTTAGTTAGCGATACCCACTTCGGTCATATGGGCGTATGTCGCTTCACCCGTAATGACGGAGTAACAAAGTTAAGGCCATGGAATAGTCCTGAGGAAATGGACGAAGCCATGATCAAGGCATGGAACGAACGTGTTAAGCCCACGGATAAGGTTTACCACTTAGGTGACGTTGTTATCAACCGCAGAGCATTACCTACGTTAGCAAGGTTAAACGGCGACAAAGTCTTAATCCGCGGTAACCATGACATCTTCCGTGATGATGAGTATAGACAATACTTCCGTGAGTTACGTGCTTATCACGTTGTAGAAGGTATGATTTTTAGTCATATCCCATTACACGCAGAATCATTAGGCCGTTTTGGTGTCAACGTTCACGGACACTTACACGCTAATCGAGTTAAGCGGGCTCGCGGTGTTGATGCAAGGACTGGAGAAGTCTTATACAGCGATGAGAACGATGTTCGTTATCATTGTGTCTGTGTTGAACAAACTCCAGACTTTGCCCCTATCTTATTCGAAGATGTGAAGAATCGCATTGTTGAAGAAGGTGGTTCTATTACTTTTAAGAACGGCAACGGGCCGACAATGTAATATGGATCTATTGTTCAATAATCATATGAAAGGTTCCGGACACGGAAAGACTTGGAGGGTTGAACTCAGCTCTCCAAGTCGCCCTGTGGGCACATATTATCAAGAAGCCGTAAAGGCCGCTGAAATGATTTGGGCACAACGACAAGGACCATTGTATGTCTGTTATAGCGGCGGACTTGATAGCGAGTTTGTATTAAGTTTATTCTTATCGTTAGGTATGAATATTACTCCTGTGATCATGCGTACACAATACAATGATCCAGATACAAAGTATGCTTTTAAGTATTGCCAGGATAGGAATATTGAGCCCAAGGTTGTAGATTTAGACTTTGACAAATTTGTTGAATCTGGAAAGATTGTTGACATAGCATTACAGATGAAATGTAGTGCTTATCAAATTCCTACCAATATGTGGTTGTGTAGCCAGTTAGACGGAACCGTGTTAACAGGAAATGATCCTCCCCATTTATCAAACAAAAACAATGTTTGGTATATGGATGAGGACGAGTGGAACCATACTCAGTTTACCTATTTCAAAGAAAACAATATACACGGTACTCCGTTTTTCTTGCATTATACTCCAGAAATGGTTTTATCATTTTTGTTAGATCCTACTATACACCGTTTGGCGAATAATATGATTCCCGGAAAGTTAGGTACAAATTCTACAAAAGTCTTTGTCTATAACAACAATGATGGTGCATTTGAATTGGAAAATAGGCAAAAATTACACGGGTATGAAGATGTCGAGTCTGCTCAAATATACAAACACCCTAACATCAAACTGATAAACGGTTTGAAAAGAAAGTGGTCAGGTGTTTGGGCATGTCCGTATTATGATGTTGTCAAACAACTACAATCATTACAACCAGTTGTTAATATGCCAAACGAACTCAATAGTAATCGAAAGAATTGGTATCATCAATAATTTGGACAAATAGTTAGAAAAAAGTGTTGACAAAGCGTAAAAAGTGCGCTATAATAAATGCTTAGTTAGAAACAAAAAGTTTTTAGGATCGATACAGCAATCTTATTACATTCATAAAGTAAACAAAGACGATCCTGTCATTTTAACGAAAGGAGAAAGAAATGACTACATTCGCTGAAGCAGTTAAGTCTACCCCAGCGGTAGCTCGTACCGAAAACGGTATGAAGGCAAAGGCTCATTCGGGCAATGCCCTTGTAGACCTGTTCTACAAGATTGGTGCATCACGTGGTAAGTCTGTAACCGCAGACTTCGAAAAGGCCTTCCAGGAAGATGCCGACCTAGCAATGAAAATTGCATTCTGGTCGCGTGACGTCCGTGGCGGTGCTGGTGAACGTCAGATCTTTCGTGATGTACTTGTACATCTAGAAAAGTTGCATCCAGAAACTCTGGAAGCAGTTCTTCCTTTCGTATCCGAATTCGGTCGTTGGGATGATTTGCTAGTGTTCAAGACTGAAAAGTTCAAGCACATGGCATACACCCTAATCGGTGATGCTTTGCGTGAACGCAATGGTCTTTGCGCTAAGTGGATGCCACGTCAAGGTCCAATTGCAATCGAAATCCGTAACTTCTACGGCATGACACCTAAGCAATATCGTAAGAGCCTAGTTGCCCTTACTAATGTTGTTGAACAAAAGATGTGTGCTAAGGACTGGGACGGTATCGAATTCGGTAAGTTGCCATCGCTAGCTTCGGCTCGATACAACAAGGCATTCGCTAAGAACGCTACTGCGTCTTACGAAGCATACAAGGCTCGCTTGACTGCGGGTACAGACAAGGTAAACGCTAGTGCAGTTTACCCATACGATGTCATCAAGACCTTGCGTCATGGTGGCGATAGTGTGGTAGCAGATGCTCAATGGGCATCGTTGCCAAACTACATCGGCGATGCCAGCGTTATGCCTTTGGTTGACGTTTCTGGTTCGATGTGTTGCCCAGTTGGCGGAAACGCTAACCTGCAATGTATCGATGTTGCTTTGTCGTTGGGTCTGTACTGCGCTGATAAGAACACAGGTGTATTCAAGGATACATTCTTGACTTTCAGTGCTAAGCCAAAGGCACAAGTTGTTAAGGGTACACTTGCTCAGAAAATGAGCCAAATGAACTCTAGCGACTGGGGCATGAACACTAACCTACATGCGGCGTTTGACGAAATCTTACGCATCGCTGTTAAGGGTGGTGTGTCGCAAGACAACATGCCTAAGACTTTGCTGATCTTGTCAGACATGCAATTTGATGCTTGCATCAAGCACGATGACTCTGCTATGCAGATGATCAAGCGTAAGTACAAGGATGCAGGATACGAAGTTCCAAACGTTGTATTCTGGAACCTGAACAGCAAGGACAATGTCCCTGTTAAGTTCGACAAGCAAGGTACTGCTTTGGTGTCTGGATTCAGTCCAGCAGTTATGAAGGGCATCTTAAGTGGTGCTGACATGACTCCATATGGTATCATGCTAGCCACGGTTGACGTACCACGTTATTCCGTGTTATAAATAAAGTACGAGGTTAGGTTCAGCAATATTCAATAACATTGAACTGCTTACATCTATGTCAATAACTGGAGCCTTAATTGTCTTTGAAGGTTATTGACATATATGGATGTAAGATAAAGGAGTTTCGATATTCTCCTTGACAAAAACAAAAAGTAGACAACTAGCCTGTTTATTTTATTAGGATGGGTACAGCAATGTACTACTAACGAAGGTTTGGGGTAACCCGAACGGCTGGTCCGGCTTTATAAGGACTTTGTGTCTAGTCGAGAAACTAGAATCGGGCGCTACCGATTAGCGATAGGGTCGGGGAGACACAAAAGTGATATCGACCAGAAAATAAATTAATAAATCTCCAACCATCCTGTAAATAGGACTCTTCGGAGTCCTATTTTTTTGACTTAAATATAGAATGTGGATCGACAGCGATTACAAAGAAATAGGACCTATAAACGAATTATTATTTGATCCGTTATTGTCCCTTATCAAAGATATCAATTGGAATAAGAAAGAATATCATAGATTATTCCACGAAATACCGTTAAGAAATGGTAGAGTACTTATTCTTCCTTTTTCAATGTCTCCTGATATCACTTATACAACAGAACAACAAGCCGTTATAGATTGTATTGCTCCTATAACTCAGATAGTAACTGATACATTTTTTAATCTTAAAATAATAAGAGGAGAATTAGGAACATTACCGCCTGGCTCTTATCTACGAGACCATTTTGATGATAAAGTGTTCCATGAAAGATGTGTAAGAGTGCATGTTCCTATTACTACCAATGATCAATGTTTTCAAATCTTTGAAGGTAGAAAGGTTCATTTTAACACAGGAAAAATATACGAAATCAATAATAGGATAATGCATTCTGCAAACAATGAAGGCAAAACTATTAGGACTCATTTAATACTAGACCTGTTAGATCAAAATGACTCTAGTACTCCGTCGGATTTAATAAAAACTTCCATTCCTTCTGAGTATCGTAATCTTACAAAAAATCCTTTTAATATTTTAAAATAAATATTGATCTGTTTAACAATTCTGTCTATAATCTAAATAATGAAACAAAAATTTATCAACCTTTACATGGATTGGGCAAAACGAACTGCCCAAATGAGTTACGCTCGAAGATTACAAGTAGGCGCTGTTATCGTAAAAGATGATAGTGTTATTAGTTATGGATATAACGGTATGCCGGCTGGTTGGGATAACAACTGCGAGGACGAAATTAAATGGCCTAATGGACATATCGCCCACCTAACAACCAAACCTGAGGTATTACATGCAGAATCAAATGCTATTGCAAAATTGGCGAAGTCTCACAACTCTGGTGTTGGGGCTGACTTATTTGTTACTCACAGCCCTTGTCTCCAGTGTGCCAAGCTCATTTATCAGTCAGGTATTCGTCGTGTGTTCTATAATGAAAACTATAGAGATGATGCTGGCATCAAGTTCTTAGAGAAGTCTGGAGTGGAGGTAATACAACCCCAACCAGATGTATCCGTGCCACCTCAGAGCAGTTAATAAACGTATGTTTTTTAGTTGTATCAACATAGTATGAAGTGCCATCGGCAGGCATAAATTGCATACCATTGTCATCAGGAAACAACATTAAGCATTGTTTGTTTGTTATTATAGGTATGTGTATTCTAGGGTATGGATCAGAATGTATGCTATAACATGTCTTAGGTTTCATGTACATTAACCTAGTTCTAACAATCCTGTACTCCGATAAAGATTGTAGCCACTGATCTATATATCCTCCTTTTAAAATAGGATTGATATACTTGTAATGAGGTTCAATTATCATACCTCCAGGTTTTTGAATTCTACCAGTAGATTCATACCACGCTTCATCGCTTGAATCAGTTGGATCTTTTACCTGTAGTCCTAATTGAAGAACATTATCAACAAACGGCATTTTGTCTAAGAGCCCCGTTACCTCTGACACGAGTTCTTTGAACAGAGCAAATTTATTAATAGGTTGACATAGCATCAAGTATTTAAGTATACTATATCAAAGGAAATCACTAAATGAAAATTAAACCAATTGTACTTGCTATTTTAAGTGCATTGTCGTTACACACAGCAATCGCACAGACTCAGTTTGATCCAAGAAAAAAACCAGTTACCGTTATTATGCCGTTTGCACCCGGCGGTGGTGTGGATCAAACATTTAGACACCTGCAGAAATATGCTTCACAAAAAGGAATCACTCTAGTAGGAGTTTATAAGCCCGGTGCAGACGGACTTGTTTCAATGAGCGAGCTAGCGATTGAGCCAAGAGATGGTTATTATATCAGTGTGACTACTGCTGGAGTTATTGCCAATTATAGGCTACATCATCCGTCGTCTGATGTTACTGCTATTACCACACTAAGAGATAGTGTTATGGCATTGGTGGTTAGCAACAAGAGTGAGATACAAGATATAAATCAATTAGAACGATACTTGCAACAAGGTAAGAAACTTAACTTAGGTTATGGAGCACCCGGACAGCAGATGTTCTTAGAACAATTATTTGAACTTGCAAAGGCCAAGGCTGGCTCTGTCATGGTGCCTTATAAAGGTGGCGGTCCTGTAGTCAATGATTTACTAGGCGGACACATAGACGTTGCCGCAGTGCCTCTTTCTATTGTAAAATCTCATATCGATTCCGGTAAAGTAAAATTAGTAGGGCTAGCAAGTAGAGCTAAGTTTGAAGGTTATTCTACCGTACCATTAATGAAGAATAAATATCCCAAATGGGAAGAATTTGACGGATTTGCAGTAGTTGTTGAAAAAAATACAAATACAGAAGCAGTTACATGGTGGTCTAATTTCTTACATGAGTATGTTAACGACGAAAATGTAAAGAAAGACTTTGTACAAGAATTTACCGTACCAACTGAGTTTGGTACTAAAACATTAGAAAATACTATCAAGTCCAGTATCAAACGCTTAGAGAAAAATGGACATTAATACATACGTCAACAGAATAAAATATAAATCACTGCCTGAAGATTTTAATCATCAGGACGGTGTAAAATTTAAGAGCTCGTACGAGTACACAAAAACATTTAGTAACTATCACTTTGACAAATTTCAAACAGAAGGTGACGGGGACTGGTATCATAGTCTAGGACGTTTTGAAGGCGATTGGACCGATGATGTTGCTAAGATTATTGAGAAAAGTAAAGAGCTAGGATGGGATGAAAGCACAAAGTCGGGACTACGACCCGGATTCAAAGGTGGTCAAAGTCCTATGAAGGCACAAGAAGAATACGATCGCGTACAGCACGGACTTGACAAAACAGATCAAACTAATCTAGTACTTGAGAACTATCTAGATCAGTTTCCTAAAATTAAGGCAATGGTAGATCACTGGTGCTTGGAAAAAGTCAGTTATCGTGCTCATGTACAATGGCCTGGTCAGTTCTTTGGAGTACACATTGATAAACTATGGCACCGCAATCCTGTAGACCCTGCTCGTATTGTTCGTATTATTATAAATCTTGCTGACTATGAACCGGGTCAAATAATAATGTACGGAAATAGCATACTTAATCAATGGCATGCCGGAGATGTACATATTTTTGATACACTAAATGTTCCACACGGTACTGCTAATATCAGTATCTATCCTAGACCTAATTTAACAATTACAGGGTTACGTACTCCAGAAACTGATGCTGTTCTAGCTGCCGCAAATAAAGATGCAAGGTATAAGATTTAAAGGAACATGACCTTTATCAAAAGTTTCTCAACAAGTAATATGCTCTTGCCATTGCCTATTAGGCAACTTACCGCTTTTTAAATATTTAGAAAAGCAAAGACGATTTGAATTAGTTCCTCTATTGTACTCGGGAAACTTTTCTTTTGATGTAGCAAAGAATACACACTTAGACGGTGTAACTCCTAATTGTTTACAAAATTCTTCTTGAGTTCTTCTATAGGTAATATAGTTATAATCAGGACTATATCTATTAAGTAATTCTAATCCTACTGCGGCAGACAATCGATTAACATAGTTGTTCTTATTATAAACAAATAAAGGATCTCCGTTGTCCTCTCTTGTTAATCTCATACCTACTCGCATAAAACCTAACGGAAAGCACTTTGCTAAACTGAATGTGATATCAGTTATGCAACTATGATTAAAATTCATAGTCAAACCAGCACAGGCTCCAAAGTAACAGCAATCGATTAACACAGGGACTCCTAATGTATCACATTGAGTTAGTATTTCTTCTAATAGAGGATGTTCCTCACCTGTATCAGCAAATGGTAAACTTACTACAACTACATCATTGGAATCTACAACTTCGTCATCTAAGTACGGTGCAGGTGAAAAGTAACTCTTAGAGGCGGCGGCGTGATACATATATTCGCCTCGAAAATATCGTAATCTACGATTTTTATTTTTTAAGTAAAATTTATCAAAAGCTTCGGTAGACCCGTTTACAAATGCCTTGGCTTGAAAATTCTCAAGACCTGTGATAGTGTTTAATTCTGTTTCTAAAATCCAATCATAAAATCTTTCTAAGAATTGATTGTGTATATTAGTATCAGTTAAGCAGCCATTACGAGAGACATGTGAAATAACATCATTTACTTCATCTTCTAATTCTTTATTAGTGATGCTGTGAATACTACCGTATGGTAAACTTTTTAATTTTAGTAATTCTGCCGGAGTCATGATTTGCTTACTAGATATTTTTTTGATGCTACCATCTTATATAACCTTTTTCCATCATTTATAGAGTGAAGTAATAAATCGGGACGTATTTGATCATAATGTGAATTACTCATATCAACGTAACTATCTTTAAACACAGATAGTTCATTATATTTCCATAACCAAAAATGTTTATCTGATCTATCTAATTGATCAGGTTTATTTGCTTGATATCTATCGGTCCAATTATCATAGATAATATGCCTTAGTTGTTTTTGTTGTTGTCCTAATTTATAAAGAAACGATCTAGCATTAGTACGTTCTTCTTTTGTAAACCTAAGTGCAATCATTTCTTCGTTTATTTTAAAAGCGTTAATAGCCACACTGGCCATTTCAAAGGCTAAAATAGGAAATTTTGGACTCCAATAAAAATACTCTGTACCATAAACATTTTGAGGACACGGTGTACCCATGGTCACGGCAGAATCATTGAACCACATGTATGCATTATTATCTTCAAACAATGTTTGAGGTTTATCAACTCCGTAAATCCCTGCTACTTTTTTACCCTGTTCTGTTAATTTAATTTCATTAGGAGACCAAACAGCAAGAGATGTAACTTCGACATCGTGCCAATGATTAACAATGTTAAAGACCTCTTCTTTTCCTATAGAATCACGCTCCTTAAACCAGTCTACAATTTCAATTTTAATATTAGGATGATATTGTGAAACCTGATCAAGCACTGGTTTGATAGCATAATCCCACTCGCTTAGGTAGTTTAGTGCGGTAGGCTCTAAGATATTAGGTTTATAAATCCCACGATCGATAACATCATTTGCCCATTTAACACATATTTCATCTAAATGTATCCCGTTGTCTAAGAAAGATCGAAGTACATTATAACTATCAGCACCGCCCGAAAAGTACAAAATAAGATAATCGTAGCTATCTCGTAATTGCTGTGCCCTTTGTTTGTAAAGTTCTTTTAGTGGGAATTTACCAATTTGAGATCTGTCAAAATTTTCCCAGATATGATCAAAATATACAAAATGTACAGGTTGTTTGGTTTGGGTAGCGTTAAGTAAAGCATTATATTTGTTTATAAACTTTCTGTCTTCTACACGCCAGTACCCTTGTGGGTAATCATTAATAGGATCCATGGTAGAATATTTATGGGTACCATTTAGTGATAATATAAATACTGAAACTGGAGAGTTAGCATGCCTTACATGTTATTACAAAATACATTTACTAGACCCACAACTGATATTCCATTTAGAGATATAAATGGAACTAGTGAAACTGCGTTCATACAATCATTGAAAGACAACGGTACCCTATGGAATAGATGGGAAGAAACATCCGAAGATCAGTTAAGTATAACTATTAATAATGTATTTTATATGGAATCCTACGGAGATGCTATGCTAGTTAATACTAATATCAGGATAGATCCAGGCTGGTACGATATTCATGTAGCAACAGAAGAACATTGTTCAGCACACGGTGTGGTTAGGTCAAATATAATAAGAACATTATGCAACGACGATTTTGACCCAATTGAAATATACATTTACATCCCAATTGATGTATTCTGATTAAAATATTGCATCCTATATTCGTTTTTTAAAATATGTAAGGTAATTAACGTAGGAACTTTAAGTACATTATAAGGTTTGAAAAAGAACCTATGTTGCTCTCTTTTACATTCATCCCCTGGTTGATAAACACCATCCCACAATATTTCATATCTTAGATTGCCAATTACAGACGGATCTCTTGCCATCAGTCTATTTCTAAACTCAAAGTCTGCCTTTCCTTCATCAAGTTCCCTAGCTGTATAGAATTGAAATATATTGTGTTGTTCACCATAAGCAGTTAATAATTTCATTATACCTGCATGTACAGCAAAATGAGATCTTACAGATGCAAACGAGTCGATTCCTAAATTGAATGCTTGACCATGTGTGTACCAAATCCCTGAAGGCTCGTGATACCCGCCTGCAGAAACTGCAACCAAAGAATCGTTCAAAAAACATCCTCCTACTTTATAATTAGGTTGGTGGAATAGAAATTCTAACCTTGAAATGTATTCTAACTTTTCTTCAGTGGACAACACTCTGCCCATAAATTTTTCTTTACTTTTATGTAGGTCAACAAAGTCGGAGAAATCATCCTCTTCAAGCAATCTATATGTGTAGTTCGGGTTTATCATTCAGGTATTTAGTACCACTATAAATACATAAAAATAAAACACTATGAACCCATTTAAATTTATTACCAACTGGTTTAGAAGAAGAAAGCAACGTAAGGAATTAGAAAAACGTATTGCAGAACTTCGTAAACGAGATCCCTTCATTTATTAAACATGATCATAGGAATTAACGGACAGAACCACGACGCCAGCATGGCGTTAATTCATAACGAAGATATCTTATGGGCAGCACATGCTGAAAGATATTCAAGGGTTAAAAACGATACTTACTTAAATTCGACAATGATCGAAGAGATGTACAAGTACGGAGAACCTAAATTAGCAGTATGGTTCGAAAAACCTTTTTCAAAATCCTTAAGAAAACTTTACAGCGGGCAACGTCCTTGGTGGTGTAATCCAAAAGAAGAATTAAAACGTGTAGGCCTTGGACACTTACCTATTGAATATGTAGGACATCATGAAAGTCATGCTGCTGCCGGTTTTTATACCAGTGGATACAGCGATGCGGCTATCTTGGTTGTCGATGCCATAGGTGAATGGGACACCGTGAGTATCTGGAAAGGTACGCACTACGGCCTGCAAAGAGTATGGAGTAAAAGATATCCAGATAGTATAGGTTTATTTTATACAGCATTTACACAATACCTAGGACTAAGGCCTAACGAAGAAGAATACATTTTAATGGGCATGGCTGCGCTAGGCAAACCTATATTAGTAGAAAAACTTAAAGAAGATTTCTTTAACGAGTTTAATGCACCCGACTTTAAATTAAAGCACAATTTACACAATGGTTGTCGATGGTGGGAGACTCCTGAAGGTGTAAGCAACTATGATATAGCCGCAAGCGTACAAGCCATTACGGAAGAATATCTTACAGCAACTACACAATGGATGAAACAACATATATCTAGTGATAATCTTGTATTCATGGGCGGATGTGCATTAAATTGTGTTGCCAATAGTCTAATTGCTAAAAATACATCTTACAAAAATGTGTGGATCATGCCTAATCCAGGAGATGCTGGTAGTGCTATCGGAGCAGTTGCTGCCTTAGAACGTAAACAACTAACATGGACTAGCCCGTATTTAGGTACCAACATCAACCGTGTTTTAGATATCGAAGGAATTGTCAATCAATTAATAAAAGGCGAAGTTGTCGCAGTAGCAAACGGCCGTGCAGAGTTTGGTCCAAGAGCCTTAGGAAATCGTAGTTTACTATGCGATCCCCGAGGACCCGGTGCCAAAGCAAACATGAACAGACTGAAAAAGCGTGAGGCATTTAGACCCTTTGCTCCTGCGGTTTTAGAGGAACATGCTGATATGTATTTTGATATGCCTGTAAAATCTAGCCCATATATGCAGTTTGTTGCTCGTTGTAGGGTTCCAGAGCTTTTGCCAGGAATATGCCATTATGATAATACCAGTAGGGTCCAGACCGTTAAAACCCAAGATAATCCAAATTTCAGGGCAATTTTAGAGCTTTGGCATGAAAAAACCGGCTGTCCTATGCTGATGAACACTAGCTTAAACGTCAAAGGCGAGCCCTTGGTAAATAGTTTAGAAGATGCAATGCGTTGGGAAAGGATAAATGGCGTAAAAGTATTTTGACTTTTTCCAAGAATGAGTTTTACAATTAAGACTCACACTATAAGGACTTTGAAATGAGTACACGCAGATCTAAATTTGATTGGTCCATTTTAAACCGAACCGGGTTAATTGAATACTTTTGGAGTCTATATCCAGAAGTAACAGATACAGAGTTAACGGTTACTCAATTTCATACAAAATTTTCAAGGCACATAAAAAAACAACTTCCGATTAGGATATCAAAATTAAGAAATATAAAAGTAGAACCAAATTGGATATGGGCAGGCGGCACATACTTCAGCGATTGGGACAAAGAAAAGAAACAATGTATAGAAATACAATTAGTTTATAATATGTCTCAAGAAATAATTGTTGTATCAAAGAAAAGATTTCGAAGATTGTGTCATACGATTGCAGATACAATCTTACACGAGATAATGCACATGAGGCAATATCGTCGTAGAAAATTTAAAGAATTGCCTGAGTATGCAAGCACCGCAGCCAGAGAAGAAAAAAGACAGGAACAAAGTTATTTAGGTTGCACTGACGAGATTGATGCATATAGTTTTAACATTGCCTGCGAGTTATTAGATAAATTTAAAAATAACCCTAAACTGGTTGTAAACTACTTAAATGAAAATCAAAAAGGGTTGAGACGAACACACAATTGCTGGAGAATGTATTTAAAAGCATTTGATCACGATCATAATCATCCTGTCATACAACGAGTTAAGAAAAAAGTTACACGCTACATACCACACGCACTAAACGGAAAACCTTATAAAAACAAAGATTGGATTAGTCGATAGTTAAGATGCTAATAGATTGTGATTACAAAATTATAGGAAAGATAGATAATAAGATCATAGAGTCGTTAAAGAATGTATGTCTATCTATAGATTGGAACGATCCTCAATTTATTAGAAAAGAAAATAAGTTAAGAGAGGGGAAACTTTATTGTTTGCCGTATTTGATGATTTCGCCTGTCCAAAAACAATATTCAGAAGAAAGTTTAGAACTAACTAATGATATACAAAATATTATGAGTATGTTTCCAGGACATACCATAGTACGTGGCGAGTTATCAACACTTGATGTTAATACAAAACTTGATCCTCACATCGATCGAGATTGGTTTCATAGATGTTGTAGAAGGATTCACATACCTGTCTTTACCAATGACAAATGTGAGCACATATTTGAAGGAAGGTCGCATCATTTAGAAGAAGGGTACGTTTACGAAATCAATAACCGCATTATGCATTCTGGGATCAACAATGGAACTTATATGCGTATTCATTTGATTTTAGATTTAATGGATACTGAAATTTTTGAAACGTTAACACCACATCAAAAAACTTTTTCTATGTTTTCTCGAATGGTAGCAGACCCAATAAATGGTAAAGAAGTAGAATAATATGTTAATGGATTGTGATTATAAAATTTTAGGTCCAATAGACCAGAGCCTAATTGACTCAGTAAAAGATAAATGCCTGTCAGTCAATTGGGCAGATAATAAATTTGACAGATTTGAAACCACTCTGCTCGAGGGCAGATTGTGTTGTATGCCATATGTTATCATCAACGAAAAACAAAAACGACATTCTGAAGAACAATTAGAATTAATTAAAACATTAGAACCTATTGTAGATCGAGTAATGGAACATTTCCCCGGATACATGAAAATGCGTGGAGAAGTTGCAACATTATATAGTGGCGCAAGATTGGTATTACATCGCGACACTTCCTGGTTCCATACCGTTTGCAGAAGAATTCATGTTCCTATCTATACTAACGATAAATGCGAACAGATATTTGAAAATAGATCGTTTCATTTAGATGAAGGTTTTATCTATGAGATCAACAATCGTATACCTCATTCTGCATATAATGGCGGGAATGAATTTCGAATTCATTTGATTATAGATATAATGGAAGAAGAAAAGTTCAATGCACTTAATAAGGCTGAACGTTCTTGGAATCAACTAACCCGTCCTATTCCTGCGCCAGTAGATGGCAAAGAAGTTATTTGACTTAATATAAAAGTCATGCTATAGTATAGTATGACATACACTATTCATAAAACTCAGGTACATGCTATTCGAGAAGATGATAAAAACTTCCGGATTCAGGATGGCTTTGTTTCTTACCCGCGGGCAATGATACATGTTCTGCCCGAATGCCCACAAGACGTTCGAGAAATGATCAATTGGGCATCATCATCTGGCTATCTTAAATGTGTCGCGCATGTTACAGAGCGTGAACTTATTTTCATGGGGCTCACTAAATGATATTAAATACTACTTTAACGATGCCCGGCACTATTGGCGGCGCAAAATTTGTTTTCAAAAAACCAGAACATATGAAAAAAATTGGAATTATAGGATTAGGATTTGTAGGTGGTGCTATCAAAGCATCAATAGATTGGGGAGATGATGCATTTGTTATTATTGACCCTGCAAAAGGATTTACAGCAACATATCAAGATATTGCAAACGAAACAGATGGTGTATTTGTATGTGTTCCAACTCCAATGGGAGACGACGGAGTTTGCGATACCAGTTTCCTAGTAGATGTACTGAGCAATTTAAAGGCTGTAAACTACAGCGGAGTTATTATTAGCAAGTGTACAGCACCTCCTAGTACCTACGAAGCACTAAACTACCACTACCCTAATCTAGTTCATGCTCCTGAATTCTTAACAGCCGCTAATGCTGTGCGCGATTATGCTAATGGTAAATTTGCTATAATCGGTGGTAGGATTTCTGCTTATGTTAGAGAAGCAGAACGTATTATTAGAATAACACAGACTAATCTCGGAGATAATGTACGTCATTGCTCAATTGGAGAAGCCGCATTAGCCAAGTATACCATCAATAGCTTTTTAGCAACCAAAGTTACATTCATGAATGAACTATATGAAATTGCTCAAGCGGCTGGATTAGATTACAATCTAATTGCTAAAATGGTAACTATGGATCAGCGTATTGGTTCAAGCCATATGCAAGTTCCAGGTCCGGATGGGTCGTTCGGATTTGGTGGGGCTTGTTTCCCTAAAGATACTGCCGCACTATTAAAATATGCAGAGTCTTTAAATCAAACACCCATGGTGCTTGATGCCGCAGTTAGAAAAAATACCCTATTAAGATTAAAGTGAGAACATATGAACGAAATTGAACAACACATAATTTCAATTGTTGCTAAAATGCGTAAGAAGGATCCGTCCACTATTACTAACCAATTGAAATTTACAGATGACTTAGGCATGGATAGTTTAGACACCGTAGAAATTGTAATCGAACTTGAAGATATCTACGGTATAGAGTTAGATGAGAAAAATGCTCAAGACATTATTACCATAAACGATTTATCTAAAAAGATCAAACAAGAGCTTGACAAAAAGAAATCTGTTGCGTAAAATAAACAGAATGGCAATCCACTGCCTAAACATCGGAGAATAATAATTGACAAAAAGAGAATATAAAAACGATCCTGTAGTTCAGGCAAACTCAAAGCCAGAATTTAAATCAGATGAGTATGTACCTTTAAAGAAAGAAGTATATATTAAAGCAGGCGAAGATATGTCTGATAAAGGTTATGAAGAAGCGTACCTAGCAGATGTACTTCGCTTTAAGATGAAACGAGAACAGAAGCGTTTTTGGGCAGGTGACAATATTAGCGAATATGTCACCGAAGAACACAAAGAAAAATTAATCGACGAAGCAACAGAAGCATTTGAACTAGTACTTGATCGATTGCTTATTGATAGAGAAACTGATCCTAACTCAAAAGGCACAGCACGTAGGCTTGCCAAAATGTATTTTAATGAAATAATGGCAGGAAGATATGAACCAGCACCAGACGCAACAGCATTTCCAAACGATAGCGAGGATCGTTATGAAGGCATGTTGGTGGTTAGGAGTGAGCTTCGTAGTATGTGTAGCCATCATCATCAGCCAGTTAGCGGTGTTGCCTATATTGGAATCATTGCCGCTCAGAAACTCATTGGATTGTCCAAGTACACAAGAATCGCCCAGTGGTGTGCCAGACGCGGTACACTCCAGGAAGAACTTTGTAATGACATTGCTCGAGAAATTCAAAAAGCCACAGGTGCAGGCGATCTAGGTGTATATGTACAAGCAGTACATGGATGCTGTGAAAACCGTGGCATTATGGCTAAAAGTAGTTTAACTCAAACTACCGTACTGAAAGGTGCATTTAAAGAAGATCCTGGTACTAAAAAAGAGTTTTTTGATAATATCAAAATGCAACAGGAATATGCATCAAAATGACAACTGCTAGAGATATAACCAAACAATTGATAGATCGTGCAAAAAATTTACAAGAATTTATAGTCGAACGAGATATGAATGAAATTCCGTTGCACGGTACTATTAAATTTGATATAAAACATACACACGGTAAACCAGCTAAAATTATTGTTTACGCTATATCTCAACAAGAAGCAGAACAAATGGTTGATGATTGGTTTTCTGAGGATCACAATGAATGGTAAGATTAGTTCTTGACTTTATTCACATACTAAACTATAATAAACTATAAGGTAAAACATGAAAAAACCCAAACTCAATATTCCTAACCGTCAGGCAATGCAACAACGTCCTGCGGCACAACCTGCACCACAACCAGGTCAACGCCCAAGTATTATGATTGCAGTTCCGGCGATGGAAATGGTCAATGCAGAATTTGCACAGCATTTAGCCATGGCGGCCGCTAATATGGTTGCTAATGGTATCAAAATTAATTGCGCTTTTAACATTGGATCAGTAATTACGATTGCTCGTCGTAACTTAGTTGATATATTTTTAAAATCCGATTTTGATTATATTTGGTGGGTTGATAGCGATATGAAATTTCCTATCGATGCACCTATGCGATTGTTAGCACGTAACAAGCCAATTGTTGGTGCAAACTATCGTCGTCGTCGTTTCCCTAATCCTAACTTTACAGGCATGATGGGCAAAAGCGGCGCATTCCAAGAATTCCAAACCACAGACAATTCGCCAGCAATGGAATTGATCGATGTGTTGCCGCATGGCATGGTCCTATGTAAGCGTGAAGTTTACGAAAAAATCCCACACCCTCACTACCTACAAGAGTATGTTCCAGAACTTAATCTTGAAATTGGTGAAGATATCTTCTTCTGCCAACAAGCACAAAAGGCAGGATACGAGATCTGGTGTGATCAAGAACTGAGTAGAGAAATAGCACACATTGGTATTTTCCACTTTAACTACAATCTATCAGTTCCAAAATAAAAGAAAGGAACCCTATGTTATTTGAAAGCATAGAAATTCGCAAGGTCTGTAACGGTGTTATTGTAACCTTGCGTAGCGAAGAAGATGAAGATCAGGAGTATGTATATGACTCCGATCGTAAAGCGATTAAGTTCGTTAAAGATCTTCTTGAGACCAAAGGTAAAGAGACTCAATCTGTATGACTATTAAGAAATCCTACGAAGTAGGCGATACCGTATGGATTTACGGAATTAATCGAAGTAATACAAAGCCTGCAAAAGGTAAAGTTATTAAAACAATCGATCTTAGCGATGTCGGATATACCACCGGCAATCATTATGTAATTGAAGTACCTTCTCACATTGAACCCTTGTTAGAAATACGTACTTGGCATAATATAAGTCAAGACGAAAAAGGCCCTGTTGGTTCGTTAAGAGAGTTAGGTAACGTTGAGTCTACTATTAAATTTGCCAGTACCGTTGGTTTTGCTTTTGATGACAATCCTGAACTTGATTCAGATGATGACGAAATTAGCCCCGATCAGATTCATGCGGCTTTAGAAAAGAGTCAACAAGATACAGCTCATGCTCCTTTAAATCTTAAAGTTGAAAAGCCGAAACGTAGACACTATCCTAGGAAGAAAAAGGTTTGAGCGCTCTTGATGACTTACAAAAGGTAATCTTTGAATGGAAGGATCAACTTTCTGTGATTACACCTAGCATAACACGCAGAGGAAATGGCCCTAACTACTGGTATCGCCTACAATTTGTAGAGGTGCAAGAGGAAGCCAATGAGTGGTCAGGCTGGAGCTCTTCCAAACTTGATCAATGTATAGAGTGGGCCGCCGAACGATTAAAGAGTTGGAGCGATGTTAGAAGAGTGTCTTGGGACATGTGGGATTTTAAGAGTCGTCGAGATGCTGAAAAGTTTATAACGATATTTCACCTATCATGGGATCAGTAAGATATCAAATTCGAGATGAAAACGGTCAAAGAATAATTGACGAAATCCATAGGGTTGTAGTCTACAGATTCATGATGGGAGATGTAGAGGATCCGGATTTATATGCAGGGCAACCTATTTGGGATTGGCAACAAACAGACGCAGGTAAGTTTGTTATGAAACATGCTCTAACTCAGCCTTCCTGGGAAAGACAAGTAGATCACACAACCTTGGGTTATCGATATATAATTATCGCAGAGTTAGAAAAGAAAAAACTATCAGAATTTTATCTAAGATGGGGCAAAGATGGAAGTGGTAAGATACGGTGATACTTGTACCGTTAAACAAGCAAACTCTGGTAAAGCAGTAGAGGCCGAAGTTTTTGACTTTAAAGAACAAAAGAACCTTACCGTGGTTTTAAACAAAAGTGTAAAGCTACCAATGGTATGGAACGGTAAGCTATACGAAGGAAAAATGGCAGGTATTGATTTTACCAGTACAGGACCAAAAGTAACTAAGACAACAACAGGAAGATAATATGAATTTTAAAATTGGTGACAAAGTAGAAAAGACTAGCGGTTATAAATGGCCAGGTGTAGTCATAGCGGCATTCGATACACTAGCAGGCGAGCGTAGAGTGGTAGTAGAATGTACTACTCCCGAAGTAGCAGGTGCGTTGCACATCTATAACGAAAAACAATTAACTTTGGTAGACTAATATGAGTGGACGTGGAATCATTGCTCAAGAAGAAGAACAAGAATGCGAATTGTGCGGCGCATTTGAAGAATGTCGTCCTTATGGCCCAAACGGAGAACAAGTTTGTTTCGATTGTGGAATGAAAGACGAAGAAACAATGAAACGAAGAATGACGAAACATATTTTTGGAGATACATTACAATGAACCCATTTCGCGATCAAGAAAAATTCATGAAGGCCTGCGACCAAAGTGTCGATAACTTTAACGAAGATCAATTTAATCTATATGTATCGTTAATCGAGGAAGAAGCCAACGAGTTAGCGGATGCAATCACAGCACACAACAAAGTTGAAACACTAGATGCACTAGTCGACATTCTGGTTGTTACTATTGGTGCATTACACAGCATGGGTGCAGACGCCGACGGTGCGTGGAAAGAAGTAATGCGTACTAACTTTGCCAAAATTGATAAAGAAACTGGCAAGGTCCGTAAGCGTGAAGATGGCAAAGTGCTCAAACCGATTGGGTGGACTCCACCAGAATTAGAACCGTTTGTTACCAAAAAGTAATTGACAAGAAATCCTGTTTAGTGTATAATTAGTACATAAACAGGATTTTTACTATGCGTGAGTACATCAACATTGTCGAAGGTATTACAGATACGTGGTTCAACGATATGGCCGCTATGCGTGTATACAAACGACCAGCTAAAGAAAAATATGAAATTGCAACAGAACCAGGCACAATCGAAACATTAGAAGGCCCTGTTAAGTATCCTGCAGGTTTTTACATTATGACTGGACCTAAAGGTGAGCAGTATCCAATCAGCCCAGAAAAGTTTAAAGACCTTAAAGATGACTTAGGGAACGGTGTTTGTACTCCTAAGAAAATTGTTAAAGTTGCTAAAATTGCAGACCATACGGGTAGTGTCAATACCAGTTGGGGCGAGAAGTTACATTATAAACCAAACGAAGACGTTATTGTTCGCCACGGTCCAAATGACTACGGTGTAGTTAAAAAAGATATCTTCGACCAAACTTACGAGAAAGCATAATGCGTAATCATTATTGGACATGTTCAAAATTTGCCGACTGGGTTCGCGGCACACCTAAGGGCGGTGCAAAGACCAGTGAAGGTTGGGACGAATGGAATGATGAAGCCAAGCGTTACCATCCTGTGCGCTATTGGCTTGCTGAAGAAGGTCTTGACTACGCTCAAAGGATTGTTTTCTGGATTCCGGATAAATTACATGCTATCAAATATTATGTCAATAATCGTTGGATTACCCGCACTCATGCTCTTACTGCCCATCCTAGGGACATTCCTCGTGGTGAATGGCGTGATGTGGGAAATCGTTTTCTTCCCTGCCTTTTTAACGAACTTGTGGATTTTGTGGAAGTTGAACTAGCATGGTGGCACCTTGCCTGGAATGCAGAAGAAAGACCAAAGTATAACATGCCTTGGTGGGCAGTAGGTTGGTGGCGTATTCCCACATGGCGCTGTCCGCAGGCTGGTCTTGATAACCTAGATTGGCAAAGTAAACTAGTTTGGAAAGAAGAAGAATGTGAGCTGAATAGTCCAAACATTGGAAAACCTACTTACCAAGCAGAAAAGGCTTTAGAAATTCTAGCACTTTATAAGTGGTGGACTGAAGTTTATCGTAACCGTCCAGAACCAATGGAAGCAAGTGGTTGGAGTGCTTATTGTAAGGCCGCCCGCCTAGCTAACGGTGGTCGACTAAGATTCAATGGCGACAAGACTCCTGAGCTCGCTAAGATGAGCAAGATTGCTATGAAGAAGCTTCAAAAGATTGAATCCGATTATGAAAAAGAAGATGAAGCAATGATGATCCGTTTAATTAAAATTCGTAACTCACTTTGGACTTAAAATGACTGATAAAAAACTTGAAGATAAAACTATTGAAGAACTCGGACCTGAGGACTTTCCAAAACTAGAAATTAAATTTGCCCCCGGTGCATTTGATGATTTTGAAGGCTCTCAAGAAGAGCTTGACGAACTGGTATTACAAATCCAAAATATGATCAAGGATGGATCACTATTTGAAAAATCTAGAAGTGTAGATCTTGATGAACTTTTGGAAAGTGATGATCCAGCTGATCAACGTCTTGCACAAAAAATTATGCATTCTTTTGACGATCAAGAGCCACCACAACTTCAATAAAAACATCAGATAAATATTTTTATGAAAAAATATTTTGATGAAGTACCATTAACTCCTTTCCAAGCTAGATACGGGTACAATGTACCAGACAATAATTATCCTACAAATTTCTTTGTAGAAAAGATGTTAAGTAGGAAAACCATAAGAAGGTTTGACACAGAAAGCCCGTTAGATCCTAAATTAATTGAAAAACTAGTTGCTGTAGCCCAATCTGCTCCAACTAGTTCAATGCTTCAGCCATGGAGTATTCTCGCAATTAATACAAAAGAACAGAAAGAGAAATTACTAACAGAAGAAAATGCAATTTGGTTTGAAGCACCGACAAACCATCTTACAAAACAAGATATAAACGGCGTCAAGAGATCAGATGTACCAACATCAGCAATTATCGACGCACTGAAAGAATGCGATACATTGTTAGTATGGCTTGTAGATTTTACAATAACAGATGCTGTTATAAATCGTCCCGATGCATATGATGCTGACCCACAATTGCTCAAATATAGAGATCAAGTTGTAAAATTGTCCCGAGAACTTGATATGGAAATGAGAGCAATTACAGATACAATTATTGCGGCACAGACATTCTGTGTTGCGGCTGAATCTCTCGGTCTAGGAGTTATGTACATGGGATCTATAAAAAATATAGAGCTTGGGCCAGATTTTAATATTCCTTCTAGATGTATTCCATTATTTGGTATGGCAATAGGTTGGCCAAAATCTGATAATTTGAACACCTGGGGGAATTTTAAAACTACACCGACGGCTCCTACAATTATTAAACCAAGATTACCACAAGAATTGATATTTCATAAAGGAGTCTACAACAATAAAAGTAAAGAAAGATTAGACGACGAAAGATTTGAAAAAGTGAAAGAATACAATCAAACACTGGTTAGATTTTATCGTTGGCACTATCAATCATGGGATTGGTTTAATCGAGTAATTATGAGAACGTGGAGAAAAAGAAACAGGTTCCTAGATTTATGTAAAAATCATGGAATTTTTAGTTACATAGAGAAATAAATTATGACTAACAAAGTAGCATCAAGCCCTGATCGTCATACCTTTCAAAAAGAAGGGTATGTCAAACGCTGTGAGGAACAAGGTAAATTGCCTAATCCTGATTACATCAATATGTACAAAACTTGGCGTGAGCAAGACGAAGCCAATCTTGTAGATCCAGAATGGCAAAAAAACAACATGGAATACGACCTTCGTAGCACAGAATGGATTTGCGACAAAGCAAAGGCTAGCAATAACTATGCTCAAAACTTATATGCCGCAATGTGCAATAGGGAATGGTGTAATGTCAAAGGCATTGATCCAAAAGCTACCCTAGATATATTAAAAGAAGATTATTGGTCTTGCTCCTGGCGTCATGCTGGAGGTATAATTGCCGACATGTTGGAAAAAGGTGATTACATCGATTGGTACTGCTCCGGAATTGGCGGTCAAGACACTGGATACGGACTCGATCATCGCGAACCAGAATCGGACAAGGATGGGCGTACCTATGTTCCAGAAGGCATAGTTACCGATGAAATACAAGCAGACCTAAAACAACTTGGTTGGATAGTTGTGGAAAAAAATGATGAGTTCTAATGAGCAAGCAAATCATACTTTTCCCAGAGAATTGGGAAAAACTAAAGAATAGACTTACCAACGACTATTCTCCCAGTGTCATGATGATCCGGGGAAAAATGAAAAGGGTACTAGGTTTTGTACCAAGGAATCATATCGTTTGGAGACATGATGTCGGCGGCAGTTATCCAATTGAACAAGTACATTTGGACTTTTACAATGAGCCAAAAAAGACTATGTTTGTACTCAAATACTCAGAATATTTGGACAAATCTGGTAAAATAGACCTACGAGATAGTTGACAAAGTGGTAAATTGGCGCTATAATATAACTATACTGAAACACAAAGGAGCACTAAATGGCTACTAAACTTAAACAGGCATCTATTACAATTCGTCAAAATAAAAGCCGCGACATGAGTCCAAAATGGGACGGCGCCGATGAGTGGGATGCTGAGAAGTTCACACGTCATTTCCGACATTCTATGGAATGGTATCGTTTAGAAAGTTCAGTTAAAGAACTCAAGCCCAAATTGGTAGAATGGATGAATACCAATGGCTACACTAAAAGTGATAGTGACGCTATTCGTAAAACCAAAGACAAGTACTTTAATGGTACTATCGTCGGTATTGCCGCTTGCCTAATCAAAGGTATGCCCGAAGTTCATGCAGGTTTTAATCAAGGTCGTGATACAGCCGCTTGGTTGCGTAAAGAAATTGAAAAAGTTCTCGAAGCAGGTGCCGACGATCTCGAAGACGACGAAGATACTCCCAAGGTTGAAAAACCTGTAGTGTATGTTCCTAACATTCAAGAGCGGTTGCGTGAAGCCGCAGGCGACATGAGTGAAGAACTTGATGTTGCTATCGACTCTTGGATCATGGATCCAGAAGCATTCGATCCAAAAGCATTTAAAATTGTAAACTTGTTGCGTGGCAAGGGTGCCAAGGCCGCTCATGCTCGCTACATTAAGACTTTCTTTGTTCGTGGTCAAAACGAATTGCTGGAATTGTCTAGTGGCAATGCAGATGATCAGTTGCGTGAAGCATATAAGCACAATAGCCGTAAAAATGTCAACAAGTTGATTGCATTTTACGAAAGTATTATGGCCGCATGTGATCAAATTTCCGCAGAAGCTAAGGTTATGAAGAAACCTCGTGCTAAGAAAGTCAAACCTGCAGAACAGATTGTGGCTAAACTTAAATTCTGTGTTAAGGACGACAAGTTGGGCATTGTGTCAGTGCCGCCAGCAGGCGTTATTGGTGCCCAAGGTGTTGCTGTGTTTAATGTTAAGACTCGTAAGATTGGCTATTACATTAGCAAAACTTCAGCAGGTCTTGGCGTTAAAGGTACAAGCCTTACTGACTTTAGTGAAAAGAGTTTCCAAAAGACTATGCGTAAGCCCGAAATTCAACTCAAAGAGTTCAAAGAACAGAATACGCAAAAGCGTTTTGAAACTTGGTTTAGCAAGAGTGTCAAGACCACTGAGACTTTGCTAAATGGTCGCATGTCAGATGATGTGATTATCTTAAAAGTCTTTAAATGAACGAACGAATTAAACTACTCGCTGAACAGGCTGGTTTAGAATTTGATAACGATTTGGCATTAGAACCTGAACCAATCTATTATACCACTCAAAAAGATTTGGAAAAGTTCGCCGAGTTGATTGTCAGTGAATGTGTAATGCTGTGCGATAAAGTATATGAACAGAATGATAATGTAAAGATCCAAGCAGGTGCTACATTTTGCCGTGAAGATATTAAGAAACACTTCGGAGTTGAAGAATGAACAAACGAATTAAAGAACTATTGGACCAATGCACGGATCAAACAATGACAAAGCCATGGCCGTTGATTGATGCAGAAAAGTTCGCCGAGTTGCTTATATTGGAATGCGCTAATATCGCTGATTCGGCTGAACCTTATCTTTCCTCAGATTTAATTAAAGAACATTTTGGAGTTGAATGATGATATTAGAAGATTTGGAATATATTTTTAAACCGCAGATTGAAGAAGGTACAACCAAGTTGTATTTTATGTTAATCGATGACAACCATAAAGTAATAGAACGACACAATGCTAGTGATATGGCCAGTCTTGTGCCAATGTTGGATAACTTTCAATACGCTGGCACTGAGGCTCGTATGCCGAGGTTTGTAAAATGAACGAACGAATTCGAGAACTTGCTGAACAGGCTGGATTCTTAAACAAAGATGAAGAATCTATCGAATATTTCGCCGAGTTGATTGTGCGGGAATGTGCTGACGCTATTATCAAAGATAGCCGCTTGAGTGATGTTCGTAGTGCCGCTAATGGTTGTGTGCGAACGATTAAAGAACATTTCGGAGTTGAAGAATGAACGGACTAATTAAAGAGCTTGCTCGACAGGCAGCACTACCAATTACTTGTGAGTATGAAATTCCTGATGAATTTGTAGAAAATTTCGCCGAGTTGATTGTTAGGGAATGTATCGGATGTTGTGAACAAGTTATTAGTGATCCTGTTCCTAAATCTGTTGATACTTGGCTAAATGGCGGTTCTCAATGTATTGACGAGATTAAACAACATTTCGGAGTTGAAGAATGACAAAGGGATTGATTATTATCTTCTTGCAACTAATGGCCGTTTGTGCTACAATGTATATTATTATAAGTTACTATCCCCGTCATGGTGTTGTAGCCTATAATTGTAGTATTGCAGAAATTAGTCCGGACTTTCCTCTAGACGTAAAAAAAGAATGTAGAGAAAAAAAATGCAGAAAAAATTAAAGGAATTAGCAATACTGGCAAATCCCAGTAGCAAACAGATATATGACGTTGAGAATTCATGGCCATATAATTGTGCGGCATGGTCAGGTGACGATCTAGATAGATTTAAAAATCTACTAGTAGATGAATGTATCAGTGCTTTAAAGTCAGAATTTAAAGTAAAACATTGTGCATACACTACATACGACCTAGGTGTAGTAGAATGTGTAATTGGAAAAGCAGAAGAAGCAATTAGAAATCATTTTAAGGAAGAACTATGATCACAATTAAAGAATATTTCGAACTAGTCAGTTACCGTATCACCGAGGGTGATAGTTACGGTTGGTCTTGCTATGGGCCTAATGCACATTCTCTAAGTGCATGGAATGGTATCCATGGCGCAGGTGGTTGGAGTGCTAATATTGTGTTTAGTACCAAGACACAAAAGGTCTATGAAGTTGAAATTTGCGATTACACCAACAATCGTGCTTATCGTATGATTGACGAAAACAAACGCAAGAAACATGCCAAGGAAGCCGAAACACACGGTGCTGATTTAAACCAAGCGTGGGACGATGTTGAATACACTGACTTAGAAGTTGACGAAGACTTTATGGAAAAGGCGCAGGCTATTGTCGAAGGTCGAGAGTACGATACTCGTATTAGTATTCCACTAGATATTCCAAATGATGAACTGCTCAAATATATGATAATGGCACATGAGCGTGGAATGACTTTTAACGACTATGTCGAAGAAGCACTCAAATATGCTATCGAAGAACACAAGCGTGACCCAGAAGCATTTAAGACAAGAACGGAAACATGGAAAGCTGATCATGACAATGCCTGATGAAAGGTACCGTGCTGTAATATGGGCATCGAATTTTTTAGGAGATATTGCTAACAATCCTAAAAAATATCCCAGGATTCCTAAAACAATTAGACAAGAGGCCTGGAGCATATTACGACATTATCCAAGTGATTGGGAAATGAGTCGAGTTGCCGAAAAAGTCCCAGAGGTATTCCAAGAAAGAATGGAACCTTTGTATAAGATGGTTAAACAATACAAACAGGATAAAGAAAATGAAACAGGAACTTGACGAATACCTATGCAAGGTCTATCCAAAGATATTTGCCAATAGGCACAAGGATATGACCGAGACAGCAATGTGTTGGGGTTTTGACTGCGGCGATGGTTGGTTTCAAATACTTAACCAACTCTGCAATAATATTCAACATCACATCAATTGGAAGAACAAAGACGGTGAAGTTGTGGCACAAGTTGTAGCAGACCAAGTTAAGGAAAAATTTGGCACACTACGGTTTTACTACACCGGTGGTGATGAATATATTTCCGGTCTTGTAAGTATGGCAGAAAGCATGAGTGGGGTCACTTGCGAAGATTGCGGTGCGCCGGGCGAAACTGGTGGCGGTGGTTGGATTACTACTCTATGCAAAACCCATCGTGAAGGACGAGCTCAAAAAAGAGCAGAAATGTTTAAGGAAGTATCATGAAAATCGGACTTAGTTATAGTCGCTGTGTTAGAGACATTATCGATGGCAAGGTAGACCTTGAGGATGTGCTACTTATTATTTCTCGTACAGATTTTAATCCAAATGTAGATACAGAATGGGATGGTATTTGGTCAGGTTATCACGGCTATAGTCCATGGAGTAATCCTGAATGGGTCAACTATGAGGACGAGGACGAAGAAAAGTTTCGCAAAATTAGTATCGAACTTTATGCGTCTGGTAGACTACATCAACCTCGCCAATTTGGCGCACACCCAAAACGACTACCGTATTACTGGCTCGAAGCAAGTCTACCGGCAGAAGAATTAGAATCTAATCCGTCTGTTAAACGAGCATGGGAACAATTTCAAATTGTTGCCGGGTTGTCAAATCCAACACCTGTTTTGAAAGACAACTTCTAATGAAAATCTTATCATTCATCAAATGGCATATTTGTAAACTAACATTAGATATGTGTCTATGGATGGTGTTTTGTTTTTGTGTATCTTCTTGGGCAAGTTCAAAAAATGAAACAATGTTCCAAATTGCGGCATTGATTTTCCTTTACGGTTTCTGTAAAATTACTTGGAGCCTTGTAAAAGAATCTTACAAGACGTTTGAAGAAGAACAGCAAAGTCTATTTGACACAATTAAAAACTCTGATAAAAAATAAGGAAAACTATGTTAGTACCAATGGTAATTGAGAAAACCGGACAAGGCGAACGTGCCTTTGATATTTTTAGCCGGTTGTTAAATGAACGCATCGTGTTCCTAAATGGACCAGTTGATGATCATAGTGCTCACTTGATTGTGGCACAACTATTACATCTTGAAAGTCAAGATGCAGAAAAGGACATCAACTTTTATATCAATAGTCCCGGTGGACTAGTTACAGCTGGTCTAAGCATCTATGATGTTATGCAGTTTGTTAAACCAGATGTCGCTACCTATGTTATGGGTCAGGCGGCTAGTATGGGTTCATTCCTTGCACAAGCAGGTGCCAAGGGTAAACGATTTGTTTTGCCAGAATCACGTACAATGATTCACCGTGTTAGCTCAGGTACTCCGGGAACTAAAGGTTCAGTCCATGTACAAGAATTACAATTCGAAGATACAAAACGCACATACGAAGAAAGTCAACGTATCAATCGACGACTAACTGAGCTCTATGTCAAACATAATACAGCAGGCAAGAGTTACGAAGACATGTTTGAAACAATGAAGTTTGATACATTCTTGAGTGCAGAAGAAGCAGTTGCATTCGGACTTGCAGATAAAGTTGTAGAAAATCGACCTGCATAATAAACTACTGACAAAAATCTCCCACTAGGTGTAGTAAATAATTACACTTATGGGAGAATCATTATGGCATACACATTAATAATCTTAAGCATTACAGGCATCGGTAGTATATGGGTATTGAAAAGCCTACACCACGAGTGTAAAGCAAGAGAAAAAGAAAAAAGTATAGTCAGTTTTTTAGCAGAAGAGATTAAAAAACTTCGCAAAGATGTTAACGATTTGAAAAAATAACTGCTTGACATTTTTTAACTTAAATAGTATTATAATCACACAGCGGCCTTTTACGTCATTCAACCCGCTTTATAAATTCTGCATGTCGTCAAACTTGCTCATACAAAAAGGAGACTAGAGATGGCAAATTTACAACCAGTACAATATAAGTACACTTCAACAAAAGAATATCACGATGCATTTCCATGTGCATATCGGCAATGGCGTGCCGATAGCCATTGCAATCTAATTCATGGTTATTCGTTTAGTATGAAGTTCTACTTTGGAACCAACGACCTTGATGTTCGTAATTGGGCGGCTGACTACGGCGGTTTAAAAGAACTTAAAAAGATTTTAGAAGACCAATTCGATCATACACTTATTGTAGCCGCGGATGATCCAGAGATGGCGACATTTAAAATGCTACAAGAAAAGAACATGGCCAAGATTGTAGTCTTGCCTAGAATTGGATGTGAAGGTCTTAGTGACATGCTATACAAGTATGTAAATGGCGTTTACATTCCCGAAATGTGGGGACCAGGTGAAGCGGCTAGACTTTGGTGCTACCGTGTAGAAGTACGTGAAACACAATCAAATATGGCTTATTGTGAAGGTCACAGAGAATGGAATGAGGATCTATTTGCGTAAAATTTGGCGCCTTTGGGCAAAAGCACTAGGAGAGAAGGCAGGCAGCACAGATCAAGAATCCGATCGTGTTGCTTGTATCCGGACCTGTATTGTGCTATCATATATTATAACGAACTGCTTTATCATAGCAGGCGTTGTTAGGCATTGGTAAACTATGAAAGATAAAGATTGGTTAGACAAAATTAGTGTTGCTTATAAATCGTTTCCTTACCCAAATATAAACATTGAATTTTTTATACTTTGGCTCTATAGGCAATACGGAATTGTTCCTCCTGAAGAACGAAAGAAAAAGGATAAAGAATGAAAAAGATTTTAGTAACAGGTGGCGCTGGCTTCTTAGGAAGTCATCTCTGCGAACGTTTAGTTAAAGAAGGGCACCATGTACTTTGTGTTGATAATTATTTTACAGGTAGTAAAAAGAATATTGAACACCTGCTCGACTATAAAAACTTCGAAGTTATTAGACAAGATATTTGTTTATCATTGTATGTTGAAGTAGACGAAATTTATAATCTTGCTTGTCCAGCAAGTCCATATTACTATCAATGGGATCCAATCCAAACGATGAAGACCAGTGTTATTGGTTCTTATAATATGCTAGGATTAGCAAAACGCACCGGTGCTAAGATTCTACAAGCATCAACTAGTGAATGCTACGGTGATCCAACCGTACATCCACAGCCAGAATCATATTGGGGTAATGTAAACCCAATCGGTATTCGTAGTTGCTATGATGAAGGCAAACGTGCCGCAGAAACGTTATTCATGGACTACTATCGCACACACAATGTTAAGGCCAAAATTGTCCGTATTTTCAACACATATGGACCTAAAATGTCACAAAATGACGGCAGAGTTGTCAGTAATTTTGTGGTTCAAGCACTACAAGGCAAAGACATTACTATCTACGGAGACGGTATGCAAACCCGTAGTTTCTGTTATGTCGATGATCTTTTGGATGCTATGCAGGCACACATGAATCATCCAGATGACAATTTCATTGGACCTGTTAACATTGGTAATCCAGGAGAGTTCACCATGTGGGAATTAGCACACAAGGTAATTGAGCTAACTAATAGTAAGAGTCAACTCCTACAGATGCCTCTTCCTCAAGATGATCCAAAACAACGTCGCCCGGATATTACATTGGCAAAGAAAATGCTCAACTGGGAACCTAAAATTAATTTGGAACAAGGTTTAATTAAAACTATAGATTATTTCCGTACCGTGGTATAATGAAATTTAGAATTAATAATAAAGAAACGTTTTTTAATCAATTTGTTGCGTTAAAAATAACGTATCTTCTATGCGGCATATACTCTTTAGCAACACTACCTATAGAGTATTGGTACTATCCTATTATAGGTTATGTATGCCTTGCCTCATCTTATATTATTAGTCATGCATACTTTGGACACGAACAATATCAAGTTAACAAGATAGGAAAAATTGTACTGGCATTTATAACAACAATCGGTGCAGTTAGTCCTGTTATATTCTGGAAATCCCTACACTGGTATCATCACACCTATCCTGATACTGAAAAGGATATCCATAGTCCTAAGACAGGATTTTTAAATTCTTTTATTCTATGGTATTATAAGGCATCTAGTTTTGATAAAGTCATGGTCGATAAAAGAACCGTTGCTGTATATCTGCGAGCAATGAAGGATCCTGTTATAGCATTTTTCTCAAAATATACGGTGGCCATTAACCTTGTCTTTGTTTTAATATTGCTTTTAATAAATTGGCATATTCTAATGTATGTATATTTTGCAGGATATGTCCTCGATCATATCAGAAGTGGACTTGTTAATTCTGTATGCCATATGAAATTCCCTGGTAATTATAGGAATTTTAATACAAACGATGATAGCCAAAATAATCTATTAATAGGTATAGTCTCGTTTGGATTTAGTTGGCACAATAACCATCATGCGCTCCCGCAACAATTAGATACAAAAGTAAAATGGTGGGAATGGGATATGCAATATTATTTGGGCAGATTAATCATGGCAATCTTCCCCGTTGACAAAAATGAAAAACAAGTGTAAAATATACACATGACAACATTCGAAGTAGGCAATATTTTATCGACTCCGGTATTATCTATATCCGAACCACCAAAAAATAACATTACTTTTAATGTAGGTCCATCGGAAATGTTAAAGGTAACTGAAGATGGATTTTATGTTAAAGGTGTAAAGGTAGAAGCTGACGAAAAAGAAGCAGCCTCTGTGTACAAGGCTTTTAAAGCATTTTTAGTTTATCATGCACTCACAAGGAATATTTAATGAGTAATTTTCGTAATTGGTACGTTCGCAACCAGGATGTGATCACAGGATTTGTTATTGGTTGGTGTACATTTGCAGGCATCAATGATTTGACCCAGGGACAATATATTTGGGCCGGAGTCAATTTTGTCCTTGCATATCTCAACTACAAACTGCAAGATTTCAGACTGCAATGACAACTTGGACCGTAATCATCGACGAAGCAGATGACGGCAGTGGTGATTTAATAATGCCGTTACCTCAAGACCTTCTAGACCTCCAAGGTTGGAAAGAAGGTGATGTGTTAGAATGGATTGACAACAACAACGGCACATGGAGCCTCAAGAAAGTTAAAAATGGATAAAATATGGTAATAAAACGTCTGGGATTCGCGTGTAAGTGGATTGATCATGCAGGTCAGGTTGACGGCATCAAACCCAATGACGATGCTAAACAATACAATACCGGCTCCACTACCGTTGCATGGTTAAATAGACAAACAAAAGATGTAGCAGAACAAAAGCTATGGGACCTAATGGTAGCCAATATCGAGTCTGTTCGAAAACTTATCGATCGTGTAGGAGCACTTGATGAAAATCTTAGAATGGTACGACTCGGTAGCGATATCCTACCTGTCTATACTCAGTCAGATTGGAGCTGGTTTTGGCGGCTTCCCGATACTAGAGCATATTGCGAAAAAGGATTTAGAGCCGTGGGAGATCTGGCTCGTGAGAGGGGCGTTAGGCTCTCTTTTCATCCTGGGCAGTTTTGCGTGTTGGCATCTGATAACCCAGATATTGTAGATCGTAGCATAGAGGAGTTTGAATATCATGCAGATATGGCCAGGTACATGGGATACGGTAAGTCGTTTCAGGACTTTAAAATCAACGTCCACATTGCGGGTAGAGCCGGTACAGAAGGCGTCCGACAAGCCTACAAAAGACTCTCGCCCGAAGCAAGAAATTGTATCACAATCGAAAACGAGGAAATAAGTTATGGCTTGGATGATTGCCTTGAGTTGGCTGATGTCGTTCCTATCGTATTGGATATTCATCACCATTGGTGTAAGACAGGAGAATACATCTCCGCCATGGACCCCCGTGTTGATCGGGTCATTCAGTCTTGGCGTGGGGTTCGCCCTACTTGCCACTATTCTGTTAGTCGCGAAGATTGTCTTGTCGGTCATGACCCTATGATTCCACCTAACAAGGCTCAATTGTTACAAGAAGGTTATAAATTGCAAAAGCTCAGAGCACATTCTAACTTCTACTGGAATACAGCAGTAAATGAATGGGCACTGAGCTTTCTACACAGATTCGATATTATGGCCGAATCTAAAGCCAAAAATTTAGCCAGCTTTGAACTGGCTAAACAGGCAAAAAGATTAAACCTTATTTGATCTAGGTGTCTTTGCTTTAATTGCCGCTGCCTTTTTAGGGGCGGCTTTTTTTGCGACTGGTTTAGCGGCCGGCTTTTCTGCTTTAGGAGCACGTGGTTTACGTGGCTTCTTAGCAGGAGCTGGTGTTTCTTCAACATCAGGAGCTAATGATGGAGCTACTGGTGCAACTTCAGGAACAGGTTCTTGAACAACAGGTGTTTCTGGAACTGCTAAAACAGGTGTTTCTACTTTGTACGGTGCAGCCGTTTCTGGATCAGCTGGTTTGTTATTTCTTGTCTTAACTAACAAATAAGCAAGAGCACCAATGACCACAAGAGCAATAATAAATTCCATTTTAAGGATTCCTTTATAAAAATGTGCTTATATTTAAGTCTCACTAAATATCTATATAACAAAAAACGGAGGGCAATTTTACCGCTTTAACTAGGTAGATAACTACCAACACATTTATTTGGAGTAATGCAATGCCCAACAGCATCCAATCAGCAAACATACTCGTAGATGAGTACGATGCACAAGACGACGAATCCGCAGAAGATTTTACTTTTATTTTACATTCAGATGGAAGTTTAAAATCTTTTTCAATACCACAGCACTTAATGAGTGATATACCCGAAGAAGCAAAAATGATTTTAGAACTATTCGGTATAGACGATGTACAGGAACTAACAAACAGAGTACTACACTAACGCCTTTGATAAAACTACTTTTTAAGGTAAATACACGATTAGCAGTTTTATCAAGGAAGATACATGCCTTTACGTCCTCCCGAATTCATCAATGGTATTGAATTAGGAACAATTTTATCCGGCGAAAAACATTACATGCCACTTACGGCATATGATCCAGATCCTCTGGCAGGTCCTATAATCTATTCTACTAATAGTAGTCTCCCTGGAAACCTACAACTTGACCCAACTACCGGATACCTATACGGATATCTATCAACACAAACTGAATATCTAAAACATTACACTATTACCGTTAAAGCAACCAAGCATCAAAGAATAACCAATGCTCAAGTAACTGCCACAAATACATTTACACTAACGGTTTTAGGAAGGAATCAAAACAAAATATCTTGGGTAACTCCTGCAAATTTAGGAAATATAGAAGAAGGTATTACCAGCGAGTTATCAGTAGTTGCAACACAAACTAGCGTAACTAGCAATTTAAAATACAAATTAGTTCCAGACAATTCTTTACCGAGAGGTTTGTCGTTATCCACATCAACAGGTGATATTATTGGGTACGCAACTACAAGTGGAAACTTTTCTTTTACGGTGCTGGCAAGTACTGCAACATACGGTGATTCGATAATAACTGCTACCACTGCAATGTACGCATTTGCTACACAAACATTTAATTTAAATATAATTCCTGTATCAACTGAATACACTAGCATTTATGTAAAACCGTTTTTAACACCGTCACAGAATCAAGAATGGACTAACTTTATCACTAGCTCTAGCATCTTTCTACCAGAATTACTTTACAGAGCAGACGATCCTGCATTCGGTGTACAAACAGAATTGAAAATGTTTTTAGAATTTGGAATAGAACGTCTTAATATTGCAGAATATGTTCCAGCACTTGCACAGCATTTTTATATGAGACGCTTAGGATTTGGATCTGTTAAAACTGCAATTGCCAAAGATAGCAATGGCAATCATGTGTACGATGCAGTTTATGTAGATATTATTGACGATCTCGAAGGAGCAAAATCAGCAGTTAGTATAAATGGCAACGTTTATTACCCAGGGAGCATAAACAATATGCGTAACGCTTTAGAATCGTTGACTTTAGGTGACGGTTCTACTATCAAAATAGATCCCAAACATTTACCAAGATTTATGCAAACCGTTCAAAGTGGTTCGCAAAATAACAATGCATACATAAAAGCTGTTATTTTATGCTATACATTACCTGGACAGGCAACCAAAATTACCAATAGAATACGTGCTTCTAAATTTAACTTCCAAGACATAAACTTTATAATAGATCGTTTGGTTGTTCAAAATAGCCTAGATCAAGACGGTGCAACATATTTGGTATTCAACAAACGATCGATAAATTAAAAAAATAACAGCAGAATTTATATTGAATAAATAATAGAACGCATAAGTTATGGAGTCTTTTAGATGGCATCTACAATCACAAATTTAATCAACACTATTAATGTTGCATTTCCTGTCGCAGGGCAAGACAACGATAGTCAAGGGTTCAGAGATAATTTCAACATTATTCAACAATCGCTTCTAGCAACAGAAAGCGAAATTGAAAATATTCAAAATACGGTCAACACATTAGGTGGTAGTGTTTATAGCACAGCTACACACATCGTTGCATTACAAGATGTATCTATTGGAACTGCAACAAATGTTGTATTGAGTGTAGATCAAGGTACTGGAGACTTAATTATTACAGGTGATTCAGCATCGGGAGTTGTAGTAACATTATCCGAACAGGTTACTGCTACGGTTGTAAATGCGTTAACTGATTCTGTAACTAACTCAACTACAGGAACATTCGGAGTGCAAGATGTTAAGAACATATTAACAGGTGCAACCGTTTATTTCCAAAGTCAAACACGTACGGTAACTAGCGTAGATCATAGTACAAATTATATCACCGTTACTCCAGAATTTACGGTTCCTCCGTTTAGTGTAGGGACTATTTTAACATTCCAAAATCCGTACAATAACCCAGTTGGCAACTTGTATATCACTGGTGATATCTTTGCTTCAGGAAATATTACCGCGTATGCAGGTGCTCCATCTGATGCAAGACTTAAAGAAAATGTTGTTACCATTACAGATGCACTTTCTAAAGTCAACTCGATGCGTGGTGTATTTTATGATTGGACTGACAGCTATCTTGAAATGCTTAACTTCTCTCCGTTGTTACCAAAACACGATACAGGCGTTATAGCACAAGAAGTACAAGAAGTTGTACCGGAAATTGTTTTCATGAAATCAAACGGTGATTTGGGTGTTAAGTATGAAAAACTTGCTGGATTCTTTATTGAAGCCATTAAAGAATTAAGTGCAAAAGTTGATACATTACAAGCTCAAGTAAATGCATTAACTACAGGCACCAATGTTTAATCCTCTAATTGAAAATATTAGTAAATTAAAAGACCAAGATCTAGAAAAAAAGATTTTAGATCTTAGTCAAAAATATGGTATGGCATTAAGATTGGGTCAGGGCGGACTAGCACAACAGATCGTTATTACTTTAGAATCTTATAAAGAAGAATACAGAATTCGTCAAGCTCAATCATTGCAAAAAATACAAGAAAAACAAAAAGACCAAGGAATAGACGATCTTATAAATGTCAAATGATCAAGCACAATTTGTATGGCCTACTACATTTGCCTGTACACTAATTTCAGATAACAACATAATTCCAAACTTATACTCCATAAGTGTTAGCATAGTTCCTATTGAAAATTCACCAGGCGACATATCTTTAGGTTATAAAAGGTTAAGATACTTTGTCGACGAATACTTAAACCATAGTGTGTTTATTTGTAAAGATAATCCACTTGTTCCGTCTTTATCAAACATTAACACCAATTTGGTAATTTTGCCAACTGAACCATACGACTACTTTGTTGGTAGTGTGCTGTTCACAAAATTTTTAGTAATAACTGAAAAATATTTCCATGTTGACGTTATTACTATTGACAGCTCCGTAGGAGATCATGTAAGCTATACTTTATTAGATCCAAATGAATGTGGGTTAGATTTAGATGGCGATCATTGGTGGAATTCAGACTCAACTTATACTGGACATGGTTCAGATACAAGTTGGGGAGAGTTAGTTGATCAAACAGCGCCTAGATTCGAACCCCGAGTCATCAAAGGCGGAAAAAGTGAAGATTGACAATTACGGTCGAGTATCAATAACAGAACAAGAAGCATTTGACGCAATATACACAGGTAAACTAAAAAGTTTAGACGGTGTAACAATCGACGGCAATATTGAAAAATATAATCTCGGCCGAACACAAAACGCAGATCGTATCCCTACACTTCTTCCTCAAGAAGATCTATCAGAAATCAGTAAAGAATTCTTTGACGAATCTAACCAATGTAATTGGTTCATGCCAAATGATTACTGCCCAAACTTAGTAGAAATGCTGTACGGCATGTGTACTACTCCGGAGCAAACAGATAGAGTAAGCCAAGAATTAAAATTGTTTATCGAGCACGGAATGTTTGATCTACTATTTTATCTCAAATATCTTGTTGATACTATGAGACAAAATAAAATCGTTTGGGGTGTAGGACGTGGCAGTAGTGTAGCAAGTTATGTACTCTTTTTAATAGGGGTTCATAAAATTGACAGCCTTAAATACAATCTAGATATACACGAATTTCTAAAGGAGAAACAAAATGGTCTATAAAACAATGCAGGGTAAAGTTATCGATATGGAAAAATTAATGCAACAGAACGAGTTGACACCTGCTGTAGGAAATGCTAAAATGAATGCTAGAGGTGACAAGTTAGGTGCTGGTGGCAAGATTGTTCAAACTAGAGAAGAAATTGTCGCAGAGTATTACGAAACAAATCCAAAGGCTGCTAAAGCAAATAAAGCACCAGCGGTTCAAACTATCGTAGAAGAACCTGTTGCACCTGTAAAAAATAAAAATAACCCACAGGGAACTAAATGAAAGTTGAAGGAACTATTGTCCCGTTACGCAATATGATTATTGCTAGCGATATGGAATTTGGAAACGAAACGTTAAAAAGCGGACTCATAGTCCTAAGCGATAACGGTAAAACTAGAGGTATTCGCCCTCGCTGGTGCAAGGTATTTGCTGTAGGACCAGAACAAACAGATGTAACAATTGGTCAATGGGTCTGTGTAGAACACGGACGTTGGGGACGGACTATCGAACTTGATGTTGGAGAAGACGATCCTATTGAACTCAGAGTCATCGATCCTAATGCTGTCATGATGATTGCAGACGAAAAACCAGACGATGTAACTCTTATCAAGAAAGACTAACATGGGACACAAGTATCAAGTTGATGTAGCATCAATTGCTGGACAGATCAATGCTGCCGTATATGAGCAGTCCAGTGGCTACAACGACGGATTTATCGGTTGGGGATACAAACAAGACCTTTATAGAATCAAATGGATCTTAGATGAAGCCCTTAAAAGATCCCCAACATACTCCGGAGAGCAAGAGTGGATCCGCGAGCAAGAAAAGAAACAAGTAATTAAAATCCTGTCCGGAAAATGAAACTATTATACGACGACTACAACGATGTATGGGTGTGGGTCGAAACTAACGACCACAATATTGAACTAAGTCCAAGATTTGATGAAGAAGAAGATGCTAAATTTTGGATGAGTAGAATTATCAATATAGTGAAGAAAAATGATATTCAATAAAATTAAAGATCTCAAATCCAAAGGCTTAAAAATTGGAATAACTTTTAGTACATTTGACCTGCTTCATGCAGGTCATATTGCTATGTTAGCTGAAGCCAAAAATCACTGCGATTACCTAATTGCAGGACTTCAAACTGATCCAACTATCGATCGTCCGGATACAAAAAATAAGCCTGTACAGAGCATTGTGGAAAGACAAATTCAATTAGCCTCTTGCAGATTTGTTGACGAGGTAGTAGTATATACAACAGAGCAAGACTTAATTGATCTTATTCTTATTTTACCAATTGATGTTCGAATTCTAGGCGTTGAATATCAAAGCCAAGATTTTACAGGTCGTGCAGAAGGTGCTCATAAGAATATAGAACATGTCTTTAATAGTAGAGACCATAGTTTTAGTTCATCTAGTCTACGTAAACGTGTAGCATCAGCAGAAGGAAAAAAGAAATGAAAGAGTTTGTAGTTAAAGAAAACGACGGTTTCAGACTTCGTGTTAAATCATGGAAGTGTTTAAACCCTAATGATTTAAATTCTATTGAATTTATCCAGGAAACTTTAAGAGAGGGTGATGTTGAGCAAAGTTCAGCTTACAATTTCTTTATGACCGACAACGAAATTAAAACACTTGCAGAAGGATTATCATCATGAGTAGTGGATATGCAATACCTGAGGCAAATTATGAAGAAGCAGCTAAAGTAATGGCGGTACCAAATGAAAAAGTAAAGAAACTAGGTTTCTTTAAACGTTGGTTACTTAAATCAGTTAAAGATGTTGTAAAAGCAGAACGAGACTTAAATGAATTTCGAACAAATATAATTTCTAATCAGAAAAGTACCAGGATAGGAATTCAACTAGACTCTAAAAGTATCGATCAACCAGAACGAGCAATTCAGTTTACTATCTATACAGCCAACGGCGGTCGTGTTGTTGAAACTAGACGATATGATAGAAAAACTGATCGTCATACTAACGGCCTGTATGTCATTACTAACGATCAAGATTTTGGTCGTGAAATTGATAAAATCATTTCTATGGAGAGTTTGCGTGGATAAATGTAATGTTTGTCACAACCAATATAGTCCAGATTGTGACTGGAATCAAGGACGATGCCCTAATCATCCACCTATGATTAAAATTCAACCTAAAGATACAAGCCGAGGGCATTTTATTGTTAGTCTTGTAAAGAGTTTAATTCGTATCGGTGCAGGCAGTGCATTGATTATGGGCCATATTTGGTGGGCAGGCTTTTTGCTAATCTTTGCAGAATTTTTAGGCATTTTAGAGGAAATAGTATGAAAGAACTTTGGACAGAAAAGTATCGTCCTAAAAAAATTGATGACTATGTGTTCCGTGATGCGGCACAACGTAAACAAGTCGAGTCTTGGATCAAAGAAGGCAGTATTCCCCATCTGTTGTTAAGTGGTGCTGCCGGCATTGGTAAGACTACACTTGCTAAAGTTCTTTGTAATGAATTAGGTATTGAAGATTTTGACATTTTAGAAATCAACGCAAGTCGAGATAATAACGTAGACACCGTACGTGACAAGATTGTCAACTTTGTACAAATGATTCCGTTTGGACCATTTAAGGTTGTATTGCTTGACGAAGCAGATTACTTAACTCCTAACGCACAGGCTATCTTGCGTGGTGTTATGGAACAATACTCTAGCACCAGCCGATTCATTCTAACCTGTAACTATCCCAATCGTATCATTCCTGCGATTCATAGTCGCTGTCAAGGATACCATGTTGAGAAAACTAATCAAACAGAATTCACTGCTCGTGTTGCTACAATTTTAGTCAACGAAGGTATTGACTTTGATTTAGATACATTAGATACTTACGTCAAATCTACATATCCAGATTTGCGTAAATGTATTAATATGACACAACAACATATTAACGGAACACAACTTTCAGCACCTAGCGCAGAAGCAGACTCCGGTGACTACCGCATCGAGATGGTCGAGTTGTTTAAAAAGGGTAAAATTCCCGAAGCACGTAAATTGTTATGTGCTAAAGCTCGTCCAGAAGAGATTGAAGATATTTTCCGTTGGATGTACGACAACTTAGATTTGTTTGGAAAAACTGAAGAAACTAAAGATAGTGCATTGTTAATTATTAAACAAGGACTAGTTGATCATACACTGATTGCAGATCCAGAAATTAACCTTGCGGCCTGCTTGGTGAAGCTGGCAAGATTACAATAAACAGAACCGCATAGTCGGTTGCAGGTCGAGTACTATGCGGTTCTATTATGTTAAGTATTGTTAGATTTACTCGTTATCAATCTCCTTATAGATACTTAAAATTTCCTTCACTACAGGATGACGCTCGACATCTTTAGTCTCAAACCTTGCCATAGCTATCATACGATAATCACCTCCTTGGCCGTACAATGAGCAGAATTCTAGCAGACCGTTTTCTCTTGGCCGATCAGCCTGGTTTAAGTCGCCGGTTACTACCATACGTGAGTTTTCACCCAAACGTGTTAGTAGCATTTTCATCTGTGAGGGTGTTGCGTTTTGCATTTCGTCTGCAACGATAAACGCATTTTTAAAAGTACGACCACGCATATAAGCAAGTGGACTGATTTCAATCACACCGTCTTCTAGCATTTCCTGGATTTCTCTAGGATGATAGTACTCTTCGAAAACATCAAAAATGGGACGAGTCCATGGTTCCATTTTTTGGTTTAGTGTTCCTGGTAAGAATCCATGTTCTTCATCAACACTAACCGCGGGTCTTGTAACAATAATCTTATTGATTGATCCTTCTTTAAATAGTTTAATAGCCATTTGCACAGCCAGCATTGTTTTACCCGTACCCGCAGGTCCGATGGCAAAAACAATGAATTTTCTTGGATTTTTTAACAATTCTAAATAGTTTTCCTGCGAAATATTTCGTGGAACTATTAGAACTTGTTGCTTTCTTTTCAAATAGGGCTTGATAGCTATCAAGTTATTTGACTCAGGCATAGATCGAGGATCTCGATTTACCTGCTCTTTGATGTTACGTCGTTTGGCTCTAGGCAATTTTACCTCCTTGGCAATATCGACCTGCGTAGATATTTACATTCATTTGAAAAAAATGGCGTGTAATGCCTTTAAATTGATCCTGACATCCTAGCATAAATAAAAACAATAAAGAGAATAACTATGCACGACATCATCGACATAATTAAAAACGTACAGACTTTAAGCGAAAACAATAATGCTTTTAAGGTTCTAAAAGACTTTGAACGAGTGATTGACGAGCTAGATATCTACGTATTTAAAAACTGGGAAGAAGGAGAGCTTCTGTCCGGACCTGACGTAAACAGATACAGCGTTACCTGTGCGTTTATGTGGCCCAAGGAAGAAATGCCAGATCCCGAAGGCGCACAGCGTTTAAATGATTATGGATGTAAAGTTGTTTATAAGAAAACACACATAATGGTTCCTAGAAAAATCAAGACACCCGCTGACTATCGTCCAGGTACCAAGAAAGGCAAAATTGATGCACACCCAGTTTGGGTTGTAGAAATTACAATGCCTAAGAAATTGATGCAAGATATATACATAGGTAAAGAAAATCAAGAGCACAATCAAATGGCAGAATTTATGAAGTATCGTCAAGATGCTAGTGTTGATTCTAACGAAGTTGCTCAGGAGTCCCCAGAAAATGCAGAAGCAGAAACAACACCACCAAGCGCTTAACGAAGGTCTACGTCCTAATGACTTAGAAGAGTTTGTTAGTGATCTATTCACCGTAGATCAGTACCGTAGTAAGATGGGTGAAGACAAAGACATTGTTGTCTTAGGATTCCGTGTCAATGAAAAATATCCTGCAACTGATTTAATGGAATTTCTTGAAAGAGGATACAACTACATTTTAGATGCTGACATGAGCACAGGTGAAGAAAATGATGGAAAGTACCAAGTGTTTGTTGAAATAGAAAGAACCAACAAATTACCAGGACAATTAAGAGATATTCTTCGAGGCATTGGACAACTTACAAATATTAAAGAATGGCGATTTAGATATCAAAAGCAACCTAGTAGTGTAGAGTTCAGTGAAGAAACCGTTATGGAACATATTCCATTAACACCTGTAGAATACGAATCAAAAATTTTAGAAATAAAAAATATCGATGTTAAGGAATTCTTTGACCAAGGTAGTATGGATGTAGAACTCGACGAAGATAATAATTTAACATTTAGAAAACCATACTCCGGAGATGTTACTGCAAAATTTATTGCCATCGGTGATTATGAAGATGTTAAACATACGGTTGCTGGTGGAATTAGTCTAGACGAAAGCAGCCAAAGCCAAGTGTTATTTTTAAACAAATACATTGGCAACTACGATATCAATAAGATAGGAAATAAGTTTTTAATTAGAAACGGCAGTAAAGCAGTAGTAATTGAAAAAGGTAGGTGGTAAATGTGGCAGATAAATTGGATACTTAGTTTAGTATCTGAAGCAGTTTGGACTTCTCTTTTAATTGGAAGCCTAATAGCCCTTGCAGGAACTTATGTATTAAAGTTCATTAAACCTTTTGCAATCTACGGAAGCATTATTCGTCCGGTTGCTATAATCATTGCCTTCTTTGCAGTTTATTGGCAAGGAGGCTTTGATAACGAAAAGAAGTGGCAGGCCAAAGTTAAAGAAATGGAAAGCAAGGTTGCTGTAGCAGAAGCTGAAAGTAAAGATGCTAACACGGAACTTGTAAAAGTAAAAAAGAAAAAATCCAAAGTTAGAAAAGAGTACATTACAACGGTAAAAGAACGTATTGTGGAAAAAGAAAAACTAATCGATGCTGAATGCAAAATAGATCCAAGCGTTCCACAAATCTTAAATGATGCCGCTAGGAATATCGCTAAAAAGGGAACCGTAACAATAGGACCAATAGAAGAGGTGAAGAAATGAGATACTTAGTCATTCCTTTATTGTTGCTATCTGCATGTTCCACTACCGTTCCTGTAACTATGAAGTTTCCAGAGGCACCTAGTGAATTGATGCAGGCATGCCCTGACTTAAAAACTTTAGATCCTAATACTACAAAATTAAGTGATATATTAGAAGTTGTTACAGACAACTACGGCCAATACTACGATTGTAAAGCAAACGTAGATGATTGGATAGAGTGGTATAACACTCAAAAGAAAATATTTGATAAGGTAAGTAAATGAAAAAACTACTATTAGCAGGTTTAACAACTATGACCTTATCAGGGTGTGCATTTGTTGATGCATACTTAATGACCAACTTTGATCCTAACGAATATCAAATAATCACCGGTGTTCGCTTGCAAGCACAGCAGGCAAAAGCACAATGCGATGATGCCGCTGTAAGCAAAACTAATTCTGTTAAGATCGAATCAGATACACAATTGTTTGTGCTGTATAGCGAGCACATTCCTCGCAACAAGGACCTAATAGAGGCCAGCAAAAATTTACACGATATTGCCAAAGGGTTAAGCGACCAATACGGCAAAGGTGATAAAGTAAGTCCTGCATTTTGTAAGATTAAGTTTCAAAGTATAGAAACATCTGCAGATAGGATCCAGGACGTTGTTGCAAGGAGACCTAGATGAGCGTAGAACAACACCAACAAGCACTAGAAGTTAGTTACAATGGATCACAAGATCCTAATGTACAACAGGCAGCGTCTACTGCCAACCAATATACAGAAATGTTAAAAACAGGTCAAATAACTAAAGACGAGTATGTACAACTTATGGAAGACATCGTTAGAACAAATAACATCAATAAGAATGTAGATAATCAACAAGTCTTAGAATATATGAATACTGCAATTAACGGATTAATAACATTGGCATCATTAGCATAAGGAATATATATGTCAGACTTTATTTTAACACAGGATCAATTGGCCCAGATACTTCCGGGTAATCCTTACATTGAACACTGGTACCATGCACTATCAGAAGCACTACCAGATTACGATATTACATCACCGCAACGTATTGCTTGTTTCTTAGCACAATGCGCTCACGAAAGTGGAGGGTTTACTGCTATCCAAGAAAACTTAAACTACAAAGCAGAAAGCCTATGCCGCGTATGGCCTAGATATTTTAACGCAGGTAATGCCGACGACTACGCACATCAACCAGAAAAAATTGCCAACAGAGCATACGCAGGTCGTATGGGCAATGGTCCAGAAGAAAGCGGAGATGGTTGGAAATTTTGCGGGCGTGGATTAATTCAATTAACAGGTCGCCAAAACTACCAAGCGTTTGCAGATAGTTTGCAAATGAGCGTCGACGATGTTCCAGAATATCTAGCCACATTTGAGGGCGCTGTACAATCAGCATGTTTCTTCTGGGAAAGCAATAACCTAAATCAATGGGCTGACAAAGGCGACATGACAACACTAACTAAAAAAATTAACGGGGGAACATTAGGACTAGAAGATCGTATGAACCGTTATCAGCACGTATTATCAATATTAGGAGCATAAAATGGCATTACTAGATTCAATACTAGGGTTACTGAATAAACAACCAAAGGACGAAACTGCACCAAAACCACCAGTAGGTAGTCGAAGTGAGCGTGAAGCAAAAATCAAAGACAAGGCAGGACTTGTTATCAATATTTTTGCTCTACTACTAGCAGTTAACACATGGTATGGTGGTAAGTTAGGAAGTACCATCCTTAACAATACCATCAAAGCCAACGACACTTATAGTTTTTATCAAGCAAAAGCAATTAAACAAAGTTTAGCCGAACAGAATTTGTACGAAGCAGAACATAACGGTGATAAAGCTCGTGCTGAAGAAATGAAAGCTAAAATTGATCGTTACGAAAATGAACCCAAAGAAGGCAAGAAAGACTTGCTAACAAAAGCACAAGCATTAGAAGCAGAACGTGACGATGCTAAGTTACGAAGTCCTTGGATTGGATACGCTAACACCGCATACCAATTAGCAATTGTATTCTTATCAGCAAGTATTCTTGCTGTCAGTATGCCAATGTTCTGGGGTAGCTTTGTTGTTGCAGCCTTTGGTCTAAGTTTAAGCCTACAGGGCCTATTCCTATTTTTCTAAATTATAACCCACTTTAATCTAGATTAAACTACCGCTTAAATAATAGTACACTATTATGGGGCGGTTTTTTAATGGATCCACTAACACTCTTTGCGTTGGCGAATGGAGCTGTCTCTGCTGTCAAGGCTGGGTGTAAACTCTACAAGGATATCAAAGGCGCCGCTGGCGAAGTAAAAGAAGTCCTTAAAGACTTAGACGATCAATTTAAAAAACTACATCCCGCCGATAAACCCGCTACCTTAGAACAAAGAAATGCCTATGTAGAAGAGCGCAATCGTGTTGTTGAGTTAAACAGAAAAGCCAATGCCGATGAACACACAGGTGTTTATACAGAAATTGGTAATCATCTTGGCGCATATTATGACAATATGTATAAGTGCATAGCAATCTTTGAAGAAGAAGAAAGACGTGCAAATACTGAAGTGTATACCGGTGATGCTAGTCTAGGAAAACGTGCTCTACAGCGTGTACTAATGCGTAAGCAGTTAGAACAAATGAGCATAGAATTACGAGAGTTAATGGTTTATCAAAGCCCGCCCGAACTAGGTGCTTTGTATACAGAAGTCGAAGCAATGATGAAAGAAATGGGCAAACAACAAAAAGTACTTATTGCACAGCAAATGGCACGAGAAAGAATGCTTAGTGCCAAACGTAGAAAACGTATTGATAAAGTTTGGGAAGAAGCAATATGGGGTATTTGTGTGATTTCATGCGCGGCAACATTCGGAGTATCTATGGCAATGGTTGTAGAAGATCGTATACAAAAATACCCACAATACGGTACTGAGTGGATTCCTAAAACTGAAAAACGCAGACAGGAAGAATCTAAACCTCAGATTTATATAGGCAGATAATAAATATATTAAACACTAGGAGCAACTAATGGCAGACGAAGAAGTAAAGCTAAGTGCTAGCGAAAAGAAAAAAGAAGACTGGATGAACAGCAAATGGCGTCCTATGATGGGCTGGATGTATATGCTAGTCTGTACTATGGATTTTGTAGGATTCCCAGTTCTATGGAGTTTACTACAAGCATATGACCATGGACAAGTTACTAGTCAATGGCAACCATTAACATTACAAGGTGCTGGATTATTTCACATAGCAATGGGTGCTGTTATTGGTATTAGTGCATATGGTCGTACACAAGAAAAATTAGGTGGAGCAGCTGGCCCAACAATGAGCTTTCCACAAGGAGCAGGTACAACCTATGTACCACCAGGACAAGGCAATGTCAATGTAAGCAACCAACCTGGTATGGGTGGCAGTTTTGGAGGATCATCAAATGGCGGATTCGGTTCATCATCAAGCGGGGCTTCAGCATTTGGCGCTCCGGCAGCAGGAGGCTTCGGTTCCTCATCCGGCGGTTTTGGTTCAACAACGTCAGCACCTGCCTCAAGTGGGTTTGGCGGAGGCGGCTTTGGAAGCGCACCTGCAACAACAGCGGCAGTTACAACAGGGTTCGGAGGCAAACCAGCACCAGCCCCAACAACATTTCCAGCAATTTAAAGGATAACAAAATGAAAAAATTATTAGTCGCATTATTAGCAACTGCATTTGTCGGAGTAGCATTTGCCGAAGCAGAAGTAAAAGAAGTCTGTCATGACAAAGTAGATAAAGCCGGTAAACCATTAATGGATAAAAAGACCGGACAACCTGCACAAGAATGCAAGAAAATCAAAGTACATAAAAAGTTAGAAGGTGAAGCAGTACCAACAAAGAAATAATTAGTACTTGACACAAACCAAAAGGTATAGTATAATTTACTATACCTTTTTCTAATTATGGATCATTACTCTACATTAGGCGTTAATAAAGACGCTAGCCAAGACGAAATCAAAAAAGCATATCGTAGTCTTGCGAGTAAACACCATCCAGATAAAGGTGGGGATACTGCTAAATTTCAAGAAATCCAAACTGCGTATGCCACACTAAGCGATCCGGAAAAACGAGCAGAATACGATAATCCTGCTCCTCAATTCCAAGGTGGTCATTTTGGTGGTGGTATGCCTCCGGGTTTTGAAGATATCTTTGGACAGATGTTTGGCGGACATCCGTTCGGAGGCGCATTTAGTCAAAGACATCGACAACCACAACGTAACAGAACACTAAACATCCAAACTAGCATTACATTAGAAGAAGCATTTCACGGTAAAGACTTGATTGCTAATCTAACACTACCAAGCGGGCGTGATCAAATGCTAGAGATAAAAATTCCCGCAGGTGTACAAGATGGTACCGTATTGCGATTGGCGGGTATGGGCGATGATAGCATACCCGGAGTACCAAAGGGCGACATACATTTAACCATCAATGTTACATCACACAATATTTTTCAACGCCAGGGCGACGACTTAGTTAGTAGTCTCAATATCAATTGTATAGATGCCATTATAGGTAAGACCGTAAACGTTAATACAATCGACGGTAAAACTCTTGAGCTTACAATTAAGCCCGGTACACAGCACGGACAAATTTTAGCAGCCGCAGGTTATGGTATGCCTAAAATGTCAGATAACCGATTTAAAGGTCGTATGTTGATACAAATACAAATTGTTATACCAACTGATCTAACAGAGGCACAAAAACAAATCCTTAAGGAACATTTCCAGTAAATATTATTATGCTAGATATAATTAAATTTCCCAATGAAGTATTACGACAAAAAGTCGAAGAGTTCGATTTTGAAAACTGCATCCTTGATCCAGAAAAACTAGAAGCAGAATTAATCGAAACTATGTTTGCACACGACGGCATCGGTCTTGCCGCAACACAAGTAGGAATAACGGTGCGTGTGTTTGTTATGGGTCATAAAGATAACCCAGAATCAGCACAAGCATTTTTTAATCCTATTGTGGTTAAGTGGACCGACGAAGTAGAAGATCTGGAGGAAGGATGTTTGAGTTTTCCAGGGATGTATGCTAACATTAAACGTCCTAAGAAAATATTAGCCCGTTGGCAAAACTCAAAAGGAGAATGGCAAGAATCAGAATTTGATGGATACAACTGCAAGTGTTTTTTACATGAGTTAGATCATTTAGAAGGCATCGTATTTCAAGATCGGGTCAGTCCCTTAAAATGGGCAATGGCTGTTAAAAAGTCTAAACCCAAAAAAGTTAAAGTTATAAAAGTAAAAAGGAAATTCAAGTAATGTTGGAACCAGATAAAGATTTAGAAAAAATCTTTGAACATGCTGTTCAAGTAGCGTCAATTAATAAACACGAGTATGTTACTTTGGAGCATTTCTTACTCAGTATGCTGAGTAACGATTCTTTCGTTAAACTATTAGAAGCGTTCGGTACAGACATAAAACCTTTTAAAGAAGATATCGAAAATTTCATTGCCAATGAATTGAAAGATATTGTTAACGATTCTGCCAACAAACCTAAAAAGACCGCAAGCGTTGATCGCATGTTGAACCGTGCCTTTACACAGGTATTGTTCAGTGGTCGTCAAATTATCGAGCCCGTAGATTGTTTTATCAGTATCTTCGGTGAAAGAAAAAGCCATGCTAGTTTCTTTATTAAAAAAGCAAAGATTGACAAAGATAGTTTTGTTAACTTTGTTAAGAAAGAAATTATTAAAGATGAAGAAACAGAAGAAACTACGATCAATCCTCAAATTGAGAGAATGATCTTACAATTCTGTACAAACCTTAGTGCTCGTGCTAAAAGCAAAAAGATCGATCCAGTTATTGGCCGTGAAAAAGAGATTGAAGAAATTCAACTTGTACTTGCACGCCGAACAAAATCTAATGCGATTCTTATCGGTGATCCGGGTGTAGGTAAGACTGCTATTGCAGAAGGTCTTGCACGTAACATCTTTGAAGACAAGGTTCCTAAATTTATTAAAGAACATACGGTCTATAGTTTAGATATTAGTGCATTGCTAGCTGGTTCTAAATACCGTGGAGACTTTGAAGAAAGGCTTAAAGCTGTACTAGCCGGACTTGAGAAAAAAGGCAAGTGTATCCTGTTCATCGACGAAGCACATATGATGAATGGTGCAGGTGCTGTAAGTGGCGGTAGCAATGATATGGCCAATATGCTTAAGGCTGCATTGTCAAAAGGTACTATTAAAGTCATTGCATCAACTACTTGGGAAGAATATCGTAAACACTTTGAAAAGGATCGCGCCCTAATGCGTCGATTCCAACGTGTTGTTATTGATGAGCCTTCAGAAGCAACTGCTATTAAGATTATCAAAGGTCTCAAGAAGTATTACGAAAAACATCACGGTGTTAAAATCACTAACCAAGCAGTTATTGATAGTGTTAAGTATTCTGTCAAATATCTTAGCGATAAGAAATTGCCAGACAAGGCCATTGACTTAATCGATTGTGCCTGTGCCCGATTCAAGGTACGTGACGAAGAGGGTGGCATTGTTGACCATGAAGAAATCTTGTTTGAAATTGCTAAGATGGCCAATATTCCAATTGAGACAATCAATAGCAAAGAAACAAGCAACCTTCCTAATCTTGAAAAGAATATGAAGGCCAAAGTCTACGGACAGGAAAAAGCAATCGAAAGTCTGTTAGACAAAGTGTTTATTGCACAAGCAGGTTTGAAGTCGCCTACTAAGCCAATCGGTAGTTTCTTATTTGTTGGTCCTACAGGTGTTGGTAAGACTGAAGCCGCTAAACAACTTGCCAGTAACCTAGGCATTAAGTTGATCCGCTTTGATATGAGTGAATATCAAGAAGCTCATAGTGTTGCTAAGTTTATCGGTAGCCCTCCCGGTTATGTTGGTTACGAAGATAACGCTGGTCAATTGATTACTAGCCTACAAGAAAACCCAAATTGTGTTCTATTGTTGGACGAAGTTGAAAAAGCTCACCCTAGTGTTCTAACTATTATGCTTCAATTGATGGATAACGGATTTGTTACAGGTTCAAATGGTAAGAAAGCTGATGCTCGCAATGCAATCGTTATTATGACATCAAACTTAGGTGCCGCTGATGCTGAGAAAAATAGTGTAGGCTTTGGCAACTTAGAACGTGACGGTGATCCTAAAGATGCTGTCAACAAGTTCTTTGCTCCTGAGTTCCGTAACCGATTAGATGGTATGATTCGATTCGGCAAGTTAGACAACGATACAATGATCAAGATTGTTAAGAAGTTTATCGACGAACTTAATGCTCTTGTTAAGGATAAAAACGTTCATGTTAAACCTAATGCAGATGCTGTAGAGTATTTGATTAAGAAAGGGTTTGACAGCAAGATGGGCGCTCGTCCGTTGCAACGTACTATCGACGATATGATCAAACGTCCCCTAAGTAAGGAAATCTTATTTGGAAAACTTACAAACGGTGGTGTTGTTGAAATTACGGTTGAAGACAATGCATTGAAACTTAATGTCATTGACATTTTGCCAGTAGAAAAGGCAAAAGATGCAGTACAAGAAGCAGATAACACATAAGCTCTTTTACGGAAAATACCCATTCAAGATCAAATGCGTTTGCAAAGGATCTTGGATGGTTAAACGTCTCGGAGTTGCTCAGACTATAGGAAAGTGTCTATCAGGTGATACATCTGGCTGGGGTTGGGGTAGTAAGAACTTTAATCCCAGTCAACTTTTAGACTTTACCAACGATGTTGAACCATTTCTATCTAAGGATATTAGTGTTCGTGCGGAAGGCAGTATTTTCAGTATCTATTGCAGTGACGAAGCACTATTTAATTCAATGTGCAAAAAACTTAAACACTGGATTGAATGTATTTACATCCCTGCAACAGATGCTGAGCAAACGTTCTTATTAGACAACAAGCATAAAAAGATTATATGTAATCATTTGCCTTTTGATACCTATCATTACAGGGTAAATTTAAAGTCAACCCTATCAGATAATGTTAGAGAAAGTTTTTACAAATGGATGTCTAACTACGATGGCAAAATACAAGCACCTAGTAGCACACTAAATTGGCTATCTGGTACTATGCGTTGGGCTGTGAATCCTAATTTCTATGTAAAAGACGGTCCTACACTAGCTATGGTGGGTTTATTTTTAGGTGACAGAATCTCAAGTGTCCAGGAGTTTGTACCTAGATCTATGATAAATACCTTATCTAAGGAACAGCCATGCCCAGTTTAGCACAAGGATTAGAATTCGTTACGTATACAAATACAGCCAGTGTACAGGTTACATATCCGTTATATAATACATCATCAGGTACACTAATATACCAAAGTACTCCCGTAAAAGGAGACGGTTATTTTGGAAATAGCGACGGTTTACACACCGTTATGTATACCTACGACAGCAACTTTGTTGGTACTATTACCATGCAAGCATCGCTGGCTACAAGTCCTGTAGAAACAGATTGGTTTGATATTCAAGAATCTACTAGAGAACTTGCTAGTAGTCGGTCTGATTACAACAATATGAACGTAACGGTGGCTTCGGATTACCTTAATTTTACAGGTAATTTTGTATGGGTGCGCGGCGTAGTCTCTATAGATAGCGGTCAAGTAGACTCTATTCTATACAATCACTAATTTTCCAAATAAACTTTTTGTAATAAATACTCTATTATAGAGTGTTATACTCGCGACTTCATATTTGGAATAGCCAATGTTACTAAAAGAATTTTTCGGAAAAGGTGAAGATGTTGTTAAAAATCTTCATAAAAACAGAGACGATAAAAACATATCCGACGATCTGTTCTGGTACATCATAGACCACGACAAATTACACAAGGACTACTTTTTCCCTATTGCAAGAAAAATTGCCAAAAATAAGGACAAAATAGACAGAGAACAAATGGTCAAAGAGTTCTTACCAATGGTTTTAAAGGGATGTAAAGAGTATTACGAACACAAAAAAATGAAGGGTAAATTAGGACAGGTATTTTCTAAAGAATTACGTCAAGATATGTGCGAAAGATTACTAGATCATTATAAAGATGATGTAATTAATGACAAATATAAGGTAGGCGTATAACATGATCTTAAGAGAATTCTTCAAACGCACACTATTAGAAGGCGGCAATTTAGAAATTGACGGAGCACAAGCACAGCACATTGATCTTAAGGTGCATAATCGTGGATACATTGTTCCTATCTTAAGTCAATTACTTACTAGTATTAACTCAGAATTTAAACAAAGTCAAGGCAACGACTTATGGAATCCAAAAGTTTTAAAAAGTCGTAAGTACCTAAGCGGGTCTAGTCTACATTTCTTCGACACAGACATTCCAGACGAAGAATTTGAACGTGTCAAACCTAAAGTAGGTGACATTGACACACAAGTTAACAAGGCAGCAGAACAACATCTAGCACAATGGCTTAATGGCGTAAAAGGTCAAGTTGTAGGTAACGCCAAGTTCTTAGGTTTTAGTAGAGGTAACGAACAATATAGTAGCTTATGGGAATTAACAGACCCTCCTGTTAAAGTACAGATTGACTTTGAATTTGTCGACTATAATGAAAAGGACGAACCTACTGACTGGTCTGCATTTAGCCATAGCAGTAGTTGGAATGACTTGAATGAAGGTATTAAAGGCGTTTTCCATAAATGGTTAATACAGGCTTTTACAAAACTATCAACACAAGAATTTCTACTACGTAAAATGGTAGGTCGTGGGAAAGCACGAGTAGAACAAGATGTTCCAACAACAGATAACATGTTCTCATTTGCTGTAAGTAGCAAAGAGGGTGGTGGACTACGTCCTAAATACGAACCAGTAGCAGATGCCAAAGGTCGTCCACTTGTAATAGACGGTTTACCTGTCATGCGAGCATTGCCTGCTAGTGGTTACGAAAAAGACATAGGCGCAATGTTCCAAAATATTTTTGGTAAACGTGTTGATCGTAAAACACTAAACAAGCTACTACCCAAGACATGGAGTTTTACTGGCTTATTAGATGTAATGAATTTAATACTACCGCCAGAAGAGAAAGAACAAGTACTAGATGCGTTTGTTGATAAACTATTTGCGCCAGGAGCACAAGGTCTATACAAAGGCGATGCACAGCGTGATATGGTAGAAAAGAATGCCGCACTGAACTATGCATTAAAAACTCTTAAAACAACTGCTCCCAAGAACCTTGAACAGATGCGTCAAGACTATGTTAAGAATTATAAAGTAACATCTGAAGGTCCTATTGGTTTAGACAAACCAATAGAAGAAGCAGAAGGCGATCAAGCACAGCCGGCAGTTAAAGCACAACTACGTAAAGGCATGCCTCACTTACGTGATTTGAAACCTGCTGACTTTTTAGACCTAATTGACGAACTTCGTAGCGAAGGTGGTCGTTTTAAACTACAAAATATTCCGTTAAATGTTAAGATCGACGGCTTTGGTGGACGTTTTGGTAAGGATGCTGAAGGTAAACCTTTCATGGGTACCAGTAATACTCCTCCAAAATACGAAGCAGGGTTTGTCAAGTACCATCAAGAGAAGGGTACAACTGATCCGGAAATACTAGGCCGTGCTGCCAACTTTGATAAACTATTCAACGAAATGATGAAGGCTATCAAAACCGTTGACAGCAAACTAGGTCCAGATGCATTAATGGATAAACAGGTCAGTTGTGAAGTATTGTTCTTACCATTTGCTACACAAACAGACGAAGGTAAGTTAAAGTTTGTAGGTATTGAATACGATCAATTACCAAAAGGTGTTGATCTTGTTCTAGTTCCTTATCGTGTTGTTGATGCTAGCACAGGAGAAGAATCTCCTGAAGGTGAAAAGATTGTACAAGCATTGACCAGTTTAGGCCAGAACGGTAGTGTTATGTTTATGAGCAATAGACTTACGCAAAAAGAAGGGCTTGATGTTACAGAAATTATCAATCCGTTAGAAAATTTAGAAGAACTTAAAAAAATTGTTAGCGATACAGCAGGTAAACGTGATCGTGCTAGCCTACAATTACGCAGAGAAGTTGAAGATAAATTAAAACCTGTACAAATTGCTTTAGAAAAAGCCATTGACGAAGATCCTAACATTGTGGGCAAAGATAATCTAGGACAAGACTATGAAGGTATTGTTATTAATAGTCGTCTTGGTCCTATTAAAGTTACAAGTCAAAAGCAAAAAGATATTATTATTAAAAAGAATGCTGCCAAGGCTGCGGCTCGTGCAGAACAACCTAGAGAAAACGCAAACAAAACTGCTGTGGTTGCCATAGGTAGTTTTGTTGGACATATTGGTCACGAGCAACTTTGGGATTATACAATTAAGAAAGCCGCAGAAGTAGGCGGAGATCCTTATTTGTTTATCGGTAATGCACAAGGTAAAGATGATCCTATTCCTCCAAGTGTTAAAGTTGAAACATGGCATAAGATGTATCCAAAGTATGCTAAGAATATCAGCACGGTAACGCAAGAAGGCGGTAGCCTAATGCAAAAGATCAAGCACGAATTGATCAATCCATTACCAGGTAAACCTCCACGCTACGACAATATTATCATTATGGTAGGTGAAGATCAAGCCAACATGAATATTGCTAATGCACTTATGAAGGCGGTTAACAAGTTTCAAGGTTATGAACATGTTAAGGTCAGTTTAGAAGTAACACCGCGTGGTACTGGTATGAGTTTTACCAAACTACGCAACATTCTTAAAGATCCAAATGCTACACCTGAACAACAATATGCTGTTTGGGCGCAAGGATTTGATGAGAAGAAATTAGGTAAACCTTGGATTTTACATTTAATGGACATTACAAGAAAAGGTATGGGTATTACACAACAACCAAAAGAACCCCAACAACCGGCACCACAAGTTCAACCTGTTGCAGAAGTAAGAGTGTTCAATGCATTAATTCGTCCACGCATAATTTCAGAATTATCTAACGAAAAGCTAGGACAATACAAGAAAGCGGCAAGTGCAGATGCTAGTGCTGCCGATAAAGCAGGCAACTATGAGCGTGGTAACAAACGCTTCAGTGGTATTGTTAAAGCAACTAAGAAACAATTTGCCAACGATGAAAAGAAACATCAAGGTGTGAATGAAAAGATGATGCCAGCAAGCATGTTCGCAGGATCAAAGAAGAATAAATTAGGTTCAGCAGGACAATGGAAGAATACTGGCCCAAGTAAGAATCGTCCAGCACGCCAAGGTGATCTAGTTGGTGGTGCTGAAGAAAGTGTACAAAGAGAAAACGATAACATGAGTGGTGGTTACGCAAAGAACAAACCAGGTCTAGGTCAACAATCGTATGTGAGTAAAACACAAGCACCTATGGCACCTATGGAAGAAAAAATTAAGGGTGTTGACGGTAAAGCCTGCTGGAAAGGTAAACGCTACGCCGGAAAAGTGAAAAAAGCAGATGGTACTTATAAGGATAAGTGTGTTCCTGTAAGTGAAGATATACAAAATATTATGGATGTCTTAATTAACAAGATTATAGTAAATGAAACAATATCGAATAACAAGTGAAAATAGTCAGGCTATGGATAGCAACGATGATTGTATATTGCCTCCAGATGACTATACTCACCAATTAAAACGACTGCAATATTTAGGCGGACTCGGCGGCGAAGCACGACTACAAGAATATAATGCTCACCAAAATGCTATAAATAAAGGTAGTAATATTAGTGTAACAGGCATGGAAAAAGCCACACTAATGAAGGATAACAATATTAAACCAGGAACACCAGAATGGTTTCAACTATGGTTTGCTAGACAATTCATGACTGGCGAAAAACCTATTAATTAAGGTTCAGCAATCCATTTCTAACAGATAAATAAATGCATGTTAGAAAACAAATACACTAAAATATATAACAGCATAATATCTCGATCCAAAAATCGAAAAATAACCAGTGATTATTATGAATCTCATCATATTATCATATATCAGTAGGAAAATAAAGTGGATCAATTAGTTCAAATAACAAGAATTGCCTTTAGCAGTACATTTAGTTTTTATGTAAAAACTCACTCATTCCATTGGAATGTAGAAGGCAGTGATTTCTTTGAATATCACAAACTATTCGAAGAAATCTATAACGAAGTCTACGAAGCAATTGATCCATTTGCAGAAAATATTCGCAAATTAGATGCGTACATGCCTACCAGTTACCACACACTAAGTATGCTGTCAAAAATTGAAGATGAAGATCGTGTACCTTCTAAAGATGAAATGGTTAAAGAACTATTAATGGACAGCGAAAAACTATTGTTAATTTTAAAGAAAAACTACGATCTAGCAGAAGTAGCTGGTGAACATGGACTAAGTAATTTCCTAGCAGAACGTATGGACGCACATAAAAAACATGCATGGTTTTTAAGATCCAGCATCAAAGGTGAAATGCAATGAGAGCAAAAGAATTTGTAAACGAAGGTAGAGATGCGGCAGGTGCTAAAAACATGCCAGGTGATCACGTTACTACAATTCCAAATGCTCACTACTTTCCAGATTTAGATAACAGCAGTGGTTATCATGCGTACCGTTGGGGTGTTGCACTTGCGGGAGCACCTGATATTCCTATGCCAACAGACGGGCCTACTGGACAAAAATTAGTTACTATAGGATACACTGACGGCGACGATGTTATCATCGATAGTGCATCAAAGCTGTTTGGTGCTAGAAAAATTAGATTAACACCGCGTGGTAGTACCGAACTAAAAGATACATATACTACAAGTCCTGTAAGTAACTGGAATTCAAGGAACAAAAAGAAATGAACAACGAATTTAAAGTAAAAAAATTTAAAAGCGCAACCGTTTATGTATTAGAATCTGCAACAGGGGGTGGTACTAGTGCAGGTGGTATTGCAAGTGTGAGTGGCGCAATGGGTGGAGTTCGCAAGCGTGGCGGTAATCTTATTGTTCAAGACGATAACAATTCTAAGAAAGTTCCTGCTACCAAACCACGCAACTTTGTAGCCAAGAATGCCAAGATGGGCGGTGCTGGTGCTCACAAGGATAAGAAGAAGGCTGCTAAACAAGGTGATGTTAAGCATAAGGCCCGTGAATTGGATGTGGCGGAAGAAAGTGATAAACAATTCGCACAGCGTATGAAGAAGAAGGCAGCACAACCTCCAACAAAGGGTATGAGCCAAAAGGAAAAAGAAGATAAAGGCTGGGCGAAACCTAAAGAGCAAGGTGTGGCGGAAGAAGCAAGCCCTATGATTAAACCGCCCACTAATAGATTCGATAACAAACAAGAAGCATTTGCCTACGCTCGAGAACACGGCGGTAAAGTATTCAGAAGCACATACATTGATCCCAACACCGGAAACAAAAACATAACCTTTGTTGTTAAAAAAAATCAAGGTGTGGCGGAAGGCTTAGACGATAGTGCTAGTGCTACCCCAGCAAAAAACGAACGCGGAAGATTCACAGCGTGGGATGATGATGAACCGATGCGTTTGAAATGCGAAGATGGTGAGTTTAGAACCATACAAGAAATCAATATGCTTAGACAGAAAATAGGAATGAAACCTTTTTCTATCAAAGGCGAACAAGGTATGGCGGAAGGCGCCAAGTTTGGTGCTTACTATTCTGAGAAAGTAGCACAAGAAATATTTAACAAGCGTCAAGATATCACGTCCGAGGACGAGGTGCTAAACCAAGCATATCACATTGTTTCTAACGAATTAGGTCAAAAGACTGCTCGTTATAAATTTAACTACGATGAAGATTTCTCAAGTGATGTTGTTTCTAATTACTTCTGGCTAAAGAAACAAAGTCAAGGTGTGGAGGAAGAACTCGTTGGACAGCCACAATCTGGACATCCAGGACAGGCAGGTCAAGGATCATATAGTGCTGCCGAACATACAGCAAAAACTCAACATCGTCTAGGTTCACATACATATACGGTAACGTCAGAACAAGACAATGATGGCGATTTCTATTACTTCATTTATGAGAATGGAGAAAAGGTATTTTACGGTACTGAAATGGATAGCGACGAATTATCTGTTCATGAAGATAAGTTAGGTCCAAAAATCAGTAGTGCTTTGATAGATGAGCATAAAAAAGCAACAGCACATTTATATAATGATGAAGATGATTATGATGATGTTGACGAAGGCGGGTATGCACACGGTTTTGCAGATCCCAATGCTCCTAGATTAGGACAGCGCCAAAGAGATTATGACAGAGGAGAAGATGAACCACAAGGTATGTTTGCTGTCGTTATCAACGGTCGTCCTTGGAAAGAGTTTACCAGTAATAAAGCATTTCAAGTAGCAAAAACTATTGCTTCTAAAAATCCAGATAAGAAAGTACAAGTACGTTGGCCCAATGGTACTTTAAATGGTATAAACGAAGATCATAGCACAGCAACACAGGGCTACGGACAAGGCGGATATGATACTTACGCAAACGGACGCCATGGTAGAGGAGTTGCAGAAAATCCAGAATGGTATAATGATGAAGCTAACGGTATGACTACTGCTCAACTAAAGAGTCTGGTTAAACATGCCGCTAAGTTGCGTCGAGCAGTTAAAGCCATGCAAGCACAGGGCGATACATTAGAACCTTGGCAACAAAGTAAAGTTACCAAAGCTGCTGATTATCTAGATGCAGTATTCAACGCTGTAGATGACAATCACGATATGGGAGAAAGTGCTCCTAAAGGTTGGGAAGGCACGGTTAAAGCTATGAAAAAGCATAAAGAAATCGATAATCCTTATGCGTTAACAAACTGGATGAAAAATAAAGGATATAAGAGTCACAAGAAAGAAGACGCTTATATGGAACAACTGGCTAAACAAGTAGCAGAAAAATTAAATCCTAGCGCACCAGTTGATGTGTGGGTTCAAGATTTCCAAAAGGCTGATCCTAACAAGTATCACCAGTTTAAAAATAAAACTCCAGAAAAGAAAGCACGTATGGCCGCCGCGGCACATTATGCTGCCAATGAACCTAGTAAAAAATGAGACTCTACGAATTCGAGCAAAGTGATTATGTAATCAGAAATCGTGATAAACTAGATCACATTCTGCTCGAACTCTGCCACCATGTAATTGAAGGACAACAACATGATCCAGTAAAATATGGAATGGTTGCGGCCTGTGTCTTAGACCCCGAAAACCGCAAAGTCTTTGGTGTAAACGAGGCGGCCAAAGATGGTACCAGACGCCACGCAGAAAGAGTTGCAATGGATCGTTATGTAGAACACTATGGCGATATTCCAGAAGGTAGTATCATACTAACTACCTTAAGTCCGTGTAGTGACGATATGGATGAACGCTATGGTGAAAGTTGTCAAGATTTAATCAACAATAGTAATGTTCGAAAAGTATATTGCGGTTATACAGATCCTACCCAACATGATACACACAAAGAATATACCTTAGAAGAAACTAGTAATGAAGGTATTATCAGCATGTGTAAAAAGTTTGCTGATACATTTTTGAAAGACTCAGTAAATGAAGCAGCCAATCCAGCACAGCAAGCCGCTATTGCTATCGCTAAGAAAGAAAAGCAAGCACAAGAAAACTTTGCCGACGGTAAACACCCTGGTCGCAAAGGCCTTGCCAAGCGTAGCGGAGTAAATACCAAAGCGTCAGTTAGCAGTTTGAGAAATACTGCTAAACATAGTTCAGGTGAAAAGGCACGCATGGCACATTGGTTGGCTAATATGAAAGCAGGAAGGGCTAAAAAGAAATGAGAGCACAAGAATTTATTATCGAAGGAATGTTGCAAGAAGCATTAGATAAACAATTCGACATAATCGAATCTATGATAGAATATTGGGCCAAACATCATGGTGTAGATAGCGAAGTAATTTGGGAAGACCTTGAAGAAGTTGACGATGAAGATCTACTGAGTGAAGCTGAAGCCTGGCAAAAGAAATCTGGTAAAAACAAAAACGGTGGCTTGAACAAAAAAGGTGTAGCAAGTTATCGTCGTAGCCATCCTGGTAGCCATTTACAAACTGCTGTAACTACCAAACCTAGCAAACTTAAAAAAGGTAGCAAGGCTTCTAAGCGACGTAAATCATTTTGCGCTCGTATGAAGGGTATGAAGAAACATCGCACGGGAGCTAAGACTAAAAGAGATCCAAATAGTCGCATAAACAAAAGTCTCCGTAAATGGAATTGTGAGTAAAAAGTATTTGACCTTCTCTGTCTAAAACTATATACTATAGGATACAGGAGATTATTATGGGCAAAGCATTTGGCGCACCAGAACAAGCAAAAATCAAACAAATCGTTGCAGAGGGCATGACCGTTATGCAAGAGATTCAAGACCTCACTGAAGGCTTGAACGAAACGATTAAAGCAGTAGCAGAAGAACTAGAAGTTAAACCTAGTGTAATTAAAAAAGCAATCAAAGTTTCAATGAAAGATCAGTGGGATCAAGTTTGGAGAGAATTTGACGATCTCGAAACTATTGTTGATATCAGCGGACATTCACATCGTCGTACTGAAGAATAATGGATCAGATTACCAACACGTTTGTAAATATCTACAACTGGGCAAAGGGCGACTTTAAAGAGTGGCCCGTTCGCTTCGTTTTAGAAATTACAGCATGGTTCATGAGTTTAGGCTGTTCGCTAACCCTAGCAGCCGGTGCAAGTGATCCATTGTTTGTTTATCTCTATCCAATCTTTATTACACAATGTGCTATATTTGGATGGGCGGCTTGGACTCGAAAGAGTACCGGTATGGTCGCAAACTATGTACTATTAGTCACAATTGATTTAATAGGGTACATTAGATTAATAAATATGTAACAGAAAGGTATGATCAGCCACAAATGATCATTAGGGTATTTTGCAAGCCGAAAATTGCAATGGAGAAAAATTAATGAGTTATGTAGATGCACGATGGGATCGTGACAAAGATATTGTCACCGTTGTTGAAAGAGATCCCAAAAAGGGCAGAGTCTATCAAGATTATCCTGCCAGATATTTGTTTTATTATCCCGATCCTAAGGGGAAACATAAATCAATTTACGGTGAAAGTCTTAGCCGAGTCAGCGCTAAGAGTCACAAAGAATTTATCAAAGAACAAAAAATTCACAGCGGTTATAAATTATACGAAAGTGATATTAACCCTGTATTCCGTTGCCTAGAAGAAAACTATCTAGGTAAAGAACCTCCAAAACTAAATGTGGCGTTTTGGGATATTGAGGTGGACTTTGATCCAGAACGTGGTTATGCATCACCAGACGATGCATTTATGCCAATTACTGCGATTGCTGTTCACCTACAATGGTTAGACACACTCGTTTGTCTTGCTATACCTCCAAAGACATTGACCGTAGATCAAGCTAAAGAACAGGTTAAAGATTTTCCTAACACATTTATATTTGATACAGAATATGAAATGTTAGACACATTTTTAAACTTGATTGAAGATGCAGATATATTAAGTGGTTGGAACTCAGAGGGCTTCGATATGCCCTACACGGTAAATAGAGTTATAAAAGTCTTAAGCAAAGAAGATACCAGAAGATTTTGTTTATGGGATGCAATGCCCAAGAAGCGGGAGTATGAAAAGTATGGAAAAGCGGCTGTTACTTATGACCTGGTTGGTCGCGTTCATTTGGACAGCCTCGAGTTGTACCGCAAATACACATATGAAGAACGTCACACCTACCGATTGGATGCCATTGGAGAAATGGAGATAGGTGAATCTAAAACCGTATACGAAGGTACATTAGATCAACTTTATAACAATGACTTTAAGAAGTTTATCGAATATAACAGACAAGATTGTGCGTTATTAAACAAACTAGATAAAAAATTAAAATTCATTGACCTTGCTAATACAATTGCACACGAAAACACCGTATTGTTGCAAACAACAATGGGTGCCGTTGCTGTTACAGAACAGGCTATTGTAAACGAAGCTCATCACAGAGGTTTGATTGTGCCAAGTCGTCCAAGACGTGATGACACAGCAAATAGTCAGGCAGCAGGTGCTTATGTTGCATATCCTAAAAAAGGATTGCATGACTACATAGGCTCAATGGACATTAACTCTTTGTATCCATCTGTCATTCGTGCATTGAATATGGGTCCGGAAACTATTGTCGGACAACTACGTCAAGAATATACTAAAGACGAAATTGATGGCAAAATTGCCAAAGGTAATTCATTTGCGGCATCTTGGGAAGGTAAGTTTGGCGCCAACGAATATGAAATGGTCATGAATAAAGATCGTGTCAACGATATTACTATCGACTGGGAGAACGGATCAGTTGATGTAATGAGCGGTGCTCAAATATATGAATTGATTTTTGAAAGTAATAAACCGTGGATGCTTAGTGCTAACGGTACAATCTTTACACACGAGCACGAAGGTATTATCCCTGGATTGCTCAAACGTTGGTATGCTGAACGCAAGGACATGCAGGCTAAACTAAAAGAAGCAATTAAAGCGGAGAATAAAATTGAAGAAGAATACTGGGACAAACGTCAGTTGGTTAAGAAAATTAACCTTAATAGCCTTTACGGTGCTATCCTTAATGTTGGGTGTCGTTTCTTTGATGATCGTATTGGTCAATCAACCACCCTTACAGGGCGTGGAATTGCCCGACATATGGCCGCTAAAATCAATGAAGTTATTACAGGCGAATACAATCACGTCGGTAAGTCAATCATCTACGGAGACACCGACTCGGCTTATTTCAGTGCCTATTCATCCTTAAAGAATGAAATTGCCAAAGGCGAAATTGCATGGAACAAAGATACTGCTGTTCAGCTGTATGATACTATTGCCGCAGAAGTCAATAGTACATTCCCTCAGTATATGTTAGATGCACATCATTGTCCAAAGTCACGCGGTGAAGTTATTAAAGCCGGTCGTGAAATCGTTGCTATCAAAGGCCTGTTCATTACCAAGAAGCGTTATGCTGTGTTGTATTACGATAAAGAAGGTAAACGTGCAGACGTAGATGGTAAGCCAGGTAAAATTAAAGCCATGGGGTTAGATCTCAAGCGTAGTGATACTCCAGAATTTATGCAAAAGTTCTTAGAAGAAATTTTAACTGATGTACTTAACGGTGCTCAGGAAAAAGAAACATTAGAACGCATCAGCGAATTCCGTACAGAATTCAAAGCCCGCCCAGGTTGGGAGAAAGGAAGTCCGAAACGTGCAAACAACATTACAGAATACGAAGCAAAAGAGAAGAAGGCTGGCAAGGCTAATATGCCTGGTCATGTTAGAGCAAGTATTAATTGGAATACGCTCAAAAGAATGAACGGTGACAAGTACAGCCAACAGATTGTTGATGGTATGAAAGTTATTGTGTGTAAGTTGAAAGCTAATCCATTAGGTTATACATCAGTAGCTTATCCAGTAGACGAGTTGCGTTTACCCAAATGGTTCCAAGAATTACCATTTGATCATGCAGAAATGGAAACTACCATTATCAACAATAAGATTGAAAATCTTATAGGTGTACTAGAATGGGATCTAAATAGTACCACCGAAACAAACACGTTTGGAAGTCTATTCAGTTTTGAATAAAAAATATATTGACTTTACAAGCAGATCTAAATAAACTTATACAAAGGAATTATAATTATGAAATCTATCCTCCAAGACATCGTTGCTCACACAAACAAATTAGGCTTTCTTAATATTGTTAAAGTAACAGGTACTGAAGACAAAACATTAATCGACTCAATGGCAGATGACCGTAGTGTTATTATGTATGCCGAAACTGCAAATCCATACTTAGAGATGGTCGGTACATTTGGCATGCCGCAACTTGAAAAACTTCGCTATCTAGTAGATGGTAAGGAATATCAAGACGGTGCAACCATCGAAGTAGTCACTGCCGACCGCAACGGAGAAACTATTCCAATTGGTCTTCACTTTGAAAATAAAGATGGCGACTTCAAGAACGATTATCGTTTTATGAATCAGGCTATCATCGAAGAAAAACTAAAAACCGTTAAATTCCGTGGAGTTAACTGGCACGTTGAAGTTACTCCAACCGTTAGTGCTATCCAGCGTTTCCAATTCCAAGCAGGTGCTAACACAGAACATACAACATTCTTAGCTAAGACAGATGGTGATAAATTAGTATTCACATTCGGTGATGCTAGCAGTCACGGTGGTGAATTTACTTTTGCAACAGGTGTTACTGGAAAGATTACTAAAGCATGGACATGGCCAGTTAACAATGTTTTAAACATCTTAAAGATTGCCGATGGTAACAATACCAAGATGAGTTTTAGTAACGATGGTGCTATGCAAATTGAATTAGATAGCGGCATTGCAACTTACAAATATATTATCCCAGCAAACGCATGATAAAAGGTCTAACAGGATCAAACGGAATTATGGTCAGCGGTGGTAGAAGTAAGTGCCGAAACCCGTGCTAAAATGAGTGCCGCACAAAAAGGAAAGGTAATGTCAGACTTGCAAAAAAAAAAAAAATAAGTGCTACACTTAAAGGTAGAAAGATGTCAGAAGAAACTAAAAGAAAAATGTCAGAGGCAAGAAAAAAATTATGGGAACAAAAACGCAATGAAAAATAGACCACCAGTAGATTTAAGTGCATTAAACAAGGATTACGCCTGCTATTTGCCAGCCATTAGTTCTTTTTATAGTACCTACGTTGCTAAACAACGTCTAGAAGAGTTTGTACCCAACGATCGTATTCCTAAAGGATTTGATCGTGGTATCGAGGGTATGAACTTTTTAAATCCTGAACAAGGATATTTTACTTATAAGTATGCCTTATATTCTGCAGGTCATGCACAATTAGATATTGTCAAAGCACAGACGCAAGAATCAATGATACAACAACGTGATCGCAATGGTACATTGATACTAGGAGACTCCGGCGGATACCAAATTGGTAAGGGTGTTTTAAAGTTTGATTGGTTAGATTTCGAAGGCGCAAAGGCAAACGCTACTCGCCAACAAATCTTAGAGTGGTTAGAAGCAACTGCTGATTGGTCAATGATGCTTGACGTTCCTACTTGGGCATGTGACCATATACATAGTCCTAAAACTGGTTTAAAAACTTTTGAAGATTGTTTAGAGAAGACACGTTTTAATAACAAATACTTCTTAGATAATCGATTAGGTGCTACTAAATGGCTGAACGTTTTACAAGGATCAGATTGGGATACTGCCGAACAATGGTATCAAGGTGTTAAAGAGTTTAGTGACCCTAACGGTCCGTATGCTGGTAAAGAAGCCGAAGGTTGGGCCTTTGGTGGAGCTAACATGTGTAAAATGGATATTACTCTTAAGCGTTTAATGACGTTAAGAGAAGATGGTTTGCTGAAGGGCAAAAACTGGATCCACTTCTTGGGTACAGCACAACTTGACTGGAGTTGTTACTTAACTTTAATTCAAAGACAAATCAGGAAACATATTAATGAAGAAATTACCATCTCTTTTGATTGCGCCTCACCGTTCATTGCAACAGCGCACGGACTTGTCTACACCAACGCTCAACACTCTCCCAAAAGGTGGAGTGTTATTATGGACAAAGCCCCAGATAACAAAGCACTTGCCGGATCCGACATTCCGTTTCCCTTCGAAAGCGAAATCGGCAGCAGGTTAACAATGGGCGACATCGCTTACTATGACTTAGGTCAACGTAAGACAGATGCAGAATTAAATGGTGCTAAGTTTGATCATTTAAACCCAGATCATTATCATATTGTTCCTAAACTTAACAAGTTAGGTAAGATTCCAAACAGAACAAGTTGGGATAGTTTTGCGTATGCACTAATGATGGGGCACAATGTCGAATGTCATATTAAAGGTGTTCAAAGAGCACAACATTTAATGGATATTGAAATTGCTAAGACTAAAGATAAACTTACTTGGAGACATTGGAAGAAAGTTAAAAATCAAGATATGAGCGACGAGTACAGCGATTGGGTTCCTCGCAACATCTTGTATTTTAGCAGTTTCATCGAAGACTTGTTTAATACAGCAACAAAAGACGAAGCCTTTGCATTAATCGATCAAGCAGGTCCATTCTTGCGTAGCTTAGAAGGTGCTCGACTACAAGGCGGTCCTGCACAAAATACATTTGGCAATTTGTTTGAAATCGAAACGGTAACAGACCAAGACGAAATTGATCTTGCTAATCCAGACGACGACGAACTAAGAGCACTTGAAGAAGGTATTGGAGAATAATATGGCAACACGTAAAAAGAAGGCAGTATCACCAAATGTAGATAGTGGCGGTTGGCCTAAAATACAACAAGGTACACACCTTACCGTAAAAACATTCGAAGATGGGCATACTGAATTAATTTGGGATGATGAAGCATTGCTCAAGGAAGTAAGAGATGCTATACTAAACTATGAATTAGGTGATTTTCAACCTCCCTGTTAAACTAAAGGAAAAACAAAATGAGTGCAATTTCAAACAAACTAGTTAAAGCAAATGAGAGCTTTACCATCAACCGTTATGACAACGGCTTTATGATTGAAGTAGGCGGGCGTGACGACAATGACGATTGGAAAAGCGCCAAAGTTATTGTCGGATCAGAAGACGAACTAATCGACGCTATTAAAGAAGCGTTGGCATTACCTTTAGCAGAGTAATGTCTGATCTCATTTATCTCGTCTTAGGTTTTATATTTGGCGTTATCTTTATGCTTAATAATAAAGAATATCGTCAAATGAAAACCTACGAACAATTAGATGAAGAAATGCGTAAAGAATTAGATACAAATAAGAACCTTGTTAAAAGTCTTAAAGACGACTTGCATTGGGCAAAACAAAAAATCCAACACCTTAAGGAGAAACAATAATGGCATGGTTTTCAGTCAAAACATATTACAAAAAGTCTTGCGAACAGCACGAATATTTTGTTCAACGTGAAGGGGAAGGCAGGATCAAAGTCATTGACGGATTTCGTTTCTGCGAATATAAAATAGAAACTAATGATGATAAGTTTCCAGAGTTTGAATTTACATTTGTTCCAGGCGGCGATGGAAAGAAAGATAGTTTAGATCTTAACAACTTAACCGGAAAGAATATCGAATATTCAGAACTTGTTGAAATGTTCGATGGTGGATGTTGGGGTGGTGTCGAAGTTGAAGGCATCGAAGATGAAGACGAAGTTGAAGAACTAGAAGAATTCATTAGTGAAAACGGTGCATACGCATTGGAAGATGAAGATGAATGGTACCTAGACGAAACAGAAGTTTGGGTATGGGGTCCTTTAGAAGTTACTGATGAAGACGGCAACACTCGTATTATCATTGCCGACGAAAATGGTAACATCACTGACTTTGTAGACGAGTAATTGGACAACCAATATATTGACTTATACTATAAGACCTGCTATATTTAACGTATGAAAAGAGATTACGAGTCCGGTACATCTGATAATGTCCAATTTTTTATTGGCAGAGAAATTGAACATACGCCTGCATTTGGTAAAATGACATTGTTTGTAACAGGTGTACACCCAACTGACGAAATTGCTCTAAACCTAAACGGTGCAGAGCATATCTTCTTTGGTGCTAATCATAGTTTTAATCCACAAAATAATTTGGATTGGCAACGTTGGGAGACAATGATATCATTCTTTTTAGATAAAGGATATCTGTGCAGTCTCGATATTCCAATGAGTGCTGTTGAAGAATTTAACGAAAACGGGTTAAACGAGTACGATAACTTTATTCCACAGATACGTGTACCAATTCCGTATATTAAACTTTGGAATTATAATACAATGATTAAAATCGACGATATAGATTTTAATGCAACAAATCCAGGTGTGTGGTCTCATAGTCTACATGATTTAAAGGATCGTTCCAAATTTACAAGTTGGGACAAATATAAAAACGATAAGGTATTAAAATGATTAATTCAAAAATTACAAAAGGTGCCCCTAAAGAGGATCCGCAAGAGAAGCTGTTCAAGTTACTTGAAAGTATTGACTGGAAGTTATGGGAAATGTATAATATGATGAAAGACAATCTTCCTAAAACTCCCGAAACTAAGAAACCTACAACCAAAGTAAAAAAGACAACAGATGAGTGACCTATCAATGATTTGGGTTACCTTCCAGAAAGAAGGTATCCACTGCTACCCTGCCGCGGCAACTGATCCTAAACTTGCCACAGGCGATGAGTATGATGTTAGTTTCTTAGGAACACCGCATCGTCATATCTTTCACTTCAAAGTTTCTATTGAAGTCTTTCAAGATGATCGTGATATCGAATTTATCCAGTTTAAGCGTTGGCTTGAAAAGTGCTACAGCGATGGCACATTAGAGCTTAACCACAAATCCTGTGAGATGATTGCTCGTGATCTTAACACGACAATTACCGCAAGATATCCAGGTCGTAAGACCTCGATTGAAGTAAGTGAGGATGGCGAGAATGGCGCTACCCTTGCATTTTTTAACCAAACCTAATATTAGGAAATAATAAAATGGCACAACCCGCCTACATTCAAAAAACCCTTCGTATGAAACCCGAAGTCGAAAAAATCTTCGATGACCTCGATGCATGGCTTGACCATTGCCGTTTCAACCTGTTGGATTTTAATCCAGCAGACTTGTATCGCTCGCAAGAGTATCGATACTTTGCCAATCGCGGCAAACCACGCGAAGGATACAAGGGTAAAAATCCTCGTTACGAGAATCGAAACAATGGCGAACGTTTTTCTCGTTGATCTTGAAAGCGTAGAAACTAGGTACACGGGTCAATGGAAGGCCCATGTACCTAATCTACTTTCAAAAGCAGGACATAATGTTCAAGTTATATCTGGCCCTACTGATATCCCTAGTGCTACTACCCCTGGTGCTTTTCTTAATTTTGGCGGCACCAATATCTACAAAGCAAATCAAGTCGAGCAGATTGGACGGTTATTTTGCTCCGGAGCAGTTAAACCTGGCGATCATTTTTTGTTTACTGACGCTTGGCATCCTGGCATCATTAATTTAAAGTACATGAGTCAATTACTAGGCATCCCAGTAATTACACATGGACTATGGCATGCCGGGTCATACGACCCTCAAGACTTTTTAGGTCGTCTTGTTGGAGATACTCCTTGGGTTAGACATGCTGAAAAGAGTTTCTATCATTCGTTTGATCATAATCACTTTGCTACAGAATTTCACATCGAGATGTTCTGTAAAAATTTGTTAGATTATGTAAACTCAGATGTTGTTCGTCAATTTGCACCAACTAAAATTGTACGCACAGGTTGGCCAATGGAATATATGGTTGATACACTTTCTTCATACAAGGGTATGAATAAACGAGATCTAATCTTGTTCCCACATCGCATCGCACCTGAAAAACAAGTCGATATTTTCCGAGACTTAAAAGAACACTTATCACAATACGAGTTTGTTGTATGTCAGGATCAGCAACTAACTAAAAATGAATATCATAATTTGTTAGGTGAAGCAAAACTGGTATTCAGTGCAAACTTGCAAGAAACATTGGGTATCAGTTGGTACGAAGGTGCTATTGTAGGTGCTATTCCAATGGTGCCAGATCGTTTAAGTTATAGCGAAATGGCATTTGATACATTTAAGTATCCTAGTGCGTGGACTGAAAATTTTAATTCATACGCATTTCATAGGCCGGAATTATGCAGTAAAATTATCCAATACATGGATAATTATGAAAAATTCTTACCTACGTTGAATAAGCAGGTCGATTCTTTAACTGAAAATTTCTTTAGTGCAACTACATTGGTGGAGATGATTAAATGAAATGGTTATTAAATACACTTGAGCGGTTAGGTCGTAAACGTGTTGTGATGGATAGAATTAACGATGAACCTTATCTTGAACGTTATTACCTTTTTCTTAAAGATAGAAAGCGGTTCCCCTTCAATGTGTTTCTTCACCGTTTCCTTAAGTCAGATCCCGATGATGTGCATGATCATCCATGGCCTTACGCTACACTTATCTTAAAAGGTGGTTATTATGAATGGACTCCTATATTTGATGGAGAAAACAAAAAAATCGGAGAAGTACGAAAATGGAAGGGCGCTGGACACTTTCGTACTTGTAGTGCTCGCTCTTATCATCGTATTGAGCTTGACCCTAGCGTAGAATGCTGGACATTGTTTATGCCTGGTCCACAAACCCGTGAATGGGGATTCTTATACAAGAATAAGTGGATGCACAACGACGAATATCTTAAAGGTCGAGCTGAGAGAATTTTGTAATTCTCTGATCATCTTCATTAATGCAGGAAATCATTCCGCATTTTTGAGGACCTTGAGGGGGCATCCATCCAGGATGCCATATATTGCCTAATGCAATGTTATTGCAATTACTGCCGGATACCCAACCTTGTCCGCCTATATTCAATCTTTCAACTCCAGCATTACATAGTTGTCCTACGTAACTAGGATGCTTACTATAGGTATCTTCATACCTTTCATCCCAAGTAGTTTCTTGAAAGT
>Ga0207957_1000004_pt1 | contig 112862 bp, 116 predicted proteins | sample CryBogCBH27Jun07_FD_184603 | JGI IMG/M metagenome (GOLD analysis project Ga0207957, IMG submission 184603) | Freshwater microbial communities from Crystal Bog, Wisconsin, USA - CBH27Jun07 (SPAdes) | ecosystem: Environmental > Aquatic > Freshwater > Lake | place: Crystal Bog, Wisconsin, USA...
ACCTAACCGTCCTAGCTTTTGGGGTATGAATAATCCTGGAGGTATCAATCCAATTTATTTAGGTATGAATGGTGGTCGTCCTGGCCGCTTACCTTTCCAATTTAAAGGAGATAATAGTCTTTATGGCTGTAAACTTCCAGTAGAAGGATGTGTATTTGGAGATAGAAACACTACAAGTGTATCAATGGTAGACTTAATGAAGCCTTTCCAAATAGGCTATAACATAGTAAATAATCAGATAGCTGACATCTTGGTTGATGAACTTGGTACTGTGATTATGTTAGACCAGAATGCTTTACCTCGTCACTCATTAGGAGAAGACTGGGGTAAAAATAATTTGTCTAAAGCTTATGTTGCTATGAAGAACTTCCAGATGTTACCTCTTGATACAAGTATAACAAACACTGAGAATGCTCTTAACTTCCAACACTATCAAGTTTTAAACTTAGAACAGACTCAGCGTTTACTTTCTCGTATTAAACTTGCTGATTATTTCAAGAATGAAGCATTTGCTACTATTGGTCTTAATCCTCAACGTATGGGTGAAGAGATAGCTAAGCAAGATACAGCTACAGGTATTGAAACAGCAATGAATGCATCTTATGCACAAACAGAACAATACTTTATACAACACTGTGATAACTTAATGCCTCGTGTACATCAGATGCGTACAGATTTAGCACAGTTCTATCATTCTAAAAATCCTAGTCTTCGTTTACAATATATTACATCTACAGATGAAAAAGTAAACTTCCAGATAAATGGTACAGATTTATTAATGAGAGATCTAAATATATTCTGTACAACAAAAACTAATTCTCGTACTGTAATGGAACAGCTTAAGAAGTTAGCTTTAAGTAATAATACTTCAGGAGCTTCTATTTATGACTTAGGTGGTATTATTAAAGCTGAGTCTATGGCTGAGCTTACAAATGTTCTTAAAGGAGTTGAAGAAAAAACTTCTGCTGCTAAGAAAGCTGATCAACAACATCAGCAACAAATGCAACAAGAGTTATTGGCTTCTCAAGAGAAACAAAAACAAATGGATCTTCAGTTTAGAACAGAAGAAGCTGATAAGAACCGTCAAACTCAAGTTACTGTAGCAGAGATTAGAGCTGCTGGTATGGGAGCTGCTGTAGATATTAACAAAAATCAGCAATCTGACTACCAAGATGCGTTAGATAAGATAGAAAAACAAAAGAACTATCAAGATGAGATGAATTTGAAGCGTGAGACTAATCTTAGTAAAGCACAACAAACTGATAAACAAATTGACTTACAAAGACAAAAGATGCAAACTGAGAAGCAAGTAGCGGAAACTCAGCTACAAATTGCTCGTACTAACAAGAATCAGTTTGACTCTAATAAGAAGTCAAAATAATTATAGCTCTATAATCCATAGTTTAGATCCCTAAGATGTACACATTGTAAATCTTTTGGGTTTAAAGTTGTATATTAATTATGTAGAGATACATATAAAAACCAAACAAATATGACTGATACTCAAACTAATGTACAGACTTCTGTACAACAAGTAGATCTTGACATCGACAGCTGGTTAGGTGCCCCTGGTGCAGATAGCATCGTAACTCCTACAGCTACAACTAAAGATGCTGATAAAGAAAAAAAGGATGCAAAACCTAACTTCTTTGCCCCAGCTAAAACAGATATGTCTTTCTTAGATGAAGAGACAACTGATGACGATAGTAGTAAAGATGACAAAGATGGTAGTGATGGTGCTAAACCAGCTACAACCGTAAGAGATGTATTAAACGACCTTGATAAAGATTTATCTCCAGATTTGGATGATGAAGATGATCAAGATCAAAACAAGCCTTCTAAAGGAGGCAGACCTAAAACAGAGAAATCTGGTTTAGTGGAGTTCTTAAAAAAGCGTATTGAGTCTAAAGAGATGTTTGCTTTTGATGACTATGATGAAACAAAGCAAGATCTTGGCGATTATTTATCTGGACTTTCTGAGAAAGATGTAGATGAATTATGGCAGGCTAATATAGATAACTTAAAACAAGAAGTGGCTTCTAAGACTCCAGCTGAGTTTTTTGAGGCTTTACCTGAAGAATTACAGTATGCTGCTAAATATGTAGCAGATGGTGGACAAGATTTAAAAGGTCTTTTCCAAGCTTTAGCTCAGGTAGAACAAGTTAGAGAGTTAGATCCAGCTAAAGATGGTGATCAAGAGTACATTGTTAAGTCTTATTTACAGGCTACAAACTTTGGAACTCCAGATGAAATCGAAGAGGAGTTAACTACTTGGAAAGACTTAGGTGTTTTAGAAAAGAAAGCTAAGCAGTTTAAGCCAAAGCTTGACCAAATGCAAGAAGAGATTGTTCAGTCTCAATTAGCTGAACAAGAGTTAAGAAAGCAGCAACAAGAACAAGCTGCACAAGCTTACACTCAGAATGTGTTTGAAGCTTTAAGACCGGCAGAAATTAATGGTCTTAAGCTAGACAAAAAAACTCAAGCTATGTTATATAGCGGATTAGTGCAACCACAATATCCTTCTATTAGCGGAAGACCTACTAACTTATTAGGTCATCTTTTAGAGAAGTATCAGTTTGTAGAACCAAACTATGGATTAATTGCAGAAGCTCTTTGGTTATTATCTAACCCAGACGAATACCGCTCCAACTTAGCTAAACAAGGTAAAAACGCTGCAGTTGAACAAACTGTACGTCAATTAAAGACCGAACAATCTAGAAAGAACAACGCCACCTTCCAAGATGAAGAAGAGCCAAGATCTAGAAAGATAAGTAGACCTACTAATATATTTAAACGATAATTTATTAACCCTTAAATTCCAAAAGCCCTATGGCAACCCCAGTTTTAAACAATGGTATATTCCTTCGTGATAACCAGTACCAAACTAGTTCTCACGTAGATTCGTACCACCTTTCAAACTTGCTAAAGTCAGCAGAGCCTACAGACTTAGGTCCAGTAGACTTATGGGCTATGGTTCAAAAGGTAGAGATGCCTTTGTACCAAATGTCCAGCTTTGGCGGTAAGAATGTTATCATGGTAGATAACAACCGTGGTGAGTACAAATGGCAAATTCCTGTAGCACAAGAATTGCCTTACGTTGTAGAAGATATTGAATCAGCTAACGCAGCAAAAGGCGTTGATGGTACAACCTTCCACATCAAATTAAATAAAAGAAACTTCGGTCATGGTGATATCATCACTTATGACAAGTACAACGGTGTGGAATTATACATCACTGCTGATGATATTATTCCTGCTGGTGACGGTTTCATTTACACTGTGCAGTTAGTGAACAACGACAGCACTAAGTACTTGGATAACAAGTATTTAAAAGTAGGAACTAAGTTCTTCAGAAAAGGTTCTGCAAGAGGCGAGTACGGTGAAAGATTCTCTGACATCGGTAACGTTAATGCAGGTTTCCGTGAATTCTACAACTATGTAGGTGGTGCTGAAGCTCACGTACACTATTCTATCTCTAGTCGTGCAGACTTAATGATGAAGGGTGGTATGAAAGCTGATGGTACAGTTCCTGTAGTAGAGTTATGGAGAAACTTTGACAAAACTATGGATCCTTCTATCACATCTTTAGAAGATATGGCTTCTAAAATGGGTAAAGACTATGTTAAGAAGGCATACCGCTCTGGTCAATTGACTCGTTCATTCTTGACTACTTTAGAAGCTGCTCACTTAACTAAAATCGCTAATGACATCGAGACTTACTTAATGTGGGGTCAAGGTGGTAAGGTTAAACAAGATGGTCCAGATGATATCCGCTTATCAGTGGGTCTTTGGAAGCAATTGGATAACTCATTCAAGCGTATCTACAATAAGTCTAGCTTCAACTTAGACTTGTTTAAATCAGAAATCTTCAACTTCTTCAATGGTAAGGTTGAGTTCCAAGGTCCAGATCCTAAGCGTCAATTGATCGTTCAGACTGGTTTAGGTGGAATGAAATTAATCAATGAGGCAATTAAGAAGGAAGCTGTAAACAGTGGTTTAGTAATCAACGCTTCTGAAGTTGGTGCTATCACTGGTAAAGGTATGGACTTAAACTTTGGATTTGCTTACACTCAATACGTTATTCCTTTCTTGGCTAACGTTAAGTTTGTATTGAACCCAGCGTTTGATAACATCCACACTAACGATATTGAAAACCCAATCATTGATGGTTTCCCATTATCTTCTTACAACTTCATTATCTTTGATATCACAGATAACACTAACGACAATATCTACTTATTGAAGTTAAGCTGGGATAATCAATTGAAATGGTTCTATCAAAACGGTACAATGGATTACATGGGACGTACACAAGGATTCCAGTCTTCTGGAAACTTTAACGGATACCGTGTGTTCATGACACAAACAATGCCTGCTATTTGGGTTAAAGATCCAACTAAGGTATTGAAGATCGTTATGAGAAACCCAGTAACTGGCGGATCATTCTAATATAACTAGGTAAAGCCTCTAATAAAGCAATTTATTACGTAACTTAGTTGATGAATATAACATGCCCGGGAGGATAAAGTCTCTCGGGCCTCTGTTAAAAACTATAACCAATAAAACTAAATCTTATGGCAGGTAGTTCAAAAACTCCAAAGTCAGTAGCTCCAAAGAGTGCAATTAAAAAAGCAACTCCTAATGCTTCAGCTCCAAAATCAGTAGCACCTAAAAATGCAGTTCCTTCTACTTTCAAAAAAGGTGGAATGACTGGAAAAAGAGGTTACTAAAAAGAATAGTAGTTAGACCGGTTAACAGTCACCAGCTTAGCTGGCTAAAACACCCGCATCAGTCTAACTCATATCATCTCCTTGGATTCACATCCTTGGACCAATACTTTAAGATGGACATATGGTCTATCAAAAGTATTTCCCCCTAACCTGTTGTACGCAGACTGGCTGATCACCGGAGAGCTTGCAACTCTCAACAGGTTCTAACTATATAAAAGAGATAAAGATGCAGACATCGTTTGATATGATAAATAAAGGCTTGAAGAAAGCTGCTAGTAGTAGACATCTTATTATAATGAGATATACTGCTAAGAATGCTTTTACAGGAGCTTCTGTAGGTGATGTAATAACTCAAACTCAGATTTTAGATGTTACTACAAACACTCCAGTTTCTGTAGGTGTTGTATGGAGAAATCAAACTACTGCTTCAGACTTAGCATCAGCTCCAGCGATAGCCAATTTGACTTTCGTAGGATAAGAAGAATATAGTAAGCTACATATTGTAGCTGACAAAAACCAAAAAACCAAATATGAGTAGTTTAACTATCGTGGAGAAGTATCCACAAAACAAGCGTTCCACTATTGCAATAAGACCTTACTTTGATGAAAGGGTTGATAATATGGGATTGCAAAAATACGGATTGAGTCTTTTTGAAGGAGCGTTCCACGAGGAACAATTGAGTTGTTTAGAAATCAATGGTATCAAGAGATACTTAAATGGTCTTAACGAGTTTGCTCCTGAAGTAAAGAACTTACCACTTGAAGATCAAGAGGCTAAAATAAAACAGATCCGTGCTGTAGTTTCTCAGTTAGAGAAAGAACTTGCAGCTAATATAGTTAGCCCAGAAGATCCTGAATTTTGGAACAAGATTAAGTTATTACGACATGATAACTTTGAGTTTTGGGATAAGATCAAGATCAGATGTGGTAATGAACCAATCTACTTAGAACCAGAGAAAGATCCATATGACTTAATTAAGATGTATGCAATCGAGTCTAGTGGGTTTAGCATGATTGCTAAGTCTTTAGAAGAAGCTAGAAGAATGCCAACACCTCCTAAGTTTTACTTAGATAAGTTGGAAGAAACTGCTTCAGTAAATACAGAAGTTAAGAAACTACGCAATAAAGCGGTTGCTGAGCTTCAGAAGTTATTTGATAAGAACACTAATAAGTTATTCTATGTTGCTAAGTCATTAGATATGAATAGTGCTCAGTATAAGAAATCTACTCCAAATGATATCTTATATGATAACATGGATAAATATATTAACGGTGAATTAGTAGATAAAGACAAAAAGAGAACAGCTCAAAGATTTATCGATGTGGCTAATCTTGATATGGAGTCTTTAAAAATTAGAGCTATTGTAAAAGACAGCTCTTACTACAAGTTCATAGCTACAAAAGCTGACGGTTTTATCTATCATATGCAGACTACTACAATGATGGGAAGAAACTCAAGCGATGTAATAGAATACTTAAAGAATCCTTTGAATGAAGAGATTTTAATCGATCTTACTAAGAAGGTAGAAAAATATTGGAATCAATAAAAACAGTATCTGGGTAGCTTCCCATAAGAACAGCACCCAGATCTTTTAACTATATGACTAACAACCTCTTACAGATTAAGATTAAGCAAAGGCTGAACAAGCTTGGTTCTTTTGACTATGATAACATAGAAAACTGGATGATCCAAGAAGCAGCTAATAAAGCTCAGATCGAATGGGTAAGAAGACAGATGTATGGTATAAATCAACGAAGAGAAGGAGCAGAACAAACAAGTGGGATGATAGATGACTTACAAAGACTTTTAAAACAAGAGACTTTGTTAATGGTTGCTAAACAAGGTAACTATTTTGAGTCAACTAAACTTCCAGATGATTATTTACACTATGTAAGATGTTATGTTAAAGCAGCTTCTAAATGTTGCCCTGAGCGTGAAATGACTACTTGGGAATCAGAAGAAGCTAACTTAAGTATCCTTTTAGTGGATGATAATAGAAAGCCAAACTTTGAATGGGCTGAGACTTTAGTTACTCTTATGGGTAATAAGTTAAGAGTCTATACAGATGGAGAGTTTGATATTACTCGTACAGATATCATTTATTATAGAATGCCAATACGTATTGAGTTTAATGGATGTATCAATATAGATACTGGTGAGCTTTATAAAGCAGATCAACCTTGTGAGTTTAACGATAACGTAGCTGAAATTATTATAGATGAAGCTGCTTCAATCTTAGCAGGTGATTTAGAGTCTATGACACAATATCAAAGAGAGTCCCAAGAAGCAACTAAAAACACTTAATAATAATGGCCCTAACTAAATTACAAAGACCAAGCATTTTAAGCCAACCAGGAGCTTCATTTCAGTCTTCTTCATCTGTTGCTAGTGGAACAACTAGTGTAGATACACAGACTGCAGCTTTAGCTAATGAGTTCTTAAATGCTGTAACAACTATACATAAGTTTCATTTAAGAATCACTGGGTTAGGCTCATTTGCCGCTCATAAAGCTTTAAATGAATTCTATGATGAGATAGGAGAGCATGCAGATGCTTTAGTAGAGAAATATCAAGGAGCTTCAGAAAAGCTATTAGATATTAAAGATACCGTTCCTACTTGTGTATACGATGTTGAAGAGTGTATAAACTACTTACGTAATATGACAGCACAAATAACAGCTTTACAAGCAGTTATGCCATATAGTGAGATAGTTAATTTACTTGATGAAGCAAAAGCAACAATAGATTCTACTAAGTATAAACTATTGTTCTTTAAATAACAACTAAAAGATTTTTTTATTTATAACCCCAAAACTTAAAGCCCTATGTATTTTCCTAATGCATTCGCCAAAGCCTTCCTTCCTGCAGTTTCAGGTGGAACAGTTTCTTTGGCATCAACAGGTACCACAGCTTCTTTATTAGGAGCTGGTGCTGGTTCAATCGGGTTCTTTGATGCAAAAACCTATGCAGCCTTAGGTACAACTGCTCAAGCAACTCCGTTTATCTTTGCTCAGGCTTCTTACTATGCTACAGACAAAATTGGTCCTGTACATGGTGGATACCAAGAGTCTTTCAAATCAAAAGTGATCAACCCTAAGTATGTTAGTCGTGTGATCAAAGTTGGTGCAAAAGCTCCAGTAAACCACATCATGAAAGTAGATGCGTCTGCGTGCACAATCTCTTGTGACACAACTTACCGTTTACGTTTAGATGTTAAAGGTTCTCCTGCGTTACGCTTCTTGAACCACCAAATTTACAGAACATTAGATGCGTACAGCGGATGTTGTAACTCAACTAATGATGCTGTAGATCCTAACGTAATTTTATTACAATGGAAAGATGAAATCGCTGGAAGTCCTATCTTAGCTGGTTACATCAACCCTATTGTATGGAATAAAGTTGCTGCAACAACAACTACTGGTGCAACTACTTCTTCTACAACTTTACCTGTGACTTCTGCTACTGGTATCGTTGCTGGTCAAAAAGTGGTAGGTACTGGTATCCCTGCTAACACAACTGTAGTTTCTATTAGCTCTTTAAACGTTACTTTAAGTAACGCTGCAACTGTAGCTAACGGTGCTGCTGTTAAATTCTACACTGCTATTTCAACTGCGACTTATACTCCAGTAACAAATTCAGCTGTAGCAAACGTAGACTCTCACTTAGACTTAGTGGGTGCATATGTAGACACTAAATTTGGTAATGCTACTTTCACTCCTACAGATTTCTACGAAAGAGAGCCAATTTTCATCTATGCTTCTCAAGTTGATGAAGATGGTAACCCTTGTACTAGCAACTGTACTACAGTGGCTGAAACTCAAACTCCAGTACAGGTGTTTGGTTTAGGTGAAACTGTGGTTCGTGAGTTGATCTTAAGTGGTCGTTACTTACAAAACGCTTACCCTGATAGCTTCAGAGTAGAGCAATTAAGAATGAGAGAGATTGAAGCAGATCCAGCTTTGGCTACTGTAAACCGTAATGGTTTATATGATCAAGTCTTGATCTTGCACAATGTGCCTCGTTTTTATAACCCATCTGCTACATTTGATAATGATCAGTATTTGATTGTAATTTACGTACCACAAGGTACTACAACTACTGCAATTACTAACTTCATTGTTAACTCTGCAGCAGCTGCTGGTAACAGTATTTCTTTAGAAACAGCTTAATCCAGATTCCTATAAACTTAGAGGGAGGAGTACAGAAATGTACCCTCCCTTTTTGTTTTTGGAAAAGTTGGGTTTTTTTAGTATATTATTATTGAGAACCTCGTACTATTTTTACCTATAAATCTATAAAGTTTACCCCTTATGGCTAGTAAACATCAATTAAGTTTAGAGCTGCCTGATACTAATAATATCAAGGTATTACGTATATTTGACACTAGTCTATATGCTGATGGCATGCCTGTAACTTGTGGTACACTTCAGATTACTTCACCAGGTTTTAATTTACCTAATGTAATAGAAGCTTTACCTAACTTTAATCTTGTACTAAATGCATGTAGTTTAGGACTTCAACGCACAGGATGTGGAGAAGTTTCTCAAACTATTCCTGATGGTATATATGTTATTAACTATTCTGTTAGTCCTAACACAAATGTTTATGTAGAGTATAATCACTTACGCACTACACAAACTATGAATAGATACTATAACTTATTAGCAAATCTTGAGATGTCAGGTTGTGAACCAAGTGCAGATATCAAAGCTCAGTTATCTGAGTTAAGATTGATTAAAAGTTTTATAGATGCTGCTAAAGCTAAAGTAGAATATGCTCATTCTCCAGAAGATGGTATGGGTTTATTTAACTACGCTAAAAAAAGATTAGATAGACTTACATCAGAGTGTGATAATTAATTGTTGTAATAAAAACCAAATATTATGAGACAATGTCCTAACTGCGGATCACAAATTACATGTGGATGTCAAGATAGAGTTGCATTTAACGGAACACAATGTTGCTCTAGTTGTATTAAGAGTTATGAAGATAATCTTAGAATTATTGCTGAATCTCAAACTACAAATCTAGCTATTACACAGATTACTTTAACCCCTACTCAAAACAATGAGGAATTTATTAGCCAATAAGGAGAAAATATATCTAGGTTTTGCAGAAGCTGTAAATCATGTTTACAGAGAGATGCGATATGGTATACAAACAGCTACGCCTGATCCAGACTTAGATTTATACTCTATGAGAAAAGAGTTAGTTGATTGGCAATCAGTAGAAGATGCTGGTGCCTTAGAAACAACTAACATCCAATATCAAACTTGGCTTCCTGTAACATATGATGATGTAGTGTATACAAAAGGTGGTAATGGTTATAACATGACTAATAATCAGATTGGACCACAAAGAGTAGCAGTTAATTATACTGTTCCAGGATCTAATAGCTCTCAAAATATTATTGAAGTAAATAGCGGTGGTTGTATCACTCGTATTAATCTTAATCCATCTATTACTATCAATCAAAATAGTTCTTACGTATTTTCTCAAAATACTCCTTCTACTGTTTGGGATATAGTTCATAACATGAATATGATACCTAATGTAACTGTACAGGATCTTCTTGGTGATGATATACAAGGACAAGAAGAGGTTATTGATAATAATCGTTTGAAGATATATTTTAACACTCCTGTAGCAGGTAAAGCATATTTAAGCTAATGGCAAAACCTAAAATATTTAAGGTTGATCTCGATCTAGATAAGAATCGGATACTTAATGTAAAGGTACATCCTGTTACAAGTGCTACACGTGTAACTATAGGAGCAACTCTTACTACTGCTGATGTAGGTATTACAGTGTATGACACTGATCAAAACAGATTCTATGTATGGAGTGGAACAGCATGGCTTGCAACAGGTGCTGATATCACTACAGATTATGATACTACAATCACTGGTGCAAAAGATGGATTAAATAGAGTGTTTACAACAGCTCATAATTTTAAAGCTGGGTCTACTAAAGTATTTCTTAATGGATTAAGACTCACTCCAGGATCAATGGCTGATTATGAAGAAACAGGTGCTAATCAAATAACTTTTAAATATGGTATAAACAGTATAGATACTATCATCATAGATTATATTGTTGACTACCCAATCTCATTATCTATATAACTTCTTAAAAATAAAACTAAGGAAAAATGGCAACAACCCGTATTAATGGCTACCAGCAGTTTACCACTTCTGCTGACGTTAGCTTTAACAGTTTTAAGATTACTAACCTTGCTAATCCTGTTAACCCTCAGGATGCTGCCACTAAAGCCTATGTTGATAGTACGGCACAAGGATTAGACGTAAAACTTTCAGTAAGAGCTGCTACTACAGCATCTATTACACTAAGTGGTGTTCAAACAGTAGACGGTGTATCACTTTCAGTAGGTGATCGTGTCTTAGTAAAAAACCAAGGAACAGCTTCAGCTAATGGTATTTATGTGGTAGCTTCTGGAGCATGGACTAGATCTCTTGATGCAGATGGTGTATCAATTGCTGGTTATTCTGAAGTTAGTGCAGGTATGTTTACTTTCGTTGAAGAAGGTACTACTTTATCTAATACTGGTTGGGTATTAAGTACAGCAAATCCAATTACTGTAGGAACAACTAACTTAACTTTTGCTCAGTTTTCTGGTGCTGGTACTTATTTAGCAAATAATGGTGTTCAGTTAGTAGGTAATACTTTCTCAGCTGTTACTGCTAACTCTTCTAGAATCTCTGTTACAAGTGGAGGTATTGATTTAGCTACAGTAGCTGCAGTATCTGGTACTTATGGTAATACTGGATATAACGTACCTAACATCTCTGTAGATGGTTATGGTAGAATCTCAGCTGCTGCTAACCGTGATATTTTTGGATCTATTGCTGCTAACTTAATCTTTGGTGGCCCTAGCTCTGGTTCAAGTGCTTCTCCTACTTTCAGATCATTAGTTTTATCTGATTTAATCGTAGGTTTAACACCTGCTTCTACTGTATCAACTACTCCATCTAATGGACAGTTAATGATTGGTAATGGTACTGCATTCTCTTTAGCAACTTTAGCTACTACAACAGGTATCTCAGTTACTAATGGTGTAGGTACAATCACAATTAATAACACGGGTGTTACTTCATTAGCTGGTACTGCTAACCAAATTAGTGTATCTGCATCAACTGGTGCTGTTACAATTGCTTTCACTTCTACAGTGACATTCCCTGGTAAAGTAACATTTGCTGCTGGAACTACTTCAGCTGCTTCTTTTAATATTCCTACAGGTGCTGCTCCTACAACTCCAGTTGCTGGTGATGTATGGTTAGTAAACACTAATGGTATTTATGGATACTACAATAGTGCTACACATTTATTAGCTGACTTAGATAGTACACAAACTTTAACTAATAAGACTTTTAACTCTGGTAGTGTTTGGAATGGTACTACAATTCTTACTACTTATGGTGGTACAGGATTAAGTTCTTATTCTGCAGGTGATTTAGTATACTACGCAAGTGGTACTGCTTTCACTAAATTAAGTATTGCTGCTCAGTATAGTGTATTAGTATCTTCTGGATCTGCTCCAGCATGGGGATCTATTAACTTAGCTTCTTCTGTTGCAGTGGGTGCTTCTATATTAGGTATTGCAAATGGTGGTACTGGTTTATCAGCTACTCCAACTAACGGTCAAATTGATATAGGTAATGGTACAGGATTTACAAGAGCTGCTATCAGTTCTGGTAATGGTGTAACTGTTACAAATGGTGCTGGATCAATCACTCTTTCTATAGATAACACAGTAGTTGCAAACTACACAAGATATAAAGTGAGAGAAACTCCAACAGGTACTATTAATGGTAGCAATGCTACTTTCTCAACATCTCAAACTCCAATCACTGGTAAAGAGATGGTGTTTACGAATGGTATTTTACAAGCAGTAGGTGCTGCAGCTGATTACACAATATCTGGATCTAGTATTACATTTAATACTGGTTCTATTCCTCAAACAGGAGATAGTGTTGTGGTTACTTATTTTTACTAATAACTTTTTATAATTATTCATGTCTAGTACTGTAATTACAAGTCAGCAGATAAAAGACGGAGTTGTACAGAGGTCGGATCTTAATGTGACGACCTCTGGCCAATCTGTTGTAGCTAAGATTCTTCAAGGTAACTTAATTACTTTGGGATCTACTGGAGCAGATGGAGGTACTGGTGACGTTACAATTAATCATGCTGTCAGTGGCGTAATATCTGGGTCTTATGGATCTAGCTCTGCTATTCCTATTATTACAGTTGACTCATATGGACATATCACTGCTATATCTACAAGTTCTGTAAATATAGTTAGTTCATTAGCTGGTTTATCAGATGTAACTCTTACATCTCCAACAGCTAATCAAGTTCTTCAATATAATGGTACAAAATGGGTTAATGGAGCTGCTCCAGCTACATATACTCTTCCTCCTGCAACTACTTCTATTTTAGGAGGTATTATTGTTGGATCAGGATTAGCTATCACTTCAGGTGGCGTGCTTAGTGCTACAGGAGGTGGAGGTAATGTTGGAGCTTTTAGAACAACTCAAAACTATACAGCTACATCTGGTCAAACAACATTTACAGTTAGTAATGGATATACTCCAGGTTATTTAGATGTATTTGTTAATGGTGTTTACTTAACACCTTCTAACTATACAGCTACTAATGGTAGTACATTTATATTATCTACTGGTGCTGCAGCAAATGATATAGTAAGTGTATTTGCTTACTATCCATTTAGTTTAACAGGATCAAGTTCAAGAACAGTAACTAGTTTTACTGCTACATCAGGACAAACTACATTTAGTATAAGTTATGTTCCTGGACAAATAGATGTATTTTATAATGGAGCTAGATTATCATCTACTGAATATACTGCTACAGATGGAGCAACTGTTGTTTTAAATACAGCTGCTACACTTAATGCAATTGTTGAAGTAATCATGTATCTTGCAGGTGGTGGCGTAGCTAACTCATCTATTGTAGCAACTGCTCCTTTAAACTATAGTGCTGGTAACTATACTTTTAGTATATCTCAAGCAACAACTAGTACTAATGGATATTTATCTTCTAGTGATTGGAATAAGTTTAATAGTATGCTACCTCTTACAGGGGGTACAGTTACAGGAGTATTAACTTTAAGTAACTCTACAGCTTATAGCTCTTTACAGATAAATGGTTATGCTAATAGAGGCGGTACAGGATACCATGATTTTTTAAGTGCAACAAACACTTATGGATCAGCTACTACACCAAGTAAGTTCTTTAGATTAGACAGTTCAGGTAACTTACAAATCATTAATAGTGGGTATACTGCTACTATATTTCAGTTAACTGATGGTGGTAATTTAGATGTTCCTGGAGCAGTATCTCCTCATAAATGGATAGCTGGTCAAGTGATTCAAGTAAAAACACTAAGTGCATCTGATGTAAGTTTTTCAACTAACGTAACAGTTAGTGGTACTACTTATACACAAATAGCTTCTGTATCTTACACTCCGCTTTCTACATCATCTTATATATTCTTTGAAGTATATTGTAGATATGAAATAGCAGGAGCTGCAGCAGATGATTGGTATTCTCAGCTAACTTGGGCTGGAAATGAAATAGGATATAGTCATCAAACATGGACTAATGGTGCTGGAGGTGGTACAAGAAGTGGTGTTCTTTTTCCAATAGCTGGTAGAGTGACTAATAGTTCAATAACTGGATATACTTTTGCAGTGAATGCAAAAAGAGGAAGCTCGGATGATAATGGAGTTTTTTACGCAGATGGAGCTTTTTGGATTAAAATAATAGAAGTAGCTAGATAAAATAATAAACAGGAATAATAGATAATACTATGGGCTTAACACAAAACTTAGGTAAACTATCAGATATAATATCAGTGACTTCCCCTACAGGGTTGGCTATTGCTGCTAATGTTACTGCTACATCTCTTATCAAATCTGGTGGTACTAGCTCACAGTTTCTTAAAGCTGATGGATCAGTAGATTCTAATGCATATATCACTTCTGCTGCTTTATCTTCATATGTTCCATATACTGGAGCAACTGGAGCAGTTAATTTAGGCTCTTACAATTTAAGTTTAAATGCATTGCAATTTGCAAGTATATCAACTCCTTCTTATTCAGAAGGATTAGTATGGTACGATAGTTCTCAAAAATCCTTGGCCTTTTACAATGACTCTAGTAGCTCAATAGTATATATTGGAGAAGATGTACAAATGAAAGTAATAAACAATACAGGGGCTACTATTCCAAATGGTAGCGCAGTATATGTGACAGGAACATCGAGTGGGCAAAGTTATCCTAATGTAGCATTGGCAAAAGCTGACTCATTAAGTACTTCGGCAGTTATAGGATTGACTAATGGAGCTATTGCTAATGGAGCAATAGGATATGTAACATCTCATGGGGTTATTACAGGGGTAAATACAAGTATGTTGACTGTTGGTCAAGTTCTTTATTTATCTCCTTATTCTGCGGGTCAATTAATGAATACTGTGCCTCCTACGGGTTATGCCGTTCAGGTTGGTACTGTTACTTATTCAAATAGTTCAAATGGCTCTATATATGTAAAGCAAACAACTCCATTAGCAGTAAGTGCTTCAACTATTACGGGAATAGTTGCAATAGCAAACGGAGGCACAGGTGCTTCAACTGCAGCAACAGCATTGAGTAATTTAGGAGGTGTTTCTTCAAGTACAACTTTAACTATTAATGGTACAACATATGATTTAACTACTAATAGATCTTGGTCTGTTGGTACTGTTACTTCTGTGTCTGCATTAACTATTGGAACTAGTGGTACAGATATTTCTTCCACTGTAGCTAATAGTACAACTACTCCTGTAATTACACTTAATATACCAGATGCTTCTGCATCTGCTCGTGGTGTTGTTACAACAGGAGCTCAAACTTTTGCTGGTACTAAAACTTTTTCTGGTACAGTTGCAATAGCTAATACTTCACCTTATATACCTACTACTTATTCATTAGATATTAATGGAGGTCTTCTTGTTAAAAATATAGGAAGAACTGCAAGTATAACAGTTATCAATGCTGACCCATCAGCAGGGGGTAATAACGCCTTTGGTGTTTGGACAGTAGGTGGTACATCAGCAACATCCTATGTAGATATACAAGGATACTATGGTACTTCTGTTACAGGAAGTACAACAATCAGATTAAATAATGCTGGTGGTAATGTATTAGTAGGAAGTTTATCTGGTACAGGAACAAGAATGGTTGTTGCTGATTCAACAGGTACATTATCTACACAAGCAGTTGTTACATTAAGTAGTTTAAGCGGTGTGCCTACTACAAGAACATTAACAATTAATGGTACAGCTTATGACTTGTCAGCTGATAGATCTTGGACAATAGCTGCTGGTGTTACAAGTTTTAATACTCGTACAGGAGCAATTACGCTGTCATCTTCTGATGTTACTACTGCTCTTGGATACACTCCATATAACTCAACTAACCCAAATGGTTATATATCAAGTTATACAGAAACATCAACTTTAGCTAATGTAACTGGAAGAGGTGCTAGTACATCTACTAATATTACGTTAAGCGGTGGAACCACATCGTTAACTAATGGTACTTCAAATGTAATAAAATGGAGTGTAAATGGTGTAGCGGCACCAACATTTAACTCATATAGTGCAGGTGTTAAATTAGTATTATATGATAACGTTTCTTCTACATTAGCAGGTTATACTTTGGGTATCAATAGTGGAACAATGTTCTTTACTGTTGACGCATCAACGTCTGGATACAACTGGTATGCCGGTACAACATCAGTAGCAACATTGAGTGGAACAGGTGCTTTTACAGCAACTTCATTCTCAGGAGCAGGTACAGGTTTAACAGGTACTGCTTCTTCATTATCAATTGGAGGCAATGCTGCTACAGTAACAAATGCAACATTCTATCGTCAGTTTACTGTAAGAGATGATAGAAGTGATGGTAACGATTATAGTTTATCAGCAAGACCAACTGGTCTTTATGCGATAACTAGTACTGGAACAAACGGACCTGGTTCACCTTATTTAAGTTTGATACACGTAGCTAATGCTACGGATGTTGCATTCCAAATTGCGGGTGGTTACACATCTGATAGCATGTACTTTAGAGGAACATCAGCATTACAAAATGGTACTGGATATAGTGCATGGAGGACTGTTATTCATAGTGGTAACTATAACTCATATGCACCAACTTTAACAGGTGGAAATGCATCCGGAACTTGGGGAATAAGTATTAGTGGTAATGCAGCAACAGCTACAAATTCTTCTCAATTAAATAGTTTATCTAAATCTCAACTATGGAATAACTCTGGTTATTCTCATGGAGCATTTACAAGTTTTAGCGGAATACCGGATTTTGGTGAATGGTTTGTACATCAAGACAGTTCAATTACAGATGGGCCATCTGGCTTAAGTTACCAATATTACACAAAAACAGTTGGCTTAGGTAATGATTATGCATATTCACAATATGCGATGCAAACTGCTGTAAATAGATATGGTTATGGTACAACATTTTATACTTGGGTAAGATATAAAGAATCAGGTACATGGCAGTCATGGAATAAAATGGCTGCTGGTTATGCTGATAGTGCAGGCAGTGCTAGTTCAGCAAGTACAGCAAGCACAGTAACTCATTATGCATCAAGAGCAGATGGTACTTATTATAATGTAGTGTGGGCAGCAGGTAATCCATCTTATATGTATTCAGCTGATTCTGTTCAGATACAATCTAGTACAGGAACATTAAAAGCTTCTGTTTTAGTAGCAAATGGTGGTGGTACAGGATGGGGGGATGTTTATATAGGTTCTAGTTCAGGATGGGGTAGTGGAAGTTATCCTACGATAGGCTCAAATGGTGGTGCAGGAAATGCTACAAACTCATTGATAATGCTTCAACATCCTCATGTACCTTTCTTAACAGGTAATGGAGCAGGAACTGATTCTGGTAGAGCAAGTATAAGAATGGCTGTTGATACAGCTGCTTCTAGTTGGTGGGATATGGGTCTTTACGGAGATGCATTCCATTTATATAGAAGTGCTGGAGGTGGAAGATTAATGACAGTTGATTCATCTGGTAATGCTACTTTTAGTGGTTCAGTAACTGCTTCTAGTTTTAGTGGTTCTCTTGCATGGGGAAATGTATCTAGCAAACCAGCAGCTTGGTTAAATGCAACAAATTTAACAGGTAGCGCTTCCCCAAATACCACTTTAGTTAGTGGATTTTACAATGACTATGCAGGTTCTGGTAATCCAGTTGGTACATGGTTTAGTTATGTAAATGTAAGACATGAAAACCCAAGCAACGTATACGGTCACCAACATGGAATGTCTTTTTATGATAATCACTTTTGGTTTAGAAGTTATGCAGGAGGTAGTTATCAATCTTGGGCAAGGGCATTAGATACCATATCTGACCCATATCCTTCCAACATGAATCAGTATGTGAGAACAACTGATGGTGCAACATTTGATACAGTTCGTGTGGGCAACTGGTTTAGGCCAACTGGTGATTGCGGGATTTATTTTGAAACTTATGGAAGAGGTTTAAGGGCAGCAGATTCTGAAGGCATGTCTTATGGTAATGTAGCTGTTTATGGTACAGGCATTAACAACTGGAGCGGTTATGGAATTAATGATAATGCTGGGTATAAGAGAATATTCATGTCTCAAAATGGAAACTTTGGTATATACGACCAAGTGTATGGCCATTGGATGATATTCTTTAGTATGAGCACAGCTTCGTATGCAATCGGTAGTGATGCTGCAGTATCAGGATGGTCGTTATATGTTCCTTATGGAGTTTATACATCAAGCGTTTATCAATATTCTGATGCTCGTGCTAAAAAGAATGTAGTAACTATAAATAATGCCTTAAATAAAGTAAAATCTTTACGAGGTGTGTCTTATGAATATATTGATAAAGGAGATGGTACTAAACATCAAGGAAGTGAACTTGGATTCATAGCTCAAGAAGTTCAGCCTATTGTTCCTGAGGCAGTAGATTATGTTTCACAAAAAGACCAATATGCTATGAGTTACACAGGACTTACAGCTTTGCTTACGGAGGCTATTAAAGAACAACAAACACAAATAGAGTCTCAAAAAACAGAAATAGAAGAACTAAAAGATCTAGTAAAACAACTTATAAATAAATAGACTATGTCAATGGACAACGGTAGGAAGACCTCTAATCTCATAAATATTGTACAGTATGATGAAACTACTGGTAATATAGGACTTAATGGAGTTCCTGTATCCGGGTATGGTGCATACTTACATACTACTAATAATGATGGATCTATTGGTATAGACTCTTCAGCTAGTATTAATGCTCTTTATTTATTAAAGAACGGCACTAAAAACTTTGAGATTAGTTATGATACTACTAGTACAAAGATTTTTAGATTACTTCCTTATCAATCTACATCATTCTTTCAGATTGGTAACCCATCTAATGCTGGTACAGATTATGTATTTATATCAGAATCTACTTATGGTAATGTATTAATAGGTCCGGGTTTATCTAATGCTACAGGATATATTACTGGAGCTACTGCTTCTATACATAAGATTCAATTACATGGAGCAGTATTTGCAGATAGTTCTATACAAGCTTCTAGTTTTAAAATAACAGGAGGATCTAGTACAGGTTTCTTAAAAGCGGACGGTACTGTAGATTCTACTACATATGTTACAGGTAATCAGTCTATCTCTATTACAGGGGATGCTACAGGTTCTGGAACAACATCAATTGCTCTTACATTAGCTAATTCAGGCGTTACTGCCGGAACTTATGGATCATCTACAGCTGTACCAGTTATAGTGGTAGATTCTAAAGGTCGTATTACAAGTGTAAGCACATCTAGTATATCTGGTTCATTAACTTTTACAGGAGATGTAACAGGAACTGGTACTACAGGATCAACAACAACTTTAACAGTAACTAACTCAGCTGTAATAAGTAAAGTCCTAACTGGCTTATCTATTTCTGGCTCGGGTATTCTTGCAACAGACTCTATATTAACTGCTTTTGGTAAAATCCAAAACCAAGTGAATGGTCTTGTTGGAGGTATAATGTATCAGGGTACATGGAATGCTAGTACAAATAGTCCAGCATTATCATCAGGCGTTGGTACAAAAGGATACATGTATAAAGTAGCCACAGCTGGTACTACTACAATAGATGGTGTGTCTCAGTGGAATATAGGTGACATGATTGTATTTGATGGTACAACATGGGATAAAATAGATGGTATTGCTAATGAGGTGGTTACAGTATTTGGTAGAACTGGTACAGTGACAGCTCAATCAGGAGATTATACCACTACATTAGTAACAGAAGGAACAAATCTTTATTATACAGACGCAAGAGCTAGAGCAGCACATAGTTTAACAACTACAGGTTCATCCGGTGCAGCTACATACAGTTCTTCTACAGGAGTATTTAATATTCCTAACTACACTCTATCTGGTCTTGGTGGAGAGCCTGCAATCACAGCTGGTACAACAAGTCAATACTGGAGAGGAGATAAAACATTCCAAACTTTAAATACTACAGCAGTAGCCGAAGGTACTAACTTATACTTCACTAACGCTAGAGCTCAAGGAGCCATCACTCTTACTACTACAGGTAGTTCTGGTGCTGCTACATATTCTGGTGGTACATTAAACATTCCTACTTACACATTAAGTGGTTTAGGAGGGCAGGCTGCTTTATCAGGTACAGGTTTTGTAAAGATAAGTGGTAGTACTATATCTTATGATAATAGTACATATTATTTAGCTTCTAATCCTAATTCTTATATTGCATTAACTGCATTATCAGCTACTTCTCCTTTGTCTTATAATAACACAACAGGAGCGTTTAGTATAACTCAGGCTACAAATGCAACTAATGGATATTTAACAAGTACAGACTGGACTACGTTTAATAATAAACAAGCTGCCTTAGGTGGAACAGGATTAGTAAAATCTACGGCAGGAAGTATTACATATATAACTGATAACTCAAGTACTTGGAATAGTGGTTCAACTATTGCCAACTCCTTGAATGGCGTTTCTCCTATTAATTTTAATAGTATTACAGGAGCAATAAGTATCTCACAGGCTACGACCTCAACGAATGGTTATTTATCAAGTACAGATTGGAATACATTTAATGGGAAACAAGCTGCGTTAAACGGAACAGGATTTGTTAAGATAAGTGGTACTACTATATCTTATGATAATAGTACATATCTTACTGGTATAACTAGTGCACAAGTTACTACAGCATTAGGCTATACTCCTTATAATTCTACTAACCCCTCAGGCTACTTGACTGGAATTACTTCTAGTCAAGTTACAACTGCATTAGGATTTACACCATACAACGCTACTAACCCAAGTGGTTATTTAACAGGTATTACATCTTCTCAAGTAACCACAGCATTAGGTTATACCCCATACAACTCAACAAACCCATCAGGGTATATTACAAGCTCAGCACTTAGTTCTTATTTACCATTATCTGGAGGTACATTAACAGGAAACTTATATGGTACAAGTACATACTTTAGTGGATACTCTGATGTAAATCCAACTACAGGTGCGTTTAGATTTTATAATGGAACTACTTTTACTGGTGGACTTGGAACTGGTTCTTGGGCTGGTCTTGGTGCATCTAATGATATTGTAATGTATTTGAATAGTGTAAACTATTATATATCAAATCAATCAACTCAAATATTTAAGATTACTTCTGCTGGAGCTGCTACTTTTTCTGGGCATATTACAACAGGTGCATCTTCTGGATTTACATCTAGTCAAAAAGATATTAGCGGAGGTTTATTAGTTACAGGCTCTGGAATGTCAGTTACTCAAAATGATGATACTTTTTATCCGTTAATTAGTAACTATAATATTGTATCAGGACAAGGTTATTATAATTATCCTGCATTTGGTTTTATGAGACCTACAACTAATATTAATGGAGATGCTGTTATTAGTAATAGAGGTGATGGCTTAGCTACTGTATATTGGAAGTTTAAACCAAATGGTGATTTAACCATACAAGGCTCATTTAATGGTAGTGGTGCAGGATTAACTGGAACAGCAAGTTCTTTAACTGCAGGTTCAGCGAATGGTTTAGGTTCAGAAGCTTATTATGATCAATCTAGTAGTCCAAAAAGTTATATGCTTCAGAGTAATGGAGGAGGGGCAGGTATTTATATGGTGCCTTCTTCTAACTTTTTATCTACAAGCGGTGGAACGATTAGTGGAAGTTTAACTATAACAGGTGATTCAAATTTAGAGATGTATAAATCTCAGACAATAGATATGTCTGGTAGTGCTTATAGTACAAGTAACTACTATCCTGTAATGATAGGTGTTAGTACAAATGGAGCTACTATACAGATTCAATGTAATCTTAATACTAATGTTCCATCATGGTCAAACCATCCTGCTGGTTTTACTTTAAATCTTAAATGGAGTACAACTGGTTCTGGATGGGGTGTAACTGCTGTACAAAGAGTTATTCATCAATATAACGAAGGATTTAATAATGCTACTATATGTGGAGGTATTACTCAAATGAGTACATCATCTCAAGAAGTAGTTTGGTTAAGAGGTGGTGGTGTTTATAATTTTATATACAGTAGAAACCTTAGTGCTTTTTCTTCAAGTACTACTTATACTAACCCTTATAATACTGAGTCTGTTACTCCTACATCATCAGCTCAAAATAATGTATGGAGCTCAGCTTCTCATCCTATAGGTGTATCTAATGTGTATGCTACATCAGAAATAGTAACAAGTTATAGATTTAGAACTCCTAATATGAGTATGGGTTATTGGGATGGTGCTAACAATAGATTAGAAGCTGATTCTACAAGACCAATGCTTATTACATCTTATGGTAGTTATTTAGCTCTTGGTATGTCAGGTAGTGCTAATTTAACTATAAACTCATCAGGTAATGTAAGTTTAAGTGGTTGGATGAGAATGGGTCAGTTTAATAACTCACAAACTAATGGTGGAGAAGCTTGGATAGGTAGAGCATCTGATAGGCAGGTAGGTATTATGACTGTTCAACTTGGTAATAACTCAAGTTCACGATTTGAAGTAGTAGACTATGGTTGGTCAGTTGTTTTATTTAGAGCTGATGGTAATGGTAACTGTACAGCATCTGGAGATATTACAGCTTATTCTGATAAAAGAGTTAAGGAAAATATTGTTCGCATAGATTCAGCTTTAGATAAGGTAAAAGCTATTAATGGTTATTATTATAATAGAACTGATATTGCAGATAAAACAAAGAAAATTGGTTTTATAGCTCAGGAAGTTTTAAATGTAGTTCCTGAAATAGTTAATTATGATAATAAAGAAGATAGATATTCTATATCTTATGGTAATACTGCAGCTTTGCTTGTAGAAGCTATAAAAGAACAACAAGGTCAAATAGAAGATCTTAAAAAACAAATTGAATACCTAGTAGAAAATAAATAATTATGAGTTTACCAAGTAGTGGTCCATTAAGTATTAGTGCAATAAAAGCAGAGCTAGGTCTTCCTAGTGTAAACTCATTAGCAGGATTAAGTAATGCTGCAAATAGAGGAGGACCTCCATATCCTATGAGTCACTTCTATGGGTATAGTGCTATGCCTAGTGGATTAGTAGCAGCTCATGATTATGGAAATTATTCTGGTACTACATGGTATGATAGTACAGGTAATGGTAATCATATTTATATGAGTAATCCTTCTTTTGCCACTGCTACAGGATTTACTTCAAGTTCTAGTACTGACTTTTATATTAACTTAAATAGTGGAATTTGTACAGCTACATTTACATGGTGTATGATGGTTAGATTTTTTAGTGATACAGGTAACTGGGAAGGGGTGTGGTGGTCAGAAGGAAGTTATAAAAATATAGCAGCTATGATCTGGACGCCTTCTAATACAGGAGGATTATATCCACGTGTGGATTCTTATAATAACTCTCAAGCTGTATGGAATAGTGGATCAGGTTATTCTAATGTAGGTACATCACCTGTTAACTCAACAGGAGACTTAACTACTTATTGTCCTTTTCATATGTTAACTTTATCTTTTAGTTCTGATGGAACTGCTAAGTATTATATTACTACAGATTCTGGAACTACTAAAATATATAACACAGCTAGTTATGGAACTAGTAGCTGGCCATGGCAAAACTATAGTCAAGCTCTTCATCTTATGTGTCAAAGTCAGGGTAGTTATTATGCAAATGCCAACTTAAGTGCTCACTATATGTTTAACCGAGAGCTTTCTACATCTGAATTAAATGCAGTATATGCTGCTAAAAAAGTAAACTATTGTTAATATGACTTATTCAATCAATCTTAGACCAATCTTAAGCTTTTTAGTATTTGTACTAATAGCTTTCTTACTAATTAATTTAGTATCTTATAATAGTAGAGTTATGATGTCAGCTCCTTTACCGGGTGCTGTTCCTAATTCAGGATATGATACAATAATAGCTTCTACTCAACCAGCCCCTTTTGTACAATATAAATAGAGTTATTCACAACCTGTTAATATGTCAGTGGCATGGTTATTGATTAATCTACCTATATTTGTATTAGATTAATCTCTTAAAACCCCATTATGGAAAAAATTACTTTAAAGTTGTTCGAGTTCTACAATCTTGATGCAGAACTTAATGGTTTAACAAACCAACAAACCGGTGAAAAGGTAGCAGCCGGTCTTTTACAAGAGAAGTTACCTTTAATTACTAAGTACTGGCTTTCTGATTTAGCTAAGAAAGCAGCAGCTGAAAAAGCAGCAGTTGAGGAGTTGAAAAACGAATTGATTAAAAAGTACGGTAAAGAAGACGATAAGGGTGGTATTTCTATCCCTATGGTTATTGACGCAACAGATGAGTCTGGAGCTGTAGTTTACGAAACTCCTGAAACACCTGATTCTGAACCAGTTGTTAAAAAGATCTTAAACCCTGACTTTGAATCTTTTAATAAGGAGTTTAATGACTTATTACAAACTGAGAAAGAAGTAGAGCACAATAAGTTTATGTTAGCTGACTTTGCTAATGTAGAGACTTCTGAGAACTATAATACTTTCTTCAAATTACTATCAGTTACTAACGATGATGCAAAGGTAGTTCCTATAGCTCCAGTTAAATAATTAGACCGAGCCCTTTTATAATACGTGCAGAAAGCCATCTAGAGAAATCTAGGTGGTTTTTTGTTTTATAGATCTTTTTTCCGTATATTATATTGTAGACTTATACACCCAAAACATATAAATATGGCATTAAAAATAACTACCCAAATCGGGACTGACAAAGGTATTACATCTGAAGCTTATGTACGTATTGCTGATTATCAAATCAACAAGTATGGCTCAGCTAACTTTCGTTTAGAAATCTATCAAACAGAAGCTGATGTACCTAATTTAACACAATCTGCTGGAAGTTATCCTGCTCCTATTATGGGAGGTGGAATAGCTCATAACCAACAAATTGGAGATAACTTATTGGTTACTTTAACTAAACAAGTTGATGCTACAAGAACAGTAACTAGACCTGTTCAAGTAGTTGTTACTCCTGCTGTTATGGCTCAGGATGGTGTAACTATTGTTACTCCTGCTGTTACTAATTGGGAAGATCAAGAAACAACAGAAACTTATCAAGTGACTGTTCCTGACATGTCTTCAGTAGAATCTGGAACAATCTTTGCTTTTGGTTATAGTCACTTAAAAACTAAGTTAGTTGACTTGTTTGGTGCTGACCATGTAGCTGATTGCTAATATAACTAATTGATAGTTAATGGCTTATCTATATAGACATATCAGGTTAGATAAAAACGAACCTTTTTATAAAAGACAAACAGCAGGAGGATCCATGTAGATTCTAGACTGCAGAAAAGATAATAAACATGTTAGCAACAAAATCTAATACTGCTGATAAGGGATGCTCTCCTGTATCTTCTAACTGTGTCATTTGGCAGGGTCCCAACCTGTCATGTATCAACCTTTGCAACGGTGATACCATATCTGATGTTACTTACAAGATTGCGACTGCACTTTGTACCATCCAAACTGCTTATGATTTAACTAACTTAGATCTAAGCTGTCTTACTACTTTCTGTACTAATGTTACAGGACCTAGTTCGAGATCCCTTCCAGCAGTATTGGAGTTTATTGTTCAAAAGATTTGTTGTATAGAAGGTCAGATAGTTAGTCCACAAGATAATACTACTTATACAGAGCCTTATTTAACACTACCTACTTGTTTACAATATACAAATGCTCAAGGACAAACTGTAACAAGTCTTATACATAATCAGTTTACTTTAACAATGGCTACCAAAGTTTGTTCTTTGTCAGCTACTGTTTCTACTCATAGTTCTCAGATAACTACTTTACAAAGTCAAGTAGCAGCTTTACAAGCAGCTGGTGGATATACATTACCTACAATGGTTCCTAAATGTGTTCTTCCTTCTATTGCTACTCCTATAGACCAAGTGTTGGTTGCTGTAGAAACTCAGTTCTGTAACTTAGTTACTACATTAGGATCTAATGCATTATTGACTGCAGCTTCTGCTCAACAATGTGCTGGTCTTGCTTCAGCTCCTGCTTTAAGTTCTACAGGTACAATGAGCTCACTAACTGGTTGGAATTCAACTGTTACTAATGTAGCTCAGTCTTTACAAAACTTATGGATTACTGTATGTGATATTAGATCAGCTGTATCTACTTTATCTGCATCTAATGGTGCTGTAAACTGTAGTCAGTTTATCTTAGGATTCACAGCAGCTACTAATAGTGATCGTAGTCAAGTAACATTATTCTTTAATGCAAACACTACTATCCCATCTGGATTTGCTAACTGTAACCAACAAGGTTCAGTAGTAACTATTACTGATGGTCAAGGTCATACTTATACAGGATATGTAGATTTAATTGCTGCATCTACTAACTCTGGTGGAGTAACATTTACTGTTTCTTCTGCTAGCTTGAATACATCTCAACCTTACACTGTAACAGTTAATGGTTGTATTTCTAAGAATGGTCAAACATGTTCTAAAACAGCTACATACACTGTTTCTGTTCCTTGTCCAGTAGTAAGTGGTGTATCTGCAACATTAATCTAAAATGGCATCTGTACATATTACATGGACCCCTGGGTCTGGTAATACCGGACAAGATGTACAATATAAGTTGTCTACCTCATCTACTTGGATTTTATTTCAAAGTGTGAGCTCAACAACAAATAGCGTAGTTATTTCAGGACTATTAGATAGTCATATATATAATGTTAGGATTTTAAACTATTGTGCAGGAAGTGGAGCAGCTTCTCCAGGACCTACAATAAATGTAAATACTACTCCATCTAGTTGTAATCCTCCTTCAGGAGTTAGTGCAACTTTAGCTTAATAATATAAAACTTTTTAGATATGTCATGTGGTTGTAACGATAGTCCTCTTCCTCTTTCAAACTGTAATCCTTGTGCAGGTTGTGCACCAGCGAATGCAACAAGCTTACCTCCATGTGCTAATGGAGAACCTTGTGAAGAGATTGTAACTTCTGATTGTACTCAATATGTAGGACCTAATCTTCCTGCATTAGGTGTACTTAATGGAGACCGTTTATTAACAGTATTGACTAAACTACATAAACTAGCTAATAGTTTAATTCAAACTCCTATTGTATATACTAACTTTACTGTAACTGCAACTACTGCAGTTCCTTTCATAGTTAACTATTTGGGACTTGGTCCTGTATATACATCTACTGCTGGAGCAACTAGTTCTAATACAACTATTACAGTTGGTAGTACTACAGGTTTAGCAGTTGGTATGGTTGTTTCTGTTAAATCAGGAACTGGTGCTTTTGCTGCTAATACTACAGTAACAGCTATTCAAGGTACTACACAATTTGTAGTGAATACACCACCTACTACAGCTTTATCAGGAGGTCAAACTATAATCACAGCTCATGGTTCTACTCATACTCCATTTACAGTGACTGTTTTACAAAATGCTCCACAAACTATTGGTGCTTTTGTAGGTTCTCCTGTAATAGTATCTGGAACCGGAACTATTGTATAAAAACCATAACTTATGTCTTGTTCTACATTCAAAACGCTTAATATATCATTTGTAGCTCCATCTATTGCTCCAGCTAATGGATACATAATTCGTTGGAGAATTGTTGGAGATACCACTTGGAATGCACCAGCTAATCAATATGGTAATCCTATACAAGTGGCTAATATACCATCTTGTTATAATATTGAAGGATTTATTCAAGCAGATTGTGGTAACGGAAATACAGGTAATCCTGTAAACTTTGCAATCACTTCTTCTAGTAGTGCATGTTGGCAGTTTACTTTACAATCTACTGCTAATTATACATATACTCCTTGTGGATCTAATATACCTCAAACAATAACAAATACATCTGGATCACCTCAAACTATATGTGCTATTGATGGTACTGTATCTGGAGGTAGCTATTCTAGAACTGTTTCTTGTAATGTATAATAATTACTAATGTCACATACTCTTACTATAAACTTTACGGCTGCTAGTCCTGCTCCTGCTAATGGGTATTTAGTTACTTATTGGCCTACAGGTAGCCCATCTAGTACAACTACAACAGTTGTAACAAGTAGTCCAGCTGTGATAACTGGTTTAACTGGTACAGATTATACTGGTACAATACAATCACAATGTGGTAGTGGACAAGTGTCAAGTACACAAAACTTTACTGCTACAACTAGTTCATGTTTATCTGGTACTACAACTGCCACTGCAAACTGTTCTAGTGGACAAACTCATGCATTTACAATTGCTTCAGGTTACACTGCAGTAATTACTCCTAGTGGATATTACTATAGTGGGTCAGGAACAAGAGCTTATACAGCTTCTATTACTAACTCAGCTGATAGTAGTATATTGTACACTTTTACATATACTCAAACAGGTTCTACTCAAGGAACATGGAATACTACTCTTGCTAATAATACTCTTTCTGCAGGTAGTTATAATCTACACTTAAACCAAGTTGATTGTTCTTCTAGCTCTGGTAATTTTAGTTTATCAGTTGGAAGCTGTGCTCCAGTTTCTGGTGGAGGTGGTGGAGGATCTACTCCTGTATTAACATGTTTTACATTCAGTGATTCTTTAGATCATTATGAAGATAGTACTACATGTCCAGGTACAAGTGATACTTATAATAAGACAACTGTTACTTTAAAAGATCAGTTTGGTAATCCTTTTGTAGCAACAACTAATGTAGTAGTTCATCTTAACTATACATATGAAGAACATATTGATTATCCAGGAGACACTACAACAACAGGTGATTCTACTATAACAGTATATGCTGGTCATTCTACAGGATCAATATTATATGCTTCTTACAGAAATGAAAGAGGTAACTATGATTCTAACTGTAGTGGATACTATATGAGAACAACAATAAACGGTACAGGCAGTGGTAATACACTAAGCTGGTGTAACGGATAATTAAAAATATTGTAAGTCAGCGGTTTTGTTGGTTTCCGCTAACACAACAAAAGCCCCTTAGTTTCTACTCGGGGGCTTCATTTTTTTTATAAACACAAAATCAACTGTTAATATCTTGTGTATAAGATTAGACTTAGCCAACTATATTAGTCTAACTTTATATACCATATACTAAACCCCAATCTATGAATCTTATTCAAACAGTGTATGGGTCTCTCAGATGGAAGAAAACTGATGAGTTCTGTGCTACAAAGTTAGGTATTTCTCTTAAAAAATACCAAGAGATTAAGAAACAAATTTTAGAAACCAAGGAACTACTTCAACAAGAACTCGATGATAGTCTAGTAGACTTAACGGGTAAGAGGATGCTAAATATTCTTGATGATGAACTAATTAAAGATGAATACATCTCTAATCTAGAAGATCAATTAGTTGATGCTTTTAACCAGACTAAAGAAAAAGTAGTAGAGTTTAAAGAAAACCTAGACGAGGGAACAGCAGAGATTAAGGGTATAGCTTTTACAGAACCTCAGAGCCCAGAGGAAATAATCAGAATCTTAAAGATAGATGAGACTAAATGGAAGCTTAGTTCCTATTGGAATAAGCAACATAAAAACTACTGGCTTATATCAGCCATGGTTACTCACAAGAAGCCAGAAGCAATAGATCTTCTAGCTGAGACTCTTAAGACATTCACTCCCAAGTATTTACCCGTTGCAGAGGTACACATAAATGAGAAGTATTCCAAGCCTACAGTGGGGATTTTGTCTTTACAAGATCTCCATTTTGGTAAGGAAGGAAACAACACTATTATTAATGACTTCCAAGACTGTGTTAGAAACCTTATATTAAGAGCATATCATTCTCATAATCTAGATAAGTTAATCTTTGTACTAGGCGGGGACATTCTTAATATGGATACCTTTATGGGACAAACTACTAAGGGAACACCTGTAGACTCTGATCAGAGAGCTCAAGAAGCTTATAACACAGCTTTTGATTCTTTATACTGGGCTATCAACTTTATTAAGCAGTTTTGTAACCATTTAGATGTAGTTTATGTTCCAGGTAACCATGATAGATTAAGTTCTTACCACTTGGCTCATGCTATCTCTAAATGCTTCATGAACACTCAACAGATTACTTTTCATACAGAATATAGTGAAAGACAGGTTATTACCTATGGTAGTAACTTTTTTGCTTTTGAACATGGGGATGTTTACTCTAAGAACTCTCCTTTAGTGTATGCTACAGAGTTTCCTAAGCTTTGGGGAGATACTATTTACCGCACCTGCTTTACTGGTCACTTCCATACTAAGAAGTCAGTAGAATATGTTACTGAAAATGAGATACATGGCTTTGCTATTAAGACTCTCCCAAGTCTTTCAAAGTCAGACTACTGGCATTATCATAATAAATACACTGGTTCTAAACGCCAAGCTATCTTAGAGCTACATGACTACAATTATGGTAAAGTGTGTGAGTTAACCCATAATGTCTAAACTCTATAAGTTTAACTAGGAAACCTCGTAGATTTTACGTAAATTATTAATGTAGATCATTGTGATTAAAGAATATAAGAAACCTGACTTAAATGCTCCAAGGTACCGACCAAAGAAGCTAAACTTTACAAATGCAGACTTCCACAAGAAGTTTATAGCAGATAACCCAAAGTATGCTTCTTTATCTCTAGATAAGTTTAAAGAGATCATCTCTACTTATAATGGAGAGATATGGAAGACTGCAGTAGAAGAAAGGGATGGTATTGAATTACCTGAACAGCTTGGTTATATATTCATTGGTACTTGTCCTAGAAAGAAATCTAATGTTGACTTTAAGAAGTCTGAGCATTATGGTAAAGTGATACAGAATCAAAACTGGGAAAGCGATCAATATGTAGCTAAGATCTTTTATACAAACTTTGAGACTAAGTATAGATTTAGAAATCATGACTTATGGGGGTTTGTAGGAGTGAGAGATTTTAAGAGAATGGTTGGACAGACTTATCCTACTGAATGGAAAAAATACCTAATGGTAGATAACATGCAGAAGGTAAGTAGACTCTTTAGAAAGCAATCTTATAAACAGATGAAGCAAGCTGAGGAAGTTGATCTACTAAAAGAATACGATGAATTTAACCTAGACTAAAATGGCTAAAAATACTATTGGAAATATCTGTTCAAGAATCCGTAATCAGATGAAAGCATCTAAACAAGATACTTTCTTAACTGATAGGATTATCTACACGTTTGTACTTAAGCATGCTAAGCAGCTTATGAAGCGTGAGGATGGTCGTAATAAACTTATGGCATTTACTTCTGTAGTACAGACATTAGACTATGTTGAATTAGAAGAGATAGATAAAGTAGAAGCTTGTTGTACAGGTATTAGATCTGATATGACTATAAAACGTACTAAAGATAAGCTTCCTGTATTTTTACAAGGATACTACGGACCATTGATTCGTACAATTAGTTCTTTAGATAATTCTGAAGAGCTTCAACCTATCTTACCTAGTACTTATGTATCTATTGCAAATGCTACTAACTTTAAATATAATAAGACTAAGTACTACTGGTATTTAAACGACTATTTATATTTTCCTAATCTAGAGTGGGATGCTATTCGTGTAGAAGGAATATTTGAAGATGATATTAGTAAATTCACTTGTGTAGCTGACAGTTGTATAGTTAGACAAGATCAGTCTTTTAATGTACCTGATTATTTATTAGTAGAGTTGGAGGGTAATGTATTTAGAGACTTAATGGGTATGCTACAAGTTCCTCAAGATCCTACAAATGACAAACAAAATCCTGATCGATAATGAACACTCAGCTTAAATATAGAACATTTGATCAGTTATTAGCATCTGTTGGTACAGATCTATATATGTATAATAATGAGAACATGATTGAGCCTGCTCAACTTATTAAAGTTGCACAGCGTGTTAGTTATGATCTTGGCTTACGTATACATGGAACTAAAGAGAAAGTATTAGATGTAGAAAGAAGAAAGGCTAAACTACCTGATGATTTCTATGTACTTAACTATGCTCTTTTATGTGGCCATTATAAAGTTGAAAGACCTGCTTTACAAGGAGATCAAAGAGAGTCTTTATGTGTATCTGATATTTGTAGAAGATGTCATGGTAATGTACATGAGTGTGGTTGTGAAGATACATACACTATAGCTAAAACAGTTTATGGTGATGATTCAGGATCTTTAGTACTTGTACAAAAGGTAAAGACTGAAGTGAGAGTATATGATCACTTTGAGATGCTTCATATGTTAAAAGAAAGAGGGTCTAAGAAGAATCATCATGATCAAAATCATGCTGAGATAAAAAATGGTTATATTTATACTAATATAGAAGAGGGTAAGATAATGATATCTTACGAAGGAGCTTTAGAAGATGAGCAAGGTAACTTATTAGTTTTAGATCATCCAGAGATTAATGAGTATTATGAGTATGCTGTTAAACAGCGTATCTTAGAAAACTTATATCTTAATGGAGAAGATGTAGGACAAAAGATGTCTTTAATAGAACCTAGATTAAAAGCTGCTAGAAACTATGCCTTAACTATTGTAAATACTCCTAATTTTTCTGAGATGAAACAGTTGTGGGAGATGAACAGAAAAGCTCAGTATATGAAGTATTATAATATGTTTAAAGGTAACGAATTCATTGAGTGGATTAAACCTTTATACTAAAATGATATGACACTTCGATCAACGCTTAAGATGCCAAACTATGGCTGTACATTATATATACTATGTACAGATGAGTTTCTAAAAGAGTGCAACAAAGTGTTTAAGAAGTTTAAAAGCCCAACAAGATGGGTATCTGAGGCAGAGGGTACATTAATAACAAACGATATAGATGAGTACTATTTGATCTTAAATCAGTCCTACTTAACCTATAACACAATAACGCATGAAACCTTTCATGCAACATTAAAGATTAGTAAAGATAGAGATATCCATGATGAAGAAGCTCAAGCTTGGTTACATGGATATGTGAATGAGGCGGTCTTTAAGTTTTTATCTAAAAAGAAGTTTACTGTAAAACATGGCTAATACACAACAGAATCCTGGGGCAACTACTAACACTTTTACCAAAGGTATGGTAAAGGACTACAGTGAAATGTATGTCGGGGAAGGCTTATGGACACATGCTAGAAATGCAGTGAATAACTCACACGAAGGTCAGCTAGGTGTAATAGGTAATGAGCCTGCTAACTTATTCTGTGTTACTCTTCCTTATAGCTTAATAGGTTGTATTCATCTATTAGATGATCAATGGGCTATCTTTACAACAGATGATGCTGATTCTGAAATAGGTATCTTTGATGAATCTGCTTGTTCTTACAAAAAAGTTATCAATGACCCAGCTTTAGGTTTTAATAGATCTCATCTTATTACTGGTGTATTTAGAAAACGCTTTGACTGCGAAAGATTAGTTTACTGGGATGATGGTTTAAATCCATCTCGTTTTATGGATATAGATAATCCTCCATTACAGTATACTGAGTCTATAGTTAATGGTTGTATTATTAAAACATATACTAAAAGATTAGATACAGAGCAAATTAGATTAGCTCCTTTAGTACAGCAACCATGTCTCACTTTATCTAAAGGTACAGGCTCTGGTACATTAGCTAATGGATCTTACCAAGTATGTTTAGGCTATACGATTAATGAGAATCGTGTAACTGACTACATTGGTCTTTCAAATGTACAGTCTTTGTTTACTCATGAAAATCTTACTGGATCACTTGATCTAAAGATTACAAACATGGACAGTCATTTTGATGAGTTTGAGTTAGTAGTTATTTCAACAGTTAATAATCAATCTGTTGCTAAAAGATTAGGATATTATTATACAACACAAGGTACTATTCATATTGATGCAATATTACCTGACTTGTTTACAGTTCCTATTAATCTTATTCCTTTAAGAACTGAGCCTATAGAAAAGACTGATGCAATGTACTCAGTTAATAATTATTTATTAAGAGTAGGTACATACAGCAAGTATCAGTTTAACTATCAGCAACAAGCTAATAAGATTATTACAAAGTGGGCAGCTGTACAATATCCAGAAACTTATTATTATAAAGGTGGTCATAATGTAGGATACTTAAGAGATGAACAATATGCATTCTTTATCCGTTGGGTATATAATACAGGAGAGCGTTCATCTAGTTTTCATATTCCAGGTAGACAAGCAACTGCTGCAGAACTAGTTAATGTTTATGCAGGAGATGCTTTTGAAACTATAGAAAGTATTAATAATATTCCTCAAACTAGACAGCTTTGGCAAGTACAAAATACTGCTGGAGTTGATGATCTTAATAGTTATACATTATCAGATGGTGGTGTAGTATTGGCAAAAGGTCATATGGGCTATTGGGAATCTACTGAGATTTATCCAGCAGATCGTCCTGATATATGGGGACCATTATGTGGTCAACCTATTCGTCATCATAAGATGCCGGATGTTACAATCCCTGGAGGAGAGTTACTTAACCAATATAACTCAGTAAACAATACAGTGGTTATATTAGGAGTGGAATTTGATAATATATCTGTGCCTGTAGATGAAAATGGTAATCCTATATCTTCTATAGTTGGTTATGAAATACTTCGTGGTTCAAGAGAAGGTGAGAAGTCTATTATAGCTAAGGGTATGTTTAACAACATGCGTCAGTATGATATTCCTAATAATCCTTTAGTAAAAGGCCTATATCAAAACTATCCTTATAATGATTTAAGACCAGACTATCTTCTTACATCTGATGCCAATATTGGTACAGTGGGACATGCTGATGTAAACTTAGGATCTCCTCTTACTTCTTATAAAAAGAACTACTTATCTTTTCATAGTCCTGAGACTAACTTTAGTAAACCATATTTAAGTGGTGAAGAAGTAAAGATCTATCAAGAGTTATCTGGTACAGCACAAGGTATGTTTTCTCAGCCTTATAAGCATCCTAAGTTTAAGATGCTTAGCAACTTTAGTTCTCAATTGGCTAGTACAATAGGAACTATTTCTGTTATAGGTGATTTCTTAGGATCTATTGCTCAAGATTTTAACCTAACTTTAAAAGGTACAGAAGCTCTTCCTTTTGATAAAAAGTTAACACTTACTAAGATCCCTAACTTTCCTTTAACATTTGGAGGAGGAGCAAGCTTTTTGGGTATTGGTGGTAGTGTAACTGGATCTATTCCTAACCCTGTAATTGTAGCGGAAAATATTGCAATAGGAGCATACAACGTAGCTGTTGCTATTGCTATGAGTTATATTGAAGCTGAAAGTACTGGAGAGCAATTATTTAATATTATTCAAGCTTTAGTTCCTAGAATACAGTTTGGTTTACAATACGATTCACATGGATTTTATAATAACGCAAGAACAAATGTGGCTGGTAATAGAAGGAAAAGAATCGAGAAATCAGCATACGTAGGTGGTAACTTACAAAGCTTTGATACTGACTATCATGTAAATAATATCTATAGATCTAATTTTGTAGTTATTAAAACTGAAGAAGACATAGCTGACCCTACTGTAGTAGATAATAGTAGATTTAGAATCTCTGAAAAGGGAGGAAATATTAACACTGTAGTAAGCTCTACAATATCTGGATACTATGGAGCTATTAAAGTTAGCTTTCCTAGTCAGTATGGACAACTAGAATCTATTAGACAAGTGCCAACTGGTAGCTGTGTATTTCCTATAGGAACAGATGTTTTATATAAATCAGATGTGATTTTTGGTGGTGACACTTATGTTGGAAGATATACAGAGAAGAATGCATTTACCTTCTTTAACTCATGGCCTGTAGGTGAACCTGATGAATATGAGATAGACTACAGAAACTATACTAATATACCTTACCCAAGATTCTGGCTTAATTCTTCTAAGACAGTATTTAGCTTGTTTAAGAATGCTAGTCTTCAACGTCATTTAGATGATAGAGAAAGCTCTTTATTTTATGTAAGTAAAGGACACATTTATTTATTCTTTAATGGAGTGAGAGACTTTTATGTAGAGTCTGAGATTAATTTAGCTCAGAGAGACTGGGAAGATGATCTATCTAAACGTCACTATGATCCTAATGAGTATACTGACTATACATCTTTATTCCGATCAGATATTGTAAAGAGTGGTAATTTCTGTAAGTATGATTATTCATTAAGTGTATCTAAGTTATTTACTAACTTTGCAAGTTGGGGTACATTATATCCTAGAGATTATAATCCTGCTACAGCTGCTAGTTGTTATGTCTACAGACCTAATAGAGTGATATATTCTTTACCACAAGAACAAGAGCTTAAGAAAGATAACTGGAGAATCTTCTTAACTAATAACTATAAAGACTTTATATCTCCTATCACTGCTGTAAAGAAAGTAAATAAAACTGGTGCCCTCTTTATGATGGAGTATCAAAGTCCATTCCAGTTTATTGGAGTTGAACAATTGCAGACAGATGCTGGTACAAAAATTACTGTAGGAGATGGTGGATTATTTAATCAAGCTTTACAGAATATAGTTAACTCAGATGAATCATATGAATATGGTTCTTGTCAGAATAAATATGCAGTGGCTGCAACTACTCATGGTATTTTTTGGGTGAGTCAAAACCAAGGAAAGATCTTCCAATATTCTGGAGGATTAAATGAGATATCAAGAGATGGTATGAAGTGGTGGTTTGCAAAGTATCTTCCTTCTCAGCTTCTTAAACAGTTTTCTGATTATCCTTTATATGATAATCCTGTAAAAGGAGTTGGTGTACAAATGATATATGATAACACTGATGAGGTAATATATATTACTAAAAAAGATTACAAGCCAATAGTAAGTGATCTACAGTTAGAGGGAGAGAAGTTTTACCGTGTAATAAATGGTCATAAGACTTATTTTGAATTAACTGATACTAGTGTATTTGAACCAGCTCATTGGACATTAAGTTATGATCCTAAGAATAAAGTGTGGTTATCATTCCATGACTGGATTCCTTCATTCTTGATTCCAGGTAAAGCTCACTTTATGAGTGTAAATACTAATAGCATCTGGAAGCATAACGTTAGATGTGATCAGTACTGTAACTTCTATGGTAAAGATTATCCATTTGAAGTGGAGTTTGTTTCTTCTACAGGACAAGCAGTTAACTCTATGAGAAACATAGAATACATGCTTGAAGTGTATAAATACTATAATGACTGCCGTGATAAGTTCCATCTATTAGAGGAGAACTTTGATCAGGCTATGATATATAACTCAGAACAAGTGAGTGGATTATTAGAGCTTGTAATGAAAGCTAAGAATAACCCATTAGATGGATTAACCTATCCTAAGATTAATGCTAGTAGTATATCTATTAATTACTCTAAGATAGAACAGAAGTATAGATTTAACCAGTTCTGGGATATTACTAAAGACCGTGGACAATATACTGGAAATGAACTACCAATGTTTGTTACAGCTGCTAATGGATATCAATATCAAGTTAATCCATCTTATATAGACTATAATAAACATATACTAGAGCGTAAGAAGTTTAGACACAACTTAAATAAAGTGTGGTTACGCAAAATGGTAAGTGGTAGTCATAAGTTCTTGTTTAAACTATCCAACGAAAAACTACAATCTTCTTATAGATAAAATGAATAAGCTTTTACAATTATTAGTAGATACTGGTGATGTATCACACAGAGCTCTTCCTGGGTTACAAAAAGCTCAGGTAGGTGGAACCTCTTTGTTTCAAGCTCCTGCTCCTATATATGATAATATTCCTAGCCTTGGTGCTGTTCGTAAGAATATTATGATGCAGCAACAAGCAGCACAACAAGCTGCTAACAGAGCTGCTCAGGAAAGACAAGGTAGCATTAGTAAAGCTGAAGCTCCTAGATCTGCTAGTTCTAAAGCTTGGGCTATGGCCACTCATCCTATGACTGCTGCTCAATATGTAATTGCGGGTAGAGGAATACCAGAGCATTTTGATAGAGGTCCTGAGAATAACTTAGATAATGCAATGGATGTAATAAATCCGTTCTTTTATGCTAATGAAGCAGGTCAAGCTATTTCTGGTGCGGGTAAATATGCTATGGACCCATATCATAATAATCCTGCAATGTTAGGAGAAGCTGCTTTACATGGTATTACATCTGTACCATTATTTACAGAGTTTGCTCCTGAGCTAAAAGGATTAACAAAAAACACTGGTAAAAACTTAAGACAGTTTTTAGGATATGCTACACAAGGTGTGCCTTTTGAAAGCACTATACCTAGACTTCCTGAAGGTGCTGTTAAAGATTTTAGACATATACAAGAGATAGCTAAGATGAAAGAGTCTGGAGCTAACTTGGCAGATAGAATGAAGTATGGTATAAAGAATGTGCCAGATAATCACTTTGAGAGAATCTTTGAAATGCCTAAGTCTGAAGCACAAACTTATTTAGATAAAGGCTTTGGTCAAAACCCAGAACCTAAAAACTATTCTGTTTTACCTAATAGATCTTTTGCTTCTGATCCTATAGATTTTGATCCTAGACAAGGAACTATTGATGATGTTAGACAACTTATCCTTCAAGGTTATATTACACATCATCCTGAAACAGGCAATATGCTTTTAGCAAATGATGTACATCATCTTACTAATAGTCAATTAGATAATGCACTTAATGATTTATCTGCGGCTCATGATCGTCATTATGATCAAATCATGAGAGGTCACCAAATGCCTGCTGAAAGTCCAAGAGAAGTATATAGTTTAGAAGGATCTGATGCTGACATTGATCGTGATTTTATGGATTATACTACAATGCCTTCTGATAACTTTGTAAGTAATGCAAGAAACACAGGTAGATTTAACTTTAATTTAGATAAGAATCCTAGAGCTGGAATGAATATGAAGCAACAAGCTATGTATGAGCTTGGAGATGCTGCAAAGACAGGAGTTTCTAGATTAAAAGATATGTTGATTGATGCTTCTCAAAACTATCCATACTACTCTGGTAATAATGTAGCTCATAAAGTACCTAGTCTTTTTAAAGCAGATAATACTTTAAAAGGATTAGCTAATACTGTTACTTCACAAGTAAACGAAGGATTAAAGTCAGGTGATGTATTTACTGGAAGTGAAAATACTTCTCATAATTCTTGGTTACCTCAGGTAAAACAAGTGTTTAATTATAAAGAAGGAGCTCCTCAGTTTTTAGGATATAAACCTATGAATCAATTAGGGTATCTTAATAAGATGGGAGTAGAAAATGAAGATATAGCTAAATACTTAAATAGTGAAATAGATCTTTTACAAGGACGTAATAAGATACCTAATGATATACAAAGACCATTTATGAAAGGAGATCGTGTAATGCTTCCTCAATATGGTGTTAAACAGTTTCAAGTAGGTGGACCTATAGTAGATCCATTAGGTCAATGGGCTCATCCTGGTCAAATCACTCGTATACCTAGTAATCAAATAACTATGCAAGGAGTTCCTTATCCTGTATTAGGTGTAGGATCTAATGGACAGCATCAAATGATGTATCCAGGTGGTGAGTATTCTTTTGGAGGAGCTCAACATGTAGATGAATATCCTATGATGGCAGGTGGTGGTATCACTCATGCAGGTCATCATTTTCCAGGATACAATCGTCCTATAGCAGACAGCGATGGTGTACATAAAAAAGTAGTGTTAGCTAAAGTGGGTAATAAAACAAAGGTTGTTCACTTTGGTGCTAAAGGATATAGTAATAATTATTCTGCTAAAGCAAGAGTTGCTTATAAAAGCCGTCATGCTGGTGAAGGTAGTCAATCTAAACTAACTGCAGGTTATTGGGCTTATCATAATTTATGGAGCTCACACTCTCCTGCTAATCATGCTGGTAAGCATAGTGGTCATGGAGAGAGATTTGCTCAAGATGGTGGTGAAATGAATATGTATCAAGATGGAGGTGGTTATAACGATAACCAAATATATAACTCAGTTCCTAAAAGAGTTACATTCTTACGTCACGGTATAACAGATGAAGATCTTAGAGGAGAGAATAGTGGACAGAATGATATTCCTATTAATAATAAGGGAGTGTATGAAACACTAAAAACAGCTCATCAGTTAGCTGATAGACCTGTTGATTATTTAGTTAACTCTCCTGTACCAAGAGCTGCTCAAACTACAGCTATATTAGCTGATGAATTAAGTTTACCACATGTAGTAAATCCGTATCTTGCAGCATGGAATCTAGGTAAGTTTTCAGGTAGACCAGAAAAGGAGTTTAACGAAAAGTATTTTGTAAAAAACCCTGACGTTCCTGTTCCTGGTGGCGAAAGTTTTAATAACTTTAAAGAGAGAGTGTTAACTGGTTTAGATCAATTAGATGGTATGCCAGGCAATCCAGCTGTTGTCACTCATAGTAAGACCTTACAACTATTAGAAGCTTTACAAGCTAACAAGGGTGTATGGAACAAGAAAGCTGAACAGAAATATCTTTCAACAAAGACTAAAGAAGATAAACAACTTTACGAGTTTGATACTAACTTAGCAAAGATTGGTGGTAACTTAGAATATGGTGGTTTATTTAAAGCTGCATTTGGAGGACCAACTCCAGCTAAAGCTAGAGAAATACTACATGATAAAACCGTTAATGGTCATCCTATAACAGATAAACAAAGAAGATTCTTTGGTTGGATATCTTCCCAAAAAAAGTAATAACTATAAAAATACTATGAAAGCTCAACAATCCGCTCAGAACCAAAAGATCATGCAATTGATCCAAGCCTATGCCCAAAAGACTGGTGTAGATCCTCAACAAATTATGCAACAGTTGCAGCAGATGCAACCTCAGCAAGCTCAACAAGCTATACAGCAAATGGCTCAAACCTTACAAGGACATGCTCAGCAAGCTCCTCAACAAGGTGGTATGCAAATGCCTGATATGAATCAGATGGCTAATGGAGGTATTAACAATCCAGGCTTTAAAGCTTTACCAGAGTTTGTACAACATAGTATCATCTCTCATATGGCATATGGTGGAATGTATCCACAAATGGCTGAGGGTGGAAAACCTGAGTGGTTAATATCAGCTCAGCTTAAAGCTCAAGGTTATTCTGGCGATGCCTTAGCTCAAAAGTTAGACTCTATGGCTCATGGTGGTGAAATGATTCGTAGAGCTGATGGTCATTATTCCAAGAGAGGTCTTTGGGATAATATCCGTGCTGCTGCAGGTAGTGGTAAAAAACCTACTCCTGAAATGTTAAAGCAGGAAAAAAAGATCAAATCTGAAATGGCTTATGGCGGTCCTGTATTTCCTAGTGGATATAGTAATAGTCCTGAGATAAGTAAAGCAAAAAGTAAAGCTATTAATAAAAAGCAAGATGGTGGCCCAGCAATGGGAGGAGCTCCAATGGGAGATAATGATGGTGATGAAGGTCAACAATCAGCTCAACAACAAGGTTCAGCACCTATGATGCAACAACCACATCAAGAAATGATGGCAGGTCATCCAGGTGGAGGAGCTATGCATCCTATGGCATTAATGATGGCAATGAGTCAACATGCTGGTTCTGTACAGCATCACAAGAAACATCATAAGAAACATAAAGATGGTGGATCTACATATGCTGATGGTGTATGGTACCAAGATGGTGGTGCAGCTTATTTACCAGACTATACAGAGTATGCATTAGGAGGAAGATATTTCTTACCTAATGGACTTGGATCTTATAGAGATGGTGGTAACTTAAATAGAGGAGCTAGCTTAAACTTTATGCCTAGTGAAGCACCAGACTTATTTAGTCATGTACCTATTGAATCATTTAAGAGCTCAGGTCAAAAACCTCAGTCACAAATGTCTTTTGGTGGAGGTGTAGGTTATCCTGTAGCAGGAGCTGAGTTTGTAAGTGGTTACCCAGCAGGTTCAAGAACTCCAGATATAGCTGGTCACATGGCATACGGTGGTGGTGTAGGAGTTTATCCAGAAGGATATAACTTAGTTACTGGTGTACCTAATCGTACTCCTGACGCTGCAGGTCATATGGCTTATGGTGGAATTCATATCAAGAAGTCTCATGAAGGTAAGTTTACTGAATGGGCTAAGCGTAATGGATATTCTATGAGTCAAGCTATTTCAGCTGGTAAGAACTCTTCTAATCCTGCTGTTAGAAAAATGGCTACCTTTGCAGCTAATGCTCGTAAATGGAAACACCAAGATGGTGGGATAGCAGTTGGTCAAGAAATGAATGTTACTCCAGAACAACTAGAGATGTTGAAGAAACAAGGTTATAAATTTGACGTTATATAAATATACTTATGAAGATACGTATTACTAAACTACCTAAGCTACCTAAAGCACAAGTTGGAATGGCTTCCACTCCTATATACAGTGTTAATGGTAGACAGTTAGATCCTAACAATCCAGCTGATGCTCAGGAGATTGCAAATGCTAAAGCTGCATCTGATGCGGCTAATGCTCATTTTGCACAACCTAGCTCTATTGATATGTCTCAGTTTAAAGCTCCTATGGTTGGTCCTGTTTATCAAGATCCAGAACCAGAGAGTCCATCTGATCCTTATGGAAATATAGCTCGTCCTAAAGCTCAAGGTCAGTTAGTAAACCCTAGTACAAATCCAGGATTACTTAACCAAGTTAATCAGATGTCTGATAATGTAGGTTATGAAATGGATCAAAGATATCAGACAGATCCTAAGTTTAAAAGAAGACTTGATAGAAGCACAAGACCTGCTAATATAAACACATCTAATAATGTTTCTAATGCTATTAGTAACTTACAAAACTTTGGACAAGATCTTCAAAAAGGTATAGGTGTGACATCTGCTTTAACAGATATGTTTGTTACTAATCCTCAAAGACAAAGAGATAATCAAGCACGTGTAAGAAGTGCTATGCAGACAGATAACTTATTTCCTTTAGTTCCAGGTAATATGTCTGGTAACAAAGGAGACTATGTAGCTGCAGGAAGTAGATATGGTGACTTTAGACCTGATGAGAAAGTAGCTAATAAAGGTATGTATAGTAGCTCATTTTATCCTGAGATGAGAGCTTTTCAATTAGGTGGTGGGTTAGATTATATGATGCCTAGTACAGTGTTACCTTCTTATACACCATCTTCTACAGCATTGCCTGTAAGATCTGCTGCACCTAGTAATACTCCTAGTACTAGATCATATTCTAATAATACTAGTAATGCACATAGTAGCAATAACTCAGGTTCTTTTCCTTCTCACTATGATCATAACAATCCAGGTAATATTCATATTGGTGGTTTTGCTAAACAATATGGAGCTACACAAGGTAGACCAGATGGAGATGGTTATGTAGCAGTATTTCCAGATATGCAAACTGGAATAAAAGCTATGAAAGATTTGTTATTTGGATCAGCTTATAGTAACTTGCCAATAAGTGCTGCTAGAACTAAATGGGTTGGATATGATAATCCAAGCTCAAGAGCTATTGCTAATGCTGTAGGAAGTGATAAAAAGCTATCTGACTTAAGCCCAGAAGAAAGAGAAAAAGTATTTAATGAGTTTATTAGATGGGAAGATGCTAATGTATACAATCAAATGAAAAAACAAGGTCTTGCTTATCAACAAGGCGGACAAACTAATAATATGAAAATACGTATAACAGGTGCACCTGAGGCTGCTTATGGTGGTCAGTTTGGTTTTGGTATTGATCTAGGTCAACGTGGTACATATGATACTATTACTAAGAACTCTTATGAGCATGTATCAGATACTATACCAGAAGCTAAAAATGGTGGTGCTACTATTGAAGCTGAGAAAGGAGAAACTGTAGTTTATAATAAAGATGGTGTATTAGTACATCAGAAGATTGGCGGTAAGCGTCACTTTGCTGGTGGTACTCCATTAGCAGTTCCTCAAGGAAGCTTTATTTTCTCTGATACAAAGAAGATGAAGATTAAAAACCCTGCTATCTTAGCTCACTTTAATAAAACTTATAAAGCAGGTGGAATTACTCCAGCTGATGTTGCTAAGCAATATGATATAAATAAGTACCAAGCTATTATAGATGATCCTCAAGCAGATGATTTATCTAAGAATACAGCTAAGCTTATGTTATCTAACTACAAAAAGAAGCTAGGTGGTTTAGCTTTAGTACAAGAGTCTATGAAAGGATTCCCACAAGGAGTTCCTGAATTAGCTAAGTCAACTTTTGGTCCACAAAAGCCTACAGAAGATAATGACACTCAAGCTAAATATGGTGGTTATTTTGCTGATGGTGGAGAAAGTGGAGATCCTGTAACTGATGAAATGAAGAAAGCTGCTAAGAGAGCTCAGACTAAAAAAGACTTAGAAGGCTATACTAAAGTAGCTGATGCTGATGGTAGAGTTTACTATCAAAAGAAAACTAAAGTTAAAGATGCTCAGCATGTTCCAGGATCAGATACACCAGGTCATTATGAAAAAGGATACAATGTGGATTTAACTGTTCGTGATAATGGCGTATCTCCTGATGACATTATGAACAATCCTGATAAGTATAAAACTTTCCATAAGTTATTAGAAGGAGCTCCTGAGGATATTAAGCGTAAAGCTGCTGAAGATTTATACTATCATGGTCATATGCCAGGTAAGTATGTACCAGGTGAAAAAACTCCAGATCAAGATATTCCAGAAGAATGGAAGACTGATTACTTATATGAAGAACCAGAGCAACCAACTACTCCAGGTGGTGGTGGCGGGGATAATAATACTAGGACTATTCCTACTAAGTTTAATCAAGGACGTAAACCTTTCTTTGGACATAACTTATTTGTAGCTCCTCAAAGAGATGTAAACTATGCAGCTCCAATGAATGCTATGATGCCTGAGCCTACATTCTATGACCCTAGTAGAGAATTAGCTAGTAACGAAGAGCAGTCTAATGCTATGTTAGCTTATATGTCTGGATTAGGTAGTCCTCAGTCATATGCTGCTAATGCATCTGCTGTACAAGGAAATGCTCTTAGAAATGCAGCTGATATTAATGGTAGATATAATAACTTAAATGTAGGGGTAGCTAATCAATTTAGTCCTTTACAAACTAATATAATGAACCAGTTAATGCAATATCAAGCTAACAGAGCTGATACATTAGCTTGGAATCAAAACCAAATGAACAAGTCTTATAATAATAGTCTTAGAAACTATTTAGGATCTGTAGATAAATACAGAGCTAATGATTACGACTACTACACTAAGAGAAATATTACTAATGCTGTTAATCCATACTTTAACTATGTAGATGGACCAGGTGGAGGTAATATTCAGTTTAAGCCAGGTGTAGATCAATACAGTATGATTACTGGTAGATTTAATATGCCAGGTATGCAACAACAGCAAGGTCTTAGCGGTGATCAATACTTAGCTACTATGCAAAATCTTAGATCTAAGTATAAAGACTTATCCCCAGGTCAGTTAAATAAAGCTATTGGATTAATGTATCCAGGTATGGGAGGTTCTGCTAACAATAGAGCAATGATGGCTCAGTATATGTCTCAAGCAATGAATAATCCTTATAACGCATCTAATCCAATATATCGTGGAGGTTATGATATTAATTCACCTTTTGATACTGGAGAAGAGTAAACCTAGTAAGTTTAGCTTTAAACTTTAAATATTTTTCGTTATATTATTAATGTACCCTATGGCACAATACATCCCATACATACAAGATCAAGCTCCTGAACCAGTGTTATACCAACCTGATTGGGGGATGATTGGAACTGCCTTACAAAAGAAGGATTATCAGTACCAACAAGGAATTAATCAACTTCGTCAGGGGTATGGTTCGATTCTTAATGCACCTCTATCTAACTCAGAGAATATTCCTGTAAGAGATCAGTATGTAAAACAAGCTCAAGAAAGTCTTAAGAAGATTTCTGGAGCTGATCTTTCTTTACCAGAAAATGTACAAGCAGCTCAAAATATCTTCGAGCCTTTCTGGAATGACCCCTTTATTGTAAAAGATGCTAACTACACTCAATGGTATCAGTCTCAACAACAAAAGCTTGCTAGTTGGAGAGATTCTCAAGATCCAAAGGTTAGATCTATGTACAGTCCTGTAATGGAACAATACCTTAATCAAGGTTTAAATAAGCTACAAACTGCTAAGAGAACTCCTGAAGGCTTTTCTCGTATAGAAAGAAGAGAAGCCATTCCTTTTACTAATGTACAAGAATGGTTACAAGATAGAGCTAAAGATCAAGGTTTAAAGATTGATTGGACAGATGTATCTCCAGATGGTGCTTACCTTATAGATACTACCAATGGTCAAAAGACTCAGAAGAAGTTTTCTTCTTGGGCTGAGGGTATGATGGGTGATAACTTTAACGAGCAGTTTAAGATTGAAGGTAGAGTGAGAGCTGAGAATGTAGAAAACTATATTAAATCTCAACCTGCTAATGCTGGATTACCTCCTGAACAAATCAGAGCTAAAGTTGCTGATTATGTTATAACTAATCTTAAAAACGGATATGAGCAAAGAGTAGGAAAGATTGATAGTCAAATCTCTAGTATAGATAACTTATTAAAATCTTACCCTGCAAATATTAGTGATCCTGCACAAGCTCAAAAAGCTCAGCAGTTATTAGATGAAAGAAGACAGTTAGCTAGTTTAAAAGATAGTGTAAGTTCTGAATACGGTGGTATAGAAGATCCCAATAGTCCTTTGTATAAACAAACTATACAAAGTGTTTTACAAGATCCTACTAATTATTTTGGTACCTTATCTAAACAATCTACTATTAATAACTGGGCTACAGCAAGAGCTGAAGTAGAAAGCAGAACTATTAAAGAAAACTCTTCTTTCTTTAAAGCTCAAGATATAAAAGAAAAGTATGATAATCTTAACTTCCAAAAACAAAAGGAAGCAGATCTTAAAGATTATAGAGATAAATTATTAAGTATTAAAGGTGCTGGTGGATTAAGAGGAGCTGGTGGAACTGGAGCTGGGGGTGGAGGTAAAATGAGTTTTACTTTAGACAACGATGGTAATGTAGTTCCAGTGTTTGGTCCTGCTACAGAGGGAGAACAACTTTCTACAGGAGCTAGAGTTAAAGGTTTAGGCTCAACAGATATTACTACAACTCCTAGTGCATATGATGTATTTATGAACTATCAAGGAGCTTTATTAGGTACTGCTCATGATAAGACATTTAATCCAGAAAGTGGAGCTATTCGTTTTTTAACTAATGCAGGATTATCTGATGATGATGTAATGCAAATCAGTTCTGGTCTTAAGAGACAACTTACTGATGGAGAAAACTTCTCATGGAATCCTAAAGAAGTAACTGCTTTAGATAAGTTAGCTAAATCTCAAGGGTTTAGTAAATATTGGAAAGATAGTAAAGTGAGTAATATCCAACAAGGTATTCTTAACTATGCTAAAGACTATGTGAAGCAAAAGCATGATAATAATATTGACTTTACAGATGATGATACAAAAGTGTTACAAAACTATTTAGAAGCTAAACAAGCTAATGATATGTTTGTAGCTAATGAAGATGACAGACAAAATCTTATTAAGAATAGTATCTTAACTGATCCTAAAACTTATGGAAAGATTACTGTTGATAGAGATGGTAAAAAAGATCTTATACAGCAATCTGATGTACAAAAGTTCTTTAAAGATAATGGTATTAAAGTTATAGATAAGTGGTCTGTATCTAGCGATCCTGAAGAAAAGGTAAGCTTAAAAGATTTGTCTAGAGCTTTTATGCAAGGTAAAGTTAAGTTTTCTACAGCAAAGCTTGCTGATATGGTTGAGCAAAGAGCTACTATTGATGGTACCACTTATGCTATATTAGGTAATGTAGAAGGAATCAAATCTAGATTCGGAAGCTCTGAGGATTTTTCTAATCTATATATGAAAGCTAATACAACTGTAGTTCCTCATCTTAAGTACTTTGAGAACAAAACAGCTCGTATGGGTACTGTATGGGGATTAAACTTAGATGATTATAATAAAGATCCTCAAGGATTCCAAATAGTAGAGGAGGCATTATTACCATCTAATCAGCTTAATATATATGCTCAAGATAAAAATGGTAATCAAACTGTAGTAGATAACGATACTCGTAACGCTATAAAAATGTTATTAGGTAGTCGTGAGAATATTAAGAAGTATTTAGGTAATGCTGACTACTACACACAAGGAGTTAATGGTAACCCAACTCTTTCTTTTAATATAAAAGAGTTGTCTTCATCTGATAAGAATAATATTGGTGGAGTAGATCTTAACAAGTTAAACACAGATGTGTATAAGATTGAAATAAGTCCTGAAGCTAAAGGTCCAAATTTACGTAACTTACCACAGAATAGCGGTAACTATGTTTATCAAAAGCTTTTGCAGGGTGAGTCTATGCACAGTGATGATATGTTAAACTCTTATGGAATTAGTTATGATATAGTTCCAAATAATAATACAAATCCTACAGGAGGATCTGTTACATTTAAGTACAACTTAAGAACTAATAAACTAAACCCTACTACAGGACAAATGGAAATAGCTACTGTTCCTATGCAAGAGCGTAAAGTATTCTCATTTGAAGATGTAACTCCTGATCAAGTGGTAGGAATGATCCATAGTAATATAGTTCAGTTGATGATGGTTAATCAACAAGCTAGTAAGCAGTATGAACAACATCAAAAAAGTAGTAATGCTCCTAGCTTTAATCTTCAAGCAGAGCTTAATAAACTAGGTATAAAATAATACATATCCTACAAACTTATGGATTCTCTTAACTTTTTAATGCCTGACAATATAAATACGGACAATCTTGTACCTCAAGATAATCCGACAGGTAGTTTATTAGATATACTTCAAACTTCTGGCCCTGGTCCTTCACAGCCAATTACTTTTGATCCTATTAAAAGTTTTCAGTTTCCTTCTTCTCCAACTTCTGAAGCAGCCGCTGCACCATTATTTTTTGATGCTCAAAGAACTAATGTTGATAGATATACTAACTCAGCTTACTTTAAGCAGTTAGGTTTTAATCCTTTAGAAGGAAATGCTAATGAATACAAGTATGGCTCTATGCAAACATGGGGTGATACTATGGGTAATGCTTTAGGTGGAGCTTGGAAGTTAGGAGCTAATACATTTATACAAGGATGGGAAGGATGGGGTAATATGGCTAATGCATTGACCTCATGGGATAGTAGTAAGTTAGTAGGAAGTCCAGAACAATTATACCAAAGTAACCAAGAGCAGAATGCTATCATGAACAAGTATGCAATCTTTGCTACTCCTGAATCAGATGCTGGTGGTGTATTTAATCGTAAGTTTTTTGGTGATATGGTTCAGCAAACTGGATTTGCTCTTGGAACTATTGCTCAGTTTTTATCAGAAGAGCTTATAACATATGGTTTATCTACAGAGTTTTCATTAGCTAAACTTGGAATTAAAGCTCCATCTTGGTTAGGTAAAGTTGTTACTAAATCAGAGTTATTAGCTGATATGACTAAGCTGGGTGAAAATATCTATAAGGATAGAACCTTTGCTGAGAAGTTTGTAGAGAATGCTAGAAAGTTTGTTCCTTTCTTAGAGACAGGAGAAGAGATGGCTAAGTATTCTAAAGCTGGTGCTGGTGCTGCTCAAATAGCAGCTATTGGCGTTGGTGGATTAAGAAGAACATTAGCTGAAGCTAATATGTCTTTTACAGAAGCTCGTATGGAAGCTGCTAACACTTATGGTGATCTTTACAATAAGTTATATGATGAAGAGGTTGATAAGACAGGAGAAGTACCATCTGGTGATAAGTTAGCTAGAATGAAAGAGATAGCAATGAAAGCATCTAGTGATAACTTCTTTGTTAACTCAGGAATCTTAATGCTATCTAATAGATTACAGTTTGATAATTTATTAGGCAAGTTTAGTTTTGGTAGAGAGATATTAGGAGAAGGTGGTGGGTTTGCAGAAGACATCTTAAAAGTTACTGGTAAGGTAGGAGAAAATGAAACAACTAAAGTGTACCAAAAAGGATTGATGGGTACACCTGGATTATATGGTAAGATAGCAGAAGACTTTGGAAAAAAAGAAGCTGCTTGGCAAGTTGCTAAGAGCTTAGGAAAGCATGCATTCAAATGGGAAACTAGTGAGGGTCTTCAAGAGGTTTTCCAAGATTTAAGTAATCAGTCCTTACAAAACTACTACTATGATTTGTATCATGGTATAAAAGGAGCTGACTTTAGTCCTAGCTTAGAAAAAGCTTGGGCACAGGAGAATCAAGGTAACCAAGGGTTAAAGACTTTCTTAATGGGAGCTTTAACTGGAAGCTTGATATCTCCTATTGACTTTGCTATAGGCAGAGCCAAAACTTATGGAATGTCAACAGCTGAACAAAGACAGACAAGAGAAGCTGATGTAAAAGATGCTGTTGAAATGCTTAATGGTTTTTATGAGAATCCAAACCGTTATCTTAATGAGCATATTGCTAATGTAAAGTTACAAGATCATGTAGCTAAAACTATGGATGAAGCTATTGCTAATAGAGATAAATATGTGTTTAATAACTTTAGAGATAGTGGATTTGCTAAGATGGTTTCAGCTGCTATAAAGACAGACATGTATGAGTCTGTTATGAGCACATTAAGAAACTACGGTGAGAGTATGACTGACCAAGACTTCAAAGAAGCTTTTGGTATGGAGAAGAATAAATATAATATAGATTCTATAAAAGGATTCTTTGATAAGGTTGCAAGTAGTGTTGAAGAGTTTCATAAGAACTGGAAGACATTACGAGATAGATATGCTGACTCTGTTATACCAGAAATATATAAAGATGGCACTCCTGAAAAGAAGATTAGTTTAGCTGCTAAAAGAGCATTAGATGATGCTATTGAAATACTAGCTACTAACTCTTATAAAGGACAGAATGCTATTGTCAGAGCTACTGATTTACAAACTCAAATGGCAGCAACTCCAACTATTGGAGGATCATTAGAGAATGCATTTAGAATATTAGGTCATGCAGGTGAGACAGCTCAAGAAGCATACTTATTAGATCAAGAGATAACATCTTTAGAAAGTGCTGATAAGATTGATAGAGAAACTCGTAAGCTTATTACAGCTAAGAAAAAGCAATTAGCTGCTCTTACTGATTGGTTAAAGAATCAAGATGCTCTAGAAAAGATGGGTATTGAAGAGAAACGTAGATTCAATAAAGCTAGAAAGTCTTTTAGAGACTATGTTAATTCTAAGAATGAGCAAGCTAAGCTAGATGTATCTATAAAGAATGATGACTTTGAGGATATCTATAAAAACTTCTTAGACTATATTCAACTTAATAGTGATGCTAAACAGTATGTAGATGCATACAATGTTCTAGCTAATCCAACTAAGTTTATCTTAATGCATGAGCGTATGCTTGATGCTATATTAAAAACTGAAGAGACTTATAAGAAAGAACATGAGGCTGAGATTAAAGGTGAAAAACCTGAAGCTGAAGAAAAAACTGGTAGCTTAGCTGATTTAATGGAGAAAGGATTAACAGTTGATGAAGCTAATCCAGAGAAAGTAGAGAAAGAAGAAGCTGAGAAAAAGAATGTAGATAAGCAAGCTTTAGAGACTGAGTTACACGATGCATATAGAACATATGCACAAGAAGCTTATGAGCAAGGTAATACTCCAGCTAAACCATCTGAATGGATTCGTTTTGGTGAAACTGCTAGAAAGATATTAACTAAATATGGTGCAACTAAAGAAGATATCTATCATAATATAAATAATGTAACTGAAGATAATTATAATGATATATCTTTTAGTTATGGAGAACCTATTGCTGCAGCTCAACCTGCTCCTTTAGAAACTACTGAAGATCAAACTGCAGGTGGTACTAATATTGAGCAAGTAGATCCTACAGCAGCTGAAACTCCTGCTGAGCAAGCTGTCACTACAGAATTACCTGATAATGTGATTGCTGGTATGGATACTGGTGCTCAACAAAATCAAGGAGCTAGTCAGTCAGTAGTTATTGGTAAACAAACAATCAATGTAGGTGACAGAATCACTGGTAATCCTGGTGGTGATTTAACTGTTACAGGTATTAATTCTAAAGGTGATGTTACATTAGCTAATGATGAAACTCAAGTTACACTTCCTAAAGATGACTTAGCTCAACTAATGGCTAATGGATATAGTCAGATAGTTAAAGCTGCAACAAAGACAACAGGCAAAGCTACTCCTAAAAAGACTACAGCTCCTGTAGTTAAGAAACCTACTTTTGAAAATGGTGAGATAAACAATGTAGAGCAGACTCGTGCTGCTATGCTTAATCAAGCTAATAAGAAAGGTGGTGTTGATGATCAGTTAGAAAAAGAAACTCCTGGTGTAGTAGAAGGTAAGAAAGTAATTAATGGTGCTACTAAGATTAACAATCGCACTGAAGACTTTACAGCTACTACAGATAATAAAGGTAAAACTATTCGTCAGATTACTGGTGTAAATAGTAACTACCCAATGATTATGGCTACTAGTCGTATTAATATGGGTACTGGTATTACATTAAGAGTAGATACTAGCTTAGCTAACTATGATGAGTATGAGTATATTAATACTAATAATGTAACTAAGCGTTCTAAAGAAGATTTCTTTGAGAATGGTAAAGTAAAACAGTCAGCTGTAGAATCTTTTCCAATTGCTATCTATACTAACTATAATGGTCAAGAAGTAAAATTAGGTTACTTACCTACTGTTGAATGGGTAAATGCAAAGTATCCTAATGGATCTACGGTGAATGTCGTAGATAAAACTTATGATAAAGATGGTAATGAACAAGATAATCTTGGACCTAACTTAGCTCAGTTGAGAAAGATTAGACAAGATTTGATGAATGGGTTTAATACTGCAGGTAAGACTGAATGGACAGCTATAGTAGATAATAAATCTGATGGTAATCTTAGAACTATATCTGGTGTTAATAAAGTAGCAGATGTAGTGAGCCCAGGTACACAGATTGGTATTATAAAAAATGGTGTTGTTTATACAGGTAAGAATGTAGAAGCTACAGGTCAGATTATACTTCCAAGTGAAGTATCTACTACTATAGAGAACAAGAATACAGAAGGCTGGCCAGTTGTATTGATTAATACTCCTACTGGTAAAAGATTAGCAAGCTGGGTTAGTGTTCCAACATTGAATAAAGAACATCAAGATCTTATTTTAAATGCTTGGAGTGCGTTCCATTTATTAAACAATAATGCTAAAGCTAACGAGCCACATGATACTAAGTCTAAAGCTTATGAAATAGCTAGTGCAATATATGAAGCATATGGGGCTAAGCTTGCAGTAGATGAACAACCTAACTTTAAGCTTTTACAAGACTATGTTAATGACTACATCACTTTTACAGGTGGTAAGAATGATGAGAAGAATGGTTATAAAAAGTACGATCCATTGAAGCCAGGATCATCTTTATTGACTATATTGCCAAATGGTACTTTGATTACATGGGTAGTTCAAACTGGTGTTGAAGCTAACGATAAAGTGTTAATGACTGATCCGTCCAGATTGACTGATGAGAATAAGAACAAGTTCTATAACTTAGCAGATCAAGTGCACTATAATATTAAGTTTAGTGATAAGAATAATAATGGTATCAACTCTGATAGTAAGATGAGATTTTTAAGTATGGTGGGTGATTCATTAATTAAGTCTGAGCCTATGACATATAATGAGCATGTATCTAATCTATTAGAGACAAACATAGAGCCAGGTATTCCTTTAGATCCTAAGCAACCAGATGGAGAAAGAGTTTATTTCTCTAACCCAGTATTGAATTTTAGCTTTACAGAGCCTACAGAAACTAAAGTTACCACTCAAAAAGAAAATGCTGCTGTTCCAGCTGAAACTACTCTTGTTACTACTAATATAGAATCTAAGAAAGCTGATATAGAAAGAAGAAGACAAGAGCATATTGACTTAATTGAGCATAATGAAAATGCAGATGGTAGTGAAGAATCACAAGCATATGACACATCTTGGAGTAAAAAAAATGAATATGAATACTTTTCTGGTAAAACAAAGAAAGAAGTAGTAAATAAAATAAATGCTAAGTATGATGCTGAACTAGCTGCTTTAGAAGGTGGTAAAACCAAAACTGTAAAGAGCTTAGCTGATGAATTATTAAATATGGACTTTGGTGAAGGATTAACTGACTTTGGTAACTTTGATCAAGGCGTGATTGATGGAGATCTTCCAGGAGATAAGAAATCAATAGCAACTAAAGTGAATGATATAGTAAACGATAAAGAAATAGATAAAAACTGTAACGGATAACATATGTCTTGTATATACACTATAAATGGTAAGCAGTATTCTGACTCTGAGGTTAAACAAGTCTTCAGTAGTATCCTAGCTGTTCCTGGTAATGAAAACTTATCGAATGAGGAACTAGTAGCTAAGATTACTGAGCTTAGTAAAGATAGATTTGTTGATGTAAATCTATTTAGCCCATATCAAGAATCAGCTTACACTAACATCATCTTTTCTGAGGTTGTTGACCAACTTGGTGTTTTAAAACCTAAGATGGAGATTAAACAATCTGCAGGTAAAGTATTTGGTGATACTTATAGTCGTTTCAAGAATGAAGCTGCTAAGTTTAATGCTATCTCTGAAAAGATAACATCAGAAGAAGCTTACAATCAGTTTAAGCAAGTTGAGGGTGTAGCTGCAAAGTTTCCTGAGATTGCTGCTTTAAACTATAATCAGTTCAAGAGTATGGTTGATCAGTTCAATCATATTGTAAATGAAGAGAACTGGAAGAAGTTTACTCAACTAGCTGAGCAAAAGCTTAGACAGCTTGGGTTAACTATTAAAGATGGTAATATTGTAGAAAAGAAGTTTGATGCTACAGAGATTGCTAAGAGATTAGAAGAGGATCAGAATGATGAGAATGAACCAGAGTATGAAGATTCTGAAAGAGAAATCAATGAGTCATACGAAGATGGTCGTGCATTTAGATTATCTCCTAAAGATACTGCTAGCTATCGTGTAAAGTTATTCTTATCTACTATTCCTAACTACGAGAGAAACATCTTTGGTAAGAAAGACTTTGTGTCTATGGACCAAGTGTTTGAAGACTTGTTGCAAACAGCTGCAACTCTTCCTGTAGTAAACTATAAAACCTTTACAGAAGCTTTATTATCTAAAGCTGAGGGTAAACCTTATTTACATAATGTAGTAGGTAAGTTAGATAGATTACAAAAAGACGGTAACGTAAAGCTTCGTAATGAAATCATTACAGTATTTAATAAAGCCTTTACTGACCATGTGCTTGTTTTATGGAACCCTTCTGAAGGTGGTGTTAAAGTTAAAGTGATTAGCTCTAACCGCAATAGTATAATCCGCCAAATCAAGCAAGACTGGATTGAAGCTCAGAAAAGATCTGCTATTATCTCTACAGATACTATTGGTGATCTAGTAATAAATAAAGAGAAGGTTAAAGAGTTATATGATTCTTTAAAAGAAGCTAATAAGTCTAAAGATATCACTGATAAGAAAGCTTGGGTAGCTGAGTTCTTTAAATCAGTAGGTATTGACTTTGATGCAAAGATGATTGATGCATTAGTAAAGAGTGCTAATAACGGTTTCTTCAAGTATGTACGTAGTGCTAACTTTGCTGCTATGTTCAGACCTAATGGTGTGTTTGATAACATCATGAAGACTTATTCTAAAGAGGGTGATGGTAAATCAGATAACCGCTATGAAGATTCTAATAATGCTATGATCCATGAGCGTGCATTTGACTATCTAGCTCAGATCTTCTTTGACTTTAATGGTAATAAATATCAGACTGGTACTTTCCAGAATGGTGAGAATAAAACTATCTACTCATACATCCAACCTAGTTATTTAGAGACAGTTAAGAAAAAGCTTAATAATGGTGACGGTTATTTAAAACGTCTATCAGAAGCTTCTTTCTCTAAATCATCTGAGGTAGTTGCTCAGTTATTAAATAACCTTACAGAGAATAGTAATAACTTTGTATATCGTATTAGATATGCAGATAGCTTAAAGAATGACACTGCAGAGAAAGCAGGTATAGTTCGTAAGCGTATGAGCCGTAAAGAAATGTTATTTGATTCATTAGTTAAGTATATGAACTCTGGTAAAAATACAGGGTTGTATAACATGTTTACATTGTCTGATAAGACAGTTACGCCTGTTATAGAAATGACTAAAACTAAGCTTGATCCAACATTTGATATCTTATTACGTCCTTCTAAGAATACAACTGTAAGAACTAGCTTTGATTTCAAAGATGGTTTTGCAGATAAATTATACACCCTAGCTAAGTCTGAAATAGATCGTATGGTTGACTATGCTAATAATGCTAATAAAGCAGGATTAGGTATAAACAACTTTGATAAGTCTAGTCAGATCTTTTATTTATTCCCAGCTCTTAATAACAAAGAGGATGCTGATCTTAAATCTATTGTAGATTCTATACAAGCGGGTAATCAGCCATCTTTAGCAGATGAGAACTATATCAAGAAAGTATTAGTGGATGTGTTTAAAAATGATGTAATGAAGTCATTTAGAACTCTTACTGATATAGGATTGATTAAGAAGTCTGAAGCTTTAGATGAGAATGATAAGAAGACTATCTTATTAAACTATGATCAATTAGATAAAGACTATCTAGCTCAATATTCTAATCTAACAGATAAGCAAAAAGGAGTTATGATAATATCTGAATTTAAGTATAATAACTTAAAAGCTCAGATTAATAGTTTACAAGTGTTAGGTGCAGATCCTGCATTATTTTACAAGACTAAGATTGGAAAAGCTAAAGAAGCTCTTACTACTTCTGATGTTAACTCTATAGTAAAAACTACTATGGATGAATTCAGTAAGCGTGCTGCAATGTTTATTGCACCAGGAGCTCAAGGTACATTTGAGTGGACTGACTTAAATGGTCGTCCTGTTGATAGAACAAACTATGATATAGTTACTATCAAAGATGTGGTTAAGAATGTAGGTGGTTTTGAGAAAGTTAATATTGCAGATGCTCAGGAGTTAGTAACTCTACAAGAGCATATTGATAGATTAATGTCTGAAGGTCGTATTGACTTAGAAGACTGGCAGTCTATTACTGATAAAATAGAAAAGAATAAAGGTAAGTTTTATGAGCTTAGCGATAAAGAAAAGCAGATTGCTTTACAACCAGCTAAGCCTGTATATAGTTCTAATACTTTTGTAGATGGATTTAGTAGAATAGACTATATTAAATCTTCTACATACCCAATGATCCCTGAAGTAATTCAAGGAACTGAGTTAGATAAAGTTAGAGCTTGGATGGAGAATAATAATATTAGCTCAGCACCTTTTGAGTCTGCTAAAAAGACTGGTATTCCTGCAGCTCCATTAGAGTTGTTTGATGCTAATGATAACTTTGTAGAGCCTACTAAAGAAAGATTAGCTGAAGTGAGACAAACTCTTAACAGAGAAGGTCTTCGTACACAGCAAGAGATCCCAGCTCAAAAAGATGAGATCAACGTAGTTTCTCAGATGGACCGTCAATTATTTGAGGGTTTACTTGGTATTAAAGGATTTATGTTTGATGCTCATAGTTACACTGGCTCTGAACTTAAAAAGCTATCAGAAGCTATTCGTATTGCTTTCTTCTATAAGAACCAGCAGGTTTTGGCTGATAGATTAAATATAAAGATCACTGATAACAATGTAGTATTTAAAGATCAAAAAGCTTTAGCTGATTTATTAAAAGAAGAAGCTTTAGATAGAGATTTCTCTGCTAATGATATTAAAGCCATCCAAACTAATGAGGATGGTAATCTTGTTATTCCTATCTACTTAATGGCTAAGGGTAAGAGATTTGAAGGATTAGTAACAAGTATTTTCTCTAAGTTAGTAAAGCTTAAAGTGCCTGGAACTAGTTTAGTACAGGTGTCTGGTGTTGGTACCAAAGTAAAAGAGTCTGAGCTTACTGATAAAGTAAAGAATCAAATCATCTATACAGATGCTTATGATGCTTCTAAAGGATTACAATACATTCGTAAAGAAGCTACAACAGTTGATGATAAAGGTAATGTAAAGAAAGGTAAGGCAGTTCAACCTGCACAAGTATTTGTTTCTCAATATCTTAAAGACAAAGAAGGAAACTTAATAGACTTAACTAAGTATGTTAAGAAAGATGCTCAAGGTAGAATGATATTAGATAGTAATAAGATCGATAAAGACTTATTACAGTTTATTGGTGCACGTATTCCTAACCAAGGTCATTCATCAATGTTACCTATAGAAGTGGCAGGGTTCTTACCTAGCTTTATGGAAAACACTGTAGTAGTGCCGGACGGTGTCACATCACAAATGGGATCTGACTTTGACGTAGATAAGTTATACTCTTATATTAGTTCTATAGAGAATGTTACTGATGATAAGATCTCTAGTCAGAAGTTTGATAGCTCAATCTATAAGAATGACTACGAATCTTTAATGAGTGCTTCAGAAGCTGAGTTATTACAAATGTACAAAGAAATACATTGGTCAGTGTTAACTCATCCGGATGTATTTGATAAGATCACTCGATCTACAGAGTTTCCAGATATTAGTAAAGAGATTGAAGTATTTGAGAAAGCAGGTTTATTAGAAGATAAGGTGTCTGCATTGCCTATGGACTTTGAAGCTCAGATTAAAACCTTTTTAGATAACCGTAGTGGTAAATCTGGTACAGGTATATTTGCTCAGATGATTTCATTCTTAGCTGAGCACCAAGATAAAGATATCAAGTTAAAGTCTTTCTTAGATAACAATGATAATCCTATACAAGAGTCAGTTAAGTTCTTAAAAGACAACGGTGAAATATTAAAGCTATTTAGATTTACGGCTGAGGGTAGAAGTGAGACTGAAAATGGTGAGCGTTCTAAGACTGATAATACATCTATATTCCTTTCTGAATCAGTGGATAATGCTAAGAATAAGAACTTAGATAAGTTCAACTTAACTGTTGAAGCTATGAACGCAGTGCGTGCTGTGATAGGATTAAGTTCAGAAACTGGAGAGATTGCTGATATTAGATATGTGACTAGATTGATGCCACAACCTATTATCAAGAACTACTTAAATGAAATAGAGTTATCTCGAGATAGCTTTAGCGATAAGTACACTAACAAGTTTGATATTGCTACAAAGATGATTAACACTTATAATAGTTATTTATCTGATGTAGCTGAAATAGATATAGATCAAAGATTATTCTCTCCTGCTACATTACTAAAAGCTTTAATAGATGGGAAAGACTTCGGTGAGAAGTTAATCAATGATGCAAAGAATGGTGTATTATTAAATAGTCAGCAACAAGCTCAGCTTAATGAGTATATAAATAATCAAGTATCTATCTTAAAACTTTATACTCAATTAGATAATATTGGTTGGGCAATGGGTAAGTTGATGACAGGTACCAATGTTACAACAGCAGGTATTGGGTCAACTTTATTTGCTGTAGCAGATAAGTTAAGACAAGTAAAAACTGTTGCTCTTAATACTGTATTCCAAAACACTGAACAACTATTAGGTGATATTGCTTATGATGGTACGATTATAAATCCTACTAGTCAAGCAGGACATGCTATGAATGTAGCTCTATCTTTTGGTAGAGATGTATTATCTAAGCTTGCACCTATTCACTTTGGTGCATCGTTTGACCAATTGAGAGACAAAGTAGTTAGAGAAAGATTTAAAGATTCTAATATATCCAACTGGGGTAAGACTAAGTATATGGAGTTAAGTGAAGACTTAATGAAATCTGCATATGCTTACTTATTAACTAACCCTGAGTTAGGAATGGTTCAAGATACTCAAAATGATCGCACACGTTTACTTTATGGAGCTAACGGTGAAAGATCTTTAGGTGAGCGTATTATAGCTCTTAAAGAACAGCTTAAAGATACTAACTACTTTATAAATAGATTACAAGTTACAGCTCCTATAAATAAAGCTGCAGATCCTTATTTAGTTAAATATAGATCTCCATTCAGTCAAGATATAGATGAGCAGGCTAACAATAAAGGATTCTTAGAGTTAATATTAAGCGGTGATAAAAACCAGATTGATATTGCTCGTGATCTAGTTACTTATGCATATCTTACTGGATATGATCAAGGATCTTCTTCTTATTTGAAGTTTATCCCTGTAGAGTACTTAATGTTAAACCAGAAGTTTACTAACGGTTTAAAAGACTTTGCTTCTACTTTTGATGACATGGGTACCTTCTATAAGCAGTTTATTCAGAACAATCCTGATAGAGCTCTTAATATGGGTAAGAAGTTATTTGAGGATGTCTTCTTTAAAAAGATAGACAGTGATGATGTAATCCATATAGCAGATGATAAATTAGCGGATGCTTTATTAGTACAAATGCCTAAAGAGGAAGGAAACGGATATAAGTATGCTGATTACATTAAGGGTATAAAGTATGTAGGTGATCAAAGAAGAGTATATTTATTTGAAAGAGTTGTAGGCAGTAGAGAAGATGACAGTAGATCCTATAGACGTATACCTACATTAGGTAACGGAACTATATCTGAGTATGTATATGATTCTGAAGATGTTAAGTCTATCTTCTTTAATAACCTTACTCCTACTCAAAAGATGGATACTCTATCTACTAATCCAGAGAATCCATTCAGAAAGATTAAGATATACAATGCTCAATACTTTGACTTGAGATACTTAATCCCAATGGGAGATACCGCTACACAGTTTATTGGTCTAGACATAAGCAATGCTAGTAAGACTACTAAGACTGCATTAGAAGCTTATAAAGATAAATCTAATACAGGTGAGTATGCCCCAACAGATAAAGTTATTATCTCTGGTAATACATTATTACAAACTGTAAAACCTAAGGAAGGAACTACTAAGTTAGATGTGTCTGATATTAATTCAGCTTATTCTATATTAGAGTCAGTATTTAATGATCACTATGCTCCAATGATAGATAAAGCTATTAAAGCAGGTGCTGACTTTATGGTAGGTAGTTTAACAGGTATGGAAGAAGTTGCTAAGAAGTATTTAAGAAACGAAGGCTTAGCAGAAGATACTGATGATAAAGGAGTTACAACATTTAAGAACCCTAAGAGCAGTGAAAAGATAGAAGCTCAACCTACAGAGATTAATGATTCTGATGTACCAACTATTAGTTTATTTGGTATAGGCGGTGAGCAAACTGCAAGTGAAGAAGAGTCTGCTGGTGCTTTTGGTTTTGAGTTTGCTAATGATGATGTGGCACCACAAGAAGCTACTCATATGATTACTGAAGGAGTAGAGAAAGCAGGACCTGTACAAACAGACGCTGATATAGTTAACAATTATACTAATGATCCTAGTAAACCTAGTACACTTAAGTCAGTGTTAAGTAAAGTTGGTACAAATACAGATAATGAGTTCTATAAGACACTAGTATCCGTATTTAGAAAAGCAGGCTTCCCTGATATAAATGTTAGTTTCTCTGAGGCTATTAATAATCCTGGAGAGTATAATTCAATAAATGGTTCTATAATTATTAATCCAGCTCTTGCTATATCAGACAATACTAGATTAAACCGTCAGCAAAATTTAGAGTCTACTATTATACACGAAGCACTTCATGCATACATTTCAGATATCCTATCTAAGATTAGCTCTAATGATAAGAGTCTCACTGAAGCTCAAAGAGTATTTGGAACTGCTTTGAAACAATTGTATAAAACTACTGTAGAAAAAGTAATGGATGACCCGCAGCATTCTGATAGATTAGTTGCTACTAATAATATGATCAAAGAAAAAGGTTATATTAGTACTGAAGATAAAAGCATGTACTATGGCTTAACTTCTGTGGATGAGTTTGCTAGTATGTTATTTACTAACCCAACCTTCCAGCAGTTTATGAATACTACAATAGTACAGGAGACAGGAAAGCTTTCTGTAATAGATAGATTCAAAGCTTTATTAGCTAAATTACTTAAGAGCTTAGCTAAGAGCTTAAATATTGTGACAGAAGGATCTGCTTTAGAACAAGGAGTGAATGACTTATTTAATCTTATTAGTGTAAGTCAAGAGAAAGCTGGTGGTGAAACATCTGCAAAAAATCAGTTATCTTTGTTCAGCATGTCTACAAGACAGATGGAAAACTATACCTTAGAAAATCAATGTAAATAATTATGGCTTGTTACGTTAAAAAGAATGACCTTGGTTTAATCACAGAAGTAAGACTTCCTGATGGAAAAACTATGTCTAAAGCTTACTATGACATCTTACAACATGTTCAAGAAGGTATTCCTTCTGAGCACATTATGAATACTTTAGCTTCTTTACGTGAGTATGAAGGTAAATATATCTCTGATACAAAGAGTAATGATCAACGAGCTCTTGGATTATACATGCATTTATATGACCAGTCTTTTAGACAATGGTATGGTGATTGGACAACTGAGCCAAAGATTAATAATGATGCTACTATTACTAGAGCAGATGGAGAGACTCGTTCTATCTATGACTTTGGTAAATATAAGAATAATGCAAGCGAGACTTTATATTCCGCTAGAACTGCAGCAACAGGTAGATTACTTAAACAAGTAGATTTAACTGTTAAGGAGTTAAGAGACCGTATTAAGCTAGCTATTGATGCCCGTGAGAAATCTAAGCTTAACGCTGACTACACTAAAGATCAGAAGATCGAGAGAGAAAGATACTATAACAAGATTATAAAAGTACTTAACCAACAAGTTGAGACTCTTATAAAGAATAATAATGTTGACTATGTGTTAGCTCAGGGATTGTCTGATATGAAAGTCATTAAGAACATATTATCAGGTCCTATAGTCAGTCTAACAGAGATCAGATTTATGGATGACATCGTTCAAGCTTGGACAAATATTGAAACTGTACTAGGTATACAGTCAATTGATGATCTACCAGAAGATAACGAAGAGCAAAAGAATAGAAAGGAAAGAGCTACACAAATATTAAATAATGCTGATTTTGCTAAAAAAAGTATTGCTAACTTAGCTAAGAAGCAAATTGTTGAAGCTTATAACAACTCTATGCCTGAGGGTCAAGAGATCACAGTAAAAGACTTAAATGCATTTAAAGATGTATCTATGTGGAAGTCTTTAGCTAGAGATATCACAACTGTAGATAATAAGTCTGTAGCTTATTTAGCTAAGATTATCAATGAAGCTAATCTAAAGATAACTAAAGAGCACAACAGAAACTATGAGTCTATAGATAAGGCATATGATGATATCAAGAATCACCCAGAGATTGTTAAGAATGGATTTAACATATTCATCAAAGAACAAAAGGGAGCTCTTGGTACAAGTACTTTAGGATTGACTAATAGATTCTCTCAGGTGTTTTATGATACTATGAGAAATCAAGGAGCCATCTTAAATGCTAAAATTGAGGCTGCCGGGGAAGATAAAGAAGCAGTAAAAGCTGCTTACAAAACTTATAATGATTGGGTGGCTAAGAATACTGTGTTATTTAACTCAGCTCCTTTCTTAAACACTGAAGCTTATACAGATGCACAAAGAATCGAAGTAGTAAATGATCTTAAGAAACAAGGATTCACTGAAGATGAGATTGGCGATATGATTCGTGAAGCAGGTAAGAGATACCAAGATTATAATGAGTATGCTGAAAAGTTCAGAACTACTTTATATCTAGATATTATGTCTGGTGACTTGGAAGTACCAGAAGGAGAAAATGAGGATGAGTTTGTTAACAAGCGTGTTGAAGAATGGAAAAAGATTAACGATCCTATTGCATACATAGAACACATTAACAACTTGAATCAAGGATTGTTTTCTACATTCTCTGCTTTTAAAGGCGGACGTTATGCTGTTAAGTTTCCTCAGAAGACAGTTGACGGTAAAGATTCTAACTATTATGATGACAACTTTACTAAGATTGCAGCTGATAAGAAGCTATACAACTTCTATTTATTCTTTAGAAACTTTGTAGAAGAACAACTTAGTTATCTTCCTCAGGAAGAAATCGATAAGCTTGGCTCTAACTTCTTACCAGTTATTATGGAAAGAATGGCTAAAGAATATGGTTTTAGTAGCTTAAAAGAAGTGAGTAAGAATATGGGTGATTGGTTCTTTAAACAGTTAACTAGTGTTGACTATAAAGAAAATAAGCGAATAGATCCTATTACAGAAAAAGTAAGAAGAAGCTTTACTACTAAATTCATCAATGAAGATGTAGACACTGAAGAAAGATCTAAAGATATGGTCTTGATGATGAAGCTATTTAGTGATATGGCTTTGATATATAAACACAAGATCCAAATTCAGGATCAGGTAGATAGTATTAATGATATTATACAAAGTGCAGATGCAACTATTGTACAAAACAATCTTGAAAAGCGTGAAGAAAAAGGTAAAGCTCCTGCTAATCTACAGAACATGGTGGGAAGTGCGGTGCTTAGATCTTTTTATCAAGTGGCACCAGAACCTCAGGGGTTAATTCAAAACAGAAGATTCTATAATGCATTAGAGCTATTAAGCTTTGGTACGGTTAAATCTAAAGAGTATAAACAAGCTCTTGTTTTACAACAAAGTATACAAGATCTATCTAAAAAGTTAGAGTCTGACACTTTGAAAGAAGCAGACAGACTTAAGTTAGAAGAGCAGGTTCGTAACTTAAAGAAAGAATACTATGAGCTTGGAGGTCGTAACCTAAGTATGAGCTCTGTATTGGATGGTATGAATAAACTTACTCGTCAAAAAGGTATTGGTCTTAACCCTTTTGCAGCTATTAGAAACTTAGCGGTGGGTGGATTGAATAACTTCATCCATGCTTATGGAGGAGAAGACTATTCTACTAAAGACTTTTACACTGCTACAGGTATTATAAAAGACAGTGCAGCTAAATATCTTACATGGGGTAATAGTAACTCTATTAATGCTATGAAGATATTGAAGTTCAATCTAGATTCTAAGATTGTTGATGGAGAGGATGAGATCTTTAAAGGAAGTGTAAGTGCTATTAATAAAGCTAGCACATGGGAAACTATTAAGAAATATGTACCTAGTCCTTTTGGATTGATGAGATCTACTGACTATTTGTTTAAATCTCAAACATCTGTATCTATGATGTTAGCTCAGAAAGTTGAGACTAGTAAAGGTACGTTTAACTTATTTGAAGTTATGGATGAGAATCTAAACTTCAACTCAGCTAAGTATGGTGAGTGGGATGTAGAAAAGAATGGTGGTTTAACTTTTGATGAGTTATACGATAAGTTCTCAGCTAAAGTGGGACAAGTAGCTAGAAAGCTACATGGTTTTGCCGGTGGTGGTTTATCATTAGCAGCTAAAGATTCTATGTATTGGAGAATGCTAATGGTGTTTAGAACATGGTTACCAGAGACTATTGCTAACCGTTTTGAAAAGAATAGATATGACCCTATCTTAGAACGCAATACAGAGGGTTATTACAGGACTTTTTGGAATGTTCTTAAAGAAGATCCAGCTGGTATATTTAAAGCGATGTATCAAGCTGCAGTGAGCAAACAAGTGGGTAATCTATCTAAAGAGGAAGTAGCTAACTTAAGAAAGATGATGATGGAGCTTACTACGATTATGGGATTATTCTCTATGTACTTAGCATTATCTGCTAGTGTAGGGGATGATGATAAGACTAAATGGAAGAGATTAGCTCTTAACCAGCTTAACTTATTAGCCCGAGATATGACTTACTATCTAGATCCATACTCTGCTAAATCTCTATTAGAGAATACAGTACCTGCAATGACTACTGTTACACAATCATTAGATGCTCTTAAAGCTATAGGTAACTATGCGGTGGGAACTGAAAATGCACAAGGTGATCCACTATATGATGGACAAAGAACTATATTAAAGATTACAAAAGCTCTACCTTATGTCAACAACGTAAATAGAGTGATCTATTACTCTGGTAGAATGGGTAATGTAAGATAATAATAAAGAAGGGGACCATTACAATCCCCTTTCTTATTTAGTCCTTACGCTTCTTCCAAATACTAAAGTTAATCGTGAGTAACATTAACCCGATTGCAAAAGTCTTTCTTACAACTGGTTCTCCTGTTTCAGCATCAACCTCTTCATATCTATGAAGTGCGATACCTAGATCAAACATTAAGTAGTGCGGATCAAACACGATAATCTCTATTTGCATAATTGTTATTTTTCCATAGTAAAAGGATGCTTGCCTAAGTAGCAATCTTGGTCCCAATCCATGTGCTTCTTAAATCCATTTATGTAGCTTTGAATATTACTCGCACCTACGGGATTATGGCTGTGCACACAACAGCTATTTATTTTTTGCTTATGATTGACAGCGTATTCAACTAAAAACTTAGCACAGTCAAGGCCAGTTTTTTCTTTGAAGCTGTCATAGTCTGGATGCTGATAACCATGCATAGCAACTTGATTATAATAATCGTTGATATGCTCATCTGCTAAATCATGGTCAAAGCTAACCAAGTCAGGTATACCATTTTTTGTTATCCAAGCAGCAAACTCATTATAGTTTCTTACTACTTGCCAGGGATGGTAACCTGGTATTGTGTCTGTGGGAGTTCTGCAGTCATCTAAGTATAGACAATTCTTAAGCTTTTTCATCTAGTCTTTTTTTAAGTTCTACAATCTCATTCTGCATAACGATTTGATTACCAACTAGTTTTGCAAACTCTTCTTGTATCTTGTGGTTGTTTATTTTTATAGCATCTTCTAGCTGTAACACCCTACTTGATAAACTATGTAGTGCTTTAGTATAAGCACTTAAATCTATTTGACTAACATGTGTACCTCCTATTGGGGTACCATCTATTGTACACTTACTTTCTACACTAAATCCTGTAGGAATATTAACATACTCTACATTTTTATAGTCAGAATAAGGCTCTATATGAATTACAGTTAATGCACTAGATCCTTGTTTTACTGTAGTAGTTACACAAGATAAGTTGTCTGATAACCAAGCTATCATTTCTTCATGTAAAAAGAACTTAGGTTTCTGACCCTCCGTCCTTTGTTCTGTTAGTATCTCTGTCAGCATCTTCTTGTAATTTAGTATTACCTCTTTTATGAGGTTTTGTATAAGGACAATGTCTGCACTGATTACCACAACAGCTTTTTCTGTTCTTATGGAACTCTGCAGTGAATATCACTCTATCTTTTTCTAGATAGTAATCTCGGTTAAACTCTATTACTTTCACAGGTCTTTATTTTCTTCTGTCTTATTAGCTTCTATTTCTGAAAGCTTAAGCTGAATAAGCTTTTCACATTTCTGTTTCCAGCCACCAGATTCCACTTGAATCATAGTGACATTACAGTCATGGTTTTTAGCTTGAGTAAACTCTTCAGGATTATCATCTAAATGCCATAAGAACTTAGTACCATTTAGATAGTTATACTTCCATTCCATGCATGTAAAACGTACATGATATCTAGGTATACCTAATCTATCTACTACTGCCCACAGCTGAGCATTTGGATCACCAGTTGTGTTACTAGTAATCTTAGCCCATAATGCTTCAGGATATGCTTTAAACCATTTATGTTGATGGTTTGAATCATAGCGGGTAGTAACTACCCATACTTCTACTCCTAGCTTAATAAGCTGAGCAGCATATTTTTGTACATCAGGTCTTTCTAATGTACCATCGAAATCAAAAGAACATTTCATGCTAAGAAGTGTGTTATTGTTTTAATAATATAATACCATAGAGTTATCCCTATAGCAAATGCTGCACCCCAGAAGATTATGAAGTGCCAGTTCCAGTTTCTAATTCTTTTCATCTGTAGCATTTTCATTAAAGTGTTCTATACTATATGCTGCAGTAAGACTATCAATTTTCTTTTCTAGTGTTGGTATCTCCTTCACTTGTTCTTTTAATGTCTTTATCTGAGTTCGTTGATTCTCTATCACGTAGAATAGCAATCCAACAGAAGCTAAGCTTAAAATCCCTTTTAGGTATTTCATAGACTGTAATATTTTGTGGTTTTATCAATAAGTTCCAGGTCTCCATCTTTTATGGCTGATAGTCTAACAGCAACTTCGATTTGTAATGTAGGAGAGAATACTCTCTTCTTAGTATTACACTTATCGTGAATTCGAGTGGGAGTTAATCCCAACCGATGTCCTGCTTTCGCAAAGCTGCTGTAGACTGCTATCAGTTCTTGTTTTTCAGGGTTATATACTTTTATACATGTGTCTTTGTAAAATCCGTTTAAATCGTTCTTCAGTTTCGGTGTTCCCATTCAATCTGTGATTTATAAGATCAAAGTTAAGTAACTCGTTTAACTTTTACAAATTTACTGTACTATTTTTAATAGCCTCTTGCTGTTCATAATAGAGTTCTCTCACTCTGGCTCCTAACTCAGCATCGTTAGAAGTCTTATAAATAATAAAGTTAGGTACTACTATAGAAGATCGATCAGTTCCTGCAGAATAACAAGCTCTGCACATCTGACCAATACCTTCAACATACCCTAGTCTCATGTCAATATGGATAGACTCATCATAAGATGTTTCTACTCCGCATACTACGCAATTGTCTTTCATAGTTTAAAATATATAACGGATATTAATAGGATCAAAGTACTCTGCGTATAAAGCAGTGAACTCTTCGATCATTTGTTTTTTAAGCTGCCACTTGTATCTAATGTTATCTGGAGCATACTGAGAATCTTTTGACTCTTGTATATCAGGTTTCCATAAAAGATCTCTGACAATATCTGAGTTACGCTCATGCTGATGTATGTTATGTGTTAGGAATATACACTCACACTTAACATCCACACCTGCAGCTTTAAGCTGTTCAAATAACTTGCGGTATTCTTCTAACCAGCCCTTTTCATAAATGATAGGACTGAAGTTAATATGTACTTCCATTACTTGTTGTAGCTTAGGTATCTCATTAATACGATCAATGATTTTATCTGTACCTGGCTCTAGTACATCTGAGTAAATCTGTGGCATAAGACTCACTCTGATTCTATGTTTCTCTTTAATGAGTTGATAGTTATTAGGTAGGAACTTAGTAGGATATTTAGTAGCAAATGTAGTCTTTAGAAAAGGATCGATATTAAATGTATCGAATACTCTTTGCCAGTTATAATGCTTACTCATTAAAGGTATATCTGTACTACAGCCAATATCTATTGTGTAATAAACTGGATCTATCTGATTAGGTGTTTTTGGCCAATGCTGTTGACCTAACCAGGTTAGAATAGATCTAGTAATTTGATCAGTATTTGTATTTACATATACCTTATCATGATTGTATCTACCTACATAACAATATGATTTCATACATCCCCCTAGACATCCGTAGACGTAGTTTGGACTAATAGCATCAGAGCTTCGTCCGTTGTCTCGTGTCTTTAGTGTTTTCGTAGACTGTTCTATTATTTGCATACACAGCTTTATTATCTTTTATAATAACCTTTGCGTAAGGTACTTTAAATCTTCTTCTCTTCTTTACAGAGATATCAGTAACTGGTTGGTTATTCATCATCTTCTGTTGGATAAGGATGTTTACATAATCTATTTTGAACTAAATCAGCTAAGGTAGTTTTACCTTCTAATATCATTTTAGCATGATTCTCACAAGGAACAAACCCTTCATGATCAAGAACCTTAGCTTGGTTTATTGATAAACTAAATTTTCGTTTACCATCTACTACTTCTCCACAAAAAGCTTCTATACAACATTCTGGATAACCAAAATATCTACCAGTTATTTTCCAGTGTTCAACATCTTCTGAAAGTGTCTCTTCAAAAAACTCAGTTGGTTCACATGTTTCACACATTATAATATGTTTTCTTTTACTAAAATATTTTTTACTGTAGCAGTAAGAGCTTCAAGATCAGATACGTTAGCTATTTTATAATCAAAGTTCCAGTTGTCAAGTCCGACTTCTGAAGGATGATTGTTAATAGGTTTAACTCCTGGTCTATCTACACGGATTATTATACCTTCTGCTTTCTTAATAGCTTCTGCTTCATTAGGAAAGCGGGTGTCTGTTATAATCCAGTTAGGATATTTACCAATAGCAGTACCTCCAAATCTTACAGGTTCAATACCTGTAGCTTTGTAGTCTGCCATAAGAGCATTAACCCATGTATTAGGATGTAAACCATCTCTAAGACCATCGGTACCTAACTTTTGTAAGAACTCTCTAACAGACATAGGAATCTCTTCATGTATTATATAAGATTCTTTAGGTGTAAACTTAGTAGTATCTCTAGCTTTATTCCATTCAGGACCAAGATTAGTCTTTTTAAACTGTTGATCCTCAAACATATTTTTATCTATGCCTGTAAGAAGACTAGCAATAACTTTAAGCTTGCCTGCCCACTTTTTGATCTGCCACTCAGATTCATCTACTAACCACCACTCATTGTGTACATAGTTATTAAGTACTTCTTCTAAAGTGATTGCAGTAGGTCTGCATTGTAAATATTGTATAATAGTTCCTACGGCATCTTTTCCGGAACCACTATAGCCCGATAGTCCAATAATCATATAGCTTCATTTGGGTTTATACCATGTTTCAGGCAGTGAACAACTTTATCATGTCCTGCTTTAGCTTCCTCCCATGTACAGTATCTCCACATTTCTTCATCATACTGTCCACCAAAGATCATAGTTTCAAATAATACAGGTCTTTTATCTTCAAACATCATATTATGATCCATGTGTAAAAATACTGTAGATACTCTTTGACCATCTATAGTCTCATCACCTACATGTTTTAAAGGACTACGTAAATCTCCATTTAAAGGATATTCTCCTTCTGGATAAGGCTCAGTAGTATGATCTTCATTTAGCTTATACCATTTCATCATCATTAGTTTTAGGTGGTTCAGGAAAAGGTAAAGAGTCAGCTTTCCACTTGGCAGCCTGCTCTTCATTAAAGAACACTTCATCAGTTTCTTTAAATCTTTCTTTTTGTAACTCGTTTATTTTATGTTTTGTAAGGACTTCCTCCCTTTTGGTTAAATGATAGCCAAAACAGTGATGACAAAAATAATATCTACACTGCTCGACTTTTTGTACTCTTCTATTAACTCTTTTACCAAGGATATAATCATAATGTCTACCCATGGTTTTGAGACCTATAAGAGCATTTTTTGCTTCTCCTGCTTTAGGATAACGAGTCTTCCCCGTTGCTTGACATTTGCTCTTTGCCATACTTATTGTCTACATAGTTTTGTACTAAGTCAATGACATTTTCCATATCATCTCCCTGCAGCTGAGACAGTTGTTCTGTTAAAAGCATTACATATACCATATCTGATTTATCTAGCTCTTTCTTTACTTCCATTACTGCTTGTGAGTTAGGTAGTAAATCATAAAGACTAGTCATAGCACTTTGGATTCTTTTCATTGACTGATCCAAAGCATACTTTTGCTTCTGACTGGTTAACGCTTTAGCATATTGTATTCTTATCTCTATGCATTTCATATGCTGTAATACACAAGTAAATAACTGTTTAACTGATTGTTTACTTAATTCTTCCATTATACACTGACTTATTTAAGTTCGGGGAAAAGATGAGTTTTCCCCGAAACTAGATTACATAAAACTTACTCCAAAATCTACAGTCTCTTCAACTGTATCTTCTATGACCATAGGTAATTCCTGTTGTACAAATGTTGGAGTCTTTATAAGAGTTCCAAACTCATCTACAAAGAAACCATGCACTATTTGATGATCTGATAAGTAAGTGAGAGGATGTGACTCTTTTAAAGCAGTCGTAACATGATTGTACAAGTCCCATGCTGAGTCAGGATTTCCGCTATAATAGTAAGTTGGCTTATCTAATTCACGCTTAACTATTCCTACCTGCGTAAGCGTTAACACGCCTAGATCTGCATACAACTCTCCAATAATAGCACCTTGTTGTTTTCTAGTTAAATAGACATTCTTAAGCATCTCTTTATCTTCTACTAAGTTATCATAATATAGCTTAGCATTAGATATTTGATGCTGTATAGTTGTAGTCGCATCGCTTAAAGCTGTACCAGTATGTTTACGCTTGTAGTTTCCTATGTCTCCAGATACTACACCGTTCATACATATAAATACTTGTGCTCCAATAGCACACTTAAATCTCATCATCTTGTTATAAGAGTTAGACCAAGCAAACATCAATCCCATATCAGAATCGTTTCCATAGTCTAAATGATATATACCTTGTGCAACTTGTGCATCTAGAGTTGTTTTATATAACTCTTTCTTGATTGTGAAACCCGCTGCAGATAATTCTTTACGTGTTTCATCTATAATGTGACCGTGTGGTATCACGGCATATCTCTTCCCATGATTAGGAAGAGCAGCAAATCTAAGTAAGTCACTAGTGACAAACTCTGTTTTAATTGGCATAACCCTAAGTTTAAAAAAGTGATAGTTGGCTAAACGATTTAGGTTTAACCTTGTTAATTTGTTCTATCTGTTTATAGATCTCTTGTAGATAATACTTCTTGTCAATATCATAACTGTTTAGAGGTTTAGTAGGATCAATATGATTGATTGTTGTTTGCAACCATTCACCTGACTCTACTTGTATCTCTCTACCATCAGGATTACACTTGACAAGCTTACTACCTTGATTAGAGATAAAATATCTTACAATCTTCTGTAGTTTAGTACTTACTAGTTGACCATTCTCAATGCGTCTTTCTTCAAAGTGCCAAACACCTTTAGCTTTAACGCCCGCACAATAGTCAAATACGTTTTGATTACTCTCCAGATAATCCTCTGGTAAGATATCATGTAATAAATAAGCAGAGATTGCTTTAGGAATAATTAGAAAGGACTTGTTTTTATGGAAGACAGCTACTTTCTTCTTATCTAGATCTTCCCATTCAAAGGCACCCTTAGACTTTACTTTATCTTTAGTAGTGATAGCCATGTAATTATTTACATCACGGATGATCATCTTTTTATATTGATCGTGCTCTAGATTAAGCTGAGTTAATAAAGACCACTGATCACATACTTTCATATAATCATCTATACGATGTGTAGGTATCATCATCTCGAGACCATCAGTATTCTGCATAAGAGGCTTTGCTTCTGGTATAGCTAGTGTTAACATCTCATATAGTTGAGACAGTAATAGCTGACCGTTAATAGTGATCTGCATAGTCATTTTAGGATCATACAGGAAGCTATTCTCATCGCCTGTTAAGCCGTAAGTTGAGTTAAGAATAATCTTATAAACATAGTTTCTAGGATCAGTCTTTGGTATCTTCTTTCTTTCTTCAAAGAACCACTCATACAGTTCTCCAAACTCTTGTTGTGGAAGATGTTCAGGATGAAACTTATTCTTAATAGCTAGATTAGGATAGAATGATGTTACATCAGAAGTCATGATTATCCAACCTGCATCAGCTGTATAAACACCAGATGTTGTGGCACCATGAATACCGCCTAGACCATAATCAGTTTTAACACCTTTATAGTCTAGAGTGTATTTAAACCCATCTTTAGTGGATGTAATAACTTTAGTTCTAAAATAGTCGAGGATCTTTTGGAATTCAGGAGTCTGAAACTTTACATAAGGGAGTATACAGTCTGCTAAAACTATATAGTCACGCTTTGTTCTAAGTTGTTTAATATCAGACTTTTCCCATCCAAGCTTTTTTGATAAGAAGTGTAGGAATAACTCTTTAGATATTCTTGGCTCTGATGCAGAATAGAGATCAATCCCATATTCTTTTGTCAGAGTTTGTCTAAGCTGTATTTGTTCTTTAGAATGGTCTAATATCTTTCTAGTAGATAATACATCATTGAAACAATACTCGATGATATCTTGCAATGTGGCATCATCAGGAACAGGTTCGTTATGTTTATGAGGCATCTCTTCAACATTCTCCCAGTCCATAGAATACTGTATCCATTTCAAGCTACTCATCTTAGCTTTATTATCCCAATGGTTCATCTTAAAAAGATCGATCTGTCTAATCTTAAGCTTAGCAGGTGAATAGTCTGCAAACTTACCAGCATCAGCTGTACTGATTACTTTTTGTGCATACGCATAGATATGTTCTATAAGCTTATCGGTGGGTAGCTTTAGTAACATCTTTTGCTTATCTAGCATCCATTGAGTTATCTGAGCATCAAAAGCTAATCCATTATAGGATATGTGCCATTGATTTAGATCTCTACAGTCATTAAGAAACTTAATTAGTGTAGGAAAATCATTCTGACTTCCATGAATAACAAAGACCTTGCTAATACTATCGTCCTTATAGTGTTGAAACACTGCGACAAAAGTATCCATCAAGGTCTCATAGTCCATTACCCAGTGGGTGGCTATTTTCGGAGTTGTGGTAGATTCACTACTCATAGGAATGATTGTTCAGTTAAGCTGTTCCCCCTTTAAATCTTAGAGCCAAAAAAAGCAGCCTAAACTGCTTTGTTCGGTCTGGGATAGTTGGTTATTTATCCAGGAATTATAGTTGGCTGAGTTACTATCAACGGTTCTGCTGGTGGATTTAAGTATTGATTATAATCAAATGTATCAGCGTTAACTGCTACTAAGTTAATGATATCAATAATCTCATTGTTTCTCTCAACATAATACTCATAGAATGTTTCTAATGTCTTACGCTCTTCAGCATAATCTTTTCCATTAGCACGTCTACCAATCTTAGATGTAATAGGGTCTCCCTTATCATCAAGTTTAGCTAACATATGTAAAGATTGTTTCTTTTCTTTACCTATTAAAGCTAATACTTTACCATCTAAATCATAGATAGCTTCGTTAAAAGTACTATCTGGTGATACTGGTATCATTTTAAAAGTTTTTTTGTTACCCCAGCTGCTGGTAACTAGCATCATTGTTTTACTGCTCATTGTGTTGGTTTAAGAGTACAAAGTTATACAGTTTTAGCTGACATCTCCAAATCTTTTACATGTATTTTTAAAGTTTCTTTGGAAGAGTCATATGGGTCGCATAGTTCACCTACTTGTTCTAGTAGACTAACAGGTACATTAAGAAGCTTAGCATATACCCCGAAATACTTTTCAGGGTATAAGTAAGTCTCAATGTATTTATATTCAGCGGGATTGTTACTGTAGTAGTACTTTATAGCTTTTTTAAAGATAACAGATAGCTTTGAATACTTACCCATCAGAAAGTTGAACCAGTCATCTTGGTAAACCTCAAAGTTAAAGATGTACACTTTTTGGTCGTGTATATATCTACATTCTTTAAAGAGAGGGTTATCTAGAAGCATCATCTTCTCAAAAGCTGCAAACTCTTCTGACTCATTTTGTTCAAATGTACAGATTAGTAAAGCATCTTCTGGGTTAATACTATCTTCTAGAGAGACATAAGTACCTGTTGGCACAAACTTCCCGCCTTTCTTTGTTCCTATAAGAGGATATAAGAATGATCTAGATTTCTGAAAGTACTTACCGTATAAACTCTCTATCATAGTTTTATCTTTTTACAAAGATACTTTACCTAAAGCAAACTCTTGAGGTAAATCGTAACTTTTATTTACATAATGCCACTCAGCTGTTTCTAAAGTCTTAGTAAGTTTACTAAACCAAGAGTTTAAAGTTTCTTGAGTTACTGGAAAAGCGTAAACCTGGAAGGTTTTGTTAATCACAATAAAGTTAAACTCTAAACTATATCCTTGTTCAATATATATACTATATTTAACTCCTACTAGTGTACAGTAAATAACAGCTTGAAGCCAGTAAGAATAATACTCAACTGTCTCTGGGAAGTCTTTTAACTCTTTACTAGTAGTTTTAATATCATTGATACGAATTACTTTCTTATCATGATCTAATACTAAGTTATCAATAATTCCCTTAAGACCAAAAGATTTTCCTGTTACTTGACAGTCTAAAGCTATCTCGTTATAGACATCTATGTTCTGAAAGTCACTAGTGTTACAAGCTATTAGGTCACAGATATTCTTATTAGTCTTCATTAAGTCTACAGCATTCTTACAGAAGTCGAAGTCTTCTTGATTGACTAATATCTTACCGTTTTTCTTCTTTAAGAATTCCCAGTAGTGTAATATATCAGGAGTGATGACCTTTTCAATACGCTGAGCATCTGTCTTTAGATTCTGAAAGTAGTTCATATCTTTCATTACATCTAATATAGCAGACTCAAACTCTACTAATTCAGTTCTATTATCTCCATTACGAGAAAGCTCTTCATAGTGTCTAAACACTCTATCCGCTACAATACGAGGATTACCTGTAGGTACGTTTGAAGGAGTGATCATAAACTGATCGTTAATATTCTCTTCTTCTAATAATAAACAGTGGATTAACTTACCCTGTACTAGATGTGAGTCTAGTCTTTCTTCCTTGTTACCAAGGATGTACAATTGATAGAACACAGCTGGGTTCCATAATAACTTGCTTAAACTGCTATAGCTAAACTGAAACGGCTTAGCATAAAACTCATCTTGCTTAAGCATTATGGTTTCTTGCATCATATCATCTATCATAGCGTTAAAGTCCAACTCTTCGGTTAGTTCCATCCTTCTTCTGTTTTTTGGTTTAATAATTTTTGTGCAACCTCGCATAGCTGCATACCACTGATTTGATCACAGTCTATACTATGACTATAACTAAACTCATAATACTTGTCGTAAAAACAAGCAGCTATACTTCTCCAAGTTAGATCTTCTTCACAACGCCATCTTCTGATATCATTTATCATATCTATAGTGAGGTCATTTGTTAAGCTTTCTATTTCTTGGTTCCATCTTTTTTGAAACAGCTCTCTTCCTTTTTGTAATTCAGGATCATTAAGCCAGTTTTCTAATAAGCCTTCACTAGTCTGGGACATGTTCTCCTGTTTTTTCTCTGTTATCTAATTCGGTTTGCATAATCTTTCTCATCCATTCAGGTGCATGTGTTTGCGTATCTAATACAGCTTGTAAATGTTGATCAGACATATCTGCTACACACTTCCATTGTAAAGGTTGTTTACCATCTTTACCACGGTTTCCCCAATGAGCAGTATATCTCATCTTTTCATGATCGTCAGATAGATATATACTAATAGATCTATCTACTTTAGACATGTCATGGCCGCCATAGCGTTGGTAGTCATTGCCACCATCTACCATAGTTTGATTAGGACACTTACATGTTTTGTAATCATGTCGATGATAAGATATTAATACTTCCCCGCATTCTTTGCATAGTACTCTATTAAGTACCATTTGTTCTAATCCATTCATAACTTACTTTTTTCTAGGTGACCATTCACCTCTGTTAATAGATTCCGCACAGGTTTTACATACTATAGTAACCCAACGAGATGTTACTCCAAGGTCTTCTTCTGTTCCGCAGTTTTCACATATGTTACTGCACATATGCTCTGCCATCAATATCATACCTTGTATTTTTTTATCTGCATTACCATCTGTATAGAATCTTAGTCTTCCAAACTTCTCTTTCATTTGAAAACAGGTTATCTGCTCTACTTTTTTATCTCCTGAAAAAGTATAACGATTCCAATCATCTATATAAGATTGTATAGAATCACATAATATATCTATAATAGGTAACCAAGCTTTAGGTACGCCAGTCCAGTTACATCTACCTGGATTACCTTCATAGTCTACAAATATCTTAGGATACTTGTCTATTAGCTCTTCGATTGTGATTTTGGCCATACTTCTATCTTTTTAAGTTTTTCACCAATACGTATTTGACTACGTGTATCAACAGTGTAAGCTTCTTCGTATTCTAGAAACTCCACAAGCTCTTTTAGAGTAGCTTTTAATTTAGTGCTTTCTTTATGTGCTATGTATAACGCATGGGTTAGTTGCCCACTTTCAGCTTTAGCATCTTCTGCCATAAGCTGATACTTGTTTAAATCATCGCTCATTTCTTTTCTTTTTGTGTTTTCATATCGTGACAGGTCTCACAGAGCACCTGTAGATTATCTATCTCACAGAATAGTCTCTCTACAAAGTCTGGTAGATCATTCTTCGACTTTAATGTGCCGGCTGGTATAATATGATCTACATTGATCTTCTTTTCAGGAAACCAGTGTTTACACTTATTACATAGATATTCATAACGCTGTCTCTTATTAGGTCCCTTATAGGCTCTTCTAGCATTCATTTTACATTGAGTGATAGGTTTCCACCATCTTGACTTTTGTCTTAATGCACTACGGATAAAGCTCCAGAAAGCTGATTCTGTCATAGTACCAGCATTTCTAACTTTAGTAGTTACTTTACGGGTTGTCTTAGGCACCTTTTTAACAGGAGACATGTTACGATATTTTTTTGTTTATTAATGTGATGAGCACTTCTCTAGTCTTTTTTGCTCCATGATCTTTAATAGAATCAGAGGGATCTTTACTTAGAGGTAGTACAGCCACTTCTACAAAAGGATAGTTTTCTTTATACTTCTGCATAGATTTAATACCAGCTTCATCGTTATCAAAGATAATAATAATCTTTTTATAACTCTCCTGGAATTCTTGCATCTGCTCTGCTTTAATCATTGTGTTCTCAGAGTCGGGAGCTACTACATCTATAGAAGATAGTTTAAGCGATTTAATAGACATTATATCCTTAAGGCTAGAAGTGATAACAAGATAGTCTTGCTTACTCAATTGCTCCATGCCTTGGATGTAGTCTCTCACCTTTATAAACTTTTTATCTAGCGTCTTGGGCTGATAAATCTTATAAAGAGATCCATCTTTCTTAAAATATCCATAGAGATAGTTACTGCTAATCACTAGCGTTTTATCATCACTATCAGATTCTTCTTTATGAAGATAATAACTACTTAATGGACGAACATTATATTCGTCTAGCATCTTAGATCCTATATTGAACTGTGTCCAATAATAAGCATCTTGATTAGTCCAGCCTCTCAGTACATACTGACTCACCTTGTATTTAGATTGCTTTTTAAAGATACCTACATCATAGCCTCCATTGTTATGAAGGATAAAGTCGTTGTAGATTTCAATAATAAGCTCTGCAGCTTGATGAAACTTTAGCTGATGCATATCTTTTACAAGATCTATAGCTGAGCCTGATTTACCAGTAGAGAAGTCCTTAAACTTGTAAACTCCAGTTTTACTTACATAGATGCACATACTAGGTGTACGTTCTTTAGAGTTAAATATACTCTTGATCTTTACATCTTGACCTGTAAGTTTTTCTTTGAGTTTGCAGAAGTGTTCAAACATCCAGGGGATGGGTACATCTTTTATATTGTGTACCAAGTTCTTTGTCTTAAACATAGGATATGAAGTTTAAAAAAGAGGGGGATGTAGAAACACCCCCCGACTGTGTATATATAGTCAGAACTAAAAGGCTTACATATCGAAGTCATTATTAGCTGGCTCAAAGCTACCAACTGCTTTTGAAGCAGGTAAAGCTTTGTAATGATACTGATTGTTCTTATCGAACTTATCTAACTTGCTATCATCAGAGCTTACAAACTTAAACTTAGGCAAAGATAACTTAACTATTGTTTTTCCGTTGTATTCTTCCTCTGTACCTTTTAAGAAGAAATACACATTGTTACCCTTAACTATGTTAATAGCTTGTGCAACCCAGTCTTCAATGCTTGAAGCAGAGATAGAATCGATCTCACTTCTCAACCCTAACTCTGCAGCTATTGTTGTAAGTTTGTACAAGATCTCATTCTTCATAACATTAGTCTCATCGAATTGATCAGTCCAAATAGTTGCAGTAACTCTTGCTGATTGACCTTTAAACTTAGGGCCATCATCGTTACCTTTCTCAATTGACCAACCCTCAAAGTCTGGTAAGGCTGGACCTTCTAATACTAACTCAAGGACTTTCTTATCCTTCTTGTTAGATGTTCTTAACGCACCGCTGTAGATGTGTGCATAAACTACTCCTGGCTGTAAGGATTTTGCTACTCCTCCGCCTTGTTTTACTTCTTGTCCTTTTGTACTGAACATAGTGGTTTGTATTTAATTATTAATAATTACTTTTCATAGTCTAATATAGACTGTCTTACATAAGCTAAATCATTAGCTATCTCAAAGCTTGGGAACATACCTCTTGGACTCTTACAAGTATTCTCACCATTGTTAGATGTCTCAAATACATAACGGATGTTACCATCTTTGTCTTTCTTTACCTTACCAAATAATACGATAGAGAATAAACCCTCTAGGGTTAACTTTTCATCTACCATTTTCTTTTACTACCTCCAGTTTCTTGGAGGAATAGACTATATCTTCTAAATTTTATATTTCCATATCAGACCGCATGCAGACTTGGTTCTACCTGCACATACGTTAGCAATCTGACCTCTTCTACAATTATGCTCAATAGCAGCTTCTTGTATAGAAGAGTATTCTTTTTTAATATTACCATCACTATCTATAAGAAGAACAGGTTTATATCTTTTTCTTTTTGTTTCTTCTGATTGCTTTTTACCTAGGTTATGCTGTCTTATTTTATTTTTAGTTATTTCTGATAACTTTTTACCTAAGTGAGCTTTACTGATTTTAGCTTTAACATCAACAGGTCTTTCACGACCTTTTAGAGATTTTGATCTTTTCAGTTTACTTTCTTCTGATACTATTTGTTGTTGATTGCCATCTCCACCAATAGTCATATTTACTAAGGAATATCCCCAGGATTTTAACTGACTGATCCAGTATTGCTCAAGCTTTTTCCAACATTCATTTGGCTCTACAATGTCAATAACTTCTATAATTGGTATTGTACCTTTTAAGAGTAATCCTTTGATCCAGGCTTTTTTATAAGTGCTTGTTCCATTGTGTAAGCTATCATGTATGTGTTGCGATAGTCTATATTTTAAAGAACTTGTGGTTTTTCCTATATATCTGATTTGTTCAGTTATAGGATCCGTTAGGGTGTAGATTATTATAGTTTTCATAAGTGACTTCTATAATATAATCTACAAAACCTTTGGTTAAATACAAAATTTACTTCACCATTTCCCCCAAGGTTTTCTTGGAGTACTCCCCATCACAGGGATAGTCGTTGAACTTTTATCCTTGGCACCATCCAGTAGGATACTTAGCTGCTGATTACCCAATCTCTATCTCTTTTACTATATTACAATTATTACTATTGTAGGGAGTGTATAGAGCTCTAAGGGTGTCCCAGTCAATTAGATGAATACAGGCAAAATGATTTCACCAATAGTTTTTGCTTTAAACTTACGTTTACCCTCTAAGTCAGTTGACTCTTCAGCATGAGTTAAGAAATAAACTTGTAAGTCCTCTCTTAGATCTTTTGGCATTCTAGCTATACGAGCCAAACCTGCACCGATCTGAGTAAATTTTTCGTAGCCTTTCTCGTCACTTCTATCAAAGTACTCGAATGAAGACATGTATTGAAAGTCATCAACGACTACTACCTTTATTTCAGGTCTTTTGTCACTGATGTATTTCAACGCTGCTTCAATAGCTGGTACACTTGCTTTGTCATACATATTACCTTGTGGGTTTTCTTTAGACCAAAGTGTGTACTTTGATTTCCATCCTCTGAAAGGAAGAGCTTTGTTAGCTACGTTAATGATAAAAGTCTCCTTAGGATTTAAGGACTCAATGCTAGTTGATTTACCAGCACCACTTTCTGCGATTACTAATACGCCTGTTGCCATGTTGTGTGTTATTTATTGTTTTTGATAAGTTCGTTTAACCAAGTTTTTGTACTTACTGGTCTACCAGTATGTATAGCAAAGTAGTCTCTAATAGTCATCTGTGAATATAAAGCATCTTCCATAGGAGCAGGTGCTTGATATGCAGGAATAGTTGGAGCAGCTAGAGATTGTGCAGTTACCCATGGCTTAACTGTATTAGTTTCTGTATCATCATCTTTTAATACATCATCTAATATAATAGCAGTAGATACTGGACTTATTACTTTTGCTTCTTCTAATGGAACTAAGTATGAGTTCTTCTCATTAAGAACATACTCATCTTCAAAGTAGTCATTAGGTGCAATGCGATAGATTTTACGATCTGTAGATTGATAGTTTCTTGTAACGATTTCAAAGAACACACCCTTTGGCATCTTAAACTCTGATGCAAATACTCCTATATAGAGTTTGCCATCATTAAGTGATTTGTCATAAAAAGCCATCTTAAATGTAAAGTTACTTTCAGAAACACCAAGATCTTTAATCATAGCTTTATGATACTCACGGATCTCTTTGCGTTTCTCTGCTCTTTCATCTACCGGCTGTTGTTGTGGATTGTAGTTTGCTGTATTGAAAGTCATGTTGTTAATTGTTTCTTTTTAAGAATTATAGTTCTTCCCCTATATCTGCTGATACAGCTCTACCTCTTCTTCTGTTTCCAAATGTACTTACCCCATTATTAGCAATAGATACATTTGTGTTGGGTTCAGGTACTTCTACCAATTGACCTTTATCAAATTCTGTCTTCATAAATAGTACATTATTATCATCGTTACCATTACGAATCTTTAGTAGATGCATAAATACATCTCCTTTTTGACAGATATATTCTTTGGGTCCATAGATAGGAATATCTGCTTTTAATGGATTAGCTAATACAATAACCATCTCAGATGCTTGCATAAAAGCATCACCTCCAAATATATCAGACGAGGTAGGATAGTTCATAATACTACCAGGAGTCTTTCTACTTGGCTCATCAATACTTCTATTGAGCTGAGTGATCATTATAATAATAATAGGGAGTTCTTTCTTCACCTGCATAAGAGCTTCTGCAGTGTTGTAGAGAGTTTGTATCTTCTCTCTTTCATCATTAGCTTTCTTAAGAAGCCAACTGTGGTCAATAGTTACGATCAAAGGCTTACGTCCATTCTCATTGTAGAAGTAGTGTATAGCTTTAACCATCTCCTTATGATCCATAGGTTCGTTTATAAAGTTACGCACCACACCTTTACGCTCTAACATCTCTGTTTCTTTAACTAGCTTTTCTATTAGTTGAAAAGTGTAGTCATCAAGAGCTTGTTTAGAACTTAGTATCACTCCGTAGTCTTTTGCTGTCTCTGCTGCAAAGTGTCTAGCACCATACTGCTCAGGAGCCATCTCAAACTGGAACTCTAAGATACCAAAGTCTTGGTCGGGATTTAATAAACGAGATTGTCTTAGTATCTGACTAACAATCATAGTCTTACCGGCACCAGGTCGAGCTCCAATAGTAATCATAGATTGCCATTCTAACCCACCTAAGCTTGCATTATTCAAGCCGGCCCATGGTGTTTTAAAGGATTTGATCCTACCATGTTTTCTATTCTCTATATTGTGAAGAGCTTTCTTCAAAACATCAGAGAACTTAAGAGACTTATAGGGTCTCACAGTTTGTTGTTGTTCACTCATAAGATTAAACTAATTCTTCTTTGATTTGAAATACTTCTTTGATCATACTAGTTAAATTAGTAGATGCATCTTTTAAACCTTGTAGATAAGCTACCTTAACTAAATGGTTAGCAATGTACTCAAAGTTTTTAAAATCAGTGACTCTTAGTTCAGGTCTTTCTTTTAGAGCAATTGAAGATCTTTCAAACAGCTCTCTTAAGTTGTCAAACTGTGGGATGTTGATTGTTGGTTCTGACATATGTTGTGTATTTTGGGGTTGTAAAGTTAGTGTGTTGTGGTGATGATTACAAATAAATCTACGACTTATTTTTTAGATTTATGAGTAGATAATGTTAGGGTTATCTAGCAACATTTGGCAATGATCTGCTAATGAACTCTTTACATCTTTTGTAGTGGTGTCACTTTTTTTAATAAAATATGCACTAGTCATCATGTACATATAGTTCTTTAAACTAAATCTGTGCACATAGTACTCAGTTGCATCTAGTACAAGATCCCAGTCATATTCTGGATAGTTTTTAAAGAACCAGATGAAGTTATCTTTTAGCTCTTTCATACTTTGACGAGCTAACTGATTGGACGGCAAACGCTTAGCTGGGAATATCTCACGATACTCTTTAATCTTTTCCATAAAGCCTTCACCTAATACATCTGTTGCTACCTTCTTCTTAGTCTTAACTAGATAGGTTTCAAACTCTTCTAGTATAGCTAAGCCTTTAGCAGTGATAACATTGCTATCACTTAATAATCCAGCATCTCTACAAGACTGTGCAACTTGCTCAGTATCAATAAGATCTGATGGTTTAATCTTTTCCCTGCAACAATCAAGCAAGTAAATCTGATTCGGGGATACTTTGTGTCGGACTATCGTAGTCCATAGTTGATGGCTCATAAACTTCCTGGTTATATTGTGTTTTAATGTGGTTGATTATTGATGTGTACTTAATCTTAAAGTTAGCATCAGTTTCAGCTAAGTTATTAAAAGTAGTGATATTATGTATCACTGTTGTGTGATCCATCTTTAAGTGCTGACCAATCTTTTTTAAAGAGTAACCCATAGTTCTAGCTATTTTAAAGAACATAGCTCTCACTTCTACCAACTCTCTGTATCTACGATGAGTTCTAATAGTGATTCTTTCTTTCTTTAAGTGGTCAGGTAAATGTGGGTTAACACACTCTTCTAATACATCTAAAGCCAACATCGGAATGTATCCGTCACTATCTGTATACACCTTAGTGACAATAATAGGATAGTACCCAATCTTATCAAAGAACTTAGCTTTGAACTCCTCAATCATTTTTCTTTCTAGTTTACTAGCATAGTTTTTACTGTCCATATTGGTTATTTTGTGTACAAATGTATATTATTTCGGTATAAGTTAACATAGTTATCCAGGTTTTTTTTATAAAAGTCTAGAAAAAACCTTATATTATAGTGTAGGGTTTTGTGTAGCTCTACACTTCTTAAGTTTATATTTATTAAATCTTATTAATATGTCTTATCCTCAAAACTTCTACGCTCAGAAGGATTATTTAGGATTTCCTATCCCAGGTACTATGATGTCTGTACCTTATGGTAAGGCTATTCCTAAAACTAGTATTGCTATTCCAGCAGCTGATGTTACTCCAGGTAACGGTCAAACTGTTGTTGCTCACAAAGACAACTTACGTTATTTTGTACGTAAAGATCAAGCTGGTAATATCATACCTAACTCATTGTTTACCAGTTATAAAACACCAACTGGATTAGTATATGAGTTTAAATTAGTTCACTAATCCTTAAATCTTGAGATACAAATGGCTGCTTCTACAATAGATAAAATTAAGCTTTGGCTATTTCCAGGCTTAATGAGTTGCTTAGCTGCTCTTATATGGGCAGATGTATCTGAGATTAAATCAGATGTTAAAACATTAATGGCTGTCTCTATAAAAGATGGTATTAGGATTGATAATTTAGAAGGAAAGCTAAAAACAGCTTCTATTCCTTCAGCTCCAAAAGATGAGATTCCTTTTATGTTTGAAAGAGTAGCTGTTGTTCCAGATAACAGATTATTTGCTCAAGCTAAATATATAAAACCACTAAAATAACTTACTATGACATTCAAAGAATGGGTTGTTGATTTATTCAAAGACGAAAGAGGAGCTATCTCTATAAAGCCAGTTGTTGCTTTTATGGGAGCTTTATTCTTATGTGTTACATTATGTGCTAACTCTTTTACAGAAGAGAAGTTTAAACCTGCTGATAAATTAGTGGACGCTGTAATGGTGATCACTGCTATCGGAATGGGTGCTGACTCATTAGATAAATTCACTGTAAAAAAAGATGTATCTGCACCAGCTGCTGAAGAAAAATCTGAAGAATAATGAATAAGATAATGACCTTATTAGTCCTTGCACTAATAGGTATTATCGTTTTAGAGAGAACAGGTTGTAGTGGAGCTCTTGGCTTACACTCTAAAGCTGACACTCTGATAACGCATGATACCACTTATGAAGTGCATGACAGTCTAATCACTAAAAAGATGGTGGTTAATAATACAGTATTTGAACCAGAATATATCAAAGGTGATACTAAGTATATTCCAGATACTAACTATGCTGTCCTTAAAGCTCAGTTTGAAGCTCTTGTAAAAGAACATGCTTCTAAGAATATGTATAAGGATAGTTTGAAGTTAGATTCAATTGGTTATGTAGTGGTTAGTGACACTGTACAGTTTAATAAATTAGATAACAGAGGATATCAATATCACTATAGCCTACCTCATTATAACACTACTATGACGATCACTAAACATGATCAGCCAAAGACTCAGTTATATATTGGTGGTGGTATAGATGGTAATAGAACATTAGGAATCACAGGAATATCTGCTGGATTACTATTGAAAAACAAAAAAGATCAGATATATGGTTTAAAAGTAGGTACTGACATACATGGACAAATCGTCTATGGTATGGAGTCTTACTGGAAGATCAAACTTAAAAAGTAATATACTATGAAAAAGATTATTGACTTAATCAAAGCTTTACTTGGTGGTGGTTCTTTAGCAGAAAAAGCTATAGAGCTTAAACAATTAGAGTCTGCTGTAAAAGAAGAAGTTGCTACTGTAAAAGAAGTGGTAGCTGAAAAAACAGCTGAAGTTAAAGCTGTTGAGACTAAAGTAGCTAATAAGATAGCTCCTAATAAAAATAACAAACCTAATAAGAAAAAATAAAACCCTATGGATTTAAGTAAACTAAAAGGAAAAGGCGTGCCAGATAGTATCTTAGCGATTCTACCTGAAGCTTTCGCAAAGTATGAAATCAACAGTGTGTTAAGAGCTGCTCATTTTTTAGCTCAGATTGCACATGAGTCTGGTGACTTTACAATCAAGACTGAGAGTATGAACTACTCTACTCCTGAGCGTATTGTAGCTATATGGCCTAGCCGTTTTAATTTAGACGGATCTAATGGTAAGAAAAACGCACATGATTACATTAAGAATCAAGAAAAACTTGCAGAAGCTGTATACGGTGGCCGTATGGGGAATAACAACCCAGGTGACGGATTTAGATTCCGTGGTGGTGGATTTTTACAGCTTACAGGTAAGGACGCATACAAAGGTTATGCTGCTTATCTTGGTAAAACAGTTGAAGAAGCTGCAGACTTATTAAGATCTGACAACCACTTTGCATTAGATGCAGCTTGTTGGGAGTATGTAAATAACATGAAACTAAATGCTGTAGCTGATACAGGTTCTAGTGATGAAGTTATTACAAAAATCACTAAGCGTGTTAATGGTGGTACAATTGGTTTGTCAGAACGAATTAAAGAATTTAAACATTTTTATAGTTTACTTAAATAATGGATTACCAAAAACACTATAATAAGTTGATGGAATCTAGGTTACTTTTAAAGACTGAAAGGTACCAAGAAAGAAAAACTGGAGGATATTATGAAGGACATCATATTATTCCTAAAGCTAAAGGAGGAACTGGAACTAGTACAAGAGGTTTAAATCATCCTAATATAGTTCTTCTCACTGCTCGTGAGCACTTTTTAGCCCATTGGTTATTGTGGAAAATACATGGAGATAGAGCTTCTGCGTTAGCTTTTCACAAAATGATGTCTACTAATAAAAACCAAGATCGTATAGTTTCCTCTAGAGGATATGAAGAAGCTAGATTAGCTTTTTCAGAAACCAATAAAGGAAATCAATATGGTAAAGGAAAAACAAAAGTGGTTACAGAAGAACAAAAGAAAAGACAGTCTGAACTTATGAAAGGAAGATATTCTGGACAGAACAATCCTTACTTTGATAAAACTCATTCAGATGAATCTAAAAGAAAAATATCAGAAAAAGCTAAAGCTCGTCCTATAGAAACTAGAAGTGGTTACAAAGGATTGAAGATAGTTATAAAAGATGGAGTTATATTAGGAGAGTTTAAAGAATCAAATGATATTGCTAAATTTATAGGATGTTCTCACAGTAACATAAGACATGTACTAGCAGGACATCAAAAAAGTGCAAAAGGATATACTATACAATATAAAAACTAACAAACTATGGCAGGTAAAAAAAGCAGTGCTGATAACCGTAAGGTGACTTTCGGTAAGCGTAAAAGAGGTAAAGCGTCTAAGACGAAAGGACCAAAAGATAAACCAGTTAAACAATATCAAGGACAGGGTAGATAATTTCTACCCTTTTCTTTTAAAACCACTCGTATGAATATAATAATCAATAGAGCTAAACTATACTTTAGCTATTTATTTTTATCCTTATTAGGGCTTTGGTTAGCCTTTGCTTTAGGTCTTTGTTTTTACACTGTAGCTCTTGAGCTTATGGGTAAAGAAGATACATTACAAGATATGGCTAACAAGTTTGCTTGGAAGTTTGATGGGACTTTTAAAAACAGTCCTGGTAATATCTGGTATAATGAAAAGCGTATCTCTATAGGTGCTGTGAGCAATAAAGTTCAGATTGGATCTTTAGCCGGCAACCGTAATTTAGAGTTTGGTATCAAGAGTGTACTAGAAGAAGTCATTCAAGATAAAGGATATGATATAGATCCATCTTCTAAGAATAACATAGAAGTTGATGTAGTGTACTTAGATGTTCTAAAGACACAATCTAGCTTTTCAGTAATGCATAAAGATAAAGAGTCTGTTGTAATTAGATTACAAGGAAGACTGTTTAAAGATGGAGAAAAGAAACCAAGTAAGAAGATCCTTGTAGAAGAATCAGCTGATGAAGTGAGTATGTCTACTTTGGCTATTGACCAAGGTGGTAAGTTCAATCAAACTAATCTAAGCTCAGCCCTTAAAAAAGCAACTGTATCACTTGTAAATAAACTATTAGACTAATGAAGAAACTTTTAACGACACTTTTTGCGACAGTTTTAGTATTTATCACGACACTTTCTTTTGCTCAGAATCCTATTAAGTTCAGACTTAGTGCTTCTGTTGCAACAGATGCTCCTGATACAGTTAAGACTAACACAAATGGTACTCTTTTACATAAAGGAGATCAGTTTGTTGTATACTTATCTGCTAACGGTAATGGTAACACAACCACTAGACAGTTATTATTAGATTTTCAGTATGATAATAGTGCGTTAACTTTAACCTCTATTGCTAATACTGGTACTGGTGGAAATGGTGGTGTATTACCTCAAGGGTCAAATGCTCAAGAATCTTTCTATCAATACCCTGGATACTCTTTTCATAAAACTACTCAGAACACTACAAGTAATGGTACCACAAACTATCAATACTGTAACTATGATTATACTAGTGGAGGTAGTTCTACCATTGTAAGATATAACCTTACTTGGTCAGGAACTCGTGGAATGCCATATGCTAACTATTGGGGATTAATAAAAATGGTTTTTACTGTTAAACAGACAATGACAGGATACCTTATGAATCCGATACAGCTAAACTTTGTTTCAGCTTGGACTGGTACTGGATCATTAGATGCTACTACTCAGGAAAATCCATTAACTATTAAGCCCTACTTAAATCCTAATGCTGACTCATATGTTAATGCTACTATTGATATTAACGCTAACATGACAGCTATATCTCCTATGAAAGTGTTATTCCAAGATACAACTACTAAGATGTCTCATTTGTATGATATCACTTCTAATGGACAGGTAAATGTAAATCAACCAGACTTATCTCCAAACACTGTTTACAGAGTTATGGGTATGGTAAATATGGATAAGCTATATAATGTTTATAATGCTGCTGTCACTGTATCAGACTTCACAGGACCTCAGAATGAATTCGTAAGTGCTAACCTAGATGGTACGCCTTCTTATTCAGTTATGACTACAGGACCTAGTTTCTTAGCAGCTGATATGAATAATGATAAAGTATTTAATGGATCTGACTTACCAATATTATTAGCAGCAGCTATTGCACAAGATACTCTTGTTAAACTTCCTCCAGGTTATACTCCTGGAACTAATGGATATATGTCTGTATGGACATTTACTGACACTGTATTTAATAATATGACAACTAGTTCTTGGAAAACTCTAGATCTTACAAAACCAGTATATTTTAAGACAGGTAATGTTGGAGATTATCTACCATTGAATCTTAAGTATTTATTATGGGGGGATGTAAATAGATCTCACTCTTCTCAAGTGATTATTAATGGCTCACCAGTATCTAGTGCACTTCCAAGCTTACAAAAGTCTGGACAGTTATCTACGTTTGCTGTTGGATCTAATGCTATATTATTAAATACAACTAGAGATATACCTAGTATTGATGTAAACTTAGTGAATAATACTGTAACATCTAATACCATTTCTATACCTGTATCAGTTGACACTAAAGGATTATCTCTATCTGCTTTACAGTTTGAGTTTGAATATGATCCTGCTAAGATATCTTTTGATCAGTTAAGCTTAGGCTTACCTAATACATGGTATTCATTTGTATCTTCTAAAGCTGGTAAAGTGAAGTTTGGTGCTCTAGATAAATCTCTTATCACTGCTCCTTTAACAGGAGTAGCCACTCCATTCACTCTTAAGTTTTCTACTATAGGTGATGGTGTTGATATCTTAACGTCAATCAAAGTTACTGCTACAATGGATGCTTCTGATACAAAGGGTAACCAAGTGGGGATTAACTTAAACACAACAACTATTAAATTAACTGGATATAACAACTTCTAACTATGAAAAGATTCTTTAACATTTTTGTTGACACTCTTATTGTATTGTCTTTAATACTATTTGTATTTATTAGCTGCAGAAAAACTGTTGGAGTTGATCCAGTGGTAGCTGCAGGTATAGATCTTGGTAAAACATCTACTAGTACTAGTATTAAGACTTTTTCTCAAACAGGTAGTACAGTAACTATGGAGTTTGCAACAACTCCAGGAGCTAAATACTCTGTACAGTTCACTCCGTTTGCATTAGATAATACAGTGAAGACTGATAAGTTTACAGCTACAGATACTGTAACTAAAAAGATATATGATTTAAGTGATCTTCCTAAAAAAGACTATGATGTGCATTTTATTGACATCCAAGGTAAGGAAGACAAGCATCCAGTAATAATTAAATAACTATAACTATGGCAACTAAAAAGCAACAAGAGCCAGAAGATAAAATGGCTAAGAACGAAAAGCATAATGACGGTACAATGACTGGTTTAAAGAAGACAATCATTGGTACAATATCTACTCTAGTAGTAGGTGGTGGTACTTTCTTAATGTCTTACTTACAAAAACCAAAAGAAGATGCTAATAAAACAGCTCAGCCCGCTATCAATATTAACATCCCAGCTCAACAACAAGCTCAGTCTACAAAGACAGTCATTGTTAAAGAAGGGTCTAGTTCAGCAGCAAAGCCAGTTGAAAAACCAGCAGTTGCTAAACCTAAAAAGAAAGAAGGAGATGAATTCAAAGAAGAAGCTCCTAAGTGGTAACGAAACTTAAACTCTATGGACTTAGATAGTTATGACAAGAAACAAACACAAACGCTTAGTATTTTTCAAAGAGACATCTCTGATGTTGGCAATGTTCTTTCTACCATTTGGCTACGATGCCTTGTTCAAATGGATTATGGATCTTACAGGAAGTTATTGGGCCGCAGATGCAGTCTTTTATTCTATTTCAGGGCTATTCTTTTTGTCTTATATATTATTAAGCAGATCCTTAACTAAACATTACAAATGAAATATCTTATTGTATTAATAGCACTATGTTTTGTAACTGTAATAAAGTGTCATGGTCAAATAGCTAAGACCTCTACAGAGAACTATAAAGCTAGTTTTGAGAAGTCAATCGACATCTCTCAGTTTATGGACTATGACGGTCCACAGATTCCTATACAGATACTAAAGTGTGGAATTAATGATGAGATGTATGAGATGTATCCTGAGCTTAAAGAAAAGCGTGTAGGACTTGGTGTAGCTAACATCTCTATGGAATATTTAGAGAATCTTAATAGATTCAAGTTTACTGAGGATAAAACAGAGATAAAGAACCGTATGGTTAAGCAGTTTCAAGCTAGCCAAGCAGGTATCTCTGAAAATAAGCTAGATGGTCGTGGTAAGATCAATCTAGCTAAATACTTTGTTACTATAGAATGCTATGACTATTCTGTATCAGAAGATGAAACAGTATCAGCTAAGCTATCTACAAGCCAGTTAATGGTCACTAGGATCGGTTTACAGGTCAGATTTACTGACGCTGAGACTGGTGTAGTTTTTTCTGGATCTGGCCTTGGTGAGGCTAAAACCACTAAAGAAACATCAGGATTATCTGACGCTAGTCTAGATCCTGTTAAATTTAATCAATCGACCATATCTATTGCTACAAAGAAGGCTTTGGATATAGCTTGTTCTCGTATATTGGATAGAATGGTAAAGAAAGGAATCTTTACTAAGTAATGAAACAGTTTATATTATCACTAATACTAGTAGTAATACTACCAATATATGCGTTCTCACAAACCATTGTACAAGTTTTTCAAGATCCCTGTACAAAGATTACTAGTACTTTTGTCATACCTGTTAGTGGTAGGACTACTATTGTGTTCTATAATAAGTCAAGGAGCTTTTCTGCTGCTGACGTGGCCAGCGGTGCTTTTCAAACGTGGATTAACCAAGTATATGAAGACTATAAAGCCTATTCTCCTTGTTCTGTTTCTCAAGTGTCATCAACTGCTACACAAGTTACAGCCTCTGCTGTATCCTCTGCAGTAAGTACTGCTGTATCTGCTGCAACATCTGCAGCTGCAAGTGCGGCTGTAAGTTCAGCTACTGCCGGTGCAGCCTCAGCAGCCACATCTAGTGCTGCTTCTTCTGCAGCAAGTTCAGCTGCAGGCTCAGCTGCTTCTAGTTCTGCAAGTAGCTCTGCCACCAGTTCATCGGCCTCCACCTCTTCTGGGGGAAGTACTTCTGAATCTAGTAGCAGCAGCTCATCAAGCAGCTCGTCACAAAGTGAGGGTAATTCTTCCTCCTCTTCTTCAGATAGTAAGGGTAGTTCCTCTTCATCATCTGATTCTAAGTCTGAATCTAAATCAGAATCTAAGTCTGAAAGTAAATCTGAGAGCAAATCTTCTAGTAAAGAGTCTAAAAAAGACTCTAAGTCTAGTAATAAGTCTCAGGCTAAAATGAATCCTATTATATTCAACTCTGATCTCACAGGAGGCCAGAATATGGATAAGTCTATTGCTTTGGTTGCTAGTGGAGGTATGTCACAGTCTTCTATGACTGGAGCAGACTCTTGGGGCATTAGTGCTATGGCATGGAGTAATCTCCAGCAGTTTGTACTATCTAGTAGATATACTAAGATGAACTTTAATAATGGTAAGATGGAGAGTATATCCAACTGGGGATTTACTACAGCTCTTATGTATGGTAATTTAACTAGTTTTATTACTTATGCGTATATATACCCTATGGGTAACTACGGGGTGACAGGGGCCAACTACACACTCACTTTTTCTAAATCTTCCTATCTAAAGAAAGATGGTACCTCTGATAAACAGTGGGTGCTATCTCATTCTATGATGTTCTTTTACACAAAACCTTTTAGTCTTTCTAAAAGACTCACACTTGGTCCAGAACTTTATGTTTCAGGTAGTCCGGTTACCTATAATACTAAAGAAAATATATTTGTAGAATCCCATGATATAGGATTCTTTACTGGTATCTCTGGTGATTATGCTATTACTAAGAGATTTAAGTTTAACATGGGTTTGAGAACTAGTGCTAATACTAATCCTCAAGTACCCATGCTATTCTTTATGGTAGTAGGTTCTAAAATAAACTTATAGTTTACTATACCGTATTACCATTTGCGTCAACTTTTTTGATAGTTGACCCATTAAATATGATTACCTGCGATGCATCAGAATACTTTTTGATAGTTTCTTTCTGAAAACTATCAAATCTAGCTCCTTGTACACCGATAAAGAAAACTCTCTCAGAGTAAATATTACAATGATCTTCTGCGTCAGTTAATATGATAGCATTTCTATCGTTACTTACAACTTTTTTTACAGCCTCATTGATTGTCGTACCGCCATTACAATCTAGCATAGCTAAACTAATTGTATCAGACTTATACTTCTTTACAGAGTTATTAAATACATACACTTCGTTAAGCATATCCATCTCTGCAAGCTTAACAGCGAATGACTTTGCAAAATCGATACAGCTGATGTCGTTGTTATCTTCATCTTTTATACCAGAGCTACCAGACATAGATCCGGAAACATCGATATATAAATCAAGCTTACCAACACTCTTAGTATCTTTTACTACTATATCATCTACCATTACTTTTCTAAGCTTAGGATGTAAGAATTCATATTCTTCCAATCCAGCTATGTTATCACTGTTAAAGATATCTTCATAGATAGTTTCTTTTCTACTAGAGAAATAGCTAGCAGATTTATCTAAAAGCTTTTTGATTCTCTCTTTAACAGAGCCCATAGACATCTTAAGCTTGTTTAATCTTTGACTAACAGTTCTAATATAATCAGGACTTAGATTACCAGCTTCTTTACCACCAGATTTATGAGCTTCGTCAAACATTTGTTGTTGAGTCTCTTTATCAATGCTTTCATCAATAGACTTACAAGTGTCTTGAGCATCTTTAAGCATGTCATCCATCATGTTTTTACTAAGCTGATTGTTCATCATCTTATCTAAAGCTTCATCTATTCCTTGATTATCAAAGTCAGAACTACCTCCAAGACCTTTACCGATCTTATCAGCATCTTCTTTATCAACATATTCCATCATAGTAAGCTGCATAGAATAATACAACATCATGTTCCTAGTAAAGATAGCAGACTTTAGAGCACTGCTCTCAGCCATAATCTTACCTACTGGATTATTACTCTTCTCTAAAAACTTATACTTAGTATAGTTTTTATCATCTCTGTCTTCAAACTCAAGCTTCTCAATCTTAGAATAATACATCTTATATATATCGTTCTTTAAATGAGCTGGAATACTTCTATAAGTATCCTGTAGCTTTTTATTAAAACTAGGCCAGTCTGGTTTCTTATCTTCATCTAGTCTTTTGAACTTTGCACTCTGAGCAAACTTGTTATAAAACTTATTTACCTCAGATTGATTAGTGACATGTGTTTTACATATACTAGATAATCTATCCTCATCTATATAATGCATATACGGTTTAATAAGATCTGCTTTCTTATAAAAGTTAATCTTACCAAATAAACCATCGCCTTGCTTATAGTGAGTTGGGATTTCACCCTTCTTTACTTTCTCTAATATGGTATAAACATTCTTATATTGTTTACCACCACCTGTTTGTATTCTCTCACCTGTAGTGAGACTTCTTAAGTTAGCCATTGTCTCCTCCGTTTATTTTTTTTACGAGATCCTCAAGAGAAATGATGGACGATCCGAAGACCGCCATCATTTCCTGAAGGGATATGTTTGTTGCTGGACCTCTGCTTAGAAAGAAGCATTAACTGCTCCTGATGCATCACTTTCTACTTCACTCATAAGAGCTTCAAAGTCTTCTGTAGTTGCATAGTCTTTACGTGCAGGGTGGTTCTCTAAGATATAAGCCATAGAAATCTCTATCTCTTCTACTTGAGTTTCATCCATGATACCACGAGAAGCATAAGTGTTGATCAAGCCTTCGATCTCTGCTACAGCAAGCTCTAATTGCTCATTGTTCTGATGTGAGTGTAACATCTCCACTTTAGACATTACTGCCTTAACTTCTGGAGACATCAACTTGTTCTGTAACTCAGAACCTGCAGATTGAGATATCATAATCTGAGCAGTTTTAACTAATGCCTTATCTAAAGAGATATCCCAGATATAACTAACAGCTTTAGCTAAGCCAGGAACAAAAGTTAATGTTCTGTCAGAGCTGTTGTTATAACCTACTTCTAAATACTTCTCTAACTTGTTAGTAGGGATTTCTAAAGAAGCTATCTCTGCTTTGTTAGGAATACCGATGTTGAAAGTTTCACGATAGTCTCTAGCACCTTTGTTAAAATACTTAACTAACTCGCCTGCAGACACACGATTAACTGTCATCTTCAACATGAAACGATCCCAGAATGGAGAACCAACTTCATCCTTAGGGATTTCATTACAAGTTGCTACAAATAACTTCCACTTACAAGGAATCTTATGCTTACCGTTGAATAAGAACTTTTCGTTCATAACACCCAACATTGCATTACGGATAGCTGAGCTAGCCTTGTCAACCTCGTTAATGATTACAATCTCAGCTTCTGCTATAGGAGTATTTAACTCATATTGATTGTCAGTAAATAATTTACCTAAGTCTGGCATACCCTTAATCTCAGATGCTTTAGTACCCTCATCTGTTTCTAGGATATAAATCTTTTCAGCAAAGTCTTTAGCTGTCATCTTACCATCTTTGTTTAACCATGCTTTAGCATAATCAACAACAGTTTTAGTTTTGGCAACACCGGGTTGACCAATTAATAAGCAAGGTAAACCTGTGCTCTCTGCTAATGCTAGCATCTTAAATACTTCCTCCTTATTGATTAAAGAGGTTTCAATGTTTCTCACTTCTTGAGTTGTCTTCTTTGTGATTGACTTTACTTTTGCCATGTTTTTGTTTAGTTTAAATGTTTGTGGTGCATTTGGATCGATAGTTGTGTCGACCCATTCTGTTTTGCCATCTGTAGTTACAGTGGAAGCTGAATAAGCTGCATGCGAAGGCATGATTAAATTAGTAGCTGATTGATTGTGGGATCTTACCCATCTATATACACCATTTGAGGTGCTTGCGACCTCCCAGATATTGCCATCATTACCCATCATTCTTAATCCTATGGCGTATAATGTTGCACTATCTGTTGGACTTGGTCTTGTTGTTCCTGTTACTGCCATATTATTATAAGTTGGCGAAGGCGTCTGCTGATACTGCGTCTGATAATGCTCTATGGTTGCTTGCATTAACAGTTTCTCTGTAATCTCTAGCCTCTGGGATATTAATGTCTGATCCGTATATTTCTGTTGTATCTCCAGAAACCTCTGCCAGATTATTTGCATCTTTTTGTTCAATAGTGGTATTGATGGTTGTATCTCTTTCATTTATGTTATTATCTTTAGTGTCATCAATTACAGTGAATACTGTTACAGAAGTCTCTGCATCTTTTAAAGCAGGATGTTTACGGATCATGTTGATCTGTTGATCTTTAGCGTTATACTTTTCTTGAATAGAACCGTAGCCAAGATCATCTTTCTTTAACCATGTTAAACCGTTGTCTAGATCTTCTAAGATTTGTGATACATAAAGACTCACTTTGTTAATAGCCATGTTAGTTTGTTTAGATTTGTTTACCAATTGATTGTGAATTGAGGACCGTTGTTCTTTTTAATAATATCGTTAGCCTCAATAAAGATATTATTGCAGTCCCATACTGTTTTAGTATAAGCCGCTGACGCAGGATGCGATGCTTTTAATACATAGTGATTAGGACCAATCATAGATTCTAACTCTTGAGCTTGTTTACCTAATAAGATAAAAATCACTCCTGAATTAGTTAGATTAATCATGTCTAACACATACATAATAAAGTCATTCCAGATAGAATAGTGTGAACCCACTTTATCTATCTGACAGGTTAAAGCCCTGTTAAGTAATAATACACCTTGATTAGCCCAACGAGTTAAGTTAGGATCTTGGTGAGTCGGAAACTCTTGATATACAGTTTGTTCTATAGCCTCAAACATATTCTTGAGACTAGGTTGTGGTTTAAGAGTATTACCACATGAAAAAGCTAGACCGTCTGCCACTCCAAAAGTGGGATAAGGATCTTGGCCTATCATTACAATCTTTAAATCGTTTACAGGACATTCTTCAAACGCTCTAAAGACTTGTTTTAAAGGAGGAGTAAATCTCCTACCTTCTTCTTTTTCATTATATAATTTATCTAGTATCTTATCAAAGTCACTAGACATAATAAATCCCCTAAGCTTTGTAGTCCAACCCGAAGGGGTAAGCTTATCTATTAATTTTGTCTTGATCTCCTCAAGATTGATAGTTGGTATCATAAAAGTTCTTTATCTTTGTACAAATAATAATCCATGGCTAAATACATAGGTATTAAAAAGGAAACTACTTTTCCTATAACCGTAGGAGGTAATACTCTTATCAGTTTACAAAAGCTATTATTATATGTTCTTGCTGACAAGTCAGAAGAAGAGATTAATAAAGCTTATGAAAAAATACTTAAACAAGAGTATGATGAAGACTGGTATGAGCACTATGCTTTCTTATCTTTTACAATTCATCAGATGGAAAAGAAAGCTTTTGAATTAGGTCTCACTGTAGAAGAAGAAATGCCTGATCAGCCTACGTCAGGGGAAAGTTCACCTCTTCCCCAATCTGAATAGCAGCTTGAATAGCTAAAGATAATTCCTCTTTAGAACACTCTGCAAAGCTTTTAGCTAAGAAATACTCTTTGCCTGCCACTTCACGTGCTATACAAAGACCAGCTCTATCTTTTACTAGTATTTTCATATCTTCTACTGTCTCGCCAATATGTGTTGCTAAATGTTTTAGCATTACATGTAGCTTAGCGAGTTGTGGTAGAGTACCATCATCATGTTGTACTTCATAGAAGAACTCTATAATACTTCCTTCCGGTGCTTTAGAAACAAATAGCTCATATTGCTTAGCTGTAGCTAAACTAGAAAACTCTAGCCGGCCATGTTTCTTAATCATCTTACCGTTAAAATGCTGACTCATAATTAGATTGTTCATGTGTTACATCAAAGTACTTAATCTTCTTAGGGTCTAAATCTTTCAGAGCTTCTGTCACCCACTTCTCATCCACTGTATTCTTATAACAGAGAATATTAATGTAGGCAGTGTCATCTGGATTTAGTCTAAGTAATCTACCGATTCTTTGACTTGACTTACGCTCATTACCATAAGCGTGCATAATAATACCTGCTCTTAAGTTAGGAATGTTAACACCTTCATTTAATTGTAGTACACAAGATAGTTTGTCTATCTCACCATCTTTAAACATCTGTAGATTAGCTTCTGCGTTTTCATTACCTGAATGTACAGAATGCTCACATATTCTATCAGCTTGTTCTTGTGTATTACAGAAGACTAAGCACTTATCTTCTATCTCTGATAGTAGTTTCTTTGCATACTCTTCTTTAGTTTTGAAGTCCATTAGCACCCGCATTCTCATAACAGAGGCTATTTGCTCCTGTTTTTTACTAGTTGCATTCATTATTCTTGTAGACCAATACTCATAGTTCTTCCTTTCTGAAGTGAAGAACTTACTTTCTTTTAGTACTACAGGAATATTATTAGTAGTAGACAATGGCATCCTATGTACTAATATTCTATAGTCATTCAGGATGTCATCGTCTACAGCATCATCCGTAATATATTTATACAGGATAGGACAATACTTAAAAACCATTTGACCTTTCTCGCTCTGTATATATCTAGGAGGAGTGCCAGTTAAACCTAGCACTCTACCATTATACATTTCTAAAAAGATCTTGTGTGAATCTAGTAAACTGTGACACTCGTCAAAGATTACAAGATCATAGGTGTGCGGATTATATTTGTTTAGTGACAAATACGTAGTGAAGTCCACTCCATCTAAAGAGATGCCAAACTTATTAGCATCATCTTTCCAGCTATCAAATATAGATAGTTTTGGAGCAACTACTAAAACCTTTAGCTTACGCATATTAGCGTCTTGATAATGGTCTAGATACTTTAGTCCAATGAGAGTTTTACCAACCCCCATGGAAATTGATAAGCCTACTTTTCTATACTTTAAAGCTATTTCAAGAGCCTCATTTTGTATTTCATCTCTTGTTTTACGAGAAGTCATATTTCATAACTTTAAATTTTTTAAATAACAGTTTTGATTTAATCATTGCTCCTTTTACAGAGCCTTGATTACAACCTAATATTTTAGCTGCTTCCATTAAAGTAGGAAACACGTACTCTTCTAATGTTAATGTGTTTATTACTTTAACACATATACCATCTGATCTAAAAGTTTTTTCAGAATAGCACGGTTCTTCTGGTCGTATCAAGAAATGTTGCTTATACCGTTTTCTTTTAGCTTTTTTAGAACGTAGATTTACTGTATTATTTACTACGGACTGAGCATGCTTAAGTCCTGGATATAGTTCTTCTAATTTTTTAGCGGCTGCTCTTTCAGACTCATATTTACCAATACAATTACAATCTGTATTATAAATAACTACTGGTTTTTTCTTATCATTATGTTTAGGATATTTAAGAAGACCAAGTCTTTTTTGTTCTTTTAAAGTAGCTGATATTTTAAGTCTAGACTCTAAAGAAGGAGTATTTCTAACAACTTCGGTAGTAATATTATAATCAGGTTTTAAGCTATCTATATATTTTTGCTCAACTCTTTGAAGATCTGAAAAAACTACTTCCTCAAGTATAGAAACACTAAAAGCAGAAGATCCATACTTTAAATAACTGTTTTGTAAATAGGGATTAGCATGGCAGTTTCTATTAAGCTCAGAATAATGTCTTTTTAATCTATAGTATATATTTTTACTACTACCTATGTAAATCTTATTGTTTACAGTATTAGTTATACAATATATACCACAGATCTTAAGACCAAATGATTTAGGTATATTCATATTACATGTTTATACTACAAATATACAGCTTTTCTTTTGTTTTTACAAACAAACCCATAGATATACCTAAACCACATCTTTTGTGCCCTATAGCAATCTTTAAGGCTTCTTGTTGGATTTCTTCTCTTTTAGACATTATAAAGTTGTTTGTTGTTCAAGAGCATCTTTGAAAGCCTTAGCTAAATAATACGTATCAATGTTTTGATAAGCTTGATAGATAGTTCTAAGACTACTCATTACATCGTTATCTGCAAATCTAATAACATTATATAAGTTATTAGCTAAGAAAGCTTGTATAAAGCTTCCACCGTGGTTAACAATCTTATCTCTGTGTAACAATAGATTGATAATAATATCTTTTACATGATCTGTGATCGTGTAGTTATTTCTTTTAGCCCATTCTGTAACCAGAAAGTCGTAAGATTCATTTAGTTTTTCTAAAGTCATATGTTATTTTTAAATAGTTATAAATACTTTAAAGTCATCTTTATAGAAATCTTCAACAGTTAAGTTAAAGCTAGATAACTCTTTATTAATAAATATTAAGTGTCTACTACGAATAGTTTCTTTTGCTTTTTCAATAAGCTCAGGAGTAGATTTATATTCAGGAGATACATAAACACTATACCAGCAACGTTTTTTATTAAGTATAACACTTCCTCTAAGAGTTACATATCTTTTACTCTTATTTTTTGAGTCTTTTAGTATATTTATCCTAAAAGTACTATCAAGCTTTTTATAAGCAGCCATTATAGCTCCTACTTTAATAGTTTTTTCAATTACATCCATAATTATTGATTTTTAGCTACTTTAATTAGTTATTTAATCGTGATTCAGATAAGCCAAGCTCTTTAGCTGCATCAGGGTTTTCTTCTACCCATCTATGGCAACTACGACATAATGCTTTCCACTTAGAAATGTTGAGATAGTTATCTCCCACTCTTCCTGCAGTGTGATGTACATCAGTTGCTTTAGTTGTGCATCCTAATAGTTTGCCTTGACAGTTTGGATTAGCTATTAAGAATAGATTTCTCTTTACAGAGTATTCATCCATTTCTACCTGCCTCTTTTTAGAGACAGGAGAAATAGACTTAGGTTTATCTATACTATACCAGCATTCTTTGCAATACTTATCTTTACCGTGTGACTTCCAGATGTGTTTTTCAAGACTACATCCTGCACATTTTTTAAGCTTTGGTTGTATCATGTGTTAAAAAAGGTTTGCGGTAACAATCTTGCTTCTACAAGAGATGTTGCTATTTGCTTAAGACTAATACCAAGTTCTCTAAAAGAGAACTCAGACATATCAATAGACGCATCATACCCGTTAAACTCTTTCATCTGTTTAACTATAGGTGAATGCGGAAATAGCTTATCTAAGAAAGAATCAATAGATTTATTCATGACATCTTGTTTAAGCTTGTCTATTACTTTTTGGGCTTTCTTATAAGCCATGGTGATTTTACTCTTCTTAGTGTAAGACATCTTTTCTACTTTCTCATAAGGATAAGCAGCAAATCCGTACATTACTCTTTCAAGGAGCATGTGTTGTTTTTCTGTTAGTGGTTCCTCCACTACTAGTTTTTGATACTTTGTTGTACCATTCAGCTGCACACTTTGTACATATTCAATGTGTTGACGCTTCTTAGCATCATTGTAGGATATTACTATCCCTTTAGGTCCAGCTGACACGATTTTGTTAGCATTGTAACGCATGTGTTGATTATATTAAGGATGATAAATATACGAAATATTGATGAGATAATAAACAAAAAAGGAGCCTAATTAAAGGCCCCTTTTGTGCTTAACAAACTATAAATTCACATCATCTAAACTCGAGATTTCTCGCTGTGCTGCTAAGACTTCTTTGATCTCTTGTCTACAAGACTCATCGTGATCAATAAGCTCATCAGTAGCATTCATATTAGTTGTGTAAAAGGTCTGACGATAGATGGGTTGATCATCTACTCTGCAGATAATGCCAGTCTCACCAGCAATCTTAAGATCTCTCTCAGGATTATCTAGATTGAATGGTCTTAATGACTCATGAACTACAATCTTACCAGGTAGCTCTAAGCCATCTTTAAATTCAGCATCAAGAAGGTCTTTTACTTTACCTTTGATTAATGCATAACGCTTAGCGTTTCTTAACCAACCTTGGTGGTTGATTACCATTACATTTTGTTCTACTCGAACAAAACCATACTCAGGATTGTTCTGTGACATCCCGATAATGTTGCCTAGTTTATCGGCAACTACTTTTACATGAGTACTCATGATTGTTGGTTTTAAAAATAAAAAGCCCAGAGACAAGGAGTCTCCAGGCTAAATAATAAGATTTATTTATACTATTCTTCTGTATTGAAGTCTGCGTCTAATTCGTTGATCTTATCGATCTCAGGGAATTCAGTTAAATCAGGAAGAATATCTACTACATCATCTTTAGGTGCTTGCTTTACTAATACAGAGCCAAACCATGGATCTTCTACTACATCTCCATAGTTGTAAGCGATTAAATACTCAAGCTCTTCGTCTGACATTTCTAGATATTGTTCCGTACTTATCTCAATTGCCCTTCCATTGGGTAGTTGATATAACATATGATATTGAGTGTTTCTTAACATAAAGCTATGAAATACAATCGATTCTATGCATATAATTACCAATAATGACAAAAATAAACGGATTATAGAGCTATAACAGATTAGTTACAGCTGCTTTTTTCTTATGATACATCTTTTTCTTCCAATAAGCATTAGTACGATTGATCTCGTCTTGCTTTCTCTCAATCTTTTCCTTAAGCTCTTGGTTTTCTCTTTCAAGATCTTTTACTCTTTTATAGGGGAACAGAGTTACTAATGATTTAATCATACTTTTTTGGGTTTAAAAACTTTTTATACAATCCAGTAAACCTACCACTTACAGGTTTTTCACCAGCGTCAATCATTTCTACTAGTTCTATAATATCAATAAATGCACCATCTGAATTAACTTGTTTACCGTTTCTTTTTAGTTCGTAAACATAACAATCATTATGTGTATCACTCTCAATAGAGATAATAACAACTTCTTTTTTGATAGGTAGTTCTTTGTAGTCATCAACTTCTGGATCAAAATCATCTACATGGGCTTCTCTAAACCAACCTTCGGCTGCCCATGCAACGCCTTGAGGTTCAAAACGCTTATTAAGCTCCACTGCAATCTCAGGTATCATCTTGTTCACAAAGAGATCTTTACCTCTTTCTGAGTCCATGAATTTACTTGGTACAGGGATGTGGATAATAGCGTTTTTTTCTATTTTTGAATCTTCTTCAGACTCGTCATCATCAGAACGCTTTACAGCAAATACTGTAACGTGTGGTTGTAAGCCACCTGTTTCTGATATAATACTTTTAATGTTTTTAAGGTACTCTCCCTTAATGTCTTGATAATACTCTTCAGTCATAACTGATTGTTTTTAATCCCACCAATCGGCAGAATATCGTTTAAGAATCTCAAATATAAGATCGTCAGCTTTTTTTTGACGTATATGACACATAAAGTGTGACAGTGCATCTTTGTCATTAAAGTGAGGATATGTAGGATAGTTCTTTTTAACAGCTCTTGCAGCACTAGGATATTTCTTAATATAATCATCTAGTCTTTCTGACTTATATCCGTCTGCAAATAGCTCATATAAATCATCTGGTAAGTTTAAATAATCATACTTCTCCATTTGATAATACTGTGCATGTCTTCGCTCTAAAAGATTAAGAACTACTGTCATCCAATAGTTATCCCTATCTATATTGACGTGTCTATTAGCTCTTACTAAAGCCTCTCGTTGGTGTTCTATTTTCTTCTGCAGTAGCTTTGTAATAAAGTAATGATCCCAATCCTTATCTTTGTAGATGGTGGGAACCCATCTAATTATATTCCAAACACCTTGAAAGAAATATCTTATTCTCCAATGAACATACTTACCCCATTTAAATCTTGTACTATCCCAAGCTGAGTCTTTTGGGATTGGTAGTTTAGTATACTGTTTCATCATCTAGATGTTTAGCTAGTACTCTAAATTGTTTAGCATGCTCTTTAGTGAGTATAAATTCATCCCAGTCTCCATATCTAGATGTATGACCAAAGATATACTTTATACCATGTACTAATCTTTTGTACCAAGGTGTCCAGTCTGTTAAATGTACATGCATATATACAACAGGATCTTCTCCATCAACATCTGCATGAAATATAACTTGATGCTCATCGCTGCGACAATCGCATAGCATTAATGTTGTTTCTTCACTCATTTTTATATTTTTTGTTTATACCAGTCGTTTATATCACTAATACCAACTATAATAAAGTTAGTAAATAGTAGTAGTACAACTATAAGAGCTCTACCGTTTAATGCTATATTGTCACCATTAACGATAAAAAGAGCTAATAGTATATATATTATACTACCAACTATGTGTGCAAATAATCCTTTGTTCATAGGTTATTTGTTTTGGTTATATAATCCATCATTTTCATCTTCTTTCATAATGTCTATGATGTGTTGCTTTGTGTTATAGGTTTGGTTGTAGTAATAATTGCCGTTATCTTTTTCTTCATCTTCATTAGTATAATCATTTGAGCCAACAACGCAACCAGTGCTATATCCTTTTTCCCAAGTATATATTATCTGCTCTTTTTCTTTTTCAAGTGCTTCTTGAAATACACCAGACGGTATTGTTTCACCACGGTCAACATACTGTTCTTTTAACCACTGTACTGCTGTTTTCATAGGTTATCTATTTGTTTTAATAAACTATATACACACATGAATACAAATGAAAATAATAAAGAGACACATGTTGTTATAGGATATGTTATCCCTGCTAAGATAATTATACCAACCGATATGGTTATACATATAGTAATCCAAAGTGCTTTTAGTTTTAGCTTCATGATTGTGATTTAAAGTAGTGATCAATAATATCTTTAGTAGATACATCTCTACGCATAGAGTCTTGCCAGCCAAAGCAGAAGTCTTGATCTATGTGTGTAGAATAATGTTTTAATAACCAAGTAGTATATACACCTAATTGACGAGTGTTTGCTTCTTTCTCTTTTTCCTTAGCTTGTTTAATCTCATCTTGACAAGTGTTGAGGATTGCATTCTTGAATCTCTCTGGTAGGTTTTCTATAAACCAATCTAATGGTGATTGTTCCATAAGTTATTTTTTAGGTCTTTTGAATCTAAATGAATCTAATATTACCAAAGGTACAAAGAAAGGAGCTAGAATAAATGCCGGTAATAAAAAAGCCACTACATCTAATAGAGTGTAATACTCCATATCATGACCTCGTCTCTGAGACGGGTTCTTTATCAACCAATACACTCCATATACGGTTGTTGCTATCCAGTAAATTAATATTACTTTAATCATGTGCATAGCTTTTAAAATACTGCTTAATACTCCACCAGATTATTTTTCTGAGAGCTTTGCGTTGGTCTTTCTTAGGTTTTGTAAAGAAAACCTGATAGACTTTGAATACTGGATCCATAGTTCTTCAATGATTTGTATGCCTGCCATGATAGCCAAAGCCACATATGCTAAGCAGAAGATGATGTAAAAACCGACTAGATATATTATCTGTCGTTGATGTACTTTGAAAGTACTTTCGTTACGATTGTTTTTAGGATTTCCCATACAATAATAGTTAGGATAATTAATTTCATAGTTTTGTAAAGATAGTGAAATAAAAAAGCCCAGTGTAGAAACACTAGGCTGTATTAATCAAAGTAGAAGCTGTGGAGGTGGACCCGTTGGGAGTCGAACCCAAGTCTTGATAAGTACCAATAATACCATTCTTACATGCTTAGATCTATTTGATATAGGAGTTTGCTGTAGCGTATCCTATGTTTCAAGCTTGCGTATTTACTACAGTCCGAAGCTTCATCTTAATCAGTAGTTGGGATCGCAGGTCAGTGCTATCTACCACCACTCTGTTTTATGACTACAGAGAAAACGCTTGTAACTTTCTGTTTCGAGGTTGTTACCACCCAGTTGCCCTTAAGCTGCAATAGCTACAGGAGCGAAAGCCATAGCAATGATGCTAGCACCTTCTGCAACACGCTCAGATTGACTCTTTACGGTTATTTTTCGATAGATTGTTTAGACTCTACCAGTCTTTGCATGTGATACTACCTGTCTCATATCAATCAATTCCAGGGCGGGCCCAGAATATCAGCACGACCGGAGGAATCGAACCTCCATTGCTAGCTCAGATATTCATACTATATATAACACCTGGTTTGCAGTTTTACCATTAAACTATAGTCGTATAAAACAGTTGTTAAGCACAACTGTGGAAAGCCAACTATTTGTAGGGGTTGCCTAACAGGTTGTCAACCTAGTAATACGTGCATGCATACCAAATAATCCATGTAGTAACTACTTCTACTTGCTATTATTCAGGACGGAACTAGTAGCTCGTTAAGCTACGCCAGGGAGGATTCTAGGTATCGAACCTAGCTAAAACAGCTTAAGTATTCATATACTTTTGCAGGGTATATAATACTTAGATATTATAGTTCCACAATATCCTCCATGTGGCTATGTTATTAATACTCCGATCCAGTTGTGCATACAGTTCTGCAGAAACTTCTATGAGGCGGTATATCTTTAAAAAGGAGCTCCAATTCCTTTAGAGTGTTTAATAACATCAGCCGTACTACTAAGTTACAACTTTTTAGTACTTTTACAAAGAAATTACTATATATCTTTTCATACACCACTACCGGTCATGCCGAGGTTGTTACAATCTTCTCATCAATATAGTAAATAATAAGGTCGTTGATTACTTTTACGGTTCAGACCTGGAAAGTTTTACCGACTGTTTATTCTGCTTCTACTACTCGGTTAATATAAGTAGCTTCCAGACGTAGAATTTCACCAACTACTCCCAAGTATCCGGTTTTATCACGGCTCCCTACGATCTCAGATCAAGGGGACATCTCACGTAGCCGGTTTTATTGCTACTGACTTCAACTTGGTAATATTTTAGTGGAAGTATACTTTTTTAGTTTCCTTCCAGTTATAGATATCTTGTAATGTATCCAAGTAATCTTCAGTTTTACTAAAATCATGAATCTCTTTACAACGCTTAGGCATCTTACGTAATAATCTTTCTAAGCTAAAGTCTTTGTTATTCATCATAACAATAATAGCTGAAGCAAAACCACGTTTGTTAAACCCAGCATAATAAACTGATAACTGCTTAATGGTCTCAGCATAATTCTTAGCTTTAGTATAGCTCTTAATCTTGAACTTACCAGCTTTAAATGCTGCTTCTAAACCAGAACCAGACGCTGCACCGTTGTTTAACATCATCATAATGATACCATGAGAAAATGCTGGATATAAATCAGCAAAAGATAAATACAAACGATAGTCGTTACCTTCTGGAATACTAGCAAAACTAGATGCATAGTCTCTATTGTTCCAAGACTTTGTTGTTGACTGTAACTGAGCAATCTCTAATGTACTCATCTCATTATCATCAATAATATAATCTACAGGGATCTGTAAATTAACACAAGCTTTTAATCTATGTTGACCATCAGTAACTACATAGTTACTATCAACTTTGATTGGAAGCTTTTGACCCATATGCTGGATGCTTTCCATTAAGTTAATAACATTGGAGTCATTGATAGGTCTGTTGTCTAGTCTAAAACTAAACTTAGTATAATCTTTAGTTTGGTAGATCTTACCTACCACTTTATCTTGTTTCATGTGAAACTTTTTAGATGTGAATAATTTAAAAAAGGTCTATCTCAGGGTTACATAGTTCTTATGGATCTAGTACTGTCCTGATCAGGCTACTAGGTATAGTTATCGTTCGTTTGACGGAGCTCTATCATCATGTCGTACTACTGAATAGAAAATACGGGTTTGCGGATACTGTCCTGACTAATTTAGTTAATACGCTACTTAGCTCCTAAGATCAGACCTTTCATTTTATGACTATCATAGGTGACTCTGCCGAGGGTCTTATGTGTCCACTACAATCAGTCAATTCGTTAGCTTGGGCTCAGGACTTATTAGTATAATAGCGTAGTTGTATACCTATTATATGTTGCCTGGCCCGTTGCTATTAAGAAGTTATAATACTCGTTATTTAAGTATCACAGTAATATATGTTAAGTTCTTACCTCGATATCTTCTCATAATAACACCCTTATTAACAAGACTCTTTAAAAGTCTTTTAATAGATGATTCAGACATATCCATCTCAGAAGCCAAGCGTTTTTCTCCAACAGTTGTTTCGTTGGTTATACTATCAGAGTAACTAGCTAATAGAGAATATAATCCTTTTTCTGTAGGAGTTATTTGAGGATCTCTTACTACTAGATTACTAATGATACCAAAGTTGCCTTTTAATCTTGAGTTCTGTTCCATGAAAGTGTGTGTTGTGTGTTATGAGACTACAAATCTAGTACACTGTTTTTACAAATCAGCGTCTTCATCTTTCTTTTTTGATAAAAGATAGTCTAGATATGCATCTACATCTCTTGTAGGATCAGGAGGTGCTACTTCTACATCATCTCCACTAAGAAGTTTTCTGTATGTCTTATAGTCTCCATTAGATTTCTTGATGAGCTTAATACGATTAATGATAGCTGTAGGATTAAGTGTTTCCTCTGCTGAGTTTTCTAACTTATCTTCATTATCATCGTCATCATGTTGTCTACTATCTATTAAATCTTTAATAGCTAACATCTTACGAAGTATTTCAGCTTTAACACGCTGATCTTCATCCATTTGGCTTCTTCTATCTTTATCATAAGCATCTAAGAAAATCTTAAATGTAGTGACAGCAGCTCTTTGGTATTCAAAGAAATGTAATAACAAGAAAGAATATTCTTCTTCATTGTTGATATACTTTAATGCTGCTTCTAAGTCCGCTGTTTTAGTAGCAACTTCTTCTGGAGCTTCTATGTTTTTCTTATCATAATTCTCATACTGATCTATAGCATTTATTATAGTAGTAAATATGATAGCTTCAGCTGCATTATCTGCTGCTGATTTAGAGATTCCACAAGCCAAGTTTACATTGTTTATCTTGTGGTTAAATGTTACGTTTTTTAGAAACATACATCAGTTGTTTAAAGGGTTATTAACTAGATAGTTTGTCAGCGATAAACTTAACAAACTCTTCAGGAGTTTTAGTATCTCCTGCCATATAATCTTCTATTAAGATCATATCTTTAATGCTATCTACAGATGCAGAGACATGTTCTCTGATATAGATGCATGGTTTATCACGACTATAAAGACTAATAGATACATCAGCAATCTTTGTAGAGTTGCCTTCTTGTATACTGTTCTTTAATTCAGATCTTTTAGCTTCAAGCTCATGAATCTGATTGTCAATTTTAAGAAGCTCTTTGAAGTCTTTAGACTTCTCAATCTTAGCTTTAATAGCTTCAGATGTACCTTTGTTACGAGCTATTAATTCAGCTCTCACCTTCTCTGCTAGGGCTCTAGCAATAGTTGTTGTTAGTTTTTTAGACATTGTCTATTGGTTTTTATTATTAAATGAATGAATGTAAAAATAACCAGCTTCATGTACTGGCTGTGAAACAGTTTCCAATCATTATATAGCGTAGTTTATACCTATATAGTGTTAGTGTTGTATGCATGTTCAGAGCTTTGATATGAAATATATTACTCACTGCGAACATAACCCGTTTACAACAGATTCTTCTGCAATAGCTCATTAGTTGATCAGGCTTAATGTCTAGATTCGGACAAGAGCGTGCCCATGCTAGTTAACGCTAGCTTCACCGAGTTAAATAAGTTTAAAATAAGGGTTTTAGAGATGCCACCCATAAACTGCTAGTTGCGTGAAGTCCAACCGGTCCAAGTCCTGCTCTAGGGGAAGAATATTATCGTCTGTTCAAAACAGAGTTAGACCACTCATTAAAACCTTCTACAGGTTCTATGCGAGGATAAAGATCCTCATCTTGAAGTGGCTGTCTTTCTTGGATAAATCCAAATAGTTTAAGAATCCATCTTTTCATGACTGATAACTATTTAAGAGTTAGAAAGCATCGACTTGATCAGCTATTTCTAATGCTTGATCGTATGTTTGAGCCCACACTTTATAACCGTTAATAATCCAGAGTTTTTTATCTCCATCTACCTGTTGTGGTGATGGATCTTTACCCCACTCTGTTTCAGGGTTAAGAACACATACAGGAATCTCTACGAATCCTGAAGTTACGTACTTTCCAGTTTCAAATACAATGTTGTTCTTCACAAGGAAGTTTAGCATACCGATGTTTTCTGAATAGTCTTTGATTAAGACTTCGTTGTCTAATAGTAAAACATCAGGTAGGTTAGTAGACGCTGTAGCATATGGAATGCCATCTTCTGTGTCTATTAGTGTAATTGATGGTCTATTATTGGCATATCTACCAATATTTACTTGGACCATTGAGCTCTCGCCCCATGCGTGGATGATGAACTTGTTCATGTTTGATGATTTTATAATGATGGTGATGAAATATATGCTGATGTACGTTTCTTGGTACAAAGCAGCCAGAGAACAACACACCGATTAGCATGCCAACCAGTATGATTTTAACGAATAGGTTAAGATCTTTCATAGTGTATATTAGTTTATTATACGAAAATAGATCTTATTTGGATAACTTCCACCAAATACGTATTCTGTAACAGGACAGAGCCACAATCTATGCTCTTTAGGCTTGTGATAGTAATAACCGCCATAAGGAACGATAGGATGGCCTAATTCTTCTAAATTAGGTATTCCCATGTACATATGAGAGATCATGTCTGTATGGCCTTCAAATGGTCCGTCAGATATCTCTAAGGTTATCTTGCCTGTATTGTTAGACAGATAGTCTAAAAAGGTATCAGCTCCACCGACCATCATAAGATTGGCTTGCGTGCCTAATCCTTGGTCTAGATATTCTGGTAGGTCAATGTACCAGATTCCATCGTCTTCTTTGTAGAAGGAATGTTTTGCTTTCATAATGTTAATGAATTGATTTAAAAATGAGCCCCTCATAGAAATGAAGGGCGTGTTAACCTAACAACTGTATGTTGTCTTTTTCTTTTAATGGATTGAAATCCCCTTTTGTTTGGGTGAAGAAAGCTGTTGCAGGGACTTCCTTCACCCCAGGATTGAGGGCACTCTTCCTGTTTGTTTGTTCACTTGACTGAACAAGATTATAACCATGCTACCAGCAAACGAGCTTAACTTGCACTTTTAGTGGAGGTTACTCACTATATTGGGCCCTCACCCCAAATTCGTCTGATAGCATCGGTTAATGATGTATAACCATGCTGCTGGTAGTGAGCTTTAAATCTGGTTTCTTAGGGCAGAAGAAGGTGACTCTTTATGTTACTGACCCACTGTAACACTAGCTAGCAGCATCGGTTAATAGATTATGCACCCAGCCATGTGGAACGTACCGTCCTGGGACTGATAGACCAATGGCCGAGCTGCAATAAGGTATGACTAGAGCCCTGCTGTACCCTACACTCCATTACAGATCAGCTCTGTCTTATAAAGGTCTCACACAAGAGTTCTATAAAGTCTTAGTGGCGTGGGAATGACTCGTAGTCAATTAGTTTTAGAATGGCACCCGTTGAAGTTATCGCTGGGTCACCATCCATAATGATGTAAGTTTTGGAGGTATTACCCATAGTACTTCCTAACAATAGTAGTATATATATTAACTACTATTGATTAGGGCTCACCCATAGTACCTCCAAAACATGTTAAAACCTGTTTTTGAACACTTGCGGCTTGGATTTAGTGCTAAGAACACTAAACTCTTCTCTTATATCGTCAAAGCCTGCGTATAGCAAGAATGTGACAAAGCAATAGAAGGCAATGAAGAACTTAAACCCGTCTGATACGATTTGCTCAGGATAGGAGAAGTGTAACAAAGAGACTATCCAGAAGAAAGCGGTTACAATGTAAGGAACCGTCCAGATAGCGAATAGATTGATGAGGTGTTTAATAAGTCTCATAGAATAAATAGTTTTTGGTGTGACC